>SXGS01144523.1_pt1 | contig 11796 bp, 14 predicted proteins | sample 3174681 | NCBI WGS metagenome assembly SXGS01 (sample SAMN11356861, study PRJNA531348) | freshwater metagenome | isolation source: freshwater sample F1-80 | place: China: Fuxian Lake, Yuxi | collected 2017-12-25 | reverse complement strand
TCAAGAGGTCGACGGTTCAATTCCGTTCAGCTCCACTCTCTTTTCTCCTGAAACCATCCGTACTTAGCGCCCTTCCACCGGAGCCACAAAGGCTTGATTCTTCGGCATGGGTCCGTATAGGGTCCGTTCGGGTCCGAAAGAAACGCCGTTAGAAGAAACAGGCTCGTCTAAACGGTCCACTGCCGCTCTGTTTCCTCCAGGTACGAGATGCCCGTAGGTGTCCACCGTCACTCGGATGCTGTGGTGTCCCATCTGTTCCTTCACGTAGGCAAGCGACTCCCCGTTCTGGATGAGCAGAGAAGCGAACGTGTGGCGGAGGTCATGAATCCGTAACCAGCGAAACCCGGCTTTCGGTAACAATTTCGACCAGACGCGTCTTCGGAGCGAAGAAATCCACCTGTCCGTTACCATCGGTGAGGGGAAGAACAGGTCCAGTCGATTTCAGTGCTTCTAAATCTCTAAGGGTGAGTCTTTCAAGTGAAGGGTCCCCTCGAAGAATCGAAGAGGGGTATGTCCTCAAAGGGTTCTGAAAGAGGAGATTTTGACTTCTTCATGCCTACTTTCCTCTCAGGCTGTTCCTACGCGAGAGAGAAGGGGCCAGGGCGGGTAGGAAAGCAACCGCCTCTTCGCTGGCCAAAGCTAGGCCCCTTCGGTGAGGGATCATTCTACCTTCATGCGTTCTTCGTGTCATCTCTTGGAACACGGGTGCATCCTTGCATGGCGCACGGCACGAAGTTATGGATAGGGGGCAGGAGCGAACAATGGCGCAAGACTATATCGCACAGCACGACGGCGGGTACTGGATTGCCGATACCCGGGTGTCCCTAGATTCCGTGGTGTACGCCTTTCTAGAAGGCTTGTCTCCAGAAAGCATCGTGGACAGCTTCGAGACCCTGACGCTCGAACAAGTCTACGGTGCGCTCACCTACTACCTCGGGCATCGCGCTGACATCGACACGTACTTGAGGCAATCGGAAGCGGCATTCGATGCCTTATGCCGTCAAGCACGGGAAGCCCATCCTCTCCTGTATGGCAAACTGGATGAGGCGCACCGGCAAAGAACGGCAGAGCCTCCCCATGAAAGTCCGTTACCAAGCTGATGCCGACCTTGATCGGCGCATCGTCAGCGCAGTCCGTCGCCGTGAGCCTGCTATCGACTTTCGGTTCGCCTCAGAAGCACGTTCAGGTAGAGGGCTGAAAGGACTGAGGGATGATGCCGTGCTAGCGGTTGCTGCTGAGGAAGGCCGCATTTTAGTGACGCACGACCGGCGCACGATGCCGGAACACTTCGCTGCGTTCATCGCTGCCCAAGAAAGCCCTGGGGTGTTGATCCTGCCACGAAGGATGTCACTGCATGCCCTCGTGGAATGGATCATTACGATTTGGACGGCCAGCGAGGCGGAAGAATGGCGGAACCATGTCCTGCCTCTCCCACGCTAACCCTCCCCAGCATCACTGAACGGGTCCGTCCTGGGTCCGGAAAACGGCCCTAGGATGCGCGATTGTGCGGGACTTTGCAGAGCTAACCCCGCGAAGTCCTTGAAAAGCAACGAGTCAGTAGCGGAATGGCATTCAAGAGGTCGACGGTTCAATTCCGTTCAGCTCTACTCCGAAAATCAACTACTTAGGACTTTTCAACGCCAGAGCAGTCTGTTGGCAGAAGAAGCAACGGCCACCAAGTCAGCTCACCGCGCGGAAATGCCACCGTCGACCATGTACACCCCGCCGGTGCAGTAGCGACTGTCGTCGCTAGCAAGGAATAACATCACATCCGCCACTTCCTCTGGCGAGCCATAGCGCCGCAAAGGAACAGTGGCGGCGATACGTTCTTTCGCGTGCATGGCCGCACCGGGAGCGAAGCCTTCTTCTAATGACCGCATCATGCGGGTCTCGATGGGTGCGGGGTTCACGGTGTTCACGCGGATTTTATGTTCCGCGCCTTCGAGTGCCGCGACACGCATCATACCGATCACAGCATGCTTACTGGTGACGTACGCTGACACACCGGGCGTGCCACGGATACCTGCGACCGACGAGGTAATGACGATGCTGCCACCGCCGCGTTTGCGCATCTCTGGCATCGTGTATTTGAGTCCAAGCCATACGCCGCGCACGTTGACGGCGAGCACTTTATCGAACATGTCGAGCGGATAATCGCTAATAGATTGAACCACGCCTTCGATACCAGCGTTTTGCAAGGCAATATCAACGCCACCGTAACGCTCCACCGCCGTACGGACGTAGGTTTGTACCTGTTCAGGCTGAGTGACATCGGCCACAGCATAACTCACGGCGGTGCCACCGACATCTTGCACCGCTTGCCGCAGCAGTTCTTCTTGTAAATCGACCAGCAATACGTGTGCGCCTTCACGTGTAAACAATCGTCCAGCGGCAATGCCGATGCCACCGGACCCACCGGTGATAATCGCAACTTTTCCGTCTAACCTGCCCATAGTTCCTCCGTAATCGTAACTCGTGCTCGTCAATCGTGGTTGGCTATGAAGTGATCGCCGGTCGCTGCCGCCAGAAGCCTGTGGCTTGCTCGAAAGCATAAGCGAGCTGCAGCACCCCCCAGTCGTCATGATGCCGTCCGACGATTTGCACGCCGATGGGTAATCCTTCCGGCGTGAAGCCGCACGGTACCGAAATCGCCGGAAGTCCGGTGACGCTGATGAAATAACACGAGCGCATCCAGTCGAGATAGGTGCTCATTTGCACACCGTTGATCTCAGTGATGTAGCGCTGTTTGACATCGAACGGCGGGACTTGCGAGACTGGAAGAATGAGAAACTCATAACGTTCGAGAAACTGGCGGACGCGATGGTAGAGTTCCGTACGCTTCTTTTCTGCGCGTCCGATTTGTGGGCCGGTGAGTTTTGTCCCTTCTTCAATGTTCCAAATCACCGTGTCTTTCATGAGATGGCGATGCGTAGGCAGAAGATCTCCGAGGGCAAGGTCGAAATACCACGCCCGCCAGACACGGAAGACTTCATCCGCGTCGCTGAAATCCGGCGTTGCCTCTTCCATCTCACATCCAAGCGAGAGAAAAGTCTGCCGCTGAGCATGGATTGCCGCCGTGACTCGCGGGTCAACCGGCAGGCCACCGAGGTCTGGACTCCACGCCAAGCGGACGTTTTTGAAGTCGCGCTCCAGTGGCTGACGAAATCGTTCTCCAGATTCACTGATGGCAATCGGAGTACGTGGATCAGGTCCAGCCATGACGCTCAGCAGGAGCGCCACATCTTTCACTGTCCGTGCCATCGGGCCTTCCACCGGCAAAGGAAACCAGCCGACGCGATGCGGCCACGTCGGCACCCGACCCGGCGAGGGACGAAACCCAACGACGTTGCAAAAACTCGCAGGATTGCGCAGCGAACCGCCCAAATCGCTGCCGTCGGCAATCGGTATCATGCCGCACGCCAGTGCCACCGCTGCACCGCCACTACTGCCACCGCACGTCTTCGTGAGGTCGTAGGGATTCAGCGTTTCCCCGAAGACCTCATTGAACGTCTGCGAACCTGCACCAAATTCCGGAGTGTTGGTTTTGCCGATGGTAATTGCGCCAGCCGCACGCAAGCGTTCGACGATAATCTCATCTTGCTCCGGCACAAAGTCCTTGAAGATCGGAGAGCCTAAAGTGGTGCGGATACCTTTGGTCAAGACAAGGTCTTTATGTGCGATAGGTAAGCCGTGGAGCGGCCCAAAGTCGCTGCCTTTAGCAAGCGCTTCGTCAGCAGCACGTGCATGCTCCAGCGCACGCTCGGACAGAAACGTAACAATCGCATTCACCTGTGGATTGATGCGTTCGATCTGCGCGAGATGCGCTGTCATGACCTCTTGGCAAGAAATCTCTTTCGTACGAATGCGGCGGGCGAGATCGTTGGCAGTAAGAAAACAAAGGTCGGCAGATGCCGGTGTCGCCATAGGAACCCCCGTTCACGCCGACCAGCGGTCGATGTCGAAACTATCAGGCAGGGGAGCGAACATGACACGTGCTGGGCCGCCAACGGTGCGTGTCGTATGGCCTTTGCCGGTCACGTCACTCGCGAGAAAGGCTTCCCCAGCACGCCAACTGCGCAACTGGCCGTCGGTCGTGCCTACTTCGAGCTGTCCAGCCAGCACGACAACGATCTGTCGCGCTGGCGCGTTATGCCAGCTTTGCACCATGCCGTCCGGCAGTTCCACGAAGCAAACGTTAGGCGAAGTATAGGCATTGGAAAGACGGAGGATGTGGCCTTCTGCGTCTTTGCGATCATGGGTCATGGGAATGTCGACCTCCACAAACCGGGAGCCGCCATCATCAGTGGCTAAAAACCGAGTAATTTTCACGTGTCGTCCTCCTTTTATGCTTCGATCTTGACAGCCTGAGGCTTCACGCCTCACGTCTTCTTTTCTTCTTCGATGAGTGGAGCGCGGCTAGTGATAACGGTATCAATAAGCCCGTATTCTTTGGCTTCGGTGCTGCTCAGGAAGCGGTCGCGGTCGGTATCCTGCTCAATACGTGTCAGTGGTTGGCCAGTGTGATGGCTGAGAATCTGATTCAGGTCTTCGCGAATACGCAAGATTTCACGGGCGTGGATGTTAATGTCGCTGGCTTGCCCTTCGACCCCGCCCCAGGGCTGGTGAATCATGATGCGTGCATGCGGCAAGGCGTAGCGTTTCCCTTTGGCTCCAGCGGTCAGCAGCAGCGCACCCATGCTGGCAGCTTGGCCAAAGCAAAGCGTGGACACATCAGGCTTGATGTATTGCATCGTGTCGTAAATGGCCAATCCAGCGGTGACCGACCCACCTGGGGAGTTGTTGTAGTAGTGAATGTCGCGGTCAGGGTTCTCCGATTCCAAGAACAGGAATTGTGCGCTGACCAGCGCGGCGATTTCATCATTGACCGCAGTGCCCAAAATGACGATGCGGTCTCTCAACAGACGCGAGAAGAGGTCGTATTCCCGCTCTCCCCTACCCGTCTGTTCAACGACGATTGGACGATAGTACACCATAGTGAGCAGGACTTTAGCGCAATCCGTCCGCTCTCGCCAGCAACGTCCACGGCGGCGTTTCCTTGACAATCCGCCCGCTGCCTTTCAGAATACGCCGACACTGTCACGAGAGGGGAAGAACATGGACTTTGGTATTTGCGTTGCCTCAAAAATCGACGACGTTGGCTATATCACTCATGCTGAGAATCTGGGGTATTCCCACGCCTGGGTGGCGGACAGTCAGATGATTTGGTCGGACTGTTACGCCGTGCTGGCGCTCGCCGCCCAACAAACCCGGAAAATCAAAATTGGCACGGGCGTCTCAGTGTCCGGCACCCGTATCGCACCAGTGACCGCCAATAGCATCGCCACGATCAATCGCCTGGCACCGGGCCGCACGTTCCTCGGCATCGGTACCGGCAACACCGCCATGCGTCTGATGGGCCATAAGCCACATAAACTCAAAGAATTTGCCGACTACTTGCGCGTGCTGCGTGGGCTGCTGCGCGGCGAGGAGGTGGAGTTTACGTGGCAAGGGCAGACGCTACCGATCCAGTTCCTGATGCAAGATCATAAGTTCATTGAGCTGGAGCAGCCGATTCCGCTCTACGTCTCCGGCTTCGGCCCCAAAGCCCAAGCGTTGGCGGGCGAGTATGGCGATGGGCTGGTACTATCGGTACCGCCGGACCCAGGTTTCATGCATCGGGCGTTGCGTAATGCTGGTGCAGGTGCGGCCCGCGCTGGGCGCGAGTTGAACGATTTCTACACGGCCTCGCTGACCACTGCCGTCATTCTCGAACCCGGCGAGTCGCTGACCTCAGAACGGGTGCTACGCGAGTGCGGGGCGTTTGTCATCGCTTCGTTGCATTATTCCTACGATAAAGTACGGCAGATGGGCGGTGACCCACCTGCGCATTGGCGAAACCATTGGGAAGAGTATAGCAAGATGATCGAAGCGATCCCCGAACGCCAGCGTCACATGCGCATTCACGCCGGACACTGCACCTATCTGTTGCCCGAGGAAGCTAAGTTTGTCACGCCAGAACTGATTCGTTCGACCTGCCTAGTGGGCACCCCGGACGAAATCATCGAACAGATTCAGCGCATGGAAGAGTCAGGACTGCAACAAGTGATGCTGCTCCCTTCTTTCGAGACCCAATATCGTGTGATCGAAGACTTTACCCGCAAGGTGATGGAGAAACTATGAGCACAGAACACGCACCTCAACCAATTCCAGGCTCCTGCTTTTGTGGAGCCGTCACATTTGAGATTGAGCTACCGACGGCGTTTTGTGGGCATTGCCATTGCACCATGTGCCGACGGGTGCATGGTGCCGGGTACGTGACGTGGATCGCCGTCCCGTACACCCAGTTCCGTATGGTGACCGGCAACGAGCACTTGAAAGTCTATCACTCTTCCGACCACGGGCGGCGGTCGTTTTGCGACGTGTGTAGTAGTTCGCTCTTTTGCGAATCGACGCATCACCCTGAAGTCATCGACATCGTGTTGGCAAACATCGACGGGCAAATTGATCGCGAGCCCCAGGGGCACTACTACTTCTCGGATCGCGTAGAGTGGGCACCGAGCGAGGATGAACTGCCACGCTTCGGAGGAGTGTCAGGGGCAGAGCCGCTGAAGAGGTAAGTACCGCTGTCTCCTCAAGGTTTCGTCAATTGGAGGAAAGTCATATTCCGTACCGGGTCGATGTCGTCGATCTGGCACGGACGACGCCAGAATTTCGCCGTCGTGTTTTGGCTGAGGGAGTATTGTGGAACGCTTGAACGAACGACTGGCCACGGCGCAACGCGCCGTGAGTTCGCTGCTGGAGGTTTTGGCGATTGGACAACCTTCGCGAATTGAACGAGACGCAGCCATTCAGCGCTTTGAATACACCTGTGAAGCCGTGTGGAAAACGGCGCAACGATATTTGCAGGACGTGGAAGGGATCAGCGTCGGTTCGCCGAAAGGATGCCTGCGGACAAGTCGCGAGGTTGGGTTACTGACCGATGAGCAGACCACCCTCGGCCTAGAAATGGTTGATGACCGCAATCGTACCGTACACACATATAACGAAGCGGTCGCCGATGAGATTTACGCCGGGCTTGCTGCCTACGCCCGGCTGCTCGACACGTGGTTATCCGCGATTATGCAGCGGGCGCAACCGTAACCCGGATTAGCTTTTCGTCGCCAAATCCATCGCCGCTAATCCTTCTAGCGCAAGTCCGTAGCCGAGGTTGTCCAGCATCATGCGTTTGAGCTGCTGTGTCATCGCCACGCGTGTGTAGCGCAGCGTTAATGGCGGCTGCTTGATGAGCTGTTCCGCGAGTTCCCAGGCGCGTGCGAGCACTTTGTCCTTGGGCAGCACTTCATTGACCACCCCGAGACGTAAGGCTTCTTGCGCGGACAATTTCTGCCCGGTGAGGAGAAAGTAGCGTCCGCGATTCGCCCCCAACAGCAGTGGCCACACGAGATGGACGCCGTCCGCCGGCACGATGCCATTATTGAAGTGCGGCGCGTCTTGGAAGTCCGCCGTCTCCGAGGCGATAACGATATCCGACAATACGGCGACCTCAGCGTGAATCAACGCTGGACCATTCACGGCGGCGATGACCGGCACTTCGATGTCGAGCAGGTTCATCAGCAGCCGCTTGCCTTCCCAGTAGATCTTGTCCCAGCCGCGCGGCGTGCTGAGACCGGCGAAGCTCTGAAAGTCGATCTCTGCGCAGAACGCCTCGCCAACGCTGGTGAGGATGACGACTTTATTCTCCGGGTCGGCACCGAGATCCGTACACGCATACGGCAGTTCACGATGCACGCTTTCGTTCCAGACCAACGAGTTGCCTTTGTTGTGCAGGGTCACTTCCAAGATGCCGTTGCGGCGTTGCATGCGAATGTCTTGGTACTTGTTGGCGTACTCTTCGAGACGGGACATGGCAGGACCTCCTTTTCACACTCCAAAAAACTGGGCAGCATTCTCTCCCAAAATTTTATCGACTGATGCTTCCGGCAGCTTCGCCAGCGCTCGTCGGGCTTTGGCAATGGGTTCGACGAACCCTTCAGCATGCGGGAAATCTGAACCGATGAAAAACTTGTGGTCGCCGAGCATTTCGACCATGTAAGGCAGCAACCGTTCCGTCGGATCGGCAGAGACCCAGATGTTGCGCTCGAAGTATTCACTGGCTGGACGCTGCATCTGGCAACTATGACCCATGTAGCTGTAGCGATAATCGAGACGATCCAGCCATTCGACCACCCAGCCGCTAGCGGCTTCAATGGTCGAGACACGCAAGCGCGGGAAACGCTCGAACACGCCGTCGTAGACCATTGTGGTCAATGCCATGCGGGGGTCCTGGATGGCATTCATGCTCAGATACATGAACCCCGGGCGGCGGTCCTGATACCAGTCGTGGCCGGTGTAATTGCGATGGACGACGAGATGGATGCCCACGGCCATGTCGCAGTCCTGCGCTATCGCCCACACGGGATCGAAGTCCGGACTGCCAAAACTCTTGCCTTCGACTGGCAGCGCACCGACGAATACCGCGCGTACTCCGGCTTTGGCCAGCCGCTGCATTTCGCGCACGGTGGCTTCGGGGTGACGCAGCGTGAGATGGCCGACTGGAAACAAGCGATCACGATGCGTCGAACAGACCTCCAATGCCCAGGTATTGTAAGCGCGGCAATGGGCGGCAGCGAGTTCTGGGTCGGTCACTTGCCCTTCCCACATGAGCCCCAGGGTCGGGTAGATGAACTGGCTTTCCATACCTTCCAGGTCGAGAAACCGCACCCGCGCGTCCATATCTTCAAGCGAACTGTTGAAAGCGGTGGCGTAGTCGAAGGTTCCCAAGCCTTTGCCCTCCTCCTTCTGCCCATATCCCACACCGACGCCCAGCATGTCTTCCATCGTGAATTCGCCCACGCCGTCGATGCGCTTACTCTCGTTAATGACCATGACATGCGCACCTGTGGCATCACGCTCAAAGCGCAAGCAACGTGAGCGAAATTGCGGCTCGATATAGCGTTCCCACAAGTCCAACGGCTCCATGAAATGACTGTCAGCGTCGATAATACGTCCCATTTGATCCCCTCGCGTGAAAGACTTTGTGTGCTCGTGTTCGTCGTTCGTGTTCAGCAGACGTTAGCGCCTTCCGTCCCGTGGGGTCAAGAGACGGAAAGATAGAGCAGTGGAGATTACCTTGCCCTTGCTTTAGAAACAAACACAAGCGATGCTTGGGATATGCGAAGACGCGGAGGAAAAGTACCATGAGTCTTATGATTACGCAGGAATATAAAGTGTTGTTAACTCAGAGACTCTTGGCCAATCCGGCCGGTGAGCAGCATCCATGCTGGCAGGCAACAGTCATGGGGTTCCCCTACTTGAGCGAAGAAGCGGGTTCTCGTGAACAAGTGATCGAACAGCTGCGATCCAAGATAGAGGAACTGGGCCGGAACGCGGCAATCATTACCTTGACCGCGCCAGTCCTTCCTTCAGAGCTAACGGGGACTGACAGAGAACTCGCTGCGCAAGGCTGGGACGACTACGAAATGTTCGAGAACGACTCAGAAGCACTTCTTCTCTTCGACCACATCGAAGAAGAACGCGACCGTCACAGCATTGGAGACGAATGAGCTTTCTCTGGGACTCGAACATCCTGCGCCATTACGTGGATGGCCACCCACGTCTTCTGGACAACCTCAAGAAAGTGCCGCGTCGCATGGTCGCACTTCCTGTCATCGTCACAGCCGAACAACTACAAGGGAGGGCCGGGGCACTGCTCAAGGCGGAACCTGCTCGCATTGCTCATGTGCAGGAATTATTCCGAAAGACACAACTCCTAATGAGTCGGTTTCAAATCCTCTATTTTGACGAACAGTCGCTTGCGGCTGCGCAACAACTTATCGCCCAGACGCGCACGCGAAAGCGCTACGCCGATGTCCTGATCGCAGCACAGACCATCGCGGGGCACCATGTTCTGGTGACGCGCAATAGCACGCACTTTCGTGACCTCCTGCCACCACCTCAGTTGCAAAACTGGATTGACGACGAAATCTCCCTGTAAGTATGGAACGCGGAAGGTAAGTGAGATTGCCTCTCTCTACTTCTTCTCCCGCACCGGCAGAATCAGCCCTGTCCCCACCGCCAGCACCGCTGCGGCCACACTCCAAGCCAATCGCCAGGAATGGGTGTAATCGACGAGCAAGCCGAACAGCGGCGGGAAGGCGATGATGCCGGGATACATGATCGTCATGGCCATCCCGAGCGTACGCCCTTGTTTGGTGGGACCAGCAATCTCTGCCAACATGGCGATCCAGCTCCCGTGCCAGCCGATGGTGTTGAACGCATACATCAAAACGACGAGGCCGATAAGCCACAACGGTACACCCGGCGGCAGCCAGCCCAACACCAACGAACCTGCGGTGGAGAAAACGCTGGCCCACACTAAGGCTGGTTTACGATGCTGGCGAAACCAGCGGTCACTCCACAGCCCCCAGAGAATGCGCCCTGCCGCTCCTGCGATTTGCGCACCGACGAGTAAGGTAGCAGTGGTGGTGATGGGGATGTTCTGCGTCTCTTTGAGATAGAGCGCCAAATACGTAATCAGGGCGAATTGCCCGAGCGGGAGGAGTGCACCAGCTAGCCCCAAGAGCATGATGTCCTTGGTAAGAATGTCACGCAGATGTCCGCGAGCTGCCGGTTTGCCGTGTACTGCTCCTGCCGTCGCCCCATCTGGGCTGCGATAAGAAAACCAACATACGGCCATCGACAGGAAACACACGGCACCGCTCACAACCACGGCAATTCTCCAGCCGGCAGCGACGGCAATAGCTGGCAAAGTAGCGGCCGCCAGTGCACCACCAACAGGAATGCCAGTTTGACGCACGCCCATGGCCACACCGCGTTTGGCGACGGGGAACCACATCATGACGGCTCGGCTGCCTGCCGGAGTGGGAAACGACGCACCGATGCCAGCAGCAAACAACGCCAACAGCGCGGTCATAAATCCTTGCGTGGCAGCGACAGTGAGACAAAATGTACCGACAATGAAGTTCCCCCACATCAGCGCAGCACGTTCTCCCTTGACATCCACAACCCAACCAGCAGCGAACATTGAAACGAGCGAGCCGGCCATGATCGCCGAATTGAAGAGTCCCACCTGACCGCGCGTCAGCCCGAGGTCGGTCTGGATGAACGGCGCAAGAATCGGTACGCCTTGCGTGACGATGGAGACAGTGATTTGCGCGAGCAGAGCAATGCTGAGCATCAACCAGTGCAGGGGAATGAGGGCACGGGTCGGCTGGACGCGGGTCTCAGTATCCGAGGCAAAAGCAGTGTCGTGAGAGATGTCGCGGTAAAGGGGGGGACTCGGTTTGTGCGGCATTCGCAGGGGTGTAGCGGTTTTTCTTGACTATCGGAAGGACGGGAAACCGACCCCCGAGCCACGAACACGAGCACGAGCACGAATACAAAGCCGTCCTACACCTGCGTACCATGCTCCGCTACACTTGCCGGTCTCGATCCTCAATCACGGTAGCGGAGGAGTGATATGGAATTTCTCGTAGTGGCCTATGACGGCAAAGATGCCGACGCAAAGAAGCGACGGTTGGACGCTCGCCCGGCGCATCTCGACGGCATACACGTCCTGAAAGCGAACGGCTCATTCATCAACGGCGGGGCTATTCTCGACGACGAGGGCAACATGATCGGCTCGACGCTCTATGTCGAGTTTCCTTCACGCTCCGCATTGGACCAGTGGCTGAATAATGATCCTTACGTGATCGGCGGCGTGTGGGTTGATATCGAGGTGCGTCCGATTCGCTTGGT
>SXGS01079717.1_pt1 | contig 11796 bp, 14 predicted proteins | sample 3174681 | NCBI WGS metagenome assembly SXGS01 (sample SAMN11356861, study PRJNA531348) | freshwater metagenome | isolation source: freshwater sample F1-80 | place: China: Fuxian Lake, Yuxi | collected 2017-12-25 | reverse complement strand
GAAGACATGGACATCAACTGCGGCGAAATTCTGGATTGCACCTCAACTCTGCGCGAAATGGGGCAGAAGATTTTTGAACTGATGCTGCGCACGGCATCCGGCGAAAAAACCAAAAGCGAATTGCTGGGGTTGGGGGATCATGAGTTTGTGCCGTGGAATATTGGGGTAGTTGGTTAGAACGTGTGCACGCAGCGCTCGAATTAAGGAGCGCCAAAGCCGTGAATACGCCGTAATGGAAACACATGGACACTTACTACAACCTTGACAGTTATTTTAGGGACTTCATATGAACTCGGCCATTGGTCAAGCGCTGAGGTTTTGCGTTTTTGCTCTCATCCTTCTTTCGCTTGCCCCACTTTCCTACAGTGCCGAAAGCGATGAAGTCTGGCTATTGCAGCCCATCGTGCAGGAGCGTGCGACAGGTCTGCTTAAGGCATACAAAAAAACGGGTAACTCGCTCAAGCTCTTTGAAATTCAGGAAATCAACAATGCCGGCAATTTTGGAAAGATTATCTACTACGAACGACAAACAAGTTTTTCGCGGCAAGAATCAGGGCTATGGGCAATTGTAGGAGCAGGTAATTTCACCTCGGGGGCTGCAGCGGGTTTCAGCCAAACCCTAAGTTTATGTGGGTTGATCACATTACTTACCACAACGAACTCCACTACCAAGCTCGAAACGAACACCCCCATTCCCTTCGGAAAACTATTTCTTCCTTGTGGTATCCGCACTTCAATTGGCGTAGGAACTCGCGTTCGAGTAGCAGATCTTCGTACAGATTATGAAGACATCTGCTCACCGATTCCGGGCACGAAGTTTACATACCACATTGAAAACGAAGCACAGGTCAAGACTACCGGATTGTTCGGTCGAAGCACTCAGGTAAGCGCCAAGATCCATGTTTTGTGCCAAGTCTCTTCAAGCGTTGTACAGGCAAAGGAGATCAATCCGGGAATGCGTGGCGACTACCTTCTGGTGTCATGTGAAGGTACCGCCCATTCCGGTCAAAAAAGTAAAACAGACTACGCGTTTCTTATAGAGCCAGGCGTCTATCTCATCCTGAGCACCGGCGGAGGAGCACAAACAACGAAAGTGCAGTACAAGACTGTTGACTACAGCGACTAACCGTGGGAGTAATTCGCATTTAGTGAAGTCCCGCTCTGATGCCCTTGCAGCAAACGTAGTGTAGGTAGATCCTAGCTAGCGCGCGAACCACGGTCCGCGTGGTCACAAAACCCGCATCCACTCCACGACATAACTATCTGTTTTTATTGAAAAATGTGTGGCCGCCCTGCAATGCGTCCCCAACTCCAGTGCTCCCGCTCCGCCCACGCTAATGGCGCCGACCAACGCCTGTGACGCCCATCACCACATTTGCGATCCCGCGCGCTTTGCGTTGCCCCAACCGGCATAGCCAGTGCCGTCCAACAGCATGATGGCGAATTACCTGCTGCTGTAAAAACGCATCGGCACCCCGCGCAATGTGGGCGTGCAACGCGGCATTACAGCACCAACAACATCAGTGACACTCGATGCGTCGAACAACCCGGCAGCAAGTGGGCCGCCCAACTATGCAGATGCCACGCAGATCGCGCAGGCTTTCGTCAAGGCTGCATCGGAGCGGCTAACGTGGGCCAGCGACAGCCGCATCCCAGCGCCATGGGCGGTAAGCCGGACGACTCCTTTCTGATTGATCTGCTGTCAACGTAAGCGCCAAACGAAGCCGCGCATAAACGCACTCTCGTGCAGAACTCGAAGATGATGTATGGCTGCGGCAAAGCCCATTGACGCAGCATCGGCAGGGCGGGTACGTTTTTGGTGCCCCGCCGGTAACGGTGCTCAGGCCCGCCGCGTTTACGCGCCCAATCTACAACACCACCTTCTGCCGCTGCCCCGTCTCCGAAGCCTTCCGAATCGCATCTAGCATGCGATGCCGCCGCACGGCGTGTTCAAAATCCGCCTCGACCGGTGCGCCGCCGCGTATCGCCTCGGCAAATTTCACCCACATCTGGCCTACGTCGTAGGCCGGGCCGCCGTTGCGGATGTCTTCGGGCACGCATTTGAATCGCTCCGGCACGAGCAACTCTTGCAGCGCCTTATCGTCTTTTTTGCCGCCCATGATTTTGCGTTTCAGTTCCTGCCCGGCCTCACCACCGCCGATCATCATCAGCGTGCCTTCGGTGCCGTAAATCTCGAAGCGGTAGCCGCTGCCGTGATACGGATGCACACCGAGATTGGCACTGACCACCGCGCCGTTGTCGAGCTTGCCGCTTAACATGATGTTGTCGGGCGAGGTCACGTCGACGGTTTTTTTGGTGTCGGTCTCGAACCATTGCGGCACTTGCGTGCTGACTACGGCGGAGACTTCGGCGAGTTCGCCCGCCACCATGCACAGCGCATCCATCGAGTGGCCGAAGGTAATGGTCAGCGTGTTGGCGCCGAGGTTCACGTCTTTTTGCCAGGTGCGATCCGAAGTGCGCGTCAGCACCCCGCTGCCCATGTGTGTCATGTTCACCGACAGCATTTTGCCGACGTAGCCCTGCTGAATCAGCTCGCGCATATAGAGATACGCAGGCGAGGCGCGGCGTTGCAGGCCGACCATGGTGCGCACGTTTTTCTTTTTGGCGACCGCGGCCATTTCTTCGGCTTCTTGGGTGTTGGCGCCCAGCGGCCATTCGCAGTAGACGTGCTTGCCAGCTTCGAGTGCCGCCATGGTGATTTTGTAGTGCGCAGGCACGCGCACCGCCACCAGTGCAGCTTCCACCTGTGCATCCGCGCCCATGGTTTGCAAATCGCTGTACGCCTTTTTCACGCCGTATTTTTCGGCGGCAGCCTGCGCGGTGTCGGCATGCGCGGTGCACACGGCGTGCAGATTTATTTGTGGCACTTTTTGCAGCACCGGGCCGTGTGCGTTCGGGCCCCAACGTCCGCCAGCGCCGATGAATGCCACTCTTAACGGATCATTTGTCGCCATGCCACTCTCCAAAAATAGTTAATTAAAACAGATACTTACAATATCACTTCATTTCGATGAATTCGAGCTGCACGCCGTCCGGTCCTTCAAAAAAACACACGCGGCGGTTGCCAGTGACGAAGGTCTCTTCGAGGATGCCGATGTTTTGCGCCTTCAACTTGGCCACCAGTTCATCGAGCTTGTCGGTGTCCATCGCGATGTGTTCCATACCGAAACTCTGCTTGCGCTTTTGCGTCGGGTGCAAATCGGTGATGTTGAGCGACAAGCCGTCAAGATCCACGCGATAGCCGCCGGTAGGCGACTGGCTGGTGATGGTCGCACCGAAAGTGTCGACGTAAAACTTCGCCGTCTTTTCCGGATGCTTGGTTTTGATGTGCAGATGATTGAGTTTGATGGTCATGTCCGTCTCCTTTTCAATAAAAGTTTAGAACCACTTGATGATGTCAAACCGCTTGCTTTTGCCGATGCGAAACACATTGAAATCGCGCACGTCTACCGTCAGTATGGCACGGCAATCCGTTTCCTGCCCAAACCACACCAATGCCGCATCGGTGAAATCCGGGTCCAGCGCCGTATAGCGAGTAAGAATCTCGCTCACGTTCCGATAGGCAACCGACGGCAGATCGAGCACCGTGCAGGGCGGACTGCTGACCCAGTCGAGCAGGCGCGACTTGCCCACCGTCGATAGAAAATAACTGGCTTCGGATATAACCGGCGCCGGGATCAGCAATTCGCCGGCGTAGTCGTCGAGAAATTCGGCGGCGGCGGCATGCCGTTTGTCGCGCGCGATGCCCAGCGCGACCAGAAAACCCGTGTCGACCAGTACGCGATTCAAGCGCAGCTTTTAAGTGCGCGGGCCGCGAAACTTCGCGCGCAAGGCAGCCTTGACGTTCCCCGAAATATCGGAACCCGTGCTACCCGGATCACCACCGATAAACGGATGGCGTGACGCCGGTGTATTCAGCGCGGGTTCGCGCAGCAGGCCATCCAGTGCCTGTTTGACGACCTCGCTCTTGGTGAGCTTGCGCTTGACGCAATACTCCGCCAACTCTTGCTCAACGCGATGCGGCAGGCGAACAGTCAGCGTCATGATGGGGCTCCGGAGTTTATGATGTAATACAAAATTTAATAAATTGTATTACAAAACCTTCTGGCTTCCAACTCGCCCGCCACGTGCCTTGCCACTCCCATCCATTCACGAGCGAGATTAATCATAAGTATTTGTTTTTATTAAATATTTTTAATTACTCAGGTCGGATGCCGCCAACCTTGATAATCGACTGAAAGCGCAGGTATTCCTCCTGCATGTGGCGCATGAAGCCATCCGGCGTGGTGTCGGGTGTTGATTCCGCGCCCTGATTTACGAACCGCGTGCGCAGCGCGCTCTTGCGCAACACGCGCGCGATATCACTGTGCAGTTGCTCGACCACGCGGCGCGGCGTGCCCTTGGGCGCGACGATGCCGGACCAGCTGTCGAATTGGGCTTCGGGCAGCCCGACTTCCGCGATCGCTGGCACGTTGGGCAATGTGGGGCTGCGCTGCGGCGTCATGACCGCCAGCGCGCGCAGACGCCCTTCGCGCACCGGGCCGAGTGCTGCGGGCAGCGTGTAGATGGCGTAGTGCACGCGGCCCAGCGCCATTTCAATGAAAGAGTCGGTCGCCATGCGAAACGGAATATGCACTGCGTCGATGTTCAGTGCGCGCGAAAAAACTTCCGCCGCCAGATGCGATGCCGAGCCGATACCGAGGGACGCATAATTCATTTCGCCCGGGCGCACGCGGGCGTAAGTGACAAATTCACGCGCCGTGGAAACCGGCAGCGTGCGCGTTGCCGCCAGCACATTGGTGATCGACGCCACGTGCGCCACGCCGACAATATCACCCAGCGCCTTGTACGGCGGCGCTTCGCGCATGAGTTCGGTGATCAGCCTTGTCACGCCCACCATGCCCAGCGTGTAACCATCAGCGACGGCGCGCGACACCTTGGTATTGCCGATCAGCCCCCCCGCACCCGGACGGTTTTCAATCAGCACGCGGCGCTGGTAATACGTTTCCAGTTCGTCGGCCAGCAGGCGCGCAAAAAAATCATCCGCCGCGCCGACTGACGACGCGACAATGACACGTATCGGTTTGACCGGGAAATCGGCGTGTGAACCTGGCGTCAACGCCATGCTGCGCCCTGCAACCAACAGCAGTCCTGCGGCAATCAGCGCAATGCGGCACCACCGCCCACTCGGCGACAGTGTCACAGCGGGCCATCGGAAGTGTGAAACGCAAGGCATACCTCATTTATGCACCAATTGCCCACAGGCCGCAACCGCGCGCTGCCACGCACACGTCCCTCGGTGATATTTTTATCAATAAAAACAGATACTTACAATTACATTGCCCTAGTGGTTTTTTCAACAGCCCAATTCCGCTCGCCGGTGTCGTCTAAACTGACGTCTGCTGGAGAGCGCTTTGATCGCGCGCGCCGTAACACCAGATATTGCAAGGAGACCTGCATGGAAATCGCCCCGGGCATACACAACATCGTCACGGATCTGCAGCATGCGACCGGCGTCACCAACACCTACTTGATTGTCGGCACGCAGGGCGCGGCCTTTGTTGACGCCGGCTGGAACCGCCCCGGCGAATGCGAGGCGCGCATCGGCTAATGGGAAAAGCTCGGCAAGCCACCGCTGAAGGGCATTGCGGTCACGCACCGGCACGCCCCGCACTGGCAAAATGCGCCCGCGATCCAGAAGGCTTGCGGCCATCCGCCGATCATCGCCACCTACATCGAAAAGCCCGAGATCGAAGCACGCATGGCGGATGGCAAAGTGGATCGCCCGGTGCGTGACGGCGAAACCATGAGCCTCGGCAACCTCACGCTGGAATTCATCGAAGCGCCGGGCCACACCTACGGCAGCATGGCGGTGTTCGTCCGCGAAACGCGCGCGCTATTTACCGGCGACAACGTGATGGGCAGCGGCAGCTCGGTGGTGAATCCGGGCGAAGGCGAAATCGTGCTCTATCTGCAAACCATGGAAAATTTTTGCGTTACGACCCGGCGGTGATTTACCCCGGCCAAGGCCCGGTGGTGACCGACCCGCGCGGCAAGATCACCAACCTGATTCAGCACCGCAAGGACCGCGAAGAACAAATCGTGGCGCTGCTGCAACAGGCGCCGCACAGCGTCGAGCAACTAACCGCCGCGCTTTACAAGGACGTCAAGCCCGGTGTTGCGCATCTCGCGCGCAATCAGGTGAAGAGTCATCTGATCAAGCTAGAACAGGAACGGCGCGTCGCTGCGGCTGGAGACGTGTACCGGCTGGTGTAGCACGAGCACCTTTGCGTGAAAAAAAGCAGCCGTTCGTGCTGAGCGTAGGCCGTTTTTTGGCCGAAGTCGAAGTATGAACGGCGGGCCTGCCCAGTCATTTTGTCCCGCACGCTTACTCCGGCGTATAGCCCGCGATTTTCACCACCGCCGCCCAGCGCGCGATCTCGCGCCGGATATGCTCGGCAAACGCATCCGGTGCAATGCCTCCGGGTTCAGAACCTTCCGCAAGCAAGCGGCTTTGCACCTCGCGCGTGCCGAGAATGTCTTTGACCTCGCCATGCAAGCGCCGCACGATATCCTGCGGCGTACCCGCCGGTACCACCAAGCCTTGCCAGGACGCCACATCGAACTTCGGCAACCCGACTTCGCTCATGGTCGGCACCTCGGCAGCCGTACTGATGCGCCGCTTTGAACTCACGGCATGCGCGCGCAGCTTGCCGGTGCCCAGATAGGGAATCGCGCCGGGCGGCTGTTGCAGGCTCATCTGCACCTGCCCCGCGAGCAAATCGGTCAACGCCGGCCCCGCGCCCTTGTACGGCACGTGCGTGACCTTAAGGCCCGTCATCGACAAAAACAGTTCCATCATCAGATGCGAAGCGCCGCCGGTACCCGATGAAGCGTAGTTGAGCGACCCCGGCTTAGCCTTCGCCAGCGCAATCAAATCGTTGTAAGTTGCCGCAGGCACCGAGGGCACTGTCACCAGAAACATTGGCGAGATCGCCGTGGTCGTCACCGGGGCAAAATCTTTTTGTGGATCGTACGGCAGCTTGCGAAACGTGCTGACGTTGGTGGCCAGCGTGCTGATGGTGCCGTAAAAAATCGTATACCCGTCCGGCGCCGAACGCGCGGCCATTTGCGCGGCGATGTTGCCGCCACCCCCGCCGCGATTGTCCACCACCACCTGTTGCCCCATACGCTCGGACAACTTGGCACTGATGGTGCGCGCCATGATGTCCGTGGCCCCGCCAGGTGCAAACGGCACGATCGCGCGAATCGGACGCGTTGGATAGGACGACTGGCGCTCGGCAGCCATCGCCACGGTGCTTGCCATCAAAAAACCCAACAGTACGCGGGCGACCAGCTGCATGGAAGAAAATATGGACATAATCAATGGGTTACGAAAATGGACTGATCGCTTCGCGGCTATTCCGAGCATGTTGGCCGCAGCCGCGAGTCATGTCGCACATTATCGATGCAGTTCGACGCATCGTCAATCTGTAACTGATTGTTTTTATTGAATTATTTTATTGACGTGAAATGCGTTTACTCGGAATGACTGCTTCATCGGTTAACCGGCCGTTGGAGGGCGGCAAACGGCCAGAAGCGGAACTATGCCTTAGCAACACAAAGCGTTTGTTCACCTGCTTTTTACAACTCAATTCCCCACAAAAACTAACGTTGCCAGTCCTGCCTTGCCTATGTCACCTGGAAGTCATAATGTGCGATATTGGATAAACGCCTCGGTCTTGCATGCGAGGCGAGGCACTGTGCCGAGGGGAAATAGGCCGCTGTTGCACTTTTCAGCGTGTAGAAGAGTATCAACGTAGCCGCCAGAAGCAGGTGTCGCTTTTGCGTTGATTGTTAACACGGGTCAGGAATGCCGGAACATGCTATACCCTATTGAATCCACAGCTTTTTTCGAGTGTCCGGACTGAGTTGTTAACAGTCGTACCGGGATGTTAACAGTCGTTTTTGCCTGTTAAAACTAGTTAGAGGCTTTCATGAAAATTAAGCAATTCAAGGTCGCCGTTATTGTCGGAAATATCGTGCAAACGATTGATGGTTTGGAATATGAAGAAAAGCTATGGCTCGTTTCGCAATGGGCCGACAACCTGCAAGAAAAAATTTCCAGGCCAATGCGAATGATTCGCTTTGATTTACTTGAGTTTTCGTCAATTCAACATCCGAATCCGCATCACTTCGCTTTAACTCGCCCAATACCAATAGGCGTTCTCCCAGGCGAATCAAACGAAGGGCACGAAATTCTTGAGGGAAACAACATACCGTTTGGCTTCCCGTTCTCGCCGCACGGAACCGTGTTTCATTAACATTCAGCATGTCGTGTTCCGCCCCTAACTCTGCGTTCAATCGGGACGGGCTAAAGCCCGCCCGTTAACTTGTGCGTTATGCCGCATGAACCACGCCATTGTTGACACACTCATTCAAGAAGCTAGAGGGCGAGAGTGTGCACCCCTTGAACAGGCTCTTCTTGAAATGAACGCGTTACCAGTTCCTTGGGCATGGATTGGCTGCTTTGGAATTCGAGCAAACGGTGATGTGGTCTACGTCAACGAAGATGGCAAGCCCGAATCCATTGTTTACACTAGAGACGAGCCCTCAATGTCAATCGCAACGCTCGTCTATGCCGCCCAACGGAATCCTGATCTTGCATGTCTGCTGCCGGTGAAGCCGGTTAAAGCTCAGGCATGCCAAACTTGCTCCGGCACGGGTTACTTCAAATCCAACAAATCAGTCCTTTGCGGTGACTGCGAGGGTCTAGGTTGGCGGCGGCATGCGGAAAATGCGGCATAACATTGCATTTGATCGGGACGCGCCAAAAGCGGCGCGCCTCTCAATTTGAACGTTAGACGGCACAGCGAGACTCATGTACTGCCTCTACCAAATCGAACCGTTCGAAGCGGATGTACTTCCGGGGCCACTTCAAATGAAGGTCCTTGACGGCGTTTCTGTTATTGCATTCACAACGCGTGATCTTGCTGCGCGGTTCGCGTTTAATGCGGGTATCCCTGACGAATACCACATTGTACCGCTCGATGCTCTGGGCACGACAGCGTCCCCTTTCCCCAAGTTCAAGGACGGTTCAGAGAGGAACGATACGATGATTATCTTCGAACGTGAGGAAACCTTGTGGCAGTACTTCGAAAATATGGAGACGTTCCCGTATAAACGACACTTAGACAAATTACCGGTGCGACGATGGTGGCATCGCATCTTGCCCGCACGCCGACGCAACCATGCCGTCTAACTCCACGTTCGAGAACGGACGCGCCAGAAGCCGCGCGCCCTCTCAACGCAAACGTTAGGGATCATTTCATGAACCGCGACGAAGAAGAGATGGAAGACGATGGTGACGAAGATTCTCCTGACGAACCTGGGTCACCGATGGAGAGTGATGACAACCCAGAATACTCAATAATTATCGAGTACGAGGACTTCCTCACTCGGTTCGACCTGGACGAAATCTTAAGTTCGATTGACCGAATCATCGAGTCCGAACTCGTGGAATACTATTATCCTGAGTTCCGTTACCTACGGACATCATATCCGTATCTGTTTAAACTTGGATTAGCCGAGGATTCAGACCTTTCTTACATTGGTATTAAATCAATAGGTTCCGGTTCAATTGAACTCACGGTTGTTGCAGGCGCATTTGTTGTCGGCTATGTAGCTAGGCGCTTCAAGAAAGGCATTGATAAAAGCCTCTTCGCTGAAGAGCTAGAACGCTCAGGTCGCCTAGCGGGTGACATATTGGGCAGAGTGCTATCGCGAGTCAATAACTGGGCACAACGGTATGTTCCAAAACAGCGGGAATTGGGGGGCAAGGTCACCAAAATCACCGCGCGTCGGAAGCGTAGTCCCACGAACCGTGGCGGCAATGAACCCTAACCCTGCGCTGCAGGCGACCCGCCTTCGGCGCTCGCCTGATCTTAGACGTTAGGCGTCATGAAACGAACATCACTCGTCGCCCACCTCAGCATTCCTGCCGTCGTGACACTCGGCGCGTTTGCTGTTGCTCTCAGGCGCGAGCTGATCGGAGTGGAAATGTTTTCCGCATATGTTATCGGCGGCTACTTGTTCTACGCGGCCCCACATTTATTGTGGGCTGTCGTTGCCGCCCTCGCTAAATGTTCGGGTGCCGTGTGGCATGCGGGGTTCATTGCATCTTCCATTGCGCTCGCGGTAATTGCGAGTTTATGGCTTGGTCCGAGGGACCCATCTGGCCTCCCAATACAGTGGATGCTCTATTGGCCTATGGCAGTAGTTCTTCAGGTTGTCATAGCAGGTGGCACTGCCATCTATCGCCAAGCCAAGAAGACGCCCAACCCATCATTCGAAAAGGACGCGCCAAAATCGGCGCGCCCTTTAATTTGAACGTTAGCGCTCAATAGTTGAACCATCATGGCAATTGAAGCAGTTTATCTTCCGCACAATGAGCCGTATCTCGGTAGAGAGAAGTTGCTCGAGTTCGACAAGGCTATTCCTGCCGCTATGCAACGGAATACGGCTGTCGCCGCACGCACATTTAAAATAGAAATGTCGCCACAACAGGCGGCGGTCTCGGAAATTGTGCCTCAAGGAATTAGCATCGCATTGAGTGTCCGCGAACTCATTCGTCAGGGCTATTTATTTTCCGCAACGATTCTTCTTCGTCCATTGCTCGAACGAACCGCTTTGGCGTTCTACCTCCTTGATACTCCAGCAGCTGTAGCTGCCTGGCACAATGGCTGGCCGCGTAGCGACCAACCGTCGCTGCCAAAGTTACTTGAACATTTAGTAGCTCGGGCAGGTAACTCTGGAACCTTAGGCGCAAGAGAATTGGCAACGATGCTTCATAAAGTTGTGCATAGCGACCCTATGGCTGCTCATTGGAACACTACGAGCAAACATGGTCGAGTTGCCTATGCATCCGGGAAAACGATTGACGCACCAGATGTTGCTGATTTCTGCGCTGCTTTTGGTAGCAGGTGCTTGCAGCACCTCGTTGGTGCCGCAGATAGCGCGTTTCCTGAACTTGCGTCGAGCGCTAACTCGTCGCTCCACACGGACGCGCCAAAAACGGCGCGCCCGTGAGCTAGAACGTTAGGTGCCACGCACAATGTTGCGGCGTGTCGGATTTGTCCTGGCGATCGCTGCGGCGCATGCGATATTGACAGTTGCGCTCACCGTGTCGTTATTCGGCTCAAACATGGCGCGCTTTGGAACTGGCGCTCCCCCTGAGCCTTGGGCTCCCATAGCCGACGCACCACTCTATGTGCTTTCGTGCCCACTGTTACCGCTGGTGTCTCAGCTACCGCAGCCTCTGCCTTTCTCGGGATTTCCAGCAGAGCATGTATTGTTCTTCGCCAATGGACTGATTTGGGCCATCGCGCTCGTGTGGCTGCATCGCCAGTACCGCTGTTGGAAAAACGCGGCGCAATGAAGCCGAGTGGCGCCGGTCAGATGCACGTTAGGCGCGTACTGATGACAGGGGCCACTATTCCGGTAACGGGAGTCTGGATTCCAAGGGAACCGGCTGGAATTAATCTCAGCCGAGATATAAGTATCTGTTTTTATTTACTTATTTGTTGATTCGCGCAGAAACTGTTTGCCCTTTCGCCTACCCCTATGCTGCGCTTCAAGTGTGACCTTATCCCGGAAGCGGACGCGTACGCGGACGAGCCGCCAGCAGATTAGCGGCCTAGCAGCCTGTCGGACTTGAGTTGACTTTAAAAGTCATAGGGACCATGGAAATTGAATGGAACAGGGAAATTGGGGAGT
>SXGS01769757.1_pt1 | contig 11797 bp, 6 predicted proteins | sample 3174681 | NCBI WGS metagenome assembly SXGS01 (sample SAMN11356861, study PRJNA531348) | freshwater metagenome | isolation source: freshwater sample F1-80 | place: China: Fuxian Lake, Yuxi | collected 2017-12-25 | reverse complement strand
GTTTGTTTTTGTTTTTGTAAATGTTGACTTGGCAAATCAAAGCGAAGCGATGCAAAATTACCGGCGACCACCGAGAGACAGACCCATTCCAGCAGCTTCAGCGCGGGTAAGAGCCCCAGCATTGTTGGCAGCGACTTGAGCGGCGTGTGTAGGATTGGCCAAGTAACCCTGATTGTTCATGGTGTAACCATTAGAAACATAGTTCTTGGCGCTAGGGACTGCGCACTTAGAGGAGAAGGATCCACTGGCAGACACGTTAGCGTGGACAACGGGGAGTTTCGCGGAGGCGGAAAAGTTGAGGTTCAAAGGCATTTTATAATATAATAATATATTTTATTTTTAATATGTTTTTATTTTATTTGTTTTTTGTTTTTTATTTCTATTTATTTCTATTTATAAATTAACAAAATTGAAACTTTTTTAATATTATAATATTAAAACAAAACACATAGTATTTCAGTAGTAACAACAAAAATCATAGTAGCAATCATGGACACCAGAACAGACATAAATGGACTTCCGGCAAAATATGTTCTTACAAAAAACCCGAACGATCCGTCGGGCGAGACATGCGTGGTTGTTAAAGTATTGGATGTATCGGAAACGACACACGCAGACGTACATCAGAATCCGATTCGTGTTCCATCATCGTACATCTCATACAATTTCAGTGAAACTCCGCTTCATTTATGTGACACAGCAAATCTCGTCACTCAGCATCGTCGCAGTGACCATAATTTGGCATACCGCACAATCGATATATCAAAAAAAACATACACGCAGGAAGAGATGAACTGGTATGCTGACCCGGAATCCAAGATCCCCGAACCAAAACGCCTGGTGATGATTTGTATGTTGCGCTGTTATTTGTGTGGCGATTTTGAGAAAACCGTGGACGATATTTATTATGAGCGTGTTGACGAACATACATATGGATATAGGTATTGTACTAAATGTCGCCCCTATTTTATGGAGTCGTTATATAAATCTATTACTCCGATTATGAAGTTCCGTCGCGAATACGAGGCGTGGGTGGCTTCGAGTGACAATACACTAACAAAGCCGTTTATCTGGGTTGCGAGAACACGTCGCGATGAAAATGGGCGGCGTATTGTTGGAGGGAATGCTCCATATAGGTATACAAAATGGCGTATCATAAATTGGGTGGCTCGTAAACATGAGTTCCTGCGTATTTCGCCGACAGACAACGAGACGGTTATTATTGAAGAAGAAGACAGTCTTGTTTGTGAACAGATCGAATTGGTGGATGGAGTAGATGTTGCCGAGTTTGAGTATGCGACGATTAGCAAGTTAGTTCCATTGAGAGATATATATATTACCAATCTTGCGTTGCTTGCCGACAATGCCGACACAGAATATGAACCAAATAACGATGACCCTCTCAACAAATATAGCGACAAAGAACAGCGAGCGATGTTTAAAGCGGCATGTAGTTAAAACTGTTAGTGTATGAATATATGAAAACCACGCAGATAACCGGTAAGTAATATTTATCTATTTCTATTTCCATGTCAATCTACATTTCTATTTCTATTTTTCTGGAACAGAAAATTGAAATGAATTTAATCCATAAAATAGAAGACAGTGAATCAGAAAAGAATCAAAACCCGCATCAAAATGTCCATCGAAGTTGTTTCCCCTACTACCCACCAGAGCAAGACCAATGACGAAGGTTTGTCGTTCGAAGTCCGTGAATGTGAGCATGATTGTGAGCATGATTGCGACCATGTTTACACCCCAGGTTCTCCCGTCTCTCCGGCATCTCCTCTTCAGGACGGTGACGAGGTCGGTCTTCTTCAGCGCAGTGAGTCGGCTGCCGAGACTGATGCTGTTACTGCTACCACCGAGACCGAGGCCCCGAAAGACCCCAACATCAGCCGCGTCCAGATGGGTGACAATCCCGAAACCATTGCCCTCTTACACTTCCTCGCAGAACAAGGCATCGACACAACCAAATTCGTCACAGAGCATCTCATGAAATACGGAAGTCGTGTTCGCATGGCACAGACGGATGAAGGCAAAATCGTTGGCTGCCTCATCTTTGACAACGAGACGGACCAGTCCGAACTCCGAGGCATGTCACCTGATGAAGTCAAGTCGCACATTGGACCGTTCATCTACATGCAGATGCTGATTGTTGCTCCTGAGCACGATCTGGATGTTGACAAACGCTGGAAGGAGCGTCTTGTCATGTCATTCTTGGAGTGCGTGGTCAAAAACGGCAAGATCGCAATCGTTCGCGTGGATGCCGACAACACAGAGAACATCAAGCTGTACCAGTACTGCGGCTTCTTCACAATGGAAGATATGGGCATTCCGTCCTACTCGTCCACGAAGGGCAATATGGAAATCCTCGTATTCACACCGATGGGGCTCGAGGGAACTACGCAAATCTTCAAGAAATTCTACGACATGGGCGCGCGATTTTAAGTGGGTGTATCGAAAATGATACACGCGTACACGCATAATATAGGTAAGCAAGGTAAGCAATGTGAGTAAATTATTATACATGATATTATGTGTCAATCATTCTAACATTTTTTATATATTTTTATATGTTTTTATATGTTTTTATATATTTTTATATATATACATACATAATTTAATATGGATTCTGTGATAGATAATTTGGAAACAGTATCAAAAATAAAATTAAAATTAACATATGGTGATCTAACTGATATTAAGACAGTTTACCAAAGAGTTAATATTTGTAATTTAAAAATGGGTCAAAATAACATTACAATAACAAGCAAGAAAATACTTAGACTGTTTAGATATTCAAATTTGTATGGAATATTTAAGACATCTTTAATTATTACATATGGTGGGTTAAGTGAAGTTACTATTATTGGTGGTGATTTTACTCCGCCACCTAATACACAATATCCTGACTCAGATAGTTCTTATGATTCCGATAGTTCCGATAGCTGTGATAGCTCTTACGAATCCGATAGCTCTAGTAGCTGCTATAGCTCTGATAGTTCTTATACCTCCGATAGTTCTTATACCTCGGGTAGTTCTGATAGTTCCGACAGTTCTGATAGCTCTTACGAATCCGATAGCTCTAGTAGCTGCTATACCTCCGATAGTTCTTATACCTCGGGTAGTTCTGATAGTTCCGATAGTTCTTACGAATCCGATAGCTCTAGTAGCTGCTATAGCTCTGATAGTTCAGACAGCTCCGATAGTTCTTATGATTCCGATAGCTGCTATAGCTCTGATACCTCCGATAGTTCCGATATCTCTGATAGTTTCAGTAGTTGCTATGAATCCGATATCTAATCCTTCTTATAATTTATACCTCTAACATTTCGTTAATATAATGTAATGTAAATCATAATCATAATCATATTATTAGTATCTATAATATAATTAAAGTTAATACTATAGATAACGTATACATGTATATTATTGATATACCCGAATTATCAGTATCGGATATAATAGAAGAACATAAAATTGAAGTTGAAATAAATGATAAAAATGAAAACAGAGATAATAATAAACCGCAGTCAAACACAAATCAAGTACAAACAATGTCAACATCATCCGCTTCATCCGCCGCCCCAGAAAATCAAATCATTTCAGCATCCAATCCTGTATCGATTGCGACACACGCACCTGTTCCCAAACCAAGCAAGGAATGCCGTATTTGTTTCGACCCATACAATAAGTCCACCCGCATTCGTGTCACATGTCAATCGTGTGGTTTCGAGGCCTGTCGCCAATGTAATGCGACATTTATACTGGACACCTCCAATACTCTACCCAATTGTATGGAATGTCACAAGGAATTTCAGCGCGAATTTCTCGTAGATAATTTCACGCTCAAATTTGTTTCAAAAGATTGGAAAGAACATCGCGAACGTGTCATGCTCCAAAAAGAGCGTGCACTTCTTCCGACCCGCCAACCTGTCGCTGAAATGGTCAAACGCAAAAATGATTTGAACATCCAGTGTAATGCGATTCTCGAACAAATGAATGCTCTTCGCTCACAACATTATGCGTGTACAACTGAAAAAAACCGTATCGAAAATCGCATACGTGTTGGGCCAGCGGCCGATGCCTCACTCCCGGCAGCACAACGCGAACATGCCGCCTTTGTAAGACCATGCCCAAATACTGCCGCAAATTGTCGCGGGTTTCTCAGCACGCAATGGAAGTGTAACTTGTGTAGTATGTGGACGTGTAAGGATTGTCACGAAATGAAGGGCGATGCCCAAGATACACCGCATGTATGTAATGCCGACAATCTAGCATCGGCGAAATTGATCGATGCCGAAACGCGTGCTTGCCCCAAATGTGGTGCTCGCGTATATAAGATTAGCGGATGTAATCAAATGTTCTGTACGGCGTGTAATGATTGCGCTTTTGATTGGGTGACGGGACGCGTCGAGACAGTTATTCATAACCCGCATTACTACGAATTTCAGCGCCAATTGAATGGCGGACAAGCACCGCGGGTTCCTGGTGATATTTTATGTGGACGCGAAATCGACCACATGACAACCACGGTTGTTACAAACTTGTTCCCGGCAGAATCTATAAGTCGTAATATTATTGTTTGGAGAAATTTACACAAAGATTTTGTCAATGAAAGGCATGTGCCTACCATAGCTGCTGGTGCCGCTGCCGCCGCCGCCAATACCGCCCCGACCCTTACTATAAGCGCGAAAGATAAATGGGATAGATTTTATGCTGACTGTATTTTGAATGTAAATAATATGATGGAAGACCCAGCAGACAACAAAAAGCAGTCCCCGTCATCACAACAAAAAGCAAACCAAAACATGTGCCCAATTCCAGCAATTGATATTAGTCGCCTCCGCGAAAGAATTATCATAGAACGCATGATTCTGTTTCGCAAATTACAGTTACAAGAAGTATGTCGCATTATTATCGAGATTCGCCATGTTCTTCTGCCACAGTATCGCGTAGACCCTCAGCACTACAATGAGGAACTTGGTGTGAAGTATCTGCTGGGCGAGCTTACAGAACAAGAATTTGCTGTAGCACTCCAACGCTCAGACAAAAGGATGCAGAAGTCGCGCGATATACAGAATATCCTTACCATGGTTCTCACTACATCGACGGATATTATATTTCGATTCGCGGATCATCTTCGTCAGAGCAACGCAAATAAGCGACCTTATCAAGAAGTAACTGAAAAAGACTTTGAAATCATGGACGAAATACGCGAACTCTTTAAATACGCAAATAGGTGTATGAATGTAGTGGCGCGAACATACCAGTCGAAGGTTACTGTAACGATTGGTCAAACACTTGAACCGAAATATTGGGAAGATGATGGCGCGTTAATGTACACTAAAATGACGGAGTACAATCGCGCGATTGGAGTTGCTGCTGTTGCTAACCGACCATATGGTTATAGATAAACGGGGATTACATACATACATGAATATTTTAGGAGATGAAGTAGATAATAGATAAATTGTGAAGTAATATATTTACATTTTTTAATATACATATATTATAGTATTGAGTATTGAGTATAATATATGCCACCTAAAACAACACAGGGAGCAAAAGCAGCAGCAGCAGCAAAAAAAGGAGCAGTACCACCAGCAACAAAACAAGGAGCAGTACCACCAGCAACAAAACAAGCAGCAAAAGCAGTATCAGCAGCAATAAAAGAACAACAACGACAACAACAACAAGCGCTATTTCAGCAGCAGCAAGCGGCACAACAAGCAGCAGCGGCAGGACCAGTCCCACAAATACAAGTACCACCAGACCGACAACGACCGGTACGTGCTAACCGCGACCAAATACAAATGGCAATTGAAGTAGCGCGCAAACTACCGTATGGACCCAATATTAATCTTACTGATATAGATAAGGCAACTGTTTTTGCTTCATGTATTAGTGTAACGGGTTGTAGATTTATTCCACCAGAGAACGATATGGAAGATTTAAAACCCCAAACGACTATTACTTTTATTGCTAGTGCGCATTCAGGGATTATAGGTATTTATCAAGGGGTTCAGAATCCAACTGAATCTAGAGCATTTCCAATAATTGATGTTGAAATTCCAGATGTTTCTCACTTTATTCCCAATCCTACCATGCCTTCAGAATATACATCAGGGACTCTTTTAAAAAAAACCTTGCTTGGTGAACATATATTATTAGTGTTACGGCAAATATTAGAAACCAAACATGGTTTGGGTATAGCAGGAATATGCGATTTACTTAATAAAGCATTTAAAGAACTTCAAGACGTAAAAGAAAAAGAAGTTTCCGAGTATATACAATATTGTGAACAACAACTTAAACAAAAAATATCTGCGTGGGGCCCTGATTCATGTAGGGATGAGCCAGCATTTTCTCCTGAATTTAAGAAAGATTTACGTGAATTTTCAAAAGTATTTCGTATAGGTGCTAATTATTCCCCCAACTTTCGTGGTGTTCCTCTAAAAATTATAGTATTTACAGATGGTGCTTCTGACAGATATAAAATAAACTGGTCACTAGTTCCACAAGATATTTTTCGTAATCCTGATGAAAAACAGGGGTTTGAACATTTTGTATCCAATATAGCATTTAATTTTGTATTCAATGTTGAAGTAGTCATACCAGGTCATGGAACATTTGTTATAAATTTGTCATTAAATAAAACAGATTTCCATCATTTTTTTGGCAAAAAATGTTATATGCTTCTTCCCGATTTAATATTATTTCTAAATACGCATGTTTTGAGTAAACCATTTAAAGAAATTATAATAGGTCAAGTAATAAAATTAGATAACACAGTACACCGAGTGGATAATATAGACGCACTTACCTATACGTCACTTAGAATATTTGATATGGGATGTGCTGCTTGTGAAGAAGTTTTCGATATGACCGCGACACCTCCAAAATATTCAAGGCTCGGGTTAGATTTTTTTACAAGAGAAAATACGGAGTCCATAGATGATGATCGCTTTAATACGTTTAGATTATTGCCGAGCCTTGGCGAAATAAATGAATCTAGGTTACCTAGAGATATAAATAGAGAAACATTATCAACATCACAAATAGCCGTACATGTTCCTACTGGTTTTTTATCGGCTGTTGTTGTTAGAGATTTTGAATATGATCTTCTTGATACGGGTAGCGGCAATCTTGGAGATGATAGTATGAAACAACAACTACCTGATACACAAAAGTCTGAACTTGCGGATGCTCCACCGGATAATTATGAGAATATAACCGCTGGAGTTATTCAAGGTAAAATAGAGCAAATGAATGGGGAAATATCTGTTGACAAAATATGCTTAAAACCTATACCTAGCGAAAAATCGGTGTTAGATTTTTTACAAAAAAATCAACAAATATTAGATGATATTGGACAACTTGAGCAACCACAACCAGAACATGTATTACAGCCACCTTCAAAAGGCATACTTTCTGTGTTTAGTGGGTTAGCAAACTTAGTTCGTGGGTTAGGAACAAGCCTTAGATCAAGCCTCGGATTTGGAGGAGTAGGAGGAGGAGTAGGAGGAAGAGTAATAAATAGAAACATTACCAAAACTAGAAACCGACGACGAAAAAATAAAACAAAAAAACGGTCTAGAAAATATAATAAAAGACACCAAAAAACATATAGGCTTCATAAAAACCATAAACATAAAAGTCATAAAAAATAGTCACCCAATATCATCGTCATCATCGCCGCTGGTTAATCCATTTTTAAATCTATTTAAAAACTATTTAAAAAATATATATAGCACTACGTACCGCACAATCATACAAAATATGAAGTATTGTTATCTATCATCATGTGTCAACCATCTCACTATATAATTTGGGTAAGTCTATTTTACATGTTTCTTGATTATATTTTCTTACATTTACAGAATTTCCTATGATCTGAGTACAGTATCTGTTCCTATCTTCTAGTGTATTTCCGACACTTTCAGTAGCGTTTGTATATGTTAAATTTTTATAATCTATAAATACATCCCAGTTGGAACTAATATTATTTTGAATCAAACCTAATTCGGTATATCTTTGATGTCTTGTTGCATAGTCTAATTCTCTACTGCATACGTATTCAGCAAACGCTAAAACATAACCATCGGTACCACCTGGAATAAACCATAGTATATCACCTTTTTTTACTAGGAATTCGAAACCTTTTACAGCCGATGCGCGTTTCATGCCCCAAGTATTAAACCTTGCTGCTTTTCTAAAATTACTGTTAGCACCACAATCGCCAATACGCACCAACCAATGATTTTTTGAATCTATTTCATCCATATAAAATGTTCCTCCTCTATTACATTCTGTTGCATCATAAAATAAACATAATTCCATTTGACGTTCGGTATTTGTATTTGTTTCGAATAATGCAGTTAATTCGTCATCGCTGTAATATTTATATTGATTCTCATATTTTTCTTTTTCTTGAACATCTGTTGTAGTTGTGTACTTTTTATATTTTTCGTAACATTCAAACATATATTTAATAAATGATTCTTTGTCTTTACGATAACCAAATCTTACATACTGTTCCCCCCAACCCTCCCCGAAGTTATCCAATACATTCATCGTATAATCAAAAATAGTGGATTTTGTTAATGTTGTTACCGTTTGGCTCATTATAACTAATATGCGTATATGTGTATATGTGTATATGTGTAAGAGTATTTATATAGTTTATATTTATACTATTTTTAGTATAAATATGAAGGGTGTTTTCATTTTAAATTTCCACATTTGAATTTCGATTAATCTCACGCATCTGTAACATCTCATGTTTTAAAGAATCTTAGAATCTTAGAATCTTAGAATCTTAGAAATGTATCCCATCATAATAAGGTTGAGGTGTAAACATTACTCCTTTAGAGCTATCAAAAGGTGATGGGAAAGAATAGTCGATACCATTTCCACATCCAAGTTGTCCTGAACAGTCACGATTGGCGTCATCTCCAAAGAAAATATTGATTATAGGAGATAAAGCCGAACCAATAGCTGAACCAATCCCTGAGCCACCTAGTTTCGAATTCGCGGCATCATATTGTTTGCGTAAATCATCTATTTTATTTTTAAGAATATTCATTTCATTCGTGGATTTCATATATTTCGCTTTAATAGTGCCGTAATTCTCACAAATCTCACGCGTCTTTTGTTTTATGGTGTACATGAGTGTATTTGCCGCTTCAGTGTCTTTCTTCTCTTTTATGGTTGCGTTGACCATTATAGATTTTGCTTCTGAAGCCGCGTAATCCCTATAAGCCATTTTAAGTTTCATATTCATGTCGGTACATTCTTTCTCAGCTTTATCCATCTGCATTTTATTCCATTTTACATGTTCAGTTAAATCATTATACTCATTATTCATTTTATCGAGTCTTAGTTTAAGAGCAGAAGCATTAGCTGATTGTTGTTGTCTTTGTGCTATTTGTGATGATGAACTTATAGATAATGATTTATAATTATTACTAGATTGTAATTTCCCCATTTCTCTCGAATCTCTTGCGCCTCTAGTATCTTCATCCTCTTTATATCCGGATGGCTTAGAGCCTCTCAGATTTGTTCCGCCTCCACCAGAACTACCTGAACCAGCACCTCCATATCCTGTCCCGGCTCTACTTCCTCCAACACTACCTCCTCCTCCACCAGCACCACCACGGTCATAATTTGTCTCACCTTCAAACCAGCTAGTCGAAGGGTTGGGGATTTCTTTTAAATTAACAAAATCCCATTGCTTCATTATAGCATTCCATTGTTTTTTATATTCGAAAAATCCGTATAGTCCTGTATCTTTTTTACATACGTTACAACCATCATACCCAGCAACCAACCCATTGGGTGTAACTTTAGAAACAGGTTTACATATAACCTTATTATCGTTTGCCCCGATTTTGTAACATTTATTCTCTAGGTAACTACCACTTTGTTCCAATTGTAAAAAGTTAAGACATGTATCTGTTGTAGGCTTTTTACATTTTTCTTTACATTGGTCGGAAGTATACGTCTGTTCGATATTTCGCGTCACTGTCTTTGACCATCCAATAGGGAAAGTTGTTATATAGTCAGCACCTACACAATTTCCGCAATCGGAAGTCTTTTTACACTCTGAACCGGCAGCAAAGTCGCAAGTAGCTCCGCATGTATATCCCTTCATTTTATTGAATTTACACACGGATTTATTTCTCGGGTCAGTAGGATCTTCGACTTTTATACAACCGACTGGACATCCTCCCGCGGCACCCGTGGATTCTTTTTTCCCATAATTAGGGTCAGGTGGTTTACAATAGGGTGGGCGAACACCACCAGCATCTTGTGGTGGGCATGGCTCGGCACAGGTTGTTCCAGGACCTACAAATGTTTTAGCCGGATCCATGGGAAGATACTGTATACTGCCATCGCTGCCAATACCCCTAACAGGTTTATACTCATAATAGTTAGCCAACCATTGATTTTTACTGCTGATAATTCTATTAGGCACTGATGTTCCTTCTTTATATATAATATTGCCTGTCGAATCTGTAGGAATACACACGGGTTTACAGTTTGCCGATGTACCAGATTTACCATCAGTACACGCATTTTTAAATGTAGAAGAAGCAGCAGTCGGTCCTTGCGAAACGACTTGTGTCTCACTTGTTCTTATAAAAATATCCTGCCCATCTTTAAGATTGCTCTTTGTAAAACCGGCAGTGGCGCCAACTTTCTCAACATTGAATTTATAATAAGTATTCGCATTTGTTTTTTCGACCCCTAAAATCTTGTACTGAATATTATAGTCCTTTGTAGCATTGTTATATAAAATCAGAAATTTACCTATTTTTCCACAGTATGTTAAACTATCATTGTTATTGCGTTCCGATTTATCAACACTAGGTATCCAAATAAATTCTTTATTGGGACCTGTACTATCTATAGTCCAGTATACATTAGGCGACGTCGGTCCGGTGGCAGGGATAGTAGGATTTGGGTCCACTTTCGCAGTAAACTTCATTAATACAGGTGTCTTACATTTCGCTTCCGCGGCGGTTACATTTCCCGCTTTTGCAGTTTCTGCAGCAGTTTTCGCGGCTGTTGCTTTTGTTTTCGCATCAGTTGCTGCCGTTTTTGCTGCTGAAGCTACAGGGGCAGTTGTCGCGCCTTCGGCATCTGTTTTTGCTTTATTTGCTGCTGTCGTTGCTATTCCGGCATCAACCTTTGCTGTTTGTGCTGCTGCTACGCTCGGACCTCCTAACGCGATTGCTTCATCGGCAACCGTAACAGCACTAGCAGCGATTGTTAATGCTTCAGTTGCAATCGATATAGCCGATGTTTTTGTATCAGTGAGGGACCTAGCTTCGGCGGCCGTTTTGGCAGCGATAGCGGAGGCGCGCGCAGCATTAGCAGCTGCTTTCGCATTATCGGCGGCTGTTTTTGCGGCATTTGCGGCGTCTGTTGTTTGAGCATTATTTGCTGCTGTTTGAGCAGTACCGGCGTTATTTCTTGCTGTATCTGCTGCTGTTTTTGCCGAGGTTGCGTCAACACCACCACCAGATGCTACAGCATCAGTTGCAGCCAATATTGCGGCATCACCGGCAGCGATAGCTTCTGTAGCGGCAGTTTTTGCGGCGGCAATTGCTGCTATTCTTTGGTTTTCTGCTGCTATTGCTGCTTGTCGTTGTTGTTCTGCAATTTGAGCTTGTCGTTGTTGTTCTGCAATTTGAGCTTGTCGTTGTTGTTCTGCAATTTGAGCTTGTCGTTGTTGTTCTGCAATTTGAGCTTGTCGTTGTTGTTCTGCAATTTGAGCTTGTCGTTG
>SXGS01499920.1_pt1 | contig 11798 bp, 12 predicted proteins | sample 3174681 | NCBI WGS metagenome assembly SXGS01 (sample SAMN11356861, study PRJNA531348) | freshwater metagenome | isolation source: freshwater sample F1-80 | place: China: Fuxian Lake, Yuxi | collected 2017-12-25 | reverse complement strand
GGACCCCGCTGCGCCGGACCAGGCGCCAGCCCGAGGTGCCCAGATTCTGCGCCGATTCCTCCCTCGCGCGGTCGATGTTGGCGAGGGCCGCCGAGAGGTTGAGCAGGATAAACGGGAAATAGTGCAGGGTCTCGACGAAGATGACGCCGTTCAGGCCCTCCATGATCGGCACCGTGAAGCCGAACCACTGGCCGAGCAGTTGGTTAACTGATCCGGAGCGGCCGAACAGCAGCTGCATCGCCGCTGCACCCATGAACGCCGGCATGATCAGCGGCAGCACCCCGAGCGTCTGGATCAGGATCGCGCCGCGGAAGCGGAAACGCACGGTGATGTAGGCGAGCGGAACCGCGATCAGCGTCGCCAGCATCACCGTCATCCCCGCCACGTACAGGCTGTTGGCGAAGGACTCGCGCATCAGCGAGAGCTGGAAAAAAGAACCGAAGTGCGACAGCGTCAGGCTGCCGTCGGGTTCGGTGACGGCGACGCGGATCACCGTCAGCACCGGCCAGACCAGGAAGGCGAGGAGGAACGCGGCAATGGCGAGCGCCACCGCCGCCTGCCCGGCGCTCCACCGTCCCGCCTCCGCGTTCAGCGGAGCAACCGCGCCGGGCGCGGCCGGCGGCGCGCTCACCGCTTCACTTCGCCGCGGCCGCCGCCTGCCGGGCGAGCGCCGCGGCCTTGTCGTAGTTCTGGCGCGCTTCCTTGCCCCAGTGCTCCTCGAGCGCCGTCATCTGCTTCTGCCTGGCGGCGTCGCGCTTGGTCTCGCGGAACAATGCGAGGAAACCCTTGTCCCGGGTCTTCGTCTCGTCGACGACCGGCGCAAACGCGAGCGCGCGCGCCTCGGCCAGCAGCCTCTGCCCCTGCGCATTGGGTTTGGCCGCTAGCTTCGCCGTCGCCTCGTGAATAGCCCTGGTCGCCGCCACCAGTTCCTTGTGGCGGAAAGTGATCGCGTGATCGAACAGCGCGCTGACGACGAAATAGCGCGCTTCGGAGAGTTCCGAATCGAAGTCCACCTTGGCGCGGATCTTCCCGCCGTAGGGGTCCGGGTATCCCGCCGGCGCCTTGCGGTAGGTCTCCGGCAGCACCGGCAGCCGGCTGATCTTCGAGTCGAGCAGCAGCTCCTGGCCCGCCGGCGACAGCGTGTACTGGATGAAACGCCGGCCGAGGTCGGCGTTCTTCGCGCCGTTGACCAGCGCGATGTTGGCCGGGACGATCGCCGTCTGCGAGGGGTAGGCGAATTCGACCGGGAAGCCGGAGTTCTTCGCCGCCAGGCCGAAGAAGTCGATCACCAGGCCGATGCCGAACTGGCCGTTGGAGACGCCGTCGGGGACGCCGAAGCTGCGCTCGGTAATCGCCGCGGCATTGCCCGCGATCTGCAGCACCTGCGACCAGCCCTTCTCCCAGCCTTCGCCCTGCAGGATGGTCTCAATGGTCAGGTGGGTGGTGCCCGAACGCGAGGGCGACGAGGTCGCCAAATGGCCGAAATACACCGGCTTGACCAGGTCCACCCACTCTTTCGGCGCCGGAACCTTGTTGGCCGCGAGGTAGCGCGTGTTCCACATCAGTCCGTAGCCGGCGAGCGCCTGCCCGCGGTAGAAACCCTGCGGATCGTTCACCGGGTAGTTGCCGATCTTGTCCGGGATGCCCTTCACCCCGGGGTCGAACTTCGTCAGCAGGCCGTCCTTGGCGAGCACCTCGAAGGCATCCGGTGCGGAAGCCCAGAACACGTCCGGCCGATCTCCGGCGCGCGTCTCGCGCAGGTAGGCAACGCCTGCCGAGGTGCCCTTGTTGAGGATCTCGACGCGCGTGCCCGGATTGGCCCGCTCGAAAGCTGCCTTGTACGCCGAAGTCAGCTCCTTGGGAAACGACGTCAGGATCGTGACCTGCTGTTGTGCGGCGGCGCCGGTCGCTGCCAGCGCGAGGATCGCAGCGGCAAACCGCGCCGCCAAGGACGAGTGCATGGAGACTCCCTCCGGTTCGGTTGGACTTGGTGAACCCTCAAGCTACCTGCGCGCGGTTAGGGCCGTCAACCATTTCATTGCGCCGCGCTTCAAGACGTCTGCGCAGGCTATGATTCCGGCCATGGGTCCCCTCGCTGGCATCAAGGTCCTGGAGTTCGAAGCGATTGGCCCCGGTCCGTTCTGCGGCATGATGCTCGCGGACATGGGGGCCGACGTGCTGCTTGTCGACCGTCCCGGCGACGCAGGCCTGGGCCTCGGCCGCGACCGCTGGTCCGACGTCATGCTGCGCGGGCGGCGCTCGGCGACGCTGGACCTGAAGTCGGCATCCGGCGTCGAAGCTGCGCTCGTGCTCGCGGTGAAGGCCGACGCCGTGATCGAAGGCTTTCGTCCCAGCGTGATGGAACGCCTGGGTCTCGGGCCCAACACGCTGCTCAAGGCAAATCCGAAACTGGTCTACGGTCGCATGACTGGCTGGGGGCAGGACGGGCCCCTCGCACCGCGCGCCGGGCACGACATCAACTACATCGCGCTCACCGGCGTGCTGAACGCCATCGGCCGCGCCGGCGGCGCCCCGGTACCGCCGCTCAACCTGGTGGGCGATTTCGGTGGTGGCGGCATGCTGCTCGCCTTCGGCATCGCCTGCGCGCTGGTGGAGGCGAAGGCCTCGGGCAAGGGGCAGGTGGTGGACGCGGCGATGGTGGATGGCGCCTCGCTGCTCGCGACCATGTTCGCCGGCATGATGGCCGCTGGCCGCTGGAGCGAGACTCGCGGCGACAACGTCCTCGACACTGGAGCGCCCTGGTACGAAGCCTATGAAACGAAGGATGGCCGGCACGTGGCTATCGGCGCCATCGAACCCAAGTTCTACGCAGAACTGCTGGAGCGCCTCGGGATCGCCGGCGAGACCCTGCCCAAGCAACTGGACCGCAAGGGCTGGCCCACGCTGCGCGCCCGTTTTGCGGAGGTGTTCTTGTCGAAGTCCCGGGACGAGTGGTGCGCGGTGTTCGAAGGTTCCGATGCCTGCTTCGCGCCGGTACTCAGCTTTTCGGAGGCGCGCGCCCATCCTCACAATGCCGAGCGCCGGACCTTCGTCACCTTCGGCAAGGTGGCCCAACCCGCCCCGGCTCCGCGCTTCTCGCGCACCCCGGGCGCTATTCGCGGGGCGCCGCCGGAGCGCGGCGAAGGCGGCCAAGATGCGCTTGCCGCCTGGGGTTTTGGCGCCGCTGAGATCTCGCACCTGGAATCGCTGGGCCTTGGCTTCCGAGCCTAGCGCGACCAGCACGCCGAACGGAGGCCCGCTCTCCGGGCTCCGCGTGCTCGATATCTCTAACGTCATCGCCGGCCCTTTCGCCGCCGCGATGCTGGGGGACTTCGGCGCCGACGTGCTCAAGGTCGAACTGCCAGGGGGCGGCGATGCACTACGCGCACTGCCGCCGCACAAGGAAGGCAAGCCGCTGCTATGGAAAGCGGTCAACCGCAACAAACGCGCGATTACGCTCGACCTGCGCCAGGCCGCCGGCCAGGCACTGTTCCTCCGCCTGCTGCCGCGCTTTGACGTCCTGATCGAGAACTACCGTCCAGGAACACTGGATCGCTGGGGCCTGGGCAAGGAGGCGCTGTGGGACGCCCAGCCAAAGCTGGTGATCCTGCGCGTCACCGGGTTCGGCCAAACCGGGCCCTACGCAAACTACGCGGGCTTCGCACGCCTGTTCGAAGCGTATTCCGGCCTCGCCTACATCACCCGCGCGCCAGGCGAACCGCCGCTGCATCCCGGCTACCCGATCGGCGACCCGATTTCCGGCTTGTTCGGCGCCTTCGGCATCCTCACCGCGCTGCTGCACCGCGCACGCCATCCGGAAGCGCCCGGCCAGGAGATCGATCTGTCGTGCACCGAGGCCATGATGCGCCTGCTGGAAGTGCTGCCGATCGAATATGACCAGCTGGGTCTCGTCCACGAGCCGGTGGGCAGGGGCAACGCCTACGTGTCACCCAGCGGCATGTTCCGCGCCGGCGACGGCGTCTGGGTCAGCTTCACCGCCGCGACGCAGAACATCTTCGAGCGCCTGTGCCGGCTGATCGGGCGCGAGGACCTGCTTGCGGATCCACGCTACGCGACGAATCCGCAGCGCATGCACCACCAGTCCGAGCTCAACGCGATCGTCGCGGACTGGCTCAGCGCGCACTCGGCCGTGGATGCGGTGCGCGAACTCTCCGAGGCCGGCGTCGCGGCCGCGCCGGTGTACTCGAACCGCCAGGTCATGGAGGATCCGCACTTCCGGGCACGCGAGTCGATTACCCGGGTGCGCGACGAGGATTTCGGCTCAGTTGCGGTGCCCGGCGTCGTGCCGCGGCTGTCGGCGACGCCAGGCGCGGCGCGCACCTCGGGACCCGCGCCCGGGGCGCACAACGCCGAGGTCTATAGGCAGTGGCTGGGCCTGGGGGACGCCGAGATCGGTGCGCTGCGGGAGTCAGGCGTGATCTGACGGGGCCCCGGTGCCGGTGGCGTCGCTTCCCGGACCAAATGTAATCGATCGGTTACATTTGGCGGCCCCCGGGGGTGCGGCCATCCCGACTCGCCTCAGGCGTAGGTCAGCGCGCCGGCGCGGTCCGGCCGGTCTAGGTGCGGAATGTTGTTGAAACTCACGCACTGAATTGCTCGCTCGCCGGCGCGCAACTCCGTGATCCCGGTGTTGCGCGTCTGCAGGTTGAGGTCCACCACGCCGCGCGCCTGCATCTTCAGCACCTCGGCGAGGATGGTCGAGATCGGGCCGCCGGAACTGATCACCAGTGCACGCTCCCCCTTGCCGGCGCGAACCGCGTCCAGCGCCGCCAGCACGCGGGCACGGAAGGCCGCGAAGGGCTCGTGCGCCGAGCCGGCCAGCGTCCCGTCTGTCCACGCGTACATCGCCTCCCGCAGCGCGCGAAAATACTCCCTGCGATCCGCACCCTGAAAACCATTCCCGCCCGTATGTGCGTGCAGCAGTGCATGGCTGTCGTACTCGTTCAGGCGCGCATCCTCCTTGGCCTGCAATACCCGGCCCATCCCTTCTCCCATACCGGCAAGCGTCTCGGCATGGCGGCGCAGCGTACCCCGCACCACGTGGTCGAAGCGAGCGCCACGCTCTGCAAAATGCTCGCCCAGCCAGCGCGACTGCCGCCAGCCGAGGTCCGAGAGCTTGTCGTAGTCCGCCGCGCCGAAGGAGGCCTGCGCGTGCCGCACCAGGATGAGTTCTGCCATGGAGCCATTGTATGAAACAATCGGCGCATGAAAATCTCGGGCAAAGTCTGCGTCGTCACCGGCGCAGGGAGCGGTATCGGCAAGGCGCTCGCCAAGCGCTTCGCCACCGAGGGCGCGGCGGGGGTGGTCTGCGCCGACCTGAACGATGGTAACGCGAAGGCGGTTGCGACCGGCATCCGGGGACTGGCGGTGCGCTGCGACGTCTCAAGCGAAGCGGACCTGAACGCCCTGGCCGACGCCGCGATTGCGCAGTTCGGCCGCATCGACGTGTTCTGCTCCAATGCGGGCATCATCGAGCGTGCCGGGCTGGAGGCCACCGCCGAACAATGGCGGCGGACGCTGGAGGTCAACCTGATGGCGCATGTCTACGCGGCGCGCGTGGTGGTGCCGCTCATGCTCGCGCAGGGCGGCGGCTACATCGTAGCCACGGCCTCGGCCGCAGGGCTGCTGATGCAACCAGACTCGGCCACCTATACGGTGTCGAAGCATGGCGCAGTGGCGTTCGCGGAATGGCTGTCGGTGAACTATCACGACAAGGGCATCAAGGTGTCCTGCCTGTGCCCGCAGGGCGTTCGCACACCGATGCTGCTGGGATCGAAGGGCGACCGGAAATCCTTCCTGCTGGAGGGCTCCGTGAGCGCGGAGGACGCTGCGGCCCGCGTGGTGGAAGCGATGGACGCCGAGCGCTTCCTCGTGCTGCCCCACCCGGAGGTGGGCGAGTTCGAGCGCCGCAAGGCGAACGACCGGGAGCGCTGGCTCGCCGGCATGCGTCGCATGCGGGCGAAGATCGAATCCGACCCGGCCCTGCGGGGCGACGGCTGACGCGCTAGTGCTTGTGGTGCGTCGCGGGCGCGCCGCCAGAGATCCGGCCCACGTCGAATTCCGCGTTCACCTCGCCGGCCTTCTCGAACGTCAGCTTCACCGGCACCTTCTCGCCCTCGATGAACGGGCGCCTGATGTCCATGAACATCAGATGCGCCCCGCCGGGCTTGAGCTCGAACGCGCCGCCGGCGGGAATATCGTAGCCGGGCACTTCGCGCATCTTCATCACACCGGCCTCGTGAATATGCACGTGCGTCTCGACGCGCGCAGCGGCGGGAGAGGATGCGGACGTTAGCCGGTCCGCCACGGTGGCCTTGTTCCGTACCACCATGTAACCTGCAGCCACTTTAACGCCGGGCGCAGTCGCACGCGCCCAGGGCTTGTCGATCACCACCTGCGCGAACGCGGGCGCGGCGGCCATCAGCAGCAACGCCGCGAGAGCTCTCATTTCACGTTCTCCTCTTCCTGGAGCTTGCGCCGGAACACCTTGCTAGTACCTGCCTTGAGCAGCCCAGTGGTGCCCGAGGTATAGGGCAGCACGGCGAGGTCGTCAGGTCCCGCCAGCGACGTGCCGGGCACGCAGCCCGCGGCGTTCACGTCGCTCCAGAGCATCACATCGACACGCCTGGGAACGAGATGGGGCGCGCGCACGAAGTCCGGAACCTTGAAAACACCCGGCTCCCGAGCGTAGTCGAAGTAGGCGGCGAAGATGCAGTGCGCGACGCCGACTCCCAGGTGCGGCTCGATCTCCCGGTACAGTTCATGGGCCGCTAGCGCCACACGCGCGTCCGAATCGCGGCTGTAGTGCGCGAGCTCATCGCTCTTGTTCATGGGGTTGACCGGCACCACGACCGCATCGGCACGCAGGATGGCGTAGTAGCCGACGATGAACTGGGGGGGCTGTTCTGGGCATAGAGCAGCACGCGGTCGCCACGCGCGACGCCGCAGCGTTGCTGCAGGAAACCGGCCAACGCATCGACCTCCTGCGCCAGCCTTGCGTAGCTCAGCAGGCCGCCGTAATAGGTGGTCGCGGTCTTTTGCGGATAGCGCCAGGCGCTGACCTCGAGATTGAAGTGGATCCCGGTGTGCGGCACCGTGAGCGACTTCGGCGCCGAGGGCGGCCAGTGCGGGTAATGGCGCGTGAATGCGGGCATCGCCCGCCTCAGGCGGCGTATTTATTCACGGCCTTCTCGTCCCAGGTCATGCCCAGGCCTGGCCGCGAAGGACAGATTACGTGCCCATTCCGAAGTTCCAGCGGGTCCCTGAGGATCGGATCCGCCCAGTCCACGTATTCCAGCCAATGGCAGGTCGGCGTCACCGGCAGCAGTTGCACACTCGCTTCGGCGAACAGGTGGCTGGACATCTCCAGCCCCGCGCCCTGCGCCAGCGCCGCCGCGCGCATCCAGCCGGTAACCCCGCCAATGCGCTGTGCGTCCGGCATGACGTAGTCGCAGCAGCTGGCGGCGATAGCCTGCGCCATCTGTTCGGGCCCCATGAAGTTCTCGCCGATCTGGATCGACGTCGCCACCGCATCCGCGACCTTCGCGCAACCCTCGAAGTCATCGGCGCGGACCGGTTCCTCGATCCAGTACATGCCACCTTCGTCGTCGATCATGTGGCCGCGGCGGATTGCCTCCGCCACGGTGAGGCCCTGGTTGAAGTCACACATCAGCGTCACCCCGGGTCCGATGGCTTTCTTCACAGCACGTATCGCGGCAAGGTCGTCCTCCGCCTTCGGTCGCCCCAGCCGGAGCTTTACCGCTGCGAACCCGTCCGCCACCAGCTCCTCCGCCTCCTTCACCAGCGCCTTCAACGGCTGGATGCCCAGGCCCTTGGAGTTATAGGCGAGCACCGGGCGCGGCTGGCCTCCCAAAAGGCGGACCACCGGCTGGCCAAGCGCCTGCCCGAGCGCATCCCATGCGCACATGTCGATGCCCGCCATGGCGAACAGGACGATGTTGTGGACCCCCAGCAGCGTGTGCTTCGCGCGCAACTTGCGCTCGATCTCGAATGGCGCCAACGTGTCGCCCTTGAGCATCGCGCCCATTGCCTCGAGCAGCTTCGCGATCGGCGGCAGGAACTGGCCGTTGATGCCGAACAGGTAGGCGCGACCCGTGATGCCGGCGGTGGTCTGCAGGTCCAACAGCAGCAGCGGAGCGGTGGTGATGGCGCCGGTGCTGGTGGCTAGCGGCCGGCGCATTGGCACGAGGACGGCGCGCGCGATCAAGCCGCTGACCCTGAGTTTATCGAGCTTCATTGCTCCCCCTTGGAATCTCCGGCGTGCAGAGTACACTGACTGCCGCAAATGATGAAGGGCCTGCTGATCCCGATCTGCCTGACGGCGTGTGCGCTCACGGCCTGCGCACCGGTCACGCAGCGCCCGCAAGTGGACGACAAGGCGGTGGCTGAGGAAGCCCGCAAGCAGAGCGAACTCGCGTTGCAGGATCTGGCCGAGGACCAGACGCGCCTGTTCCGGATTTCCTATCCGATCCTGGCCCGCGGCGCTGACCTGTGCGCCGACGATTTCCATCCCGCCATCGGTATTCGCCACGGCAACGTGCAGTCGGTGCCAAAGGAAATGCGCGATGCCGCCGTGCGGGTCCTCGGCCTGACCGACGAGCTCCAGGTGATCCAAGTCGCGGCTGGTTCGCCAGCGGCCCGCGCCGGACTGCAGGCAAGGGACGTGATCCTGGCGGTGGATGGCAAGGCGATCCACGCCGGGGAGCGCGCCAGCGACCATTTCGCCGAACTGTTCGCGGGAGCGGCTAAGGCGCGCAACGCAGTGGAACTGAAGCTGCGGCGCGCCACCGCGGAAATGACGCTCGGCGTTGAGCACGAAAGAGCCTGCGCCTATCCGGTGCTGCTCCATTCCTCCGACGTCATCAATGCCTTCGCCGACGGCAGGCAGGTCATCGTCACCCGCGGGATGCTGCGCTTCATCCGCGACGACCTGGAGCTGGCCGTTGTCATCGGCCACGAACTGGCGCACAACTCGATGGGTCATATCCGCAAGCAGATGGGCAACCAGTTCCTCGGCACGCTGCTCGACGTCCTCGCCGCCTCCCGGGGCGTGAATACGCAAGGCTTGTTCGGCAGCGCAGCTGGCGCGGTGTTTTCCAAGGACTTTGAGGCCGAGGCAGACTACGTCGGGCTGTACTTCACGGCGCGAGGGGGATACGAGGTGGACAAGGCGCCCAACTTCTGGCGCCGGATGGCCGCCGCGAACCCAGGCGGAATCCAGCAGCGCGGCTTTGGCGCTTCGCACCCTTCCACGCCCGAGCGCTTCCTCGCGCTGGAGAAGATCGTCGAGGAAATACGCGCCAAGACGGTGGCCGGGCGCACCCTGGCGCCCGAGATCAAGCCCTAGGCAACCCGGGCTTGCCGCCCGGCCCCCAGACGGTTGCTGGCGCCGCGCGCGGGTCGCGCGCGCCCCAGCGCCCAGCGTCCACCAGGTGGAAGAAGTCTTCAACCAGCTGGTTGAACAGCGCCGGCTCCTCGAGGTTGATGCCATGCCCGCTTCTGGGCAAGATCGCGAGGCCCGCGGTGGGAATGCAACGCTTCATCAGCAGCGACACTTCCAGGCAGGGCTCTTCCTCGTCGCCGGCGAGGATCAGAGTCGGCACGTCGATGCGCTTCATCTCCTCCGTCAGGTCGTAGAGCGACGGCCGCCGACCCTGGTAGCCCTGCATGGTATTCGCCGATCCCATCTGCGAGTGCTCGCTCAATTGCCGGATGTATTCGTCGAAGCCGCGCGGATCCTTGTTTTGGAGCTGGATCCGCGTCGGGCCATGGCCATAGGTCGCCGCGAAGCGCGCCATGCCCTCCTTGCGGATGAACTCCGCATTGGCCCTGGCGTCCATCTGGAACTTCGCATATTGGGCCGGATGGGCGCCATAGCCGCCGCCGGCGACGGTAAGCGACAGTGCGCGGTAGCCGTAGTGCATGCCGAAATGCAGCGTGGCAAAGGCGCCCATTGAGAGGCCCACGACATGGGCCCGCTGGATGCCCAGCCCGTCCAGCACGCAACGGATATCGTCGCGCGCCCTCGCCTGCGAATAGCGCTCCACGTCCTCGGGCACGTCTGACGGCGGATAGCCGCGCGCGTTGAATGCGACGCAGCGGTAGGCACGCGAGAAGTGACGCATCTGCGGCTCCCAGCTGCGTCCGTCACCCGCGAATTCGTGCACGAACACGACCGGCGTCCCGCTGCCGGCCTCCTCGTAGTGGAGTTTCACCCCGTCGTCAGTAGTCAGCATCGTCATATTGCTAGACTAGCAAACTATGGATCTAAAACTCAAAGACAGACGTGTGCTTGTCACTGGTGCCTCGAAGGGCATCGGCCTCGCCTGCGTCGAAATCCTGGCGCAGGAGGGCTGCAGGGTGCTCGGCGCCTCGCGCAGCATCACCGGGCCGGACACGCGTGTCGCGGACCTGTCGCTGCGTGGCGTGGCCGAGGACCTGGCCGCGTGGGCGGGTGACCTGGACATTCTGGTCAACAACGCGGGCGCCATCCCCGGTGGCAACCTGCAACGCGTGGACGAGGAGACCTGGCGCCGGGCCTGGGACCTGAAGGTGTTTGGCTATATCAACCTGACGCGGGCGGTCTACGAGAGGATGAAGGCCCGCGGCAAGGGCGTCATCATCAATATCCTCGGCAACGCAGGGGAGCGGCTCAACCCGGCCTACATTGCCGGCAGTACCGCGAACGCAGGCCTGATGGCCTTCACGAGGACGCTGGGCGGCGCTTCGCACGCGGACGGCATCCGCGTGCTGGGCATCAATCCCGGCCCGGTCGCCACCGACCGGCTCGTCAGCCTGCACAAGCAGATGGCGCAAACAAAATTCGGAGACGCCTCCCGCTACGAGGAGCTGTTCAAGGAGATGTCGTTCGGCCGGCCAGCCACCGCCGACGAGATCGCCTGGGCGGTGGCATTCCTCGCCTCCGAGCGCTCAGCCTACACCACGGGCTGTATCCTCTCGATCGATGGCGGCCTCGCCGCGCGCTGGAGCTGACGATGAAGGCAGTGCTGTGCAAGCAGTTCGGTCCCCCGGAATCCCTGGTCTACGAGGAAATGCCGTCGCCGACGGCGGGCGCCGGGGAGGTGGTGGTCCGCGTCAAGGCCGCCAGCCTGAATTTCCCCGACGTGCTCATCATCCAGAACAAGTACCAGTTCAAGCCGACGCTGACGTTTTCGCCCGGCAGCGAGATGGCCGGTATCATCAAGGAGGTCGGCGAAGGCGTGAAGGGATTCAAGGCCGGCGATCGCGTCATCGCCTTCACCACCTACGGCGCGTTCGCCGAGGAGGTGAAGGTCGAGGCTACGCGCCTGGTGCCGATACCCGAGGGAATGGATTTCAATAGCGCAGCGGCATTCCTGCTGACCTACGGCACCTCCGACCACGCGCTGCGCGACCGCGGTGCGCTGAAGGCTGGCGAAACGCTGCTGGTGCTCGGCGCGGCCGGCGGCGTCGGGTTGGCCGCCATCGAGATCGGCAAAGCGATGGGCGCGAAAGTGATTGCCTGCGCCTCGAGCGCCGACAAGCTCGAGGTCTGCGCGCAGCACGGCGCCGACGCCGGCATCAACTACGCCACGGAAGACCTCCGCGAGCGCATCAAGGAGCTGACTGGCGGCAAGGGCGTGGACTTGGTCTACGACGCAGTCGGCGGGCCCTACACCGAGCTGGCGTTGCGTTCGACTGCGTGGCGAGGGCGGCTGCTGGTGGTGGGTTTCGCCGCCGGCGATATCCCGAAGATTCCGCTCAACCTCACCCTGCTC
>SXGS01128156.1_pt1 | contig 11801 bp, 6 predicted proteins | sample 3174681 | NCBI WGS metagenome assembly SXGS01 (sample SAMN11356861, study PRJNA531348) | freshwater metagenome | isolation source: freshwater sample F1-80 | place: China: Fuxian Lake, Yuxi | collected 2017-12-25 | reverse complement strand
TCGGTGCGATAGACCCGCAGCAGGGAGTCCCGATAGTGGGTAGCAACGCCGCCGTCCGGGGCGACGGACCACTCCAACTGCTCGTTGCCGTCGTAGCCGCGGTAGGCGCTCGTGCCGTCCGCATAGCGGATGCGGGTTACCCGCCCCACGTAGACCTCGGGCAGCACCTTCTGGGGCACCCCGTTGGTGAGGACGTACTTGCAGTAGTCGAGCTGCACCCGGCCGCCGGCGCCGGACGGCGGGTCGAAGGCCGCCAGGTTGTTGCGGTGGTCGTAGTAGTACCGGTACGTCCGTGCCTCGCTGGTGCCTACCGCACTACAGATGACGAGGGGCTTGCCGGCACGATTGTACTCAAACGTGGCGCAGGTTCCCTTCTCATCTACCACCTTCACCGGGCGCCCAGCAGCGTCGAGCGTCACCTGACGGGTCGTGTTGTCTGCCACATGGCGCACCGTGACCACCAGGTGGTTGCTGCCGACACTCAGTGCGTTGTAGGTAATCTCCGTCTGCAGGCCGAGCGGATCGGTGCTCAGGCTGGGCAGGTCGTCGGCGTTGAGTGTTAGGTACTGCTTGGAGGGCAGGCGGTCGGGGTCGCCTCCGGGCGCCAGGAGGTTCGGCGGACTACAGACCCCGGTGGGCGTGCCGCTGGGGTGGACACCCAGTACCCCGCTCACGCCACCCAGGCTGTTCAGGGTACCGGTGACCAGTCCGGGAAAGCCGGGCGCGGTGTAGTTGAGGTCGGTGCTGTCCTGGCACGGCGTCCCGGCTGCCAGCACCACCCGGGTCAGGTTCCCCAGGCCGCCGCCCGAGTAGAGGAGTTGCGTCACCTGGTCCGGCAGGCCGGGCGCCTTGGCGCGGATCTCCACCGGCAAGTTAAAAGGGCTGAAGGTGACCTTCGCGCACCCCCCCAGGGGGTTGGTGGCGGTCACCTCCGCGATGCGGCGGTTCTCCGGTCCGGCGTAGGTATAGGCGAGGGTGACCAGATTTCCGCTGCCCGTGCCGAAACTGGTCAGGTTGTGCTTGTCATCCCACGTATAGTTGACCGTGGCGCCGGTGTTCTCATGCACCACGCTGCTCAGGTGGTGGCCGCTGTAGTTGTAGGTGTAGCAATCGCCGCCGGGATAGATGAGCTTCGTGCCCTGCCGTACGATCTCCATCAGGACCGGTTGGGCCCCACCCGTCCACTCCAGATAGCGCGTCTTGACCAGCACCCCGTCGAACTGCTCGTCCAGCACCCGGGTCCAGTGCTGACTCAGGTACGCATCGGGGACCGCCGCGTAGAAATACTCGACGCTCTTGCCATCCGGCGTGGTCTTCTGGGTGACCAGGTCGCCGGTGTACGTGCCGCCGTACTGGGTGCTCCCTTCCAGATAGCTGAAGGTCCATTGGTACTGCGTGCGGTTCGGTGACCCGGGACCCCGCACGGTGACGCCGGTCAACTTCGGCTGCGTGTAGGGGAGGCCGAACACCGGCGGCGTGGCGACCGGGCTGCGCTGCAGGGTGTGAACGCGGCCGAACGGATCGGTGACCGAACTGACCAGGCCGTCCCCGTTGTAGGCGAAGGTCAGCCCCCGGTTGTCGGCATCGCGGACCGTATGCACTCCGAAGCCGGCGATCCCGCCCCCCAGGGCATGATCTTCCCAGGTGATGTTCAGCGATACGCCCCATTGATCGGTGATTCGGGTCAGCAGGAAGAAGGGAATCGCGACCGGATCCGTGACGTAGTTGTTCCAGTGCTCCTCGTCCCAGACGTGCCAGCGGAGGGCCGCGAAGGTGTAGGTCTTGCCGGCCCCATCGCTCAGGGAAAACTGGCCGTAGGGCACGGGAATCTGGTACTGCTTCCCCTCAATCGTGAGCGGCGGGGAGAGGGCGGCGCCGCTCGAGGTCAGCGAGTGGTAGCTCTCGGTGCTGCGCCAGAAGGGGCCCTGGTTCCCATTCCAGTACTGTTCGAAGGCCATCGTGGTCCCATCGGCCCGATGCCAGAGGGCGTGGCCCGAGAGGGTCACTTCCACCCACTGGGCGTAGGTGTGGGTCCATTTCGGATTGTAGCTGTGGGCTTGGTCGCGATCGGATAAGGAGGCCGGGTGCCAGGGCTGCCCGTAGAAGAAGAACCCCGAGCGGGCCGAGTGAGAATTGTAGGTGAGACCGAAGGGATAGGTGCGCCCCTTGCATTGCCAGGAGGTAACCGGCACCTGAAAGGAGACGTTGCCGTCCAGGGGAGTGATGTTGGAGTTGCCGGCCTGGGCCGTGCCTTGCTTGCACCCATCCCGTTCGTCCGGCTCACCACCGGTCTGGGATTGGACCCAACACCCCGCCTCGGGATCCACCGCAAACGGCGCACCGGTGCCCCCGGGCTCATCGTTGAACCCGGCAATGATGTTATCCCCAATCCGGACAAACCCGGTGTCTTCGGCGGAGCTGGTAACGAGCACAAAGTCATCACTCTGGGTCAGGCCCACCCGGTAGAGGCGCGGGAGGCTGGGGGGTCCTTCGGACACGAAACGACCGTTGTCAATGTACCCGAACTTCCCAGGCGCCCCATCGTCGTCAGGGTCCGGAAACGTAATCAGCCCGGGGTCGGGCGCCTGGCCGCCGGAGGCAGGACAGCCGGCGCCGGTGCAGAAATCTACATCGCTGGGCGTGGCCGGCAGCACCTGGATGATCTCGCACCGTTTGGCGGGATTGGCGCCGGTGACCGCCGAGCCATCCAGATGGTGGAAGGCGAGGCTACTGCCCGGCGGAGAGTACGCCGTCCACTGGTGGGTGTGGCCGCCCTGGGCGCGGGCGGGCGGAGGAGGCCCGGCCAGGCCGACGAGGCAGAGGGCCAGGCCGAACAGCAGGCCGAGGACGCGGCTCCCTACGGGAGCGAACGAATTGTGTGGGGGGGGGTAACAGTCCGATGCATCGGAAGCTCCTGCCGGGCCGGGGCGGATCCACTCCGATCCGCCGTTTGCATCTACTGAGCGGTGGATTCAATAGGCCTTGATGGGAGTCCTGCGCCCTACGGAAAATAATTCAAGAATTTCCATTGGACCGAGAAGGTGTCTTGCCGTAGGTGCCTTTCTGTAGTTGATTCCATCCGAAGGCACGGAAAAAAGGATGCACTGCGGTGTGCATGCAAGTGCCGTTGCTCCCTTCGCGCGCCTACCTGGGACGTTGGGGCCTGGCGGAGCATCCGGTAGGCCGCTCATGATGGCGGGCTACCGGGAGTTCCCCGGTGATTGGAGCGTCCACCGCCGGAAAAGGGTTCGGCGGAGGGCGGCGGAATGGGTGCCGCCGTCAGCCGGGAGGGTGGGGCTACACCCGGTTGCGCTCTGCGATTTCGCGCACGAGCTCGGCGGCCAGTTCGCAGTGCTCCGGCTGGTACTTCTCGCAGAAGGTGGACCAGCGGATGAAGTGCTCCAGGAACCCCTTGGCTGTCGGGCAGGAGTCGAGTGGTACTCGCGGGAGGCGGTGGGTCGGGAGTAGGGGTACCGTCCAGCGCGGGCGTTCTCCTCCAGGAATGTGCAGGCGGCGGGCATGAGGTAGTAGCGCCCCGTGCCCGATTCCGGGGATTCCTGCCCAGGCCATCTGCGCCGCATCTGCTGTGGGGCGAGGGTCACTGCGGGTCTCCTTTCGAGGAAAGAGTGGAGAGGAGTGAGGAGAGAGTGCGACCCATCCCGGGGGATTGCCCCTGATCGCTTCTCGCTTCTCTTCACTCACTTCTCGAACGCGGGGTCTGTCTCGTTTCGCGCGGCCTTCTGAACCAGTTCCGCTTCGAATCGTGCGACGTCCGGGAAGTTTGTCACGCCCCGCAGCAAAGGGCCCAGCCGGGGCCGGCGGTTGTTGTAGACTTCGACGGCATCCGCATCGGCGTAGCGCAGAAACAAAATTCGCCGGTCCCGATCGGGCGCAAGATTCCCTTCCGACTTGTGCAGCGTCCAGCAATGAAGGACGATCGCCTCGCCCGCCCGCATGGCGACGGGAATCGCTGTTGATTCGTCCACGGCAAGGGCGATCGCCTTCTCCGCTCGCTTGTCCGCGAAACTGAGACCCGGCTCGATCTGGCCGCGTTTGTGAGTCGCCGGCACGACCCACAGGCAGCCGTTCTCCTCGTCAGTGTCGTCGAGGGCCGTCAGGGTGGTCAGCGCGTTGTAGGGTTCGAGTTCGCCGTAGCCATTGTCCTGGTGCCAGCCGAACGCTTTCGTGTTGCCCCGCATCTTGAACGTCAATTGCGACGTCACGCCCTTGATGTTTGAGCCGATCAATTGCTGGGCGATATCCACCAGCGGTCCGCGGAAATAGTATTCACGGACGCATTCTGACTGGTGATGAATGTCGCTCAGCAGCGCGTTTTGCAGCCACGTCTTTGCAGGGTCGAACTCGCCCTTCTGCGCCTGCCAGGCCGTCATGCTCTCGGTGCGCATGGCATCCAGTCCGGCATCCGTGAGGACGCGCCCCAGGTGCAGGTACCCCTGCGCGGCATACGCCGCGAGTTCCGCGTCGCAGAGGGAACGAAAGTGGGCGTACTTCGTGGAATGGGGTGTCACCGGGCTTTCCTCTAGGAACTGTGGCGGCGGGTTTTCGGCGGATGTTCGAGTTGCATCTCGTTTTCGCGCCGGGAACGCCGGCATCTTGCCGGCCCGCGCTGCGCCACACCCCAAACCCGCGCGCAAGAACTACTCCTCCCGCACGAGTTCCGCCAGGTAGATCGCGGTGATCGGCTGCCCGTTCGCATCTCGTTCGTGGCTGGAGTAGTAGGACAGCAGCGCCCGCGTGGGCGAGAGCTCCACAAACCCCGGGTACGAGTTGTCGCCGGCGCTCGGCAGTTCGGCGAGTTCGACCAGCCGGTCCCCGTCCAGCCACCAGAGCGCGGTTTTCGGCCCGCGGTCCGGCGTACTCTTCCGACCGCCCACGAGGGTGAACTCGCCCCAACGGGTCAGGAGCGGCCCCCCGATCGGCTGTCCCAGGCTGGTCCGCTGCCAGCGCGAATACGGCGGCTGGGAGCGCAGCAGGCGCGCTTCTTTGCCCCCGCCGTGGCGTCCCACCCCCAGCACGTTGCCGCCCGGCTCGAACAGGAATGCCGTCTCGTCGCCGGCCTCCTCCGCCAGGACGGCTCGCCTGCGCCAGATCAGGCCGTCTTCGCTCTCCAGCAGCAGCGCCTCGACTTGCTCACCCTCACCTTTTGCCGTGACCTCAAACCCCAGCTTGCGGCGACCGCAGAGATAGGCGCGATCCCCGAACGCCGCCGCTCGCCAGACATAGTGGCCGAAGGTGCCGTCCAGCAGCACGGGGCTGTTCCAGCTCGTGCCGTCGTCGCTCCAGGCCGCGTAGCCGAGATGCTGGTTCAGGTCGTACTGGTCACGCGGGAGGGTCGTGGCGCCGCTGTACCAGGTGCCGGTGTACAGAAACAGGCGATTGCGGAAGATGAGGAAGTGCGGGTCGCGGGTGTCGCGCAGGGGCACGCGAAACCGATGCACCTCGTCCCAGTCCACCCCATCCATGCTGCGCAGCACCAGGATTGAGGCGGTGGGATGGACCAGGTGGCCATCGGGACAGCTCCGGAATGTCAGGTAGAGTTGACCCCGGTAGCGGCACAGGTCCGTGAACGCATTGTGCTCTCCGTTGTGGAAGATCCGGCGCACAGAAGCTACCCGCACCTGCGGCTGCACAGGGCGCGTGGCCGCGCCGGTCGCACTCGGAACGCTCATCCTTTCCCTCCTTGCTGAGACACCGTCGCTCCCGTTCCCCGGTCGGACCAGCACCTCAAGCTCCTGCACCACGGGGTTCTCGCGTCCCGCGGCGCCGCTCAGGCGCACACGCAGCTCATTGTCTCCGAAGCGCGTCAGCCGCGGGCGAAGCGGCACCCGGAACAGGTCAAACGGCGGCAGTTCTCGTCCCTCGGAGGCGAGTTGGCCGCCCGCGCGCCGGGTCTGACTCCACTCGCCCGGCCCGAGCGCCTTGCCGTTGAGGTGCAGCGCCAGGTGGTCGAGGGGAGACAGGCCGGTGACCTTGAAGGAAAGCTCTGCGCTGCCGGCTCCCTCTCGCAGCCGCTCGGCGATCCGAAACCGGAGGGCTCCCCCCGGATCGCCGGTGCTGCGATCCAGCACCAGGCGAACGTCTTTCACGGCGCCGGACTGACTCCGACCCGCCCAGAGCGGGTGAAAGAGATACCGGCGCTCGGCCTGACCCAGGCGTTCCGGATCGCGCAGCTCGGCGAGCGCGTGCAGGGCTCCCGGCCAGGCATCCGTGGCGCCCAGATCCTCGCGCCAATGGTACTGGTAGTTGTAGATCGAGATCCCGTGGGCGCCGAACGCATAGAAGTTCCGCGCCGCCGCGCGGTAGGTGGCGGGACTCTCCAACTGGTGGTCGTTGCCGCGCCCGATCAGCGGGTGGAGCGACGGATACACCCGGCACCGCGTGCCGCGCACCAGGCGGGTGAACTCTTCGGTCGGTGCGTTGAAGTCGGTGTAGAAGAAGTCGGACGGGCAGAGGAAGTCAATCGCGCCGCTGCGGACCCACGCCGCGACGTCGAAGCCCAGCGCCCGGCACTCGTCCAGCGTCTGCGGCACTCGCACCCCCAGCAGCAGGCGTCCCCGTCCCCGCCGAGCGGCGGCCTGGTCGAGCTGGTCCCGGAGCTTGCGGATCAGGTCGGTGAGGAGCGGCGCATTCTGCTGCGCCTCCTCGGGGCGGAAAACGCGGCACCAGCGCATCCAATCCAGCTCGAGCCCGTCCACGTCGTAGCGCCCCAGGAACTCCTGGGAGAAGGCGAGGACCGCACTCCGCACTCCTTCGTGTTTGTAGTCCATCCCGCCTGGAAACTCGCGGAGCTGCCACTCGGGGTGCGCGCCATGGAACGCAGAGGTGGGGCTGTGCCGGTCGTTCATTCGCAGGCCGCCCAGGTACTCCATGCCCCGTGCCCGCGCCCGGTCGAGCGCGATCTGGATGCGGTCGTACCCGGCCTCGCCCAGCTCGCGGAACCCGGTGGGAACGTTTTTGTAGATCCGGTCGCTGAACCGATCCTGGGGAAAGCTCTTGAGCCCGGGGAGCACGGCGCCGTTGGGCATGGCAAACACGCACTGGACAATCCGGTCTACGCCGGCCTTCGCGTGCTCGTCCACCACGTCCTGCAGCAACCGCCGCACCCGACCCGCCTCCGGGGTGCGGTGCGCATGGGCGTAGGTGAGCTGCAGCGCCGCCATGTTGAACTGATCCCAGTTGATCATCAGGCGGCATTCCCGCGGCGCCTGCGGCGCCGTCGCGGATGCATCCGGCGCCGGTCCGGCGCCCACGGCACGAACGCCCACGGCCACCGCCAGCAGCAGTGCTGCCACAAGCCACCACCGGACCCAGCCGGTCCTGTTCAGCACCCGTCCCCGTTCCCCTACACGCCGGCGTCCCGCGAGCGTCCCGGGCCTGAACGGCCCACGGGCGCCGATCCGGATCTCCCTGAGCATCAATCCGTATCCCCTCCGCCCACTGCGGGCGACAGCAGCTTTAACTCACGCAGCCAGGCAAGCGACTTCTCCTGCCAGGCGTCCCACATGGGGCCCTTGTAGCCGTTGAGGCCATGGCCGCCGCTCGGGAGCCTGAGCCAGTCACTCGGGATCTTCCGGGCCTGCAGCGCCTCGTAGAACAGCCGGCTGTGGATGGGAGGCACCGGGACATCGTCCTCCGCGTGTGCCAGGAAGGTGGGCGGCGTTCGGGCCGTGACCTGCTTCTCGTTGGAGTAGAGCTCGATCAACTCCGGCGACGGGTCTTTCCCCAGCAGGTTGTTTCTCGAGCCCTGGTGGGTGTGCGCTCCCATTGTGATGACGGGATAGACCAGGATGGCGAAGTCGGGCCGAGCGCTGAGGCGCTCCACCGGGTCCGTGGCGTTCGGGCTGCCGTCCTCGAAATGGGTGGCGGCGGTGGCGGCCAGATGGCCGCCGGCGGAGAAGCCCATGATGCCGATGCGCGCGGGATCCAGTTGCCAGGCGCGCGCGTTGGCCCGAACCGTGCGAATCGCCCGTTGCGCATCAAGAAGCGGCACGCGATGCCGTCCCGCCGGCAGGCGGTATTCGAGCACCACCCCGGTCACCCCGTGGCTGTTGAGCCACTTCGCGATGCCGTGCCCTTCCGGCTGGATGGCGTGCCCTCCATAGCCGCCGCCGGGGCAGATCACGATGGCGGCGCCGTTTCCTCGCTGCGGACGATACAGCGTGATCCGGACTTCGGTTGCTTCCACCTGACCGTCGCCCAGCGCCGCCCGACCGTTCCACAGCCCGATCCGCTGCGGCTCTTCCTTCCCCAGCGTGACCGCGGCGGGAGCGCTCGCGCCCACGGCGGTGAGCGCGATGACCCAGAGGAGGGCGCAGGGGGTGCTTCCGAGTAACTCAGTCATGGGATGATCCTCCCTCTCCTACCGCGGACCGGTCCGGGGGGCGCACCCACCTCAGGCGGGCGCCGCGCGCTCGATCCACAACTCGACGCCGACTGCCTGGGCTCCCGCACCGGACGGCGTGAGGACAAGCCGGTTCTGTCCGGGCCGGACGTCGGCGCGCCGCACCGGCCAGCGGAACCGGAGCACCTGGGCCGCTGGAACCGGCGCCAGCCCGCTTTCCAACGGCACGCCGTTCAGCGCCGCGTCCACGCGTGCCTCCCGCGGCAGTCCGGCCAGGTCTACCCGCAATTCCAGCGGATCGCGGCCGCGCAAGGCCTCCCGCCTGGCGGCGACCACCAGTGGCGGTAGTTCAGTGGGCACTCCGGGAGGAAGGGCCAGCGGGAGCGCTCGGCTGAATTCCTCGGCATCCTTTGCCCAGAAGTGAGACGGCATATGGCCCCCGGCATCCGAGATCGCGTACGCCGCATCGAGTTTCCGCAGCGTGCCCGGAGCTCCGACATGCCTCAGGATCGTCCGGGCGTACTCCTTCTGTGCCTCCGCGCTGCCCCGACCGGTGGCGTCTTTCCAGTCGGAGTAAGGACCGGCGAACAGGTTGAAGACATAGATCCCATCCGCGCCTGCGTCCCAGCAGCGTTGCGCGGCGGCGGCCCACGCCGCGGGCGGGCAGACCTCGCCGTTGCCCCGAGGGGCGCGATACACCAGCCCGGACTGGCTGACGCAGGGCGTCACGGGGACGTCGTGCCGGTGGCCCAGTTGGATCAATTCGCGCATCGGCTGATCGAACACCACGTATCCACCGCTGATTGCCAGCACGTCCACCAGCCCGGCTTCGAGCCAGGCGGCCACATCAATCCCGACGCGCCGGCAAAGCGCCTCGGAGACGGGAACGCGAGCCGCCAGCAGAAACGGCTTCCCCTGGCGCTCACTTTCCCGCAGCACCACCCGGCGCAGAGCGGCGGCGATGCCGGTCAGGCGGTCCCGCTGCGCCCCGGTGACTTCACCCCCCTGGTAGTGGCTGCGGAAGAACAAGGGCGCGCGGAGCCAGTCCAGCTCGATCCCGTCCACGGGATAGTTCCGCAGCACTTCCTCGACAATCGCGACCAGCCGCGGCTCCACGTCCGGGTGCTCGAAATCCGCCAGCGTCCACAGCCGGCGGCGGTCGTTGAAGCCCCCGGCGGCCTCCGGGGTGGACATAATTCGGCGCGGGTCTTCCTTCTTCCACCGGGACAAGAACTGCGGCGTGAACGCATCGTGGATGTCATTCATACGCAGGGTCCAGATCGCCTCCAGGCCATGCCGCCGGGCGAACTCGCAGGACATCCGCAGGCCGTCCGTTCCCTGCCGGAGGAACGTGCCCAGATTGTTGTGCGCGAAACTGGCCTCGCGGACCAGGAACTGCTCGGCGACCCGGGTGCCATGAGTGAACAGGTTGAAGCTCTGCGTGGTGCAGTAGTAAACGCTGTCCACCTGGGTGTCCAGCAGCGGGTCGTGCCGGACCGCCAGAAACTTCTCCACGGTGTCGGCGCCCTGGGTCCAGATGTCGTCGCCGTCGTTGTTATAGATGATCCGTCGTTTGCGACGCGCCGCCTTCTTGCGCGCGGCCGCGAGGTCCGCCGCGGACGCGGCGCTGCCGGCCGTACCGAGGATCGCCGATCCCGCCGCGGCGGCGAGCAGCACTTCTCTCCGGGTGGAGGTGATGGGGTCTGTCATCAGGGCTCAATTCTCGGGTCTGTGAGTGGAGCACTCAATCCAGCAGGAGTACCGTGGCGCCCGGCGCGTGTGAGGGGTGAGGAGTGAGTGGGGGTCGGCCCCCACTCGGATTAGGATGCTCCACCGGTTCGCCTGTTTCCTGCGCGACCCGCCGCAAACAGCCCCGGCAATTCTGCTTCGGCCCGGGATTTCCCTGAGTGCCGGCGCGGTACCCGCGCACCACGCGAAGGAAGGATCACAGGTGGAGTGAGTGTGAACCGGCTGCTCCGGCCGCCACCCTTGCGCCGGGCCCCGGCAGGCGCCGCCACCCCGGACACAGCGCGTTCAGCCCCGGCGGCGGGCCGTGCCGCCCCGGCTCACTACCGAAAGCGGGAGCCACTTTGCGGGCGCGCCTCGACGCCGTGGGCGAGGCGTCCCTGACGCTCGACGTGATCGAAGACCTCGTGGAAGAAGTCGGCCGGGAGACGGACCACCGGTTGGAGGACCGGTTGGTGACCGAACAGACACCGCCCGTCGCCCATCAGGTTCCTGGCGCAGGTGGGGGTGGGCGAGAGTCGCCGGCGGCCCCGTATCCAGCACCCACGCTTTACTCATCAGCCCCACCGAACGGAGGTTGGCGCACTGTGAGGCGCGGGATCACCTCCGGGTAGCCTTCCACCTCGTCCGGCTCAATCGGCTCCCCCCGCCATCGGTCCAGAAGGGTAATGAGGCGCACGTTTCGCTCCGCCTGGATGCGGAGGGCTTCCGCATCGCCGGCCCGCAGGCGCGCCGCGAATGCCAGGATTTCGACACCTGGGGCGAGTGCATAGGTTCGATGGACCCCAGGCCCTCCGCTGCCGGTACAGTGCGGCTTGCCAACTCCTCGGCGGACAGTCCCAGGTGCGCTGCCCGCTCCCGGAACCGTGCCTCCTGGTCCGGCGCCAGGTTCACCACGATTGCCATTTGGTCGCTTCTCCCCGCTCGGTGTGCCAGGCCTTTCGTAGACGGAGGGGGAACACTTGCCGGCCACCCCGTCCAGCGGGATGCGCGGGCACTCCGTTCCCTGGGAGCAATTCTACCCGGCGGTACGGGGGGCCGTCCGGCGAAGGGCCGAACCGCTTCGCGAGACCAGGAAGATGCCAGGCCCGTTGACGGTCGTCGCAGTCTGGGCCACAATGGCACGGCGGGAGGAGGTAGATGAAGAGCACAGCACTTTCGGACGCGAGCGAACGTGGTCGTGGGGGAATCGGCCGGCCAGGGACCGCGCGGGTACACGGGGGGCCGGGGCGGCGTCCGCTTCATCGGGTCCAGTGCGCGATCCTGCCGTGTGTGTGTCTCAGCACGGCGATCGGCCTGTTCGCGGCGCATCCGCTCATTGCCGAGGGACCTGGCCGGGTGGACTTCTACGTATCCCCCAGGGGCAACGATAGCTGGTCCGGTCGCGCACCCGACCCGGTGGGGACGCAGGGGCCTCTGGCGACGATCGCGCGGGCGCAAGCGTTGGTGCGGGCCGTTCGCAGGGCGCAACCGAGGACGCGCGTACAGGTGACGGTGCGTGGGGGGACGTATCGCCTCAAGCAGACCCTCGAGTTCGGCCCCGCCGACTCGGGAACGCCGCGGGCGCCGATGGTCTACGCCGCGGCTGCGGGAGAGAAGGTCGTCCTCAACGGCGGACGCGACCTGAATCCCGGCACCTTCCAGCGTGTTACCGATCCGAACATTCTGGCTCGCCTGCCGGCCGAGGCGCGCG
>SXGS01333119.1_pt1 | contig 11802 bp, 8 predicted proteins | sample 3174681 | NCBI WGS metagenome assembly SXGS01 (sample SAMN11356861, study PRJNA531348) | freshwater metagenome | isolation source: freshwater sample F1-80 | place: China: Fuxian Lake, Yuxi | collected 2017-12-25 | reverse complement strand
GCGCCGCAGCACGCGCCTCCAGCGAGGTCCGCAGCGGGCGCATGAGGAGACGCCCGCCGCTACGCGATGCGCCGCTCGCGCCCTCGCTCGCTACATAGAATTCTCATGCCCGCTGTCTCAAACGCGTTGACACGTTCCGACCGCGCGAAGCTCTGAGGCCGCGCGCGATGTTTTGGCGCGCTACTCGACCGTGGCGAGTCGGATCCGTCCAGCCTGCGACCACGCCGCAACCACGCGCGAATTCTCCCCGCCCGCTGCGAGCCGCGGACCGGACGCGTCTCCGAGGCCGGCCTGCGAGAGCATCGTCGGCGCATCCCAGCGTGCGGCTTCCTCCAACTCGGCGTCGCCCTCTGCACCCGCAGAGACGGGAGCTCCACGCCGCGCGAGCACATGCCATTCGCCATCGACGAGCTCGCGCCACACGACGACGACGCCACCCTCGGGCGACACCGCGAGGACCGGAGCTATCGCAGGGCGCCCCTCCGTCGAGATCCGCAATGGAGCTCGACCCGTCGCGACCCACGAGCCCCGAGGGGCTCGATGCGACAGCCGCACCGCAGCATCCTCGCCCCGCCGATCTTCCCACACGACAAAGAGATCCCCTCCCGGTGTGAACGCCACGCGGGTGTTCCACGCGAAGTCCGCCGGTGTCGAGAAAGTGTCCTCGAGGCTCGACGGCTTCGTCCACGCGCCGTCGACGGTCCGCGTCGCGAGGAACGCGGCCATCGTTCCATCCGCGCGCACCTGCCGCCACACGACCGCCGCCGAACCGTCTTCCGCGACGGCCGGCTCCGGGTTCTCGACGTCGCCCCCCGCTGGCGAGAGCGGATGCTCGGCGCCGGGCCGCGAGAAGGCGCCTTCGAGTCCCCATCGTTCACTCACGAACGTGTGCAGCTTCTCGCCTACGGACTCGTACCACGCGATCAGCGCGTCACCCCGCGTGTTTCGCGCAATCGCGGGCTCGTTCGAGAATTTGATCAGCGCCGAGAGCGTACCGGCGGGCACCGCGGGGCGCTCGAACGAGAGGGAGCCAGGCGCGCGCCTCGCGACGAACACGCCGCGGCGCTCCCCGTTGTCGCGCCCCTGATTCCAGACGAGCAGTAGCTCCCCGTCGGCGGCGCCGATCGCCTCGTGTTCGTGCCCGGTGCCGGGCGCCGAGATGAGCTCCGCGCCATCCGGCACGATGGCTTCTCCGCTCGGGAGCACGAGCTGCGCTCGCACCTCGGGCATCGTCACGAGGCGCCGCCACGACACCAACAGCGCCCCGTCGCCCGCCGCCGCGAGCTCGAGCTCGCCGTGATGCCCCGAAGTCGCTGCGCTCGGTGAGGTGAGCTCGAAGCCGCTCTCCGTCTCGCGCGCCAGCACGGCGGCGGTCTGCTGCCCCACGCTCTCTTGCCACGCGATCGCGATGCGTCCGCTCGGCCCGACGGCGACGGCCGGGGTCACGCCCTGAAGGCCGAGCGCGCGCGCCTCCGGCCACACCGTCCACGAGCGAGGCGCGCACCCATGGTCGCTGGGGCGCGACCACGGCGCACAGCAGTTGCCATCGTCGGTGAGCCGCGGCGGGGCCTGCCCGTGCAGCGCGGACGCGCACGACGAAGCGCCATCGCCAGTGCACGCGGCCGCCGCGCCTACAACGAGCGCGAAGCCCGCGCGCGGCAGGAGGCGAAACGCTCGCAACGCCGATGCATCCCACAAACGAACGAAGCCGCAAGCGCAGGCCAGCGGCTTCGTCGATGGCACCATCGTGCCGTCCCTACTGCCCAGAGACCACTAGCGACTAGTTGCAGATCGGGTTGCAGCAGAGAATCGCGCGGGTCGGGCTCGAGCAGGGGCCGGCGCACTTCGGGTCCGTGGCGGACTTGCAGGTCTTGCCGGTCATCCCGTCGTAGACCGCGTTGCCGTCGAAGTGGAAACTCAGGCTTCCGATGTGGTGGCCGCCCGCGTTGCTGGCGCTGTTGGCATTGTAGACCTCGAACCACTCACCGTCGGAGATGTGGTCCGTGGGATACGTCCAGTCATTGCAGCGAGCGCCGGCGCCCGGCGCGAACGTGGTGCCGTCCGCGGTCACCGACGTCGTGCGGTGCGTCCAGTACGTGAGGTTCGTGGCGAGGTTCGCGAGCTCGCCCTTGGCGTCGGCCGCGACGATCTCCGCGTAGGTGCAGACGTGATCGGCACCGATCGCCTTGCACATCGCGTTGCCCGCGGCGACACCGAGCTTGGCGTTGTACGACCACACGGCCTTGATGCCGGCGCCCGTCATGTTCGGGTTGGCGTCGCTCGACACGACACCACTCACGATCTTGTCGTCGACGCAGGGCGTGCCGCCCGCGCCGCCAGTCCCCGACGTGGTGCCTGGGTTCTTGCAGTCATCGGGGCACTTGTCGTTGAACTCGGACATGCCGTCGTCGCAGTCCTCGCCCATCTGCACGACGCCGTCGCCACACGTCGGCAAGCTGCAGACGTTCGTGCAGCCGTCGTCGGCGACCTTGTTGCCGTCGTCGCACTCCTCGTTCGCGTCGATCTTGCCGTTGCCGCAGTTGACCGAGTTGCCCTTGCAGTCGTTGCCGCACGCGTTGGTGTCGTCGGTGTCGCCGTCGTCGCACTCTTCGCCGCTGTCGAGCGTGCCGTTGCCGCAGAGCACCCCGCCGCTGGCGGTGCTGCCGCCCATGCCCGACGCCGTCGAGGCCCCGCCGTTGGTGCAGGTGTTCGAGCACGCGTCAGCGTCGTTCGCGTTGCCGTCGTCGCACTCTTCGGTGCCCTCGGTGACCCCGTTGCCGCAGATCCCGGCGCCGCCGTTCGTCGTGTCGGCGCCGCTGCATGCGGCGGCGAGCGCTGCCACGCAGCCGAAGCCCGAGATCAAGCCCAACCAAGCCATTCGTTGCATCTTCATTCGCCGCTCCTTCAATTCGATCGAACCCATACCCCGACCCACGCTATCACAGCAGACGGGGCACGCAGGCTCTACAACTTCGAGCCGCGTAATTTTTTCGCGCGCCTCGAACAGAGCCGCCCGCGCTATCGTCGCACCTCGCTAGGCGCCGACCCGCGCGCGCTAGGTGCCGTACACGGAGCCGCCCGCGCTAGGTGCCGTACACTGAGCTGGCCGCGCTAGCCGCCGACCTTGAAGGTGACCATCGAGGGCTTACCGTCAGCGACCGTGACGCGCTGCGACCGCGTCGGCTTGCCCGGCGCAGCGCAGCTGACCGTGTGCGCCCCGACGGGCACGGTCACGTTGAGCACGCCCATCGTACCCTTCGGTGCACCGTCCACCGTGAAGCTGCAGTTTCCGCCCGACGCGACAGCCACGAGCTTGCCAGTGCCTCCACCGCTCGGTGCCTTCTCGGGCTCCTTCTTGTCCGGCTCCTTCTTGTCCGGCTCCTTCTTGTCCGGCTCCTTCTTCGAGTCTTTCTTGCCTGGCTCTTTCGAGCTAACGCTCGTGCCAGACGAGCTCGTCTTGCTGCCGCTCCCCGCGCCAGAGCCCGATGTCGTCGGATGCTGGGAGCCGCTGTCGCTTTCCGCCCCGCGCGGCATGTCCGCCAGGGCCTGGGAGTCGCCGGCGGGACGCGTGTCTCCTCCGGCAACGGGTGCAGCGTCTTCACCGCCGGGTGCTGGCGTGGCCGTCTCGGCGCTCGGTGGTGCCAGCGACGTCGGTGTCTCCGAAATCGCGGCGTCGCCCGAGCCTTTGCGCGCATACACGAGCCCGAGCACCAGCGTGGGCACCGCGACGCACGCCGCTCCGATCGCCCAGAACGCCAGCGTCTTCTGTTTCACCCGCTGGTGCTGGCCCGTCGCGGTCTGCGACGGATAGCCACCGGTCGAGGACACGAGCGCCGCCGGCGCCGCGAGCCCCCCCGCTGTTCCATTCGCACCAGGCACGGAGCCGAGCGCGCCGGGGATACCGCCGAGCCCTGGCACGAGCGACGCGCTGCTCTGGCGCGCCGGCAGCGGCATGCCCGGAACCGGCTGTACGGGCACCATCGAGCCGCGCTGGGGAATGGGCGGAACCACGGAGGCCCGCTGCGGCGGCGCGCCAGCCGCTGGCGACGCCATGAACGCCGTCCGCTCGAAGTCGGACTCGGACGGCGCCTGCATGATCACGGTGGAGCCGCTCTCCTCGTCATCGTCGAGCAGCGCATGCCCCTTTGGGACCAGGCGACCCGCGCCCACGGGCCTCGTGGCATTCTTCCCGTCATCGTCGAGCCCAGCGTTCCCCTTAGCGAGGGGCGACGTCGGCGAAATGCTCGCTTCTTCGCGGGCCGCCGGTGCGCTGTGCGCGATGCGGCCGATGCGGTCCACGAGGACGTTGCCCGCCGCGGACGCATACGGCCGTAGCGCGTGCGCGAGCGCATAGACGCTCGAGAAGCGCGAGGCCGGATCCTTGGCGAGCGCCCAGCCGATGATCTGATCGAGCTCCTGAGGAAGGTCGGGCCGCAGGCGGCTCAATGGCACCGGATCTTCGCGCGTGATCCGCATGAGCAGCTCGGCCAACTCGCCCTGGAAAGCCGGCACGCCGGAGAGCATCTCGTACAAGACGCACCCGAGGGTCCACACGTCGGTGCGGTGATCGATCCCGCCTGTTTTGCGCAAGATCTCGGGCGACGAATATGCGGACATCCCAAACATCACCGTGGACGTCAGCTCGCCGCCGGCCGCTTCGCTGCCAGGCTCCTTGAGCAGCTTCGCCGTGCCGAAGTCGATCACCTTCAGGTGCTGCTCTCCGCGCGCTCGCGTCAAAAACAAATGCGACGGCTGCAGCTCGCGCAACACGATGTTGTTCGCGTGGCACTCTTGGACGACCTCTCCTGCCTGCAACAGGTAGAGCACGGCTTCGTCGAGTCGCAGCGCGCCCTGGTTGCGGATCTGCGTCGCGAGATCGACACCGTCGAGGTACTGACGCACCAGATAGAACGAGCCATCCGAATGGCTGCCTACGTCGATGATGCGCGCGCTGTGCTCGCTCTCGAGCTTCGACAGCGTGCGCGCCTCGCGCCGAAATTTCTCGAGCTCTTTCGCGTCGCACAGCGCCGGCGACATCAGTCGAATGACGACGCGCTGATCGAACTCGGTGTGACGCGCCTCGAGTAGGAGGCCGCGCGAACGCCCGAGGATCCGCGCGACGCGGTACTTGCCTGCAACGATGTCGCCAGGGTGCATGGATTGGTCAGGGCACGCCGCCGGGCGGCCGCCGGCATTGTTGCACGAGTCGGTCCGCTCCGTTCGGTTCGATTTGTAACACGCCTCCGAGCGGTCGCCTACCCGCGCGCACGACCCTGGCGCGGCGTCCGGCGGGCACGCCCGGCCCGACCCGTCATGGGGCGCGGCGTCACGGCAACTTCGCGAGCGCCGCCTGGCAAGCCTCTGCGACGCTCTTCTCCGTGTCACCGCGAAGCCACCCGACGACGCAGCGATCCGCATCGTCGAACGGGTTGAAGACCTTGCCGCCCTTGTGGCCCTCTTGCCCGCGAGCCTTGCGCACGAGCAAGAGCGTGTTGACGGCGGAGCCACCTGGATTCGAGACGACCTTCTCCATCTGCTCTGGCTCGACCGCGCACAGCGAGAAGTAATTGTCGGCCCGCTCGGTGGCGGTCGTCGGCGCGCCCGCGGTGCGGTTGTTCTCGCGCGGGCTGCGCAAGCCGTCCTCGCCGTAAATGCGCAGCGGGCGAAAGTCGCTGCCGTGACAATCGAGCGTGCCGCACCGGCGCTCCATCAGCTCCGAGACGTGCGCCTCGAACGGCGCGCGAGGCGGGCACGCGAACGTGCGCGTCTCGGTGAGCCCATCTTGGCAGCCGCTCGACGCGACCCCGAGGACGAGAAGGACGAGCGGCGACGCGACCTTGACGAACTTCGACGTTCCGCTCATTGCCCGCCTCCCGAGCCGCCCGCGCCCGTCGTTGCCGCCGTCGTGCTCGCGACGGTTGCACCGCCAGCTCCGGTACCGCTCGCGCCGCCAACTCCGGTACCGCTCGCGCCGCCGCCTCCGCTACCGGTAGGGTCGACGAGCGGACCACAGCGCTCCGACTCGGGGATCTCGTCGAAGCTGATGAGGATGGCGCCAGCGGAGCTGCGGCCCTGCCCGGTAGCCTTGTCGACCGACGGATCTTCGGCGATGCGCTCCTCGTTCGCGAGCACGTGGCAACCGGCGCAAGAACGCTCGCGCCCGACGAGCGAGCTCATGAAGCGGCTGCCGACCTGGACCGTGAGCGGAAATGCGAAGTCCGCGACGCCCTGAAGATCGGCCTTCGTGATGTAGAAATTTCCGGCCGCGTTCGTGCACGCCTTGCTGGTCGCGCCCGCCGAGTCGAAGATCGTGACGAACACACCCGACACGCCCTTCAGCGTAAGGTCCGGGTTCTGGCTGAAAATTGTGCCGCCGACGGCCAGCTCAGGCGACGCGCCTTCGTAGGTGTTGTGGCAGTCCACGCACGGCTGACCTGCGCGGTGAAACGCGCTCGCGCCGGCCGCGTCCTCCGCCGGCAGCTTCTCGATGCGCTCCGCGATCACGGGGTCGTGCGTGCAGCCCCACAGCGACGCCACGACGACGGGCAACGCCAGCCTCAACGCTCTCGATATTTCGGTGGCTCGCATCAGTCCCACTCCAGCTCGACCGTCGAGGCAGTGAAGAGCCCCCAGCGCTCGAAAATGAACAAATGATCGAGAAACCGCGTGTACGTGCCCTCGACCTGGACGCTCAACGACAAGAGCTCGGTGAGCCCGGCGCGCACGCCTACGCCCGCGGTCGCGGCCCAGAGCGGCCCGAGCTCGCGGTCGCCCGTGCGAAACTTCGGCAGCAGATACCCGGAGACGCCCTCGGTCGCGACGTAGGCGCGCTGCCAGAACTCGACGGCCGACTGCACGTGGAAGCGGCCGTGCGGCATGAGGCGCAACTGCGGAAACCCGTCGTCGCCTTCCTTCTCTTCGCCGCCGTAGAAATCCCACGGGAAGCGCACGTCGGTGGTGCTCGCGAGCTGGCCCCAGCTGTCGCGGTACAGGCGCTCGCTGCCGCGCAACGTCGCAGTCTCGAAGCGGTGCATGGCGCCGAGGTGTGCGGCGTAGCGATAGCGTTCGTCCGGCAGCTGCTCGAACGGATCGATCGGCAGCCGCGCGAGGGCGACGAGGTCGGACGCCGCGCCCGCCGGGATCTCGGGCGCCACGGACGAACGGAACATCGGCACGTGGCGATACGGCTTCGAATAGTCCCCGACGTCGATCTCGAGCGTGCCGCCGATGACGCCGACCGTGCTCGCGCCGAACACGAGCGACGTGCCCGCGTTGATCGTGTGGCGCTGAACGTCGCGCCGAAAGATGGAAAATTCGGTATCGGCGCGGCCGATGATGTCGAATCCGAAGCCGTACGTGACGTACGGGCTCGCCATCTTCTCGAACACGTCCGCCGTAACGCTCGCTCCCACGGTGCGGCCGACGTAGTCGCCCTCGATCGAGAAGTTACCGGTGACGCCGACGGTGACGGGAGAGACCTTGTACCCGCCGCCGAGCGATGCACCGGCGCGCACCTCGTCGAACCGGCGCGAGGCCGTCGCGACGATGTCCGCGGACGCAGTGGTGACGACGTCGACGAGCGCTTGGCCCCCCGCGTTCCACCCCTTCGTGGGATCGATCGCGGCGAAATAAAGTGACGGCGAGACCACCCCCGTGTCGTCGCTGTCGTTGTAGCTCGACACCTCGAGGCCGGCCTTGACCGTGAGGCCCTCTTTCACGAGAAATTGCTTCTCGCACTTCTGGCGCTCGGCCACGTTGCGCGCCGCCTCGAGGCACATCTGGTACGGCGTCTTCTCGGACGACGCCTCGACGTCGATGCTCTCGCGCCGCTCGAAGGTGATCTCCTTCGAGAAGAAAAACGGCTGACCGCCGCGCTTGCCTCGCACCTCGACGACGGCCTTGCCCGGATTGTGAGGGATCGGCTCCTTCACTGCCTCGGGCGGCACCACCGTGTTGTCGATCTTCACCTCGACGTTGGCGACGCCGGCGGGGACCTTGAGGTTGATGCGCGGGATCTCGTTGTCGATCTCGCCGAGGTACGACTCGACGTCCTTGATGAGCTCGTCGTTCTCGTCCGCCTTCGCCAGCTCGAGCGCCGCCTGAGCGTCGCGCTGCGCTTCGAGCAGCAGCCCCCCGGCGTCCTGGCAACGCGCGAGCATCAGCTTGCCAGCAGCGTAATCACCGGCGACCGAGAGGCTGCCGATCATCGTGCCCATGCAGCTCTCCCAGTCCTTGCTGGCGATCTGCTGCTTCGCGCTCGCGACGGCTTCCTTCTGGTCGCTCGTGAGCGCGCCGACAGGGAGCGGCGGCTGCACGCCCTTGCCGTCGGAGACCTTGCTCTTGGCGGCGCTGAACGCGGCCTTCACCTTCTTCGTCTGAAATCCGCTCGACGGCTCGATGTCGCCCTGGCGCGCAAGGGCCCACTCGAAGCGGATCCGCGCGTTCGCGTCGTCGCCCTTCATGGCGTAGGCGATGCCGTGCGCGAGGAACATTTCCGCCTCCACGCTCGCGGAGCACGACGCCCGCCGGCACCGCTTGTGCGCCTCGGTCAACAGCTCGTGTGCATCGTCGTATTTCTTCGCCGCGACCGCCTCGAGTGCCTTCTTGGTCGCCGCCTGTGCGGGTGCGTCTGCCGACTCCGCCGACGCGCTCGGTCCCGCAGCAAGCGACGCGGCCACGAGCGCAACCGTGACGCCCGCGCGCATGAGCGACCGCCCGCCGACGGCGACGGGCTTGCCGAGCGCAACGACGCTCGGGAGCATGATCAATTCAGGGGTGCGCCGCATTCGATCCACTCCGCGATGGTGTCGAGCTGAGCCTGGCTAAGCGGCTGCTTCACCGGGCTAATCGAGAGGAGCTTCGGCATGAGCGAACCGCACGGGCCGTTCGCCGCGTACGGGTTCAGGGTGCCCTCGGCGAAGCGCAGGTTGCAGAGGATGGCGCTCAGCTCGGGCTCGCACGGCACGATGTAGCGACCGACCTTGGGCAGGAGAAACTGAAGGAGCTGCGAGTACGCCACGTCGCTATCCTTGCCCTCGAAGACGAAGCCACCCTGCTCCTGCTTGTGGCAGTTCGTGGATGCGCACGCGCCGCTCGGTGTCTCGCCGTCGACCGGCGCCGCGAGAATGCCGGCGAAGACGTCATCGCGCCAGCTCACGGCGCACAGCGGATCGGGCGCGCAGGTAACCCCCGTCGTCGTCGACGACGCCACGGTCTGCGTTCCGCCCGCGACGCGCTCTGGGTCTCCGAACGTAAGCGTCTCTTCGGTCGCGCATGCGAATGCGCAGACCAGCCCCGCAGCACCAAGCACTCGAAGGATGCTCAACTGGCGTCTCCCGATCCCAAACGAAGGGGCCATCCTAGTCGCCACGCTCGGAGTGCAGCAAGCGCCACGCACACCTCGCCGCGCGAATTGTCGAGTGTCGAAGGAAATGCTCGGCGCGACGACGCCACGCGCGGTGCCGGGTGTGCCCGCTCGCGATCTACTGCGTGGGCGTATTCGCGCCGTCCTCGTCGTCGGGTCGCGTCATCATTGGCAGACGCCGCCGCTGCACATCATGCCGACGCCGCAGCCCGTGCCGTCTGCCGCGATCGGGGTGGTGTTGCACGTGCCATTCGCGGTGCAGACGTCCGGATCGCAGGTGGGCTCGATGATCCCCTCGCCGCACGGTGTGCCTAGTGCGGCGACGATGTCCACCGGGCACACCTTGGTGGTGCCGTCGCAAGTCTCAGCGACGTCGCAGTCCCCGTTCTTGGCGCGGCACTCCGTCGCCATCGCGGCCGCCTTGCACCCGGCGGCAGCTCCGCTGCACACGCCCGCTTGGCAGCCCGCGTCGGAGAGCACGCACTCGTTGTCCGGATCGGTGTCCGCCATCACGGGCGCGCAGGTGCCATCGGTGGCGCCCGTCTTCGCAGCCGTGCAGGCCTGGCAAGTGTCGTCGCACGCCGTGTCGCAGCAAACGCCGTCGGCGCAGCTGTCCGAGATGCACTCGGGCGCCGCCGCGCATGCAGCTCCGTCGGCCTTCTTGGGGACGCATTTGCCGCCGTCCGTCGCGGCGTCGCAATACGTGCCCTCCGAACACTCGGCGTGGTCGGTGCACGCAGCGCACACGGCGGTCGTACCCCCGACGCCGGCACCCTCATCGCAGAAGCCGCTCTTGCAGTCCGTCGCAGCGAGACATGTCTTGGTGTTGTCGCACTTGGGGCACGAGCCGCCGCAGTCCACGTCGGTCTCGTCGCCGTCCTTGATCACGTCGATGCACGCCGCGGCGACGCAGGCGCCCTCGCCGTCGCAAATCTCGCCCATGTCCTCGGTGCACTTCGTGCCCTTCGGCGCATTCGTCGAGCCGCATTTGCCGCCATCGCACGCGAAGGTCGCGCAGGTCGTGTCCGCGCCGCAGTCGGCCGCCGCGCTACACTCGGGCGCGCCGCCGACGCCGCCTTCACCGCCACCCACGCCGCCCGCACCGCCCGCGCCGGGGATCGCGCCGCGATCGACGGCCGCGATGAGCTCGCAGCCCGCCGAAGCGAGCCCACCGGCCGCAACGACCGCGACGAGCGCCCCAAACGAAAGCAGCACCTGGGATCTTACTGGAGGTTTCATGGAAGTTCTCTTGCGTGATTTCTTGTGCGCGACTGGCTGCCGTCACTCCGCGATGCGTTGCGTTGCGTTGCGTTGCATCGACGCCGGTCGCGCCATCGTGACTCGTGCGATGACTCGAAGAGTCACCCTAGGATAATGCACGAGCACGACTCCGAATGCAGTGCGAAATTCGCTCGCCCCCGGTCGGGGCGAGGGCGCGCGACGTCGTCGCCTTGCGCCTGATTCTTACTCACGGACGCCATGTTGATTAGTCGGCGAATCTCAGATTCGCCAAACTAGAAGCGCCAGGTCGCGGCCATGCCGGCACCGGTCGGCCCCGCCCACGGTGCCAGCGCCGGACGCGCGGTCTCCTTCGCCTCATCCTCGCCGCCGCTGAAGAACAGCACGGCGCCCGTGATGCCGAAGGTCAGCGCGACGCCGAACGACATGTCGGAAATGAGTGCCGCCCGCTCGGCATCCTCGGCGAGGTCCTCAGTCGGGGTCGCGTCGAAGTCACTCTTCGCGCCAAGCGCGATCACGCCGAACGCCGTCCCGAGCGCAGCCCCGGCGCCAGCGATGCCGAGCGTCACGTACGCGGGCATGTTGCCTCGCGTCGACTCTTCCGCCGGCGGCGCGGGCGGCGCAGGCGGAGGCGTCACGGGCGCCGCAATCGCAGCCGGCACGAGCGTCACCGCGACGTCGCGCTTCTCGTTGCCCTTCACGTCGAGCTGCTGAGTCGCAGCGTCGTGCCCCGCGGCCGACACGACGACCGTGTGCACACCGGGCGTCAGCGTCAGCTCGGTGCCGGGAGCCGCAGCCCCGTCGACGGTGACGGTCACGCCGGTCACGCCCGCGGGCGCAACCTTGAGCGAGACCGTCGCCGGCAGCGTGGCCTCGTAGTCGGCGATACGCTTGGTCGCGGCGGGCAGCTGCTCGCCGTATTTTGCGGCATCGGGCGAGCTCGCGAGAAATGCCTTGTAGGACGCGACCGCCTCGGCGGTTTTGCCGAGCTTGTCGAACGACGCGCCGATCCAGTACTTGGGGCCTGCGCCGGGCAAGAGCTGCTCGGCCTTTTGGAACGACGCGAGCGCCGCGTCGAACTTGCCCTCTTCGAAGTGCTTCTTGCCGGCCTTGAAGGCTTCGACCGCGTCTTTTTTCACCTGCCCTTCGTTGGCAGGCTTCGCGGCAGGCGCCTTCGCGGGCGCGGGGGCAGGCGCGGG
>SXGS01600290.1_pt1 | contig 11804 bp, 6 predicted proteins | sample 3174681 | NCBI WGS metagenome assembly SXGS01 (sample SAMN11356861, study PRJNA531348) | freshwater metagenome | isolation source: freshwater sample F1-80 | place: China: Fuxian Lake, Yuxi | collected 2017-12-25 | reverse complement strand
GGTGACCGAAATGCCTTCGCCGGCAGCGATCCACTGCAAACCCACTCCCATCGAACCTTGTTCTTGGTTGAAGTCAAACCCCATGCCTTTCGACGTGGACACCGTCATGAGGTCTCCGTTCTCCGATACGTCCGCATCCAACCATGCCACCGGGCAGCCCGCGGTTCCAGAATTGTCGATGTAGGCTGAAAATTCCACTTCGTCGCCGACGGAAACACCACTCGGTTCGGCATCGTAGGCGATCGCCGTGTCCAACGACATCTGCACGTTGGCCACCGGGGCCTCCGCCAACGGCTCGGAAAAGTCCACCATTGCATAGTCGCCGCCGCCTTCCTCGTCGTCGTAGATCAGGTCATCGATCCCGCTCGTCACGCCCCAATCGTTGTACTTTGCATATACGGTATGATCGCTTCCACTATGCAATGCAAATTCACCAAGATTCTCAAACCGGTTCATTCCGGGGGAATCCAGATCCCCACCTCCGAGATCGGCCGGCCACGCCTCGTCGATCATCGGTTGATCGCTTAACATCCCAAACTGTGTGAACCCGATGCCGTCCAGATCCGAAGCCACATTGCCCCACACCTTGACGGTCGTTTCATCGACGCCCGCCGACATCAACGCAATCCCGCTTTGATCCGCCTCGGTCACCAGATTGTCCGAGATGTACAGCTGGTTGGCGCTGAGGTCCTGTTGGTGATCCAACCATGCCCAAATGCCGAAGTATCCGGTTTCGATCACATTTCCGGAAAGTTGCCCGCGAAATTGCACCTCTGCATATGGCGTAAAGTACATTCGAATCCCATACGTCGGCCCGACCAACGTGTTTCCGACCACGCTGAGGTCGAGCTCCCCTGTTGAATCCCCCAGATCACTGATCGCGACATCAAGCCCGGTGGCAAAGCCGTCCACCCGGTTGTGATCGATGTCAAAATACTGGACGACCGTGTCCGATGAGCTGGTGTAGTACCACACCGAGATCCCGCTCCCCATGTGGGACGGGCTGCTGACTTCATTGTTGCGGACCGACACGGTTCCGGTCACGTGGACGTTGGTGTCTCCCTCAAAGATCACATTGACGGCATCCACATCGCCATCCGGGTCCTCCAACAGCTCCACTTTGTTGGACAGCAATACCGGGGAAAACGACACGGTGTCATGCTGGCTACCGCCCACCTGCGCCTGAAGCGGGAAACCCATTTCGATCTCGGAAAACACATTTTCCTGAATGAACGGCTCAAAAAAGAGCGCTCCGGTTCCGCCGCTCGCTCCGAGCATCAAACCACCGTACCCCCCCTCGATGGTGTTCCCATAAAAGAACGGTGCAAAGTCAAGATTTTCGCCGTCCGCAATATAGTAGAGCACGGCATATTCCAGGCATCGGAATTCATTGCTGAGATAGCCGCCGCCGATCTGCACATCGTTCGCCGAGTTGGAAAACACCGAAACACCGACGAACGATTCAAAGGTGCTGTCTTCCACCAACGGCGAAAAGACGCCAGCGTTGCCGATGGACTCCACTGAGAGGGCCGTGGCGATCGCCGCATCAAAGTGGACGCGGCTTAGGACCAACCCAACTTGACCGTTAGCAACGCTGAATTCAAACCCATCCACAAACCACTCGGGCTGCTCAGTATCAACGGTGATCTTAAGATCCGAAACCACGGTATTGTAGGACAAAGGACCATTGTTAACGAAGACGGCGGTGCCATCCTCCGGCGCGGCGATCGCCGTCAATTCCTGCGACTGACCGACGATCTGTACCCCCTCCACCAGTACCAGGGGAAACTGCTCTCCTGAGTCGGCGCTGAACGTCCCTTCCGAGAGGTAGACTGCATCCCCCGCGACCGCCGTCGCCAACGCATGGGTCAAGGTTTTCCAGGGGGTACCCTCCGTTTGCGCTTCCAGCGCCGTGTGCCCGTCGTCGCCCGAGTCGGGATCCACAAAATAAGTAGCCGCTAAAGCGGATTGAGAGGCAGCCAACCCCAACAGCGCAAACGGAATCATGCATGCAGTTTTCATAGCAGAGAGGCTACCACAGCGGACCGACAACCGTACGCCACGCAAAAGTGCAAAAACTCTCAAAGTCGCCCCCGCAGTACCGATAGGGCCGGTGGAGATCCACAGATGGCGCTGGTCGTCAACACCAATTTGGCTGCGCTGCAGGGCCAAAGGTCGCTTGCACAGACGACCCGATCGATGCAAGGCACCTTCGAGCGCATTTCGTCGGGCCTCAGAATCAACCGTGCCGCCGACGACGCTGCCGGCCTCGGCGTTTCCGAAAACATGGATTCGGATCTTCGCGCCTCCCGCCAAGCGATTCGAAATACCAATGACGGGATTTCGTTGCTTCAGGTCGCCGAGGGCGCTGCAAACGAAGTCTCCAACATGCTCAAGCGCATGAAGGAATTGCTGGTTCAAGCTTCCTCGGAGACCCTCGGCTCCACCGAGCGCGCGTATATATCGGAAGAGGTATACACCCTCCGCCAAGAGATCGACCGGGTGTCCAACACCACGGAATGGCAGAGCACCAAACTGCTCACTTCGCAGGGCCTGGGTTCGTCCGCGGTCGGCCTCGACGTCGGGTCCACCTACGGACCGGGCTCCTTCATCACCAACGCCGGAACCGGTTTCTGGGGCGGCGGTTACGCCGACAGCTCCCACCCGACCCAGACCATCGGTACTGCGACGGTCAGCGCCTTCGCCTATACACAGCAGAGTTTTTCTGGACTCGAGGTCGGAACCTACACCTTGGAGGTGGATGTTCCCAACAACCGCGTGCGGCTGGTCAGCCCCTCCTCGGCACCCTCGGGGTGGATCACCGGCGCGTTCACTCAGAGCGGTGTCAGCACCAATGGTCCGTTCGCACAGCTCAGCTTCAACAACGGCATTCAGCTTGAGATGAATGGCACCACCCCCTTCACCTTCGCCGAATTCATGACCGCCGCCAACGGCAACGGGGCGATGTCGACCGTCGCCCTCGCCAATCGCAACGTCGATCTGACCGTACTCAGCAGCAGCATCAACTCGGCGGCGGTGGGGACCTACACCTTCTCTTTCAACAGCGATTCTCAAAATCCTGTGCTTACGCTGTCGGGACCGGGGGGCAGCCAAAGCGTCAACCTGGAGGGTCTCGCCGACTACGTCGCCATGGGAGAAGGCGTATTCGCTCCAGGTTCTTCGCTCAACCTCAACTTTGACCAGCTCGGCATCGCCATCTCCTTCGATCCGGGGGCCGGTTACGCCCTCGCCTCGTATCCCGGGTTCATTCTTGGTGGATTCGCCGGACCGGCGTTTTCATTCCAAGTCACCGGCAGTGACGGAGGGGACGGCGGCATCGACGTTCAAGTCGGCGTCCACAACAGCGAAAAGATCGTTCTCGAAACCGCCAACCTCACCGCCGACGGTCTCGGCCTCGCCGCCATCTCCTCGGCCTCCGCAATTTCCAGCGCTTCGGTCGCACGCAGTCAATTGGCCGTCGTCGACACTGCACTGAATTCCGTCGGCACCTTTCGTTCGCAGCTCGGGGCCCAACAAAACCGCTTGGAATCTACCCAACGCAACCTCACCACGTTTACGGAGAACCTCTCCGCCGCCAAGTCGCGCATTCTCGATGCCGACTTTGCCTATGAAACGGCGCAGCTGGCCAAGTTTCAAATTCTGCAGCAATCCGGCGTTGCGGTGCTTGGACAGGCCAATTCGATGAGTCAGGCGGCGTTGCGCCTGCTTGGTTGACGATCCAAGTAAGTTCATAAATCCCTCAACCACAACTCCCGGCGTACCGACAAGTTCGAAGCGGGGGGAGCATGTCGCTCGTGGTCAACACCAATTTGGCTTCCCTACAGGGCCAACGCTCGCTTGCGCTGACGTCGCGCTCGCTCCAAGGAACCTTTGAGCGCTTGTCCACCGGCCTGCGCATCAACCGCGCCGCCGATGACGCGGCTGGGTTGGGTGTTTCCGAGAACATGGATGCGGACCTCCGGGCTTCTCGCCAGGCGATCCGCAACACCAACGACGGAATTTCGTTGATCCAGGTCGCCGAAGGCGCCTCCAACGAAGTGGCCAACATGCTCAAACGCATGAAAGAACTTCTGGTTCAAGCGTCCTCCGAGACCCTCGGCTCCATCGAACGCGGCTACATTTCCGAGGAGGTGTACACCCTTCGCCGGGAGATCGATCGCGTCGCCCAGACCACCGAATGGCAAGGAACTAACCTACTTACCGCAGGTCAGTCGATGGGCACATCCACCACCGGACTCTCGGTGGGACAGACGATCGGCCCGTCGTCGATCGTGTATTCCAACGGTCTCGGTTTTTGGGGAGGAGGCTATGCCGATAGCTCCCATCCGACCGCCACCATGGGCGCGGCTACCGTGTCGGGTTTTGCCTCCCCCAATACCCCCGGCAGCGGTGCGGCGGGGGCCTACAGCATCCAGGTCGACATGCCGAACAATCGCCTCCGGGTGACCGACCCCAACGGCGTCATTTCCAGCTGGGTAACGGCCTTTACCGACAGTTCGGGCTCGTTTGGGCCGGACGGCTTCAACATCAAGATCGAGTTCGACAACAACATCGACATCCAACTGAACTCCTCCAACTCCGCTTTCACGTTCAACGAGATGCTCGCCGGAATCAATGGCTCGGCCCCCCTGCAGTCGTTCACGTTCGGCAACATGGATTTCCGGCAGACCATCACATCCCTGAGCGTCAATGCGATTGCTGGTACCTACACTTTTGGCATGGACCAAAACAACAACCTCCTCACCCTGACCGGCCCCGGCGGCACCGACGCCATCGACATGTTGGCGTTGGCCGACTATACGACCGATGAAGGCGGCGTCTACGCTCCCGGCACCCAGCTGGCCCTCAATTTTGATGGACTTGGGATTTCGCTGGGCGTCGACCCAGGGGCCTCGTATTCGATGTCCTACATTCCGATGGCGTTGTTGGGTGGCATGTTTGGAAGCCCGTTCTCCTTTCAAGTGGACGCCGGCGCCGGCGCCGTCGACACCGGGGTCGACGTTCAAGTCGGCGCAGGAAACGGGCAGAAAATCGTTCTCCAAACTGCAAACCTCACCGCCGACGGGCTCGGGCTCACGGCGATCTCTTCCTCATCCGCCATTTCGAGCGCCAACGTTGCACGCGCACAATTGAGCGTCATCGACACCGCCTTGCAGTCGGTCGGCAGCTTCCGCTCCGACCTCGGCGCCCAACAAAACCGCTTGGAATCTACCCAACGCAACCTCACCACCTACACCGAAAACCTCTCCGCGGCCAAATCGCGCATTCTCGACGCCGATTTTGCCTATGAAACCGCGCAGTTGGCAAAGTTCCAAATTCTGCAACAGTCGGGGGTAGCGGTGCTTGGACAGGCCAATTCGATGAATCAAGCGGCGCTACGCCTGCTTGGATAGTAAACCAAGCTGACTATTCCACACGGGTCGGACATCTGGGGATACCCGACGCACGGCTCGAACAGCAAGCCCTCGCATTTTCGGGTCGCGACCCGCGGCCGGCCCCCCAAAACGCGAAACGCCTCAAGCCTACAGCTGCTTCAAATACTCCAACACCGCCCGACGATCGTCGTCGCTCAACGCATCGCCGAAGGTATGACCCGCATTGCTCATGCCTTCTTTGGTGGTATCGGTCACCTTGCGCGCCGCATCGCCGCCCACCGAACCCGGATCCACCTCGTCGAACTTCAGTCCAACACGTTCCTGATCGTAATCCTCGGCATCTCGCCCCGTCTTCTGCCAGGCGGCAGGTCGGCCGGTGGAGTTCAACACATCGGCGATGGTGGGCACGCTTCCGTTGTGAAAGTAAGGTGCGGTCGCCCAAACCCCATGAAGAACCGGCGCAAGATAACCGTCGGTCGCCTCAAAGGTGCTGTCCCCGCCAAACCATCCGTTTTGAATCCAGGCCGCCTCGTCCGGGCCCATGGCCTCCGATCGCAAAGGATCGGTGCCGATTTCCGCGCGGGCCACGACCTGATTTGGGTACACGCCACCGGAATAACTCCCGTGGCAACGGGCACAGGTGGTCTCAAACACCTGCTCCCCTTGCGACGCAAGCTCCGCGTCGATCCCACCAAACGGCCAAGCGGGAGATTCGAGCAGCACCATCGTGTGCCAGGCATCCTCGGTGTCCGCTTCCATCGCTTGAATCTGATCGAGGCTCGCTCCATACCCAAGGTACATCGCTGCCATGGTGCGCACGCCATCGGCGCTGCCGCTCCCGTCGGTGTACAACTTCTCCTTGTAGCGGCGGCTCCACCAAGCGGGGGCTTGTTGAAAACCGTAGTCGGTATTTACATTTTCGCCGCCGGGGTAGGAATCCACGGTGAGCTTGTACCCAAGCCCCCAAGCGTCATGGGAGCCTGGACCGCCATTAAATCCGTCCAACGACATCGGTGTATCAATACCCGCCATGTCCGCGAGTACGGTCAGGTCCGACGCCAAAAACTCCATGTCGATCGAACCATTGCCCGTCCCAACGATGGTTTCGCCGCCGACCCGATCCGCGTGACAGGAAAGGCAGGTGATCTGCAGGGTGCTCGCGTCCGCCAACCGGACCCCCAACGGCGGAAGCGTCGATCCCTCAGGGTTCGGAACGAATCCGTAGCGTTCCACCATCAACGTCCACAATTCCTCGTTGGAGAGCAAGCCGCCGCCGCCGGTCACAAAGCCCAGCGCCTGGAAGCCCACCAACGGAAAGCCCCAATTACCTGCGGTCTCCCCGGTCAACCACCGCATTCCCGCTTCGGCGCGTTCCGGGTCGCCCTGATGGACCACCGCCAAGCCTTCCGGGCCAGCGGGCGCATCCGAATCCAGTGCATCCGGCGTACAAGCCATCAAAAACAGTGCCGGAAACCAACGCATGCCCACCTCGCCTCACCGCGGGTAACACGAATCCCGACGCGGAGTTTGCATCAAAATGCACTGTCCTCGTTGGGATTGGTCAACCTCTTTACTATTCCTAGATCGGCCGATGCTCGTAGAACCGCATGTCGATCACCCGCACATCGGTGGCCTCCCACTTCGGTCCAACCGCTGTAATTTTGCCGACCACCCAAATTTGCTCATAGGTGCCGGCGGTCCAGGCCGGAGCCGGCTCCGCAAGCGAAGCTTTCATGGTTCGAACATCAGTGATCCACTTGGTTTTGCAGCTCTCTTTGTACCAGATTTTTCCCGACACTAGATCAACATAGTCCGGAATGTTGGTGATCTTGCAGTCGTATCGGTATTCATAGGACTGGTTGGCGTACACAGAAATTCCGCCGTCCTTGAACTCATCCTTGTTTACCAAAAACAGCATCCACTGGCCTTTTTTGAGATCCGCCGTGCCAAGGTAGGGGTTCTTTGCCACGCCGGCGTCTTTCAAGCCCTCAAACGCCCCACGAGCGGCATCAAACCGTGCCAAGGATGCAGCATGAGCGTCCTTTTCATGCGTGGTCACCCACTGATTATCGGCGTCGGTCATCCCATCGTCCAAAGAGCCGAAAGTGTCGACGTCCTCGGCGATAAACCACAGCCGTTCGGTGTCCGCGTCGGTGCCCACTTGGCGTCGCGCGCCCACGGCCATGATCACGTCCGCCAAATCGCCCATGTCCCCTTGCTTACCCGCGAGCTCATACCAGGCGAGCACCGCTGCACGTTCGGCGTCGTACACCTCGACCAGCTTGCGATTGGGAACCAATTGTCCCTTTTCATTGGGGGTTTGCGGCGTGATCACCGTCTTCAGCTTGGCGACCGCCGCCGCGGGTTCCAGGCCCTTCGCGGCCGCCACCGCTGCCTCCACCTCCTTCAAACGCGCGTGGTAAGCCGTCCATCGTCCGTCAAAATCGTCCGCGGACGCCTTAAACTTCTTAGCGACCCCCGCGAGATTCGAAGCGGAATCTCCCCACCGCTCCCTCGCCAACCGCACAATTTCGGGGTGGGAGCTCCCGAAATCGGCCTTTGCGATCACCGGAGTCTCCTGCGCCACCGGCGTCTCTTGCGTAGGAGATCCCTCCACTTTGGGCACTTTCTTTGACTTCAGCACATCGCCCAGCCCAAATCCATACGCCGGTCCCGCCACCAACAAACAAACCACCAAAGTACCAATACGAGCACGCATTCGACCTCCTTGCGCCTTCGAAATTAGCGCAGAGTCCGAGCAACGCTCGTCGCAGCCTGTTCCAACCTGTGTCAACCCGAAATACTACCTGGATACCAGGTAAATTCTAGATTCGGCACTGCCGTCCGCCAGCCGCTGTTGCAGGCGCCGCAACCGCCGCGACACCAACGCTTGCTCGGGAAGTCCGAGCTCCTGCAACCGCCCCAAACCCCTCTCCAATGCCGCGGTGGCGCCCGATCGATCGCCGGCGTAATCCAAGTATTCCCCTACACGAAACGTCATCATCAGCTGATCCGGGCGTCGCCCCAATGCCCCCAACTGAACCTCAGCCGCCAGCAGTGCTCCCACCGCATCTCTTTTTTTCACCACCAACAACATCACATCGAGGGTGGATCGCAACCAATCCACAGCGATGTGCTCCATCCACGATGCGGCTCGGCCGAGGATCTCCGTCGCCAACAAACGACTCCTTGGCGTTCTATCGTACCAATACAGGTCAGCCAATTCCACTGCCCAGACCGCGCATCCCACCGGGTTTTTTGCCGGATCGATCTCCGCAAACGATAGGTCATACTCCAGGATGGCCTGGTCGATCTCCCCCAAGGCGGCGAGCCGATGCCCCCGCACGCGGTACAGGTGGGCCCGGTCGTAGGCGCTCAACTCCCTGGGGTCCGCTTTCGCCAGCAGCGCGGCCGCTTGATCGAGCTCCCCCGCCGCCACACACGCCCCTGCATACAGCACCGCAGTGACGCCCGCCGCTTGCGGGCTTCGCCACTGGTAAAACTCCAAGGCGTGCTCAAACAACCGCTTGGCCTCCTCAAAATTCCCGGCATCGGTTTCGGTGAGCCCCAACGACCGCTGCATGTTCGCGCGCGCGAGCAGTCGGTGAGCGCTGCCATGGATCGCCCGCTGAAGGCAACTCCGAGAATTCGCCAAATCGCTCTTTTGGCGCGCCATTTGTCCGAGCAGAAGTAAGGCGCGATCCCGAACATCGTCCAGACCGGCTTGCTCCGCGAACGCCAACGACGCGTGGGTGTGCGCTTCCGCCGAGGCAAACGCCCCTTCCCGGTTGTCGACCGCAGCGAGCCAGCTGTGCGCCGACGCCCGCTTGGCGGCCAATTGGTGCCGTTCCGCCATTTGCAGTGCTTGTTCCAAAAGAACCCGGCCTTCCGCACTCCGCTGAATGGAGAAATAGCCCATGCCGGCCCGCTCGGCGATGTCTACCCATCGACGAGGATCTTGGACCAGTGCCAACACGTCCTTCGTCCGGTTCAGCCCCCCATCGGGAGGTCCGATCGAACTTCGGATCCGCGACACCGCTACCCACAAATTCGCCGCCTCCTCCGCAGCGGTAGCCGCACAGGCAAACTCCAACGCCTGCTCCAAATCGGCGATCTCCCACGACCAGCGGAGAACCTCCTCGGTGGTCGGCCCTTGTGGCGTCTCCGCCACGAGTTGAGACATCGCTCGGAGAAAGCGCTCCCGATGCGTCAAAACATCACCTGGCATCGTCTGCTCGGCCGCAAACTGGCGAATCGACTCCAACATCACCAACGCCCGATCGCCGTTGGGCAGAGTCTTCGCAGAAAGAAGGCTTTTCGCGCGCAACGACTCCAGTACATCCAGCAACCAGACGTCGCCAACGTCGACCACCGACTCGGCACGCTCCACCGAAAACGGGCCACAAAACAGCGAACACTGCACCAACACCGACTGTTCGATTCGGGTCAACAGCTCCCAGGACCAACCGATCGCCGCCCGCAACGTGCGGTGCCGCGGCTCCACATCCTGGCGAGGATCCACCAACAACCGAAACCGTTCAGAAAGCCGCTGCAGCAATTGTTCCGGTCCCAACAAGGCAGCCCGTGCCGCGGCGAGCTCGATCGCCAATGGCAATCGGTCAAGTTGGTTTACTATCTGCCTGAGATTGTGCGCGTCCGCGCCCCACCCGGGAACCAACGCCCTCGCACGCTCCAGAAGTAAGCTTTCTGCCTCTGCTTCCTGCAGGGGTTCCAACGCCCACAACCGTTCGCCGACCAATTGCAACGGCACCCGCGAGGTCACCAAAAACCGCATCAGAGGTGCCACCTTTGACCATCGGCCCAAAATCGGTGCGCAATCCAGCCGGTGCTCAAAGTTGTCGATCACCAACAACCCCTCGCGCGAGGCCAAGACCGAGGCCACCTTCGCTTCATCCGCCTCCCGGCCGTCCATCCCCAATGCCGCCAGCACCGTTCGCGGAAAGTCCGGCGACGAACGAAGCGAGCTCAGATCGCAGAAACGCGCGTCCGGCCAACCGTCCAAAATCTCCAATGCAAGCCGGGTCTTACCCATCCCCGGCGGTCCCACGATGGTCGTGATCCCCGGCAGCAGCGCTGAGAGCGCCAACCGATCCGCCTCCCTCCCCAAGAAACTTCCGCGCCGAGGCACCGGAGCAGCCGCCGGGGCCGCCTTTCGCCCGCCGGCCCACCGGTACCCAACCCCAAACACACCGAGCAAATGCTCCGGATCGGTTGGATTTTTCTCAATCTTCCTGCGCAGCCGCATCACGGTGCTGTCCACGGCGCGGGTCACATTTCGCGCATTCGCGTCCCAAACCTCGGTCAGAAGCTCATCTCGGGAGATCGGGACATCGCGATGCGCCAGAAAATACGCCAAAAGCTTGGTTTCCAAGTCGGTGAGCGGCACTTCCTCGCCCGCCCGCAACACCCGCTGGCGACCAAGATCGAGCTTGCAATCGGCGAGTTCCCAAGTATCCACCGAAACCTCAACCGCGTTTTGAGACGATATCCTCAAAATCCGCCGTTCGCGGCACCAACTGCATGGCCGCCAACAGTCCTTCGGGAGGCGGCTTCAATTTTCGCACGGTTAAATCCAGCCAACCGCCGGTGGTGGTCACCTGGGCGCACACTTGATCGGCGTCGTTCATGAACCGATTCCGAAGCCGAAACCGCGAGCCCTCCTCATTCATCCCTGCCAATTCGAAGGAAACCCGCACCCGATCCAACAGCCTCAACTCGTGGAAAAACTCGATCTCGTCCTTTTTGACCACCGGACCAAACTGCAACCGCGAGAATTCGGAACTTGGAAAGCCATGATCCCGGAAGAACATCATCCGCGCATCGACCGCGAGGTCCAGATAGGCCGTGTTGCGCATGTGCCCATTGGAATCCAAGTTTCCCCAGCCCACATGAAATTCACGCCATTCCATGATGCCCCCACGAGAAGCTATCGCACGATCGTTCATCCCGCCGATCCGAGCGCCGGGATAGGGGTCAAAGCGCCCCGATTTCCCCCGGTCCCGCGCAGGAAGCGTTGATGTGGTTGTGGCTTACCGCGTTGGCCGCCGCCAGCGACCTGTTGATCGCCGACGTTCAGCTCTGGGATGGCACCGGCGCTCCCGTCCAAAACAACGTCGATATCTTGATTCAAGGCGACCGCATTGCGGCGATCGGATCCGATCTGGTGGCTCCCGACGGAGCCGAAGTGTTGGACGGCGCCGGCGCCACCGCGAGTCCGGGCCTGATCGACAGCCATGTGCACCTCTCGCTCGATCCTGGGGGGGCCTGGCGCGAGGACACGCCCGCCGACCACGCGGCCTTCATGGACCAGTACTTGCGCGCGTACCTGGCCTGCGGGGTCACCACCATCCTCGATCCAGCCATCCTCCCGGGCGAGGCGGGCCTCGC
>SXGS01408675.1_pt1 | contig 11804 bp, 11 predicted proteins | sample 3174681 | NCBI WGS metagenome assembly SXGS01 (sample SAMN11356861, study PRJNA531348) | freshwater metagenome | isolation source: freshwater sample F1-80 | place: China: Fuxian Lake, Yuxi | collected 2017-12-25 | reverse complement strand
TGGTCACAGCACTTTCAGAGGGTGCTTACTACAACTCCGGCCAAGATTGCACCGCGCCATGCCGAGTAATCGCTGGCGGAAAAGCATTTGAATCATTGGTTCCAGCGCTCACAGACGCCGTTGGCGCGATCAACGTCGGCGACCCATTCGATGAAGACGTCGCGATGGGGCCAGTTATCTCCGCCAAACAACAAGCACGCGTCGAAGGCATGGTGCAACGAGCCATCGAAAGCGGAGCCGAGGTGACCGTGGGCGGATCTTGTCTCGACCGCCCCGGCTACTACTACGCGCCCTCGGTCGTCGTGAACCCTGCACAGGATTCCGAAATTGTGCAACGCGAAGTGTTCGGGCCGGTTGTCTCGGTGCAACGATTTACCGATGAAGATCAAGCAATCGCTTGGGGTAACGGAGTCGACTATGGATTGTCGGCATCGGTGTGGACGAACGACATCGGCCGCGCCATGCGCATGACCAAGGCGCTCGAATACGGCTGCGTATGGGTCAACCAGCACATCATGATCACCAGCGAGATGCCCCACGGAGGATTCAAGAATTCAGGCTACGGGAAAGACATGAGCGCCTACGCGCTCGATCACTACACCGAACTCAAACACGTCATGATCAAGAACTAAAGGATGCGATAGAGATGTCTGTAGACATCGAACGACTCAATGCACGAGCCCGCGAAATTGCGGCCGTCGAAACTGCCAAGCTCATCGAGCGAACCAATGTGTCAAAGCAGTGGTACGACCGAGCCCTCAAATCGATGCCAATGGGAGTCGGCTCGTCGTTCCAACAAGGCGACCCGTACCCCATTTACATCAAAGAGGGCAAAGGTTCCCAAGTTTGGGACGTCGACGGGCACCAATACCTCGACACCCACGGCGGTTTCGGTTGCATGGTGATCGGCCATGCTCATCCCAAGGTGGCCGAAGCAATCTGCAAAGCCGCACAAACCGGCACGCACTTTGCTGCGCCGACGCCCGACGCAGTATTACTCGCCGAAGAAATCTGCGACCGCTACGACATGGAACAAGTGCGGTTCTGCAACTCGGGCACCGAAGCCACCATGCACGCGATTCGTATCGCTCGTGCCCACACCGGCCGCGATCACGTCATCAAAATTGAGGGTAGTTACCACGGCCACCACGACACCGTGATGTTCTCGGTTGTCCCTGGAGCCGACGTGCTCGGCGGTCGTGACCAGCCCAACACAACGCCAATGTCGCTCGGCACCCCGAAATGGCTCGCCGACTACACCCACGTGGTGCCGTTCAACGACCTCACAGTTCTGACGAATCTGCTCGAAGAACGCGGCACCGACATGGCGTGCCTCATCTTGGAACCGGTGATGATGAATATCGGCACCGTCATCCCCGCACCCGGCTATCTGCAAGGCCTCAAAGACCTGCTCGCGAAACACGGCGTCGTGTTGATTTATGACGAAGTAAAAACCGGAACGTCGTTGGCACGAGGGGGCGCGGGCGATCGCTTCGGCGTGCGGCCCGACCTCACGTGCTTGGCAAAGGCGACATTCGGCGGAACTCCCGGAGCAGCATTTGGTGGCAACGGCGAAATCATGAGCACAATCCTGCGCGGTGCGGCCCAACAGGGCACATTCAACGGCAACCCACTCGTTGCCGCAGCGGGTCTTGCGACCCTCACTGAAGTGTTGACAGCCGATGCCTACAAGTACTTCGACTCGATTGGCACGCGTATGGCTCAAGGTTGTCAAAAGGCAATCGAGGACAACGGGTTGCCGGCCCACACCGTCGACCTCGGAGCCAAGGGTTGTGTTTCCTATAGGCCAACGCCCCTGCAAAACTACCGCGATTTCCTCGACACCAATGTGGAGCTCTACGCCGCGTCATATCCGTGGATGATTAATCGCGGGCTCTTCATGACCCCGGGAGACGAAGAACAATGGACGTTGTCGGTGCAACACAGTGAAGCTGACGTGGACCGCTATGTCGATACCTTCGCCGCGCTTTGCAGTGAGCTCACGCGCTGACAAGGCTCGAGATGGCGTCGTCGCGCACACCCAAACCAGGCAACGGTCAAGCCCGCCGTCGCGCTGACGTGACCGCGCTCGACGACGCTGACAAAGCCCTCATCGAGCTCCTCCAACGCGACGGGCGGACGCCGTACACGCGTCTTGCGGAATCCGTTGGTCTCTCAGAAGCTGCGGTGCGCCAGCGTGTGCAACGCCTCATCGACAACAACGTTGTACAAATCGTGGCGGTCACCGACCCATTGCGCCTCGGCTTTCGGCGCCAAGCAATGATCGGTATCCGCACCGAGGGCGACATCACTGCCGTGGCCGAGTCGCTCGCCGCGATGTCGGAGATCGACTATCTCGTGTATACCTCGGGCCGTTTCGATCTATTGGCCGAAATGGTGTGCGAAGACGACGAGCATCTACTCACGTTACTCAACGAACAGATCCGCAACATTCCCGGAGTGTCGAGCACCGAAACGTTCGTATATCTACGACTCCAAAAACAGACCTACACCTGGGGCGCCCGTTAGTGCTGTTGCGATTCACCCGATTGCGTTGCGCTCGTCTCAGCACTAGGCGCGTCGGGCGCCGAACCTTCGAGCGCCGCGAGGTCTCGAGGAGAAGTGGCCGCGGCTTTGTTCGCTTGCTGCAACGTTGCGAACACTTCTTCGCGGTGCACGTCAACTGAACGTGGTGCGCGTATTCCGAGGCGGACTTGATCGCCTCGCACCTCTAACACGGTCACGACGATGTCGTGACCGATCATGATGCTTTGATTCGCGCGTCGAGTGAGTACGAGCATGAGTGATCCCTTCCTTGGTCCGGGCTTCCGATCCCGACCACAGCGTACATACACGCGACACAGTTGTCATGCGTATGACGCGAAGGTTTTCTAGGCGGCGCGTTTGAGCGGAACTTTTGCGCCGTGTCCGGCGTGGGGTAGCACCGCTTGGCACGCTTCGCACGTGCGAATGTTGACCACAATCGGACCCAAAAGGTTCACTGTCGCGTCGTCGGGACGTTCTCCCAACGTCACGATGCACATCACCGTCGCGTCGGCAGGATCACTGAGCGACAAGCGTTGCGCCGTCGATTTATCGAGTTCGAATTCGTATTCTGGATAGAACACGAACGGGGAAACCACCACGAACCCCACGTCAGAGTCGTCGATTGCGGTCATCAGCATGAACGGGCTCTCTGGCTTTCCCCAAGCTGCCATCACGAAGTCATGCAAGTGAGGAAACCCTGGAATTCCCGCGGCAAAGTGCAGTGAAGCGGTAACCGGGGGCGTCGGATTGAGCGTTGAGCTTTGCGTCATGGGATTCACCGTAGGAAGTCGACGAGGGACGGTTGGATAACTTTTGCAGTTGTTTGCAGTGCGGCTTGATAGGCCACTTGACGAAGCTGGGCTTCAATGAGTGCCTTCGGCAGATCGAGATCTTCGACAGCGGACAGCTCTTGCTTCAGCGAAATCACACCAGTGTCGTTGCGTTCTTTCATCGTTTCGACCCGGCGAGTACGGGCACCGATTTCGGCGAGACGCGCCTGCACGATGGTCGTGCGCGCATCAACAGCAACCAGCGCGGCGTCAGTTCCATTCGAAACCCCAGCGCGAACGGCTGTCGCCAACGCAGTGATATTGGCAAACAAGTCGTTTCCACCCGGCCCGAACACATCGTCGCCGGTCACGTTGATCTGGACCCGCACACCAGGAGCGACGGTGCGTTGCACCGCGTTGGAGGTGCCGAGGAAGTTCCCTGATGAGTCGTACGCAGCAGTATTGGCAGTTCCTGCGAAAATCGAACGGCCGGAATACTGTGTATTGGCAAGGCCGATCAAGCCTTCTCGGATCTTGTCAAGCTCAGTGGCAATCGCTTCACGCTCGGTTTGCGCGATCGAGCCATTCTGCGACTGGATCGCGAGGTCACGCACCCGGTGTATCTGGCTCACAACCGCGCCGAGGGTGTCGTCCGCGGTGTTGAGCCACGCTTGCGCGTCACCGAGATTGCGATCAATCTGATCGCTACGTTCAACATCACTACGTAGCCGGAGTGCGGACGCCGTACCAACCGGATCATCGGAAGCTTTGGTGATGCGCTTATTCGAGGAGATCTGGTTCTGTACCTCTTGCAACTGCGACAGCGTACGCTGCATATTCGACGTCGTGCGCCGCGCCATTGTGTGTTGAGTAACTCGATAGTCAGACGAAACCATGGATCACCTCATCGTCCAACCGTGCCGGTTCTATTAACTAACACGTCAAGCATTTCGTCGATTGTTGTGAGAAACCGCGCCGCTGCTTCATACGCATGTTGGTATTGCACCATTGCGACCATCTCCTCATCGGCGTTGACCCCCGACGACGCATCGCGTGACCCGTCAATTTGTTCGACGGCACTCGTTTGGATGTCAAGACGGCGGCTGGTGCTCTGCGACTCAACGCCCAACGTGATGATCAGCGATCGGTACATAGCGTGCGCGCTGGTATTCGAGAGTGCAAGATCGGCAATGTCAAGCGCAACGGTGGAATCCAGCGTGCCCGCGCCAACCGCCCCTGCCGCGATTCGGTCCGTGTTGGTGCCGATATCAGTCGAAATCGCTAAATCGGCAGCACTCGTTGCGTCAAAGAACTTGCGCCCTGCCACAGCATCGAGGCCTGCGCCACCAATATGCAATGCGTTCACGTCGTCGCGCAGCTTCAGCGCAATCGCATCAAGCGACGCCGAGTAGCTCGGCAATGTCGTATTCACAACGCCGAGCAGCCCGCCAATTTCGCCAGACGAGACGGCGGCTGCACTATTACTACCCACCCACCGCATCACTACTGGCGAACCAGAAGCATCCAGTGTCAATGCCTGCGTGATGTTGTCATTCACGAGCGCAGTGCCGTTGAGAAAAACGTTTACCTGACCGTATTCGCTTTGGCGAACTGTGGCTCCAACCTTTTCAGCAAGTTTGGTTACAAGTAGATCACGTTGATCCATCAGATCACCCGCATTGAGACCCGCAGTGGTTGCGCTGCGAATCGCATCGTTGAGTTGCGCGATATTGGTTGCCATCGTGTTCACTTCAGTTGTGAGCGAACTGAGCTCACTAATGGCATCGGTACGAAACTGCGAGAGTTGGTTGGCATCCTGGTTGATGGTTTTGGCCAGAGTAGTAGCGCGCTCCATGAGCTGAGCTCGGGCGGCGGGGTCGCCAGGGTGGTTGGCAATGTCATCCCATCCACTCCAGAACTCCGACAAGCCTTTTGCCAGCGAGAGATCACTTGGTTCGCTGAACATGTCTTCAATTTGACGCAGGGCCCGGTCGGTGCGACTCAAGCCTGCGTTATCGCCGTGGGCAATCGCAGCCCGAATCTCTAGAAATGCATCACGAAACCTCGTGATACCTGCGACATTCACACCGTTTCCGGTGTTCAGAGCCTTCGAGTGGAACGTTCCAGTGCGTGGCCCACCGATCGCCTCCAGGTCGACCCGCTGGCGCGAGTAGCCCTCGGTATTCGCGTTCGCGATGTTGTGACCAGTGATCTCCAAGCCGCGACGTTGCGCGTACAACGCGCTGAGCGCAACATTCAAGCTGGAAAAATCGCTCATCGTCGCAGCACCTACATCGCACCGTCGAACAGACGGCTTCCGAGTCCACGATCAGCTGTCGGCTGCCCTAACGGGGAGTAGGCAGCGATTTCTTGCTCACCAAGCGCGGCAAGCGCATCGCGAGTAGCGGCTTGACCGCGGCTCAGCATGTCCTTGTTGGCCTTCGCAACACCGTCAATTTCGGAGGTGAGCTCCATGAGCGATTTCCGATGCTCAGTAAAGATGCGGTCCCATGGCGCCGGAGCGTGTTCGGCAAGCTCGCGCAGGCTCGCGTTTTCTGCACTTCCCATAACGCGTGCAAGCGCATCGACTTGCACGGCCCGGTCAAGTTCCAAACGTTTGATCTCACCGAGGACGGCTTCCACTTCGCGCGTCGCGTGCTGCAGCCAGCGAGTACGCCCCGATGCCAACACAAGTTGTTCTTCTTCCAATTTGAACACCAAGAGTTCAAGCAATTGACGTTCACGCCACAAGATGTTCGACACATCGCCGAGCTCTGTTTGCATTCTGTGCTCCGAAGGTTGGCTAACCCCTTCTCATCGGCCAGGTATTGCAAATATCCAGCAGTCGGGCGGCCAGTCCGTCGGGCGGCCAGCCAGGCGAGCAGCCAGTCAGGCGAGCAGCCCTCGCGAAACCGCCACGCCAAGCGCTTCAGACCGACTATTCACACCAAGTTTGGCGTAGACACGAATGAGGTGTGATTTCACGGTTGCGATCGAGAGACAGAGACTTTCGGCAATCTCGCGATTTGTGCGCCCTTGCGCCAAAAAGACCAACATCTCGCGTTCGCGCGCCGATAGCGCAGTGGCGCCGCCTGTGCCATCGCGCAGGTCAATAACGGGCTCCACTTCGCCAGAGAGCTCGTTCAACAGCGTGGGAGCTACATACCGCTCGCCGCGCAGCACCGCCACGATGGCCGCTCGAATCTCAATTTCCGATGCCGATCGACGCGCCACGCCATCAACACCTGCTGCCAAGAGCTCCGCAAGACCATGCCGAGCCGCCGCGGGAACCAAGACCAACACCAACGGTGCTGGAAACGGCGTTTTCAGCCGCTCGACCACGTCCGCCGTCTCGGCATCAGCCAACGACCCAACAATCACCAACTCGGGAGCCAGGTGCAGCGCATCGATCGCCTCACGGGCGCTTTGTGCGTGTCCGCAAATCACACAGCCAAGATCTTCAATCAGGGCAACCAGCCCGCCGCGCACCAACGCCAATTCGTCGGCCACAAAGATCGTTGCACCACCGTCAATCGAAGCCTTGAACACCACTGCTGCAGGATAATGGTCGATTTGGCCACCGAGCGCGGTAATTGGCTCTCAAATTGCAGGAATACCAACACGCAACGTGATTCAACCCAGTGGTCGTATCAAGCTTTCGCGCGAATTTCGCCGAAGCAGTATTCATCATCGACCATAGGGGGCTCGAAGCAATGAAAACACAGATAATCGACGCAGAACGCAAACAATACGAAGACAAACTCGTTCGTGAACATCTTCCACTCGTCGGCTACGTCGTTACCGAAGTTGCGCACAGAGTGCCGGCGCACGTATCGCGCAACGACCTCGTGTCGGCTGGGATGCTCGGGCTAGCACAAGCGGCGCGCAGCTTCGACCCAGAACGCGGGATCGCTTTCGACCGTTTCGCTTCAACCCGCATCCGCGGCGCCTTACTCGATGAACTTCGAGGCCGGGACTGGGCAAGTCGCTCGGTGCGCGCCAAAGCACGCACAATGCAACATGCAACCGAAGACCTCACCGCCAAACTCGGTCGCACGCCAACCAACGAAGAAGTCGCCAAGGTGTTGAATCTCGACCCAGCAACCGTGCACAAACTCGTTGACGATGTACACCGCGCAACGGTGCTCAACTATGAGTCGCTCGCACTCGACGGCGACGCCGAATCGTTTATCGCCACATCATCGGTGGATAGCCCCGAAGACACGATTGTCGACCGTGAACGAAAAGCGTTCCTCACCGACTCGGTAGCGGCACTCCCCGAACGGCTGCGACTCGTCGTCATCGGATATTTCTTCGAAGAGCGGTCAATGCAAGACCTCGCCGACGAACTTGGGGTATCGGAGAGCCGCGTTTCGCAATTGCGTGCAGAAGCCCTCATCTTGCTCAAAGACGGCATGAACAGCCAGCTAGAACCTGACCAGGTTGACCTCGACGCGCGACCGAACGGCCGCGTCGCTCGCCGCAAAGCGGCGTACTATGCGCAGATCGCCGCGAGCTCTACCTATAGCGCTCGGCTCGACAGCGAACCCGAACTGGTTCAAGACAAAGCAGCCCGCATGGTTCGAGTCCGAGAAGTTAGCTAGCGCCTTTGGCTAGTTGTTGGTGTATGGCACATACGTGCGGCAGGGTTGGCCGCGCAAGCTTGGGCACGGAGGTAACGCAAGCGGTGCCGAAGCCCCTACACCCGGTATCACCGGTAACACAATGTTCGACGCATCCAATCCGCCGAAACCAACCGTTACATCGACTGGCTGGGAATAGCGACGAATGTCGAATTGCCAGTGGGGTCGAGATCCGCCGGGGACGTCCACAATGATACGAACCCGCGAGCCGGCATGGAAAATATGCGCGAACGGCATGAGTTCCACCGACATCTGAGTGAGCGCACCATCGGCAAGCAACGGTTGAGCGTCGATCTCACGGTGGGTCGGTACAGCCCGGAATTGGTTTGAAGCCGCCGCGTTCAATTTGCGATGTGAGGCTCGCAACCAACCGGTCTGCACGTAATATTCGGTGCCATCAGCGCGCACTTCCGTGAGGGTCACCTCAACGTCGATGTCACGAACCTTCGCTCCGATCGCGAAGTCGAGCCTTCCGGTCCCGGCCATCACAGTGGTTTGAGCGAGCGGGTCAGTGAGATACGAAACCGCGTTGCCATTGGTTGGAGCGGGCCAGTTCAGGGGTGGAATGCCCAACCAAAGGTCGCTCGTACCGCCTTGAAAGATCCGGTCTCGTCCGTGACCGCTGTAGGTGTAGCGGTCAACGGACGGTGACGGGGGCGCCGACGTTGTCAACCTGCCGCCTTCATTGAGGAACCATTTCGTGGCTTGAGTATTTTTCGGTGGCCACGATTCGAATGAAGTTTCGAACGTGGGGCACGGTGCACCCGCCGCAATGTTCAAACACCCAGCGCCGTTCTCAAATAGCACTCGCACCTGCGGTTCGGCTTCATATTCCGCAAGGGCTTGTGAGTAGGTCTGGGTCGCGGGGTCGAAACGATCCGCAGGGAAATCTTGCACCGGCCCGAAAATACTCGTAAAGAAGCTCGGTCCCACCGCCCTGAACGCGGCCGGGAGCTTGGGGACGCGCTTGGCAACGTAGAACTCCATGAACTCATACCAACGAACCAATACCTCAGCCGACAGCGACTCAGTGTGATTTCCATTGATCAGCGTGAACTTTGAATGAGGTGCATTCGTAAACTTGTTGAGCATGTTTGCGAAGTGAGGACCTGTCTGTTCGTCATCCCAAGCACCCGCAAGAAATACCGGCACATTGATTCGATGCACGAACGTGGTTGGCGAAAGTGCATCAAGGTTGTCCAGCGCTTGAAAATCGTTGGACACCTTTTTCGTAATTGGTTCGTACCATCGGGCCTGTTTCGTCGCCAGATTCAATACGTTCGGCATCTGTCCACGCATCGCTTGATTCTGCAAACACTTCGTATCGCCGTTGTTGATTTGGGTGCGTGCCCACCTCTGGCCACCTGCTGGCGCAGCCTGACCGTCGCTCTGTCGTTCTGCTGCCCATCCAAGCGCAAAGCCAACGTTAAGAATCCCGCCTGGATACAACGTGCCCGCGTAGGTGTCATCGATCACCGACAACGGCGCGATCGCGGCGAGATGCGGCGGTCGCGTTTGCGCAGTGAATAGCTGCGCGATCGCCGGATAAGAAATGCCGACCATACCTACTTTGTTGTGCAATACCCATGGCTGCGCAGCGATGGTTTCAATGATGTCGTAGCCGTCTTGGCTCTGAAGATTTTCGAAGAACTGGAATGCGCCTCCAGAACAACCGGTACCTCGGATATTGACGCCCACCGTCGCGTAGCCCAACGTTGACGCAAGCAACGTCCCGGGCTGCGGGCTATTGGGATCAGCTGGGCTGTAGCCCGAGTATTCGACGACAGTGGGATACGGACCCTGGTCGGCGGGGCCGGGCAACCTCACCATGATCGCGAGCTCGGTGCCATCGCGCGTCGTGAGATATTGGTAGCCATCAACAATCGTCTTCGATGAATAAAACGACGGCGCGGGCCGTTCGTCTTGGCGCATCACGCGAACTGGAGCTGTGACCACCGCGGATGCATGTTCTCCGACCTGGACCACATATCCGTTCCCGGCAGTCAGGTTGCGAAAAATGAGAGAGCCCTGGGCGTCGGTGCGGGCCGACGCAACTCTGTCGGAGCCCCGAAACAGCTTGGCGGTCGTGAGTGGCGCGGCGCCTGAGAACCACAATTGCTGCAGACTTCCGTGAGCAACAAATGAGGCGGGGCTACCGGTTGGACCGGGGGTACTCGGTGCGCCGCCCGGTGGGAGTGTCGCACAAGCACCCGAAATGATCGCGAACAAGACAAGTTGAACTGCAAACCCACGAGCAGTACGTCGTGATTGACGCTGTGACATGAACTCAGGCCTCCCAGACCGGGATGAAACGGACATTGCACCCTACTCCAAATCCGCAGGCGCGTCATCTTTATGCATTCGTCTCAGATCTGGCGAGGCATCGCCGATCGGAGTGTGTCTCTACCGCACCTGGTGGCGACGGGAAAGTACAGCGCACCCCAACCGGGGCGTCGCGCAGATCATGGAGGAGACGCGCAGCTATGCGAATTAACCAAAACATTGCGGCATTCAATGCCTACCGAAACCTTGCAAGCACCAACGGCATGCTCGGGAAAAGCCTCGAGAAACTGTCATCCGGCTACCGCATCAACCGAGCAGCCGACGACGCCGCCGGTCTTGTGATCAGCCAAAGCCTTCGCGCTCAGGTGAGTGGCCTCAAAGTCGCAACCCGTAACGCCCAAGACGGCATCAGTGTTGTGCAGACCGCTGAAGGTGCACTCAACGAAGTACACAGCATGTTGAACCGTATGCGTGACCTTGCAGTACAGGCCGCGAACACCGGCTCAACCGACGCAACCGCAGCCGGCGCGGCCCAAGCCGAAATCACCGCGTTAGCAGCAGAAATCACCCGCGTATCCCAACAAACCAAGTTCGGATCCAACACGCTGCTCGACGGCGCGTTCGTCAAGGAATTCCAAGTCGGTGCCAACGCCGGTGAGAAGATCACCATCAGTCTCGGAACGTCACTGAACGCTTCCGCGTTGGGCGTCTCCGGGTTGGGCGTTGCTTCGGGTGGCTCTGCATCCGACACCATTACGGCGATCGATACGGCGATCCAAAGCGTGTCGACCGCTCGTGCAACCATGGGTGCTGCGCAGAACCGCTTCGAATCGGTTATTGCCAATCTTCAGGTCGCCACCGAAAACCTATCGGCTTCAGAGTCACGAATCCGTGACACCGACATGGCATCAGAAATGGTGAGCTTCACCCGCCACCAGATTCTGTTGCAGGCCGGTACTGCGATGCTCGGCCAGGCAAACCAGGTTCCACAGTCGATCCTGCGACTCATCCAGAGCTAATAGCAACACATTTTCCAACCCATCCCAATATCGATAAGGCGGAGCTTCGGCTCCGCCTTATTCGTTGTCTGGTATCGCGTGGCGCACGGTCTCGTGCGCGCTTGGCTCCGCATCGCTGCAAAGTCTGCTGATGCGCGAATTCATGAAAAGGGGCTACAGGACGCAACAGGAGTAGCCGTAAAACCTGGAGTCACCGTTGAGCGGCGGCGGGCATTGGGTCCACGGAGGGACCCAAGCTCTTACAGGGAGGACATCCAGTCAATGCGTATTAACCAGAACATTGCGGCGTTCAACGCGTACCGCAACCTTTCCGCTACCAACGGCATGCTCGGCAAGAGCCTCGAGAAACTGTCGTCGGGTTACCGTATCAACCGTGCTGCCGACGACGCGGCCGGTCTTGAGATCAGCCAGAGCCTTCGCGCTCAGGTGAGTGGCCTCAAAGTCGCAACCCGTAACGCCCAAGACGGTGTGAGTGTTGTACAGACCGCTGAAGGTGCACTCAACGAAGTACACAGCATGTTGAACCGTATGCGTGACCTTGC
>SXGS01381572.1_pt1 | contig 11806 bp, 9 predicted proteins | sample 3174681 | NCBI WGS metagenome assembly SXGS01 (sample SAMN11356861, study PRJNA531348) | freshwater metagenome | isolation source: freshwater sample F1-80 | place: China: Fuxian Lake, Yuxi | collected 2017-12-25 | reverse complement strand
GGCATGCCCTATGTGGGCCGAGGCTGAAGGCGGCCGACCGCGCTGCCGCAGCCTTGCCTTCAGCTGCGCACAAAGGCGAGCAGCAACCGATAGTCGCCCTGATCTGCCGCACGCAATGCCGCCAAGTACTGGGCTCTGACCTCGCCAGCACCATCCAGATTGGCTCCGCCTCCCCAAGTGAACACCGGCTGGCCCATGCTGCGCAGCAAGGCGTCGGCCATCATTCGAGAGTGCCGCCCGTTGCCGTTGGGGAACGGGTGGATCCACACCAGCTCACGATGAAAGCGTGCCGCTATCTCGTCGGGTGGGAAGGTGCTGTTCTCGACCCACCACCGTGTGTTGCCGAACAACTGGGCAAGCTTCACCGCGACTTGGGTCCAGTCACAGCCGATGTTCTTGTCGGACTTGCGGTAGGTGCCCGCCCAAGTCCATGTCTTGCCCAGCATCTTCTTGTGCAGGTCCCTGCAAAACCCATCGCTCAGGACCTCGGGTGACCTGACTCGTTTGAGCCAACCCACGGCGAGCAGGATGTTTTCCTGCTCCCAGTCATTCAGCTCGCCCTGGGTCGTCAAGTGATCCGGAATCAGCCCGGCCTTCTCATCGGGGTCCAGCGGCGTTTGACCGTCCGGCGCGTCGGCCTCTAGCGCCATAGCTCAGACCACCGGCCGCGCAGCAACTCCTCCGTCCGGCGCTCCACCTGCTTCCGAAGGCGCGCGTCGTCGGGGCGCTGGTCCTCAAGGCTCATGGTGTGCGCCACGCTGCCGACCTCTTGAATCGCAATGGCGCGGGCGCGCTCATGCACAAGCTCAGTCAGCGGCCGCCGTGGCACCAGTGCGTAGACCAACTCGCAGTCCAGCCCATCGGCGAGCTTTCGCAACTGCCCGAGGGAAATGCGCTCGTCGGCCTCGGCCTGTTCTGACTTGTGCAAGCTTGGGCCGGATATGCCAAGGCGCCCCGCCTGCTGCCGTTCGGTGAGCCCAAGGGATTCGCGCACCAGCTTCAACCACCCCCGCCCAGGCACCCTCTTTGGCACCAGACCGGCGAAGTCTGAGAGCGAGGCCTGCAATTGCTCCAGGCGGAGTTGCTTGAGTTCGGAAGACATTTGCTGCCTTTTAGGCTATCAATCTTGTGAGGAATGCTAGCCCATGGTGCAGCACAATGCAATGCTTTGCTTCCAAATAGGCAAGCAAATGCCAATCTGCTGCTTCACTAAGCGGAAGCACCAGCAACTGCTTTGTTGTCCTTAGATGCGCCAAAGCACGGCGCGGGTGCGCTGCCGCGCTGTCTCATGTTCTCGAAACGGAGCTTTGGCGACACGACGCGGCGTTCATGTCTCTGGTAGCGACATATGGCAATGCAAGCCGCACTGAGCAGCCAGGCCGGTCGCTCACTCCTTCGGCGGCGCCTCGCGCTTCAAGCGCTGCAGATCAAACCCCATGCGCTGCAGCTCGCCCGTCACCACGCCCCCCTGCGCGTCGTCCAGCTGCGGCGTGCGGGACAGTACCCAAAGGTATTGCTTGGTCGGCTCGCTCACGATGGCCCAGCCGCTTTGCGGCGCGCCGCTCGACAAATGCACCACGTCGTACTTGCCCCAGCCCACGCCCAGCCAGCGCAGCGCCTTGGGCAAGAAGCTCACCTCCAAGGAGGCCGGCGCCAGCACGCGCCCGCCCTCTTGCCGCACCGTGCCATCGCGCGGTCGGGCTACGCCCACGGTCTCATCCCAGCCGTCTTTGGTGCGGCAGCGGTTGGCCACTTCCACGCGGCCGTCTTCCAGTAAGCGGTAAGTGGCGGTGGTGCTGTCCAGGCATTGGGCTTGGAAGCGGTTCGGGTACAGGGCGACTTGGTGCCAGCGGCCCATGTAGGCGGGTACGTCCAAGGTCGGCAGGGCCGGGGCGGCTTGGGCGGTTGAGAGGGGCGCGAGCCAGGTGGCCGAGAGCGCGAGTGCGCAGGCGGCGGTGCGGGTGAGTTGGGCGAATGGCTTCATGGGCCAAGCCTACCCGCTTCTCAGAATGAGTCGCCGCTCAGCGGCCGCGCCGCTGCCACAGCGCTCGCTTGCCCTTGAGCTGCCGCTCGATGCCGTCGTTGAGCCGGCTGCGCAGGTCCAGCACCGCGTCCAGGTAGCCGTAGCTGCCGGGGAAGCGCAGGTCCAGCCAAAGCCACAGCGTGCATTGGCGCAGCGCCTGCTCCATGCGGTCTAGGCGGGCGTGCTGGTCCACGTCGTCCAAGAAGCCGGGGGCACCGGCTTTGCCGGTGGCGGCGTGCTGGGCGGCCCAGGACTCGAAGTGCGCCAGGAGTTGCGGCAAGCGCGTGTCCACCGGCGCCTGCGCGTAGCGAAAGCGCTCCCGCAGCGGCAAGGCACCCGCACGGCGGTCGAGCATCTCGGCCAGCAGCAGCATTTGCTCCAACTCGGCCACTGCAAAGTGCGCGTCGTCCAGGCGCAGCTGCTGCATGAAGATGCTCAGCACCGCGTGGAGCTTCTTCACGCCCATGCGTTCGGCAATCACCCGCACGTGCGTCCAGTTCGGCGCCACCGGGGCCTTGAAGTCGCGCGGCGCGCGCGGCTCCTTGGGCAGCAGCTCGCGAAGGGTCTTCAGCGCGCTGGCCTCGCTCTCCTTGAGCACGCTCACAAAACCCTCATCGTGCAGGCCATAGCGGCCGGCGCGACCGGCGATTTGGTGCACTTCGCTCACGTTGAGCGTGCGGTCGCCCACGCCGTCGAACTTCTCCATGGTGGAGAAGAGCACGCGGCGAATCGGCAGGTTCAGGCCCATGCCGATGGCGTCGGTGGCCACCAGCACGTCGCTGGCGCCCACGGCAAAGCGCTCTGCTTCGCGGCGGCGCACCTCGGGCGGCAGCGCGCCGTAGATGACGCTGACGCGGTGGCCGTCTTCCGCAATTTGGTCGCGCAGCATCAGCACGTCGCGGCGGCTGAAGGCCACCACCGCGTCGCCAGCCTTCAAGTGCGCCATGGGCACCGGTGCGGGCATCAGCTGCACCTGCTGCTTGCGCTCGAACACGCGCTGCGTAGGCCGCTCGCCGCACAGCGCCAGCAAGCGCTCGATGGCCGGCGCGGCGTAGGCCGACGCAATGATGATCAGCTCCCGCGCCGGCACGCCGCAAATGGCCTGCGTCCAGGCCCAACCGCGCGAGGGGTCGAACAGCATCTGCGCCTCGTCGATGACGGCCACATCCACCGGCTCGCGCGTGTCGGCCATCTCGATGGTGCTGCTGATGACGCGTGCGTTCTCGGCCGGCACGCTCTCCTCGCCCGTGAGCAGCGAGCAAGGCACGCCGCGCCCCACCAGGCGGTCGCGCCCTTCCAGCGCCAGCAAGCGCAAGGGCGCCAAGTACGCACCGTTGGTCGCTTTCGCCAACTGCTCAAACGCCGCGTAGGTCTTGCCGCTGTTCGGCGGGCCCAGGTAGAGCGTGACGCGGCGCCCGAGCTGGCGTGCCGTCTCGAAGCTGTCCGGGTAGCCACGAAAGGCCAGCTCGCGCCCCAGGCTGGCCAGGCTGTCCTGTTCGCTCACGGCCTGTTCCCAGCGGTCCTGCGCGCGGGCCAGGGCGGCTTTCAGGTCCGCAAAAGGCATGGCCACGCTGCACTCGGCCTGCAGGCGCACGCGCAGCGCGGGCAACTGGCTGGCGTGGCCCATGGCTTCGCTGCGCGCCACCAGGTGGTTCAGGTGCTGGGTCAGCGCCGCATCGTGCGGGTAGGCCGGGGCGGGGCCCAGCGCCTGCCGAAGTGCGTCCAAGTCGCCGTCGCGCAGGAAGGCCCAGATGGGGCCTTCGTCCACCGGCATGCGGTGCGCCAGGTCAATGCGCCAAGCTTCATGGGCCAGCCGCAGCACCTGCTGGCACAGCCGGGTGAACAGCAAGCCCTCGCGGCGCACGCCAAGCGTCTCCAACTGCTGCACGCGCGCTTGCAGCCGGGGCCGCAAATCGTTCGCCATGGGCGTGGCCGCCAACTGCGCCAGCGCCACCGCAATGTGCTGCGGCAAGATCCACCGGCTCGGCCGCCCGCCGGCAGCGCTCTTGGAGATCTGGATGGCGCCCAGGCGGTCCAGCATCTCGTCGGTGCCGTCTTCGCTGCCCTCGTCCAGGTCGGCCGGCGTGAGCACCTGCGGCAGCATGTGCGCGGCTTGGCGCAAGCGCTGCCAGTCCTCAGGCGCGAGGTCAGCGGGCAGTCGGGAAGCGTGTTGGGGCTGGGGAAGGGGAAAGAGCGCGTTCGGTTTCACGGCCGCAGTGGAACAGAGGCGCTTGCGCGGCGTTCCGCCCAGCGAGGCGCGATGGCGTGCAGCTCGCCACCAAACACCGCGCGGCCAGCTGCCTCATGCAGCACCGAGGAACCTCGCCGCCCCAGGGGAACGTTGCTTGCCGGCCCATCTGCGAATGCGGGCCACAAAGCTTCGCGGTGTGATGTGCTCCAGTTGCTCGCGAGTCATACACCGACTGCTTTCTGGTTGGCATCCGGCCCAGGGGCGAGGTCTTCTTGCTGATCGCTCAGCAGGTTGGAGGGTCCAAGTGACGGGCTCTCCAGCACAACACCTTGGCGGTGCGCAGCGAATTGGTCCAGGATCCTGCGGCGGGCCTCTTCAGGCAGGACGGCACCCAAGGGCGATGCTTGGCGCAGCTGCTGGGCCCGCGCCGTCGACGCCATCACCTTGCGCCACGACGAGCTGGCCAATATGGCTGCCCAGTCGCGCCAAAGGCTCATGGAGCGTGATGTGGGCTGGGTCTCCATCCACCCGGCCAGCGTGCTCTTGGCCTTCTCAGCCAGTGGCGGGTTCTGCTTGATGAGGCGCACGGCTTCTTCGTGCAGCGCGAGGCTCAGCAGGTCCTGCGTTTGGTGCTTGGCCGAGGAGGGTCCGATCTCGACCTTCACCGTGGGCGGCAGGCGCCTGGATCTTGCGGCGGCCGAACCGGGTGGCGCTGGCGAGAGCGCGCCGCCGGCCAGCAGGGCCAGTTCGCCATTAACGCCCAGCACGCCCATGACGCGAAGGTAGGTGCCGATGGCCGGGGATGGGTCCCCCGACTCGACCGAGCGCAGCGTCTTGCGGGTGATGCCCGCGGCCAAGGCCAGCTGCTCTGCGGTCATGCCGCGAGCCTTTCTCAAGCCACGCAAGCGGTCACCCAACTGGAGAAGAAGGTGCCGATTCATCAGGGATGTGTCGGTGCTCATATGGATCGTATAGTATCCAAAATGGCATTTTTTGGGTATCAAAGTACCCTTTTTTGAAGAGAGCGAGGGGCTAGCGGCCCGGGGCTTGCGCCGAAGCCAAGCCGGCGCCTATCACTGCGCCAGCAACTCCAGCTCTTCAATCACTTCGACCACGAATCGCGCCCCGGTCGCCCTAAAGGCTTCCGCCGACACGTCCATGGAGGCCAACAGGCCAAGGTTCGCAATGCGAAGCGCTTGGTCGCAGTCCGCCGGGCTTGCCAACAGTGCGCGCAGGCCGGTGCCAGTGCGTGCGGCCAACTCGGCGGCTTGGCCTGCAAACTTATCTTGGAGCGCGCGCCACATTCGGTCGGCCCAGGTGCTGAGTTCGTCGGTGTTGTCGCGCCGGTCGCGCTCGATGGTGAGGTGGGCCAGCGCCATCACACGCCCGAGGTCTTTGTTCGATCGCTTGTAGTCGGTGTCGGCGATCAAGCTTTCGGCAAGGGTCGGGTGGTGCAGGAGGTTGGCCAGCGCCATCATTTCCGGCCGGGCGATGCGGATGCCGTGGGTGGTCTGCAGCGGCTGCCATTCCGCCAGCGCAAGGAAGTCGAAGCTGCAGATGGCGAAGTGGCCGATGCGCGTCTGCAATCGGCGCAGCTTCTTGCCAGGTGTGCCGGGTTCAAACGCGGGCGGCGCGGACAGCAGTTCTATAAACCAAGGGCTTGCCGTGCTGCCTGGCGGGCGCAGGCGCACCATTGGCAGCTCGCTTTCCGGGTCGTCCTTCTGGCCCGGTTGGCTCCAGCCCAGGCCCTCGCGCAGCTTCCAGTTGGCTTGCATGAGCCGGTCAGTGACCTCCGTGGCTGCGGCAAGTGCTTTCGAGTGAGGCGCGAACAAGCAGTCGACGTCTTTCGTGCGAACGGCTCGGGCGCCGTCGCCGGCGAAGAAGTGGTAGCCGGCCGCCAGGCTGCCGATGATGATGACGTTGGCCCGGACATCGGCCGGCAGCGCCTGGGCCACTTGGGCCAAAACCTCCGCCGGGGAGAGAGCTGGCTCCAACTTCATGGCGCCTTCCTTGCGGTGGCGCACAGCTCGTGCGCGAAGGCCTCGGCCTCGGCCTGCAGGCCTAGCTGTTCCAGGTCGGCCAGGCAGTCAAGCCGTGCGGCCAGGACCGGCTCGCGCTGCACGCTTTCCAAAGGGCGGCAGTCACGTTGCACGTGCAGAACGAGCAAGGGCTTGCGCTGGGCGGCATCGGCATTCACAAGGCCAGCATCCAGCTTGGCCACGAAGCGCAGGTCGCCGTCGTACACGCTCAGGTCCAGCCTCGGCGCCGCGGTGATGTTCAAGTCAGGAAAGAGCCGCGTTGCCCCAAGCACGCCAGAGAGTGCCACTTTGGCAGCCAAGCCTTTGCTTTGCAGAGACAGCAGGCGGTTGGCCATCGCGCTGGGCGGGCGGCCTAAGCCGGAAGGGTCTGCGTAGCGGATTTGCTTTCGTGCGGCGGCGTGTTCGTCGGCCAGTTTGCGCAGCACCTGCGGCCGCAAGCCCGAGAGAGCAATGGGGCCGTCGCGCTCACCGCTAACGACGTTGAGCTGAGAAAGCTCCGTGAGCGCGGCCGAAGCAGTCTGGTAGCTGGCGCCCGTCTGCCGGCGAAGCTCTGCGAGGGTCAGGGGCGCAAGGCCGCAAAGAGCGCGCTCGACCAGCACCGCCTTCACCTGCTGGCGGGTTACCCGGGCGGACTTGGCGCCCCCGGCCTCCTCCTGCAGCGCCGCGTACAGCGCCTGCGTGAAGGCCTGCGGGTACTCTGGAACGTCGCCTTCTAGGTGGAGTTCCGGGCCAGTTCTGGCCGCCGCCAAGTGGATTCGCTCGGCCACCTCAGGCCGCACGATGGTGCGAAAGCGGTTCAGTTCAGCCACCAAGCGGGCCACGGAGAGCCGGCTGCCGACGATGACGCAAAGGCCGCTTGCTTGGCGGGCGGCGCTGTCGACCGCATAGGCAAGACCCAGAAGTCCCTCGCGGACATCCCGGGCCGTGCTGGTCCGGCGGATCTCGACCAGAACATCCGACCCTGCCGGGTTGTCCCAGTGCAAGTCCACCTGATCGTTGTCAGTTAAGTTGCGACCTATCATGAGGTTGCAACTTTACTGATTAAGTTGCGACCTATCAAGCTGGATGAATCAGGCTGGGTGAGTGCGGGCACAACCGATGGGGCGCGCGGGCGGGCTAGATCGCTTCTAGCTGGCTCAGCCAGCCCACCAAGGCGCATGCCGAGCTCAAGCGCACCCGCTAAAAAAAACCCTGGCGCCCTGCGTGGCGGCTGCGCTGAAGAAGTTCAGGTTCACCCTCTGAGCGCCTTTCGCCCCAGCCCGCCTCCTGCAGCCCTCAGGAACCCCGCCGCCCCCGGCGTTACTCAAGCCGGTCACCACCGCGAAAGCCCGCCATGGCCAAGATCGTTCTGAAGCTCACCCCCAAGCCTGCCCGCAGCAATGCGCCGGCCATCACCCATCACGACGTGGCCGCCGGCATCAAGGTGCGCGCGCTCATCGTGGACTGGCAAAAGACCAAAGACCTGCAGAACAACGAGATCCTGAACGAGTTCACCAAGTACATCACCGACTCCACGGTCAAGAACGGCATCCAGAAGAAGGAGATTGCCGGCCTAACCAATGACTACGTGGGCAAGCATGAGCTCTACGTGTTTGTGGGCGACGACAAAGCCACCAAGATTGACCTCACCGTCGAGCCCGAACCGGTGTTTGACATCAAGAAGGAATGCCCGCTGTTTGCCAACCCCAAGAGCGCGAAGGCGGACAAGGAGTACCTCGGCGGCGGCAAAGATGAACCGCACGTGCACGTCTACAGCGGCGGCTTCCACCTCAAGCTGGGCACCAAGCGCTTCAACATCGTGCAGGACGGCAAGCTCTACGACGAAGGCATCACCAAAGCGCACGCCGAGCTCAAGTCGCACGCGCTCAAAGACACGCTCGCGCCCTTCGTGGCCGCTGCGCTGAAGAAGTTCAAGTTCATCAGCTGAGGCTTTTCGCCCTCGGCTTCGCGCTGGATCCGTGCCTTACCCTTTGCAAGCTGAAGCAGCTGCCAAGCGCCTCATCTGCGCCGCCTGCGGTGTGAAGATCAGCTTCCCCGAGGGCAAGAACGGTTTCAGCCCAGCGCCAGCAGCTCTCGCAGCGTCTCCTCCGGCAGCTTGCCTATCCAGGTCTCGCCGCTGCCAACCGTCAGCTCCGCCAGTTCGCGCTTGTCACGCATCAGCGCGTCAATGCGCTCTTCAAACGTGGCGCGGGTGATGAGGCGGTGCACTTGCACGGCGCGGTTCTGGCCAATGCGGTAGGCGCGGTCGGGGGCCTGTGCTTCCACGGCTGGGTTCCACCACAGATCGAAGTGCAGCACCTGGCTGGCGGCGGTGAGGTTCAAGCCGGTGCCACCGGCTTTGAGCGAGAGCACCAGCACGCGCTCGGTGCGGTCGGTTTGAAACCGCTCCACCATGGCGTCGCGTTGGGCTCGCCGCACGCCGCCATGCAAGAAGGCAGGCGCCTGGCCCTGCCGTTGAGCCAACCACTCACACAGCAGCTCGCCGGTCTGGCGGAACTGCGTGAAGACCAACGCCTTGTGGCCGCCGGCATGGGCCTCGTCGAGCAGCTCCAACAAGCGTTCACCTTTGCCCGAGAGTGCCGGCTCGCGCGGCCCGCTCTTGAGGTACTGCGCCGGGTGATTGCAAACCTGTTTGAGTGCGGTGATGAGTTGCAGCACCAGGCCCTGCCGCTCAAAGCTGTCCGAGATGCCCTGCAGGCTGGCCAGCCCCTCTTGCAACACGGCCTCGTACAGCGCCACTTGCTCAGGGCTGAGGCTGCAGTATTGGTTCTGCTCAATCTTATCGGGCAGGTCGCTGATGATGCTTTTGTCGCTCTTGAGCCGGCGCATCAAGAAAGGCGCGGTGACGCGCTGAAACCTAGCGGCGGCGCTGGCATCGCGATGCACCTGAACCGGGGTCGCGAACTCGGTTTGGAATTGCGCGCTGCTGCCCAGCAGGCCGGGGTTGGCAAAGTCCAGCAGGCTCCAGGCGTCGAGCAGGCGGTTCTCCACCGGCGTGCCACTGAGGCCCACGCAGGCCCGTGCCGGTAGCGCCTTGATGGCTCGGGTTTGCGCGGCTGCCGGGTTCTTGATTTGCTGCGCTTCGTCGGCAACCACAAGGCTCCAGGGCGGGCTGCGGAGCAGGGCACCAGCACTGCGCACCACGCCGTAAGTGCTCAAGAGCACATCGGGGCGCTCGCTCGGCAGGCTGCGCTTGCCGCCGTGGAACAGGCCCACGCTCAAGCCTGGTGCGAAGCGCGCCAGCTCCTTTTGCCAATTGGTGAGCAAGGTTGTGGGCACCACCACCAAGGCGCCCTGCGCCAGCTGACCCTGGACCTTGAGCTGCAGCATCGCGGCAATCACCTGCAGGGTTTTGCCAAGACCCATGTCGTCGGCCAGCAGGCATCCAAAGCCCTGCTCGGCATTGCGCACCAACCAGGCAAAGCCTCGCTCCTGATAGGGCCTCAGTTGCGCGCGCAAACCCTCTGGAGGCGGCAATGGCCTGGGCTCGCGCAGACGTTTGAGCAAGGCCTGCGCGTTGCGGTCCAACTGCACCGTGGCGCCGCTGTAGTCCTCGGCCAGCGCGGCACGCAGCACGCCAGCCCCCGACAGCGCGGGCGGCTTGTCTAGTTGGCGGCGCAGCAGCTCCAGCTCGGCCGTGTCCAGCATCACGAACTCGCCCTTGAAGCGCACGATGCCGCTACCCTGCGCCAGCAGGCGCTCGAACTCGGCCTTGCTGAGCAAGCGGTCTCCCAGCGCAACGCGCCAGTCGAACTGCAGCACTTCGTCCATGCTCAACCGGCTCAGGCCGCCCGCCACGCCGTTCGCGGCAATGCGCATGGACAGGCGCGGCCGCAGCAGTTTGTCCAGCCCTTTGGGCAACAGCACCTGCATGCTCAGCAGACGCAAGGCGGGCAGGGTCTGGGCCAGAAAGGCGGGCAAGGCGTCGGGCGCCAAGGGCAGCGGTGCACGCGCTGCACCGCGCAAGTACTGCGTGAACGGGGGGTGGAACTCCGCCAGCACGGCCGCCTGCTGCAGCAGGCCCTGGCGCGCCGCCGCCCACTCCGGGGCTTGCAGCACCTGCGCCAAAGGCACGGCGGCCGCGCTCGGCGGCGCCGCCGCCAGGCTCAAGAGATATGGGCCGCTGGCCTGGTCCTGCAGGGCGAGCAGCAGCGGCAGGCCGGCCGGCTGGCCCTGCAAGCGCTGCAGCCACTGCTGCGCTGCGGCGGCCAGCGATGCCTCGCCCGGGCCATCAAAGCGCACCTGGCCGGCGCCAAACAACAAGGTCAGCAGCTTGTCGGTCTGCGGCTGCGCAAAGGCTTGGCGCAGCGCCACATCCAAGAACAGGCCACACAGCGCCACGGCTTGGCTGCGGGGGCTGAGGACGACAGTCGTCTCGTCATTCGCCGCAAAGGTCAGCAAACCGGGTGGCAGCAAGGCGGCCAGCGCGAGCACCTGCGCGCGCACTTCGGCGTCCAGCAAAGCCGGCAACCAGCGAGCCCGCGCTTCGTGGCGGCGTGCGCCGGTGAAGAGCTGCGGCACCACGGCGCCTTGCGCCATCAAGTGCCACGCCAGTTGCTGCGCCGTGTGCAGGGCCGCCAGCTCCGGCTGAAGCTCCGCCAGACGCACGGCGGGCAGGCGGCGCAATGCGCTGGCGAGGCTTGCGCCGTCGTGCACGGCGGCCAGCCCGGTCAGCGTCAGGTAGCCCTCGGCATCCAGCACCAGCAGCGGCCGGTCCTGGGCCTGAAATGGATCGGCGGCCTCAGTCGCCGGGGCATTCAATTGGACTCGCGCCAGTTTGGCAGCCTGCGCAAGCATGCGCTGGCAGACGGCGCGCAGGTCGGCGGCGGCATAGAAGCCCGGCTGTGCCTGCAGCACGGCCCACAGGGGCTCCAGCAGGTTTGGCAGGCGGGAGAAGTCCAAGGCCTGCTCCGGCGTGGGCGGCCAGTGTGCGTCCAGCAAGCTGGACAGCGGCGGCAAGTCTTGCGCTGGCGGTGCCTCGGTCGAAAGCACGCCCCGGCTCTGCAGGCCTTCGAGCAGGTTCATGCCGCGCAGCGCAAACACTTTGAAGGGGTCGCCATCAATCTCGCGGCTCAGCAGGTAGACCACCGCCGCCAAGTGCTTGCAAGGCACGGCCCAATCCGGACAGCTGCAGTGCATATCCAGGTCGTCCCAGCGCTTGGGAAACAAGGCCAGCCCTTGCTGCTCGGCCAGCGCCAACACGCCAGGCTCCAACTGGCGGTTCAGCAGCCCCGCCACCAAGGCCGGGTCAGCGGCCAGCGCATCCATCAGCCGCAAGGCCTCGGGCGGGGCGAAGGCTGGCACGGTGATGTGCACCGTGTAGAGCCGGCTGCCCTGCACCTTGGCCGTGATGTGGCCGTCTAGCTGCTTGAGCGTTGTGACCGACCCATTGTTGGCATAGGTGCGGCCTCGCGGCAGGCGGTTGTCGTAGTCAATCTTCGCCAGGGCCTGAAGCCATTGCGCGCCCCACCAGGTGGTGCCAGAGCGAACGCGGCTCATGCAGAACGCGGCAGCGCGGCCGCCACATCACGAACCGCCGCCAGCGCCGCCTCC
>SXGS01550494.1_pt1 | contig 11809 bp, 10 predicted proteins | sample 3174681 | NCBI WGS metagenome assembly SXGS01 (sample SAMN11356861, study PRJNA531348) | freshwater metagenome | isolation source: freshwater sample F1-80 | place: China: Fuxian Lake, Yuxi | collected 2017-12-25 | reverse complement strand
GTGAAAACTATTCGCGTCGCTTTCGTATCACGTTTCCGAACGAAGAACTTCCAGCAGCACGGCCTCTACACACGACACCGATTTACGATCGCTTGCTTGCCCACAATGCAGTCATGGGCGTGGGCTTCGGTCTCGAGCATCCGCTGTGGTTTCAAGACAAAGGCAAAGAACCAACCGAAGATGTCACGTTCTATCGATCAAATGCGTTCAAGAACGTCGGTGAAGAATCTCGCGCAGTACGCGAGCGCGTCGGCTTTTCTGAGGCATCGAACTTTGCCAAATATAAAGTCAGTGGCGCTGGCTCGGCATCATGGCTACAGGGCTTGTTCACCAACGCGCTGCCGAAAATCGGTCGCACAGTTCTCACTGCGATGCTCAACCCTGAAGGCAAAATAGTCGGAGAGTTCTCGATCTCACGCATCGGTGATGAAGAATTCTTTTTGTTCGGATCTCAAGCCGCCGAAATTCACCATCCGCGTTGGTTCTTGGCGCATTTGCCAAAGAACTCACAGATTCGCTTCGAAACTTTGGCGCTTTCGATGGTCGGTCTCACGGTCGCGGGTCCGCGATCGCGGGATGTCTTGCAAAAACTAACCAGCACTTCGTTGGCAACAAAAGACTTTCCATTCATGAGTTTTCGCCGGGTAAATATCGGCAACGCTCCAGTTTGGTTATCGCGCATGACATACACCGGAGACCTCGGCTACGAGATCTGGATCGCCCCCGAATATCAGCGCTATTTGTTTGATCTAATTTGGGATGCTGGCAAAGAGTTCGACATGCGACTTTTTGGTTTCAGGGCTCTGATCACAATGCGCCTAGAAAAAAACTTCGGCACTTGGTTCAGAGAATATCGACCGATTTATACGCCGCTTGAAGCAGGCATGGAGCGCGCCATGAAGTTCGACCACGAATTCATCGGTCGCGCTGCAGTCGAGGCCGAGATGAAAACAGGCCCGGCACGCAAACTTGTTATGTTCACTGTGGATGTTGACAAATAACGACCAGCAGATGTCATCGGTGACGAACCAGTGTTTCACGGTGGCAAAGTTGTCGGTTGGATAACGAGCGGCGGCTACGCCCACTACAGCGGCGTCTCGCTGGCAATGGGCTACATTCCTGCCGAACTGGCTAAACCAGGCACGACAGGTTTCGAGATTGAAATCATTGGCAACATGCAACCCGCATCGCTACAGCCAGAACCAGTGCTTGATCCATCTGGTTCGCGCATGCGCGCATAAAAACTAGTTTTGCAGTTGCTTGAGTTTTGCCATTGGCACGTGGCAGCGCATGAAGTGACCGGGCTCAACCTCGTTCAAGTTCGGCTCTTCGGATTCGCACAGCGTCTCATAACCTGAGCCTGCCTTGCGCGGACAACGTGGGTTCAACACACAACCACTTGGCGGATTACTCGGGCTTGGCACAACGCCCGTCAGCGGTATTCGCTTTCGTGTCGACCCATCGATATTTGGCACCGACGACAACAGCGCCTCTGTGTATGGGTGGAATGGCCCGCTGAATACGCGTTGTGAAGTGCCAAACTCGACCACACGACCAAGATAAAGCACCGCGATTTTGTCAGAGATGTATCGCACCACGCCCAAGTCATGTGAAATGAAAATAAAACTTGTCTGATCTTTTTTCTGCAGGTCGACCAACAAATTCAAAATCGCAGCCTGAACCGAAACGTCAAGTGCCGAAGTTGGCTCGTCGCACACAACAATTTGAGGCGCACCAGCAAACGCACGAGCAATAGCCACACGTTGCTTTAAGCCACCAGATAGTTGCACTGGTCGCACGCTGTGCAGCGACGCATCGACACGCATACCCGACAACAACTCATGAGCACGCTGAATCGCTGCAGTTAAACTGAACTTACGCAATCGCTCAACTGCTCGGCTCACAATTCGTGTCACACTGTGGCGACGATTTAACGCCTGATCAGGGTTTTGAAAGACGATTTGCATCGCGCCGACATCGGTGACATCGCGACGATTCAAAGTTTTTGCTAAACCTTTGCCGTCGAGCGTTACGACACCACCCTCTTCAGGCGGCGTTAAACCCAGCACGAGTTTGGCAATAGTTGTCTTGCCCGAGCCAGACTCACCAACCAAGCCAAGAGTTTCTCCAACACCAAGTGTGAGCGAAACATCGTTAATGACGCGAACCTTGCTGCCATCTTGATTAAAAACCTTCGACAGATGACTAATGTTCAGCAGTGAGTCTCCGACTTGCGCTTTATGGCCTGTCGACTGCGTTGCATATTCAATTTGTTCAATTGAGCGTGGCATCGCGCCTGCTTTGTCACTATGAAAACATCTCGCAACATGCAAACCATTAATCGTCACCATCTCGGGCGGTTGTGTTCGACATTTATCATCAGCCAATGAGCATCGCGCGGCAAAAACACAACCATCAAAGTTCGTGCCAAGTGCGGGCGGCGTACCCGGAATTGTGTCTAAGCGATCTGTGCTCTTATGTAATCCACCACGCGGTATACAACGCAGCAAGCCGACCGTATACGGGTGGCTCGGGTTTGAGAACAATTCAGATGTGGCGCCTTGCTCGACAAGAGCGCCTGCGTAAAGCACACCGACCCGATCACACATATTGCGAATCACTCCGAGGTTGTGGCTAATAAACAGAACCGCAGTGCCGGTGTCGCGTCGCAACTCGCGAACCAAATCAAGAACTTCTGCCTCAACGGTGGCGTCAAGACCAGTCGTTGGTTCATCCATAACCAGCAGCCGTGGATTTGATGCCAACGCCATTGCGATAACCACGCGCTGGGCCATGCCGCCAGACAATTGGTGTGCATAGCGTCGCAGAACTCGCACAGGGTCGGCGATCTGCACTCTCGTAAGTGCCTCTTCAGCCATCATCATTGCATCAGAACTTGAAACGCCGTTTAATTCAAATACTTCGGCGATCTGCTTGCCGATGCGAATCGTTGGGTTCAGCGCAGTGGCTGGGTTTTGATAAACCATCGAAATCGCCGACCGACGAAGTTTCGCTACTTCATCATCATTGATAGCAACGATGTCTTTGCCTTCAAAGAGAATCGAACCGTTGGTGATTTTGCCGTTTCGCGGCAGATAACGCATTGCCGCAAATGCAGCAGTCGACTTGCCACAGCCAGACTCGCCTACCAATCCATATGCCTCACCGGGGGCGATCGATAGCGAAACACCACGGAGAACTTGTCGGTCAATACCGCGCACGGTGTAGGCAACTTCAAGGTTGCGCAATTCAAGTGTCGGCGTTGTGGTCACAGCTCAAAGACTTCCAACAATGCATCCGAGATCAAGTTGATGCTCACCGCCACTGAGGCAATCGCCAGCGACGGAAACAATGTCGGCCACCAAACGTTTGTAAAGATCAAAGACCAAGTATCTGCAACTTGAGTGCCCCAGTCGGGTGAACCGGCTTCCAGACCCGCACCCAGGAATGAGAGCGTTGCGACTGCGAATATTGCGTATCCGAGTCGCACAGTGAATTCGACGATCAAAGTCGGCAACACATTCGGCAGAACTTCTCGAAATAAAATGTGCGTGGTCTTCTCGGTGCGCAATTTTGCTGCAGCCACATATTCAAGTTCGGACTCACCTAAAACCGCCGCGCGCACAGTGCGCGCCACATTTGGCGTAAAAATAAAACCAATAATCAAGATGGTGATAATCGAAGAAGATCGACCAATCGCCGCAACGGCTAACAGCGCAATAATAATGACCGGAATTGCCGAGATCGCCTCGAGAATGCGCATCAAAACCATGTCGAATTTTCCCTTAAGGTAACCAGCCGCCAAACCGAGCGACGCACCAAGAAATGCGCCCAAAAGCGTGGCCAAAAAAGAAATCACGATAATGATTCGCGAACCCACAATGACTCGCGAGTAAACATCTCGCCCGTTACTGTCGGTGCCGAACCAATACTTACCCGACGGCGCAGAGTTGATGTACTCGTAATCCATGAAGTCTTGGTCATAGCGGGCAATCAGCTTGCCGAAGATTGCACTGAATACCCAAAAGCCCAAGATTGAGGCACCAACAATAAATGCCTTATTCTTTTTTAAAACGGCAAGGCGCTCACTAAGAACGGTCTGTTGGGCTTGCTTTGCTGATTCGTCGGTCATTCTGTCACCTTTTGTCGAATTCGCGGATTAAGAACTGCGAACAAAATGTCGGCGATTAATTGAAAGACGATGATCACAACACCGGTTAAAAACACGGCTGATTGCAACAACGGAAAGTCACGCGCAATCACCGCGTCGAGCAGAATATTGCCAAAACCTGGGTAGTTGAATACTCGCTCAATGGCGATCAAACCACCCGCAAGATATGGCACTTGAGTTGCAATGACGGCAATCGTTGGCAAAAGAGCATTACGCAAAACGTGCTTAAACACTGCTGTTTTTCTAGACAAACCCTTAAGCACTGCTGTACGCATGTAATCAGAATCAAGCGCCTCGATAACACCCGCCCGGGTAATTCTGGAGATATAGCCGAACAAAACAAACAACAATGCAATGGATGGCAAAATCAAGTGATAAACACTGCTAATCAGATTCGGGTTCTCTTCATCAGGAAACGCTGAAACTGGAAAAGCCTGAATCGCCACACCAAACACAAGAATCAACACAACTGCCCACACAAACTCCGGGATCACCGCCGCCGACAAACCACCAACTGTCAAGGCACGGTCAACTTTCTTACCCCTGTTCATCGCTGCAGCAATTCCACCTAAAATACTGATCGGCGCAATCAAAAGCAGCGCAACAATCGCCAATTGAGCAGACTTACTGGCCGCCGGGGCGAGAATTTCAGATACGGGCATTTCGTACTGCAGAGAAGTGCCTAGATCGCCTGTCAGAACCCCACCCATCCAACGGCTGTATTGCACAACAAGTGGCTTATCAAAACCCTTTTCTTTATTCCAAATTTCGAATGCCTCAGGGGTCGCATCTCTGCCAAGAATTTGCTTGGCGATATCACCGGGCATGATCGAGGTCATTAAAAAGACGATTAATGAAACTATGACGAGCGTCAAGATCGAAAGTCCGATTCGTTTGACGATAAATCTCAACATAGACGACCCAAGTTTAGCAATGGCACCTCACGACCTTTAGTCGCCTGCACAAACAAAAAGAGACCGACCTAGAAAGCTAGGCCGGTCTCTTTTTTAATTCCGGAATTGGAATTCGCTATTAAGCGTTCTTACCTGAACTCCAGTTTGCACCTTGCTGGTTGAACTCGACACCCTTCACCTTGTTTGATGTCACCGAAACGCGAGTTTCGTTGTAAACAACAATGATTGGTGTGTACTTAAGAGCAGCCTTTTGAATTGCTGAACTTGCAGCCTTCTTCTTGGCTGGCGTAAGTGCCGATGTCCATGCATCAATTGCTGCGTCAAGCTCTGGCGCATCAAGGTAATGCGGGTTCCAGTCGCCGGTTGACTTCCATTCACGAGTGAGATACTCGTCAGGAGTTGGACGGCCAGCCCATTCAGCAATGCCGAATTCGCTAGCAAGCCATTCACCCTTGTTTTTAACCTTTGAGCCTTTAACCGATGGGTAAACCGAGTAGGCGTACCAACGGGCACCACCACCGTCTGAACCGTCAAGATCAACAGTTACGTCAATGCCGATTTCTTTGCATGATGACTTAACAAATTGTGTGAACTTGTCGATGTCATCGCGTTTCCAACTCTGAAGAGTTACTTTGAAACCGTTCGGCACGCCTGCTTCAGCGAGAAGTGCTTTTGCGCGAGCGATATCTTTATTTCGCTGCGGCACTGACTTGTCAGCAGTTGGGAACGAGTCCATTACTGAGTCGTTGGCAATCAACGCATAGCCGCCCAAAACACCCTTGATGTAGGCGGTTCGGTCAAGTGTCAGTGCGATTGCTTCGCGAACACGCTTGTCTGTCAACTGACCGATGTCAGCGCGCATGTGCATGTGCAAACCACCGCAGGTTGGTACCAAAGTCTTGTAGAACTTTGCCTTTGGAAGTGTGTCTGCTTCATTGCCGTAGAGCAAGTGAATCGAGTCAAGCTTGCCAGTCTTCAATGCCGGAATTGCGGCGCTCTGTGAAACGTATTGGATCTGCTCCATTGTTTCGAACGACGGAATCTGAGCCTTGTCGAAATAGTTTGGGTTGCGCTTAAACACAGTCTTTTCGTTGACTTTGTGCGAAACCATAATCCATTTTCCGGTGCCATTCATCGTCTTAACCCACGACTCATCACCCTTTGTGCCTTTTTTGAGCATGAGCAGACCGTAGTTCGAGCTTGAAACCGCATATGGGAAGTTGGCGTTGGCCTTCTTCAAATCAAAGCGAACAGTTGTTGCATTGACTTTGACGCAATCCGCGACATCGGCGATTCGAGCAGCCGACTGTGACTTATTTGCTGGGTCGAGGTGCGACTTGATGGTGTAAACAACATCGTCTGCTGTAAGTGCCGACCCGTCATGGAACTTCACGTCTGTACGAATCGTGAATGTCCAAGTCTGACCGCCATTGGCACCCTTCCATTTTGTTGCAACACTTGGACTGAGTTCACCCGATGGTGCTACGTCTGCAAGCCATGAGCCGACCGCGTTAAGAATGCCGAGTGAACCACCCTTGGTCATCCATGGGGCTGCCGGACCTTCTTGAGCTTGAGCTGCATAGCGAAAAACTTTTCCTGCGGCGCCAACAGATGATCCACCGATCATTTGCGCAAACGGAATCGCTACGCCGGTTGCTGCTGCTGCCTGAATGAAATGACGTCGCGACAAACCACTTGTCGAAACTTCATTTGTTGTTTGCTCAATTGTTGACATTTGTTCCCCTTGTTTTTTGGATTTTGATCTTGGTGATATGTAACTGAACACTCGGCCCCACCAAACCGCTTATTTACTATATGCCAAACGACACAAGCCCGCAAATCACAATATTGTTACTTTTTTAAGGCTTCGAGTGTGTTTTGACCCGTAGATTCAGGGATTTCGTACGATTGTGAAATGGCAAGTTAGGCACTGACACGGTCTGAGGCCATCTTGGCGCCGACCTTACCAATGCGCTCAATGCGCTTAAACAAAGCCTCTCGGGCTTTTTCGGCTTCGTCTGTCAAACCCGTTACCTGCTCGAGTTTCCAATGACGCATCACAACTGGCTGCAAGATCTGGTCGTGATGAATTAACAAGTCATAAATACCGACGCGAGCGATTTCGCGAGACAGACGTTCAAAATCAGGAATGCCAGTACCCGGCATGGCGAAAGTTCTGACTGCGCGCTCGATACCAATGATCATGTTCGATGGATCAACTGCGATCGCTGCTGTTGTCAAATCGCGGTAAAACAAATAGTGCAAATTCTCGTCATTGCCGACACGTGCCATGATCGCTTCGCCAACTTCGTCGTCCATCATTTTGCCCGTATTGCGATGAGCGATGCGCGTTGCAAGTTCTTGCATGCTCAAATAAGCAAGCGCCTCGTATAAGTCGAGTGGCGCCGGCACTTCGCCACCGCGTACTTGTTGCATGCGACCACGCTCAAGCGCGATCGGGTCAATTGCTCGAGTCACAGTCAAATAATCGCGAATGACAATTGAGTGGCGACCTTCTTCGGCCGTCCAGTTACGTCCCCATTCTCCGTAAACGCCGTCGTCGCCAAACAATGAGTTGATGTCGCGGAAATAATAAGGAAGATTGTCTTCGGTCAACAAATTAACGAACAGCGAACCGCGAACCGCATCTGACATCTCAATCTCGTCAGCACCGAAGTCTGAATCGTTTTGCGTCCACGGCTTACCTGGTTCAAAATCTTTGCCACGGCTGTATGGCACCATCTCGTGTGGAAACCACTCTTTTGCGACACCAAGATGGCGATTGAGCAAGTCAGAGGCAACAGGCGCGATTTCTTTAAGAAGTGTTCGCTCGTCCACAACTCAACCTTAACTCGCTAAACGATCAACAAGTCGCTGTAACGGAATGTGATAATCGTCAAGCAGTGTCAAGTTCGCCTTACACATGTGTGCATTTTCGAGTACCGAATTTGCAGGGCGCTTGGCCGGGCGCTGCGGGCGCAAGTCTGCAGTTGCAATTGGCTGCACACGACTGGGGTCGAGTTCGGCCGCTCGCAATACATCTTGAGCAAAACCAAACCAACTAGTCGAACCCTGATTTGTGACATGCCAGATGCCTGCGCGCGACTGAGTTGCGAAGTCAATTAACACTGGCGCCACATCGCTCGTAAAGGTTGGCGAACCAATTTGGTCGTTGACGAATGTGAGTGTCGGACTCGTGGCTGCGAGTCGCAAAATTGTTTTGACCATGTTGTTGCCGTGCTCACCACAAACCCACGAAATGCGGACTACCGAATCTTGATTTAAATCGAGATGCTGCTCTCCTGCGAGTTTGCTTGCACCATATACAGACTGCGGGTTCGGTATATCGCTCTCTATATAAGGTGTCGCCTTCGTGCCGTCAAAGACATAATCAGTCGATATGTATATGACTCTGGCTCCAACCTGGCGCGCTGCGCTAACGACGTTCGCGGTGCCATCGCTATTGATAGACATTGCTTTTTTGGAGTCTGACTCACATGCGTCAACCGCAGTCCAAGCGGCAGCGTGAATTATTGCATCAGGTGAAGAGTCGGCGATCTTTTGTGAAACTAAATCTTTTTGTGTGATGTCGAGATCGGCATGAGATATCGCAATCACTTCGAGTCCCGAATGCTTGGCGCTTGCGACTAGATCAGTCCCAAGTTGTCCAGCACTACCCGTGATTAAAACTCTCACTACTTTTTCGCTTTCAGCGGCTCCCACCACCAGCGATTGTCGCGATACCAATTCACAGTCGCTTCGAGAGCTTCATCTAGAGAACGACTTCGCTTCCAACCGAGTTTCGTTATCTTAGTGATGTCGACCGAATAACGGCGATCGTGACCCAATCGATCGGCTACATATTGCACGCTCGATTCATCCTTACCCAAGAGAGCCAAAAGTTTGTCGACCAGAACACGATTCGCAGTTTCGTTGCCGGCGCCGATGTTGTAAATCTCACCTGGCTTGCCGTGCTCGAGTGCAAGATGAACACCTGAACAATGATCATCGACGTAGATCCAATCGCGTTCGTTAAGTCCGTCACCATAAAGCGGTATTTTTTTGCCGTCGAGCAAATTCGTTGTAAATAACGGAATCGCTTTTTCAGGATATTGAAATGGGCCAAAGTTATTGGTGCAGCGCGTGACGACAACTGGCGTACCGTGAGTCGAGAAATAGGACAGCGCGATCAAATCGCTGCCGGCTTTTGACGCCGAATATGGACTTCGTGGTTCGAGCGGGTCGCCTTCGCGCGACGAACCAGTTTCAACTGAGCCATAAACCTCATCAGTGCCAATGTGTAACACTCGAGCGATATTCAATCTTCGAGCCGCATCAATCACGACATTCGTACCAAAGCAATTAGTCAAAATAAAATCTTCGCTACCAGCGATTGATCTATCGACGTGGCTCTCAGCGGCAAAGTGCACTACTGCGTCGTGACCAGCCATCGCTGATTCGACATCGCCGGGCTGACAAATATTGCCTTTAACAAATTTGAACCTTGGGCTGTCGTCAACATCTTTTAGTGTCGAGAGATTGCCCGCGTAGGTCAGTGAGTCATAGACCGTTACCTCGTGGTCGGTGTTTGCAAACACCCAACGCACATAATTTGAGCCGATAAACCCGGCACCACCAGTAACAAATATCTTCATTTGACTTATGTTCGCATCGGCCAGAACGGGCGAACCTGATCTTTGATCGCATCACGAGTCGGGTTAGCCGCATCGCGATCCGACAAGATCGGTTTTTCGATACCCCAGTCGGCCTTGACCGCATTGTCGTTATATGCCAAACCCAATTCATCTTTCGGGTTGTAATAACTGTCAACTAAATACGTGATCGTCATATCGGTTAGCGACGCAAAACCGTGCGCAACGCCAGGCGGAATAAAAATGCCTCGATGATCGTGGGTGCCATCGGCACGCGCACCAATATCTATCACCTGAGTTGCTCCATCTGTTGGCGAACCGACACGCAAATCGTGCAACACCACGCGACAAGTGCCGATCGGTACATACCAATAGTCGGCTTGATGCAAGTGATAGTGCAAACCAACTATGCAACCCGCCTGACGGTCGCCACGATTTCCTTGCAACATTTCGCGACCGAGCGGAAACCACTCGCGACGATAAGTTTCGATGAAAATTCCGCGTGAGTCGCCGTGCATCTGTGGCTCGACTATTTGCACACCTTTTATGAGGTCTGATTCTGTAATTTTCGCCATTATTCAAGCTCAACTTTCGAATCGTCGCCGAGCATTAATCGCAAAGCTCGTGGTTGTTGGATGCTTCGAATCACTTCAACATCTCGACCAATCAGTGAGTCAGTAAGTTTCGAAACACCCACAATAGAACTGCCGTCAAGAACGACCGAATGGTCCATCTCTGATTTGATCACACGACAATTTTTGCCAAGTGACGTGTACGGCCCGATGTAACTATCTTCAACAATCGCATCTGGCCCAATGACCACTGGCCCGCGAATTCGCGAATTTGAAATCTTTGCACCCTTCTCAATGGTCACACGCCCTTGAATCTGCGAGGCGACATCTACAGTGCCATCCATACGCGGTGTCATGGCATCAAGAACAAGACGATTGCACTCAAGTAGCGGATCTTTCTTGCCAGTGTCAATCCACCAACCTTGTAGAACTTTGTGTCGCACTGAAAGTTTGTTGTCAACCAGCCACTGAATTGCATCAGTGATTTCAAGTTCGCCTCGCGCAGATGGCTTAATCGAACGCACTGCTTTGTTGATTGTCTTGTCGAATAAATAAACACCGACTAACGCCAGATCTGACGGCGGATCTTTTGGTTTTTCGACCAACCGAACCACGTGTCCATTTTTATCCACTTCGGCGACACCGAACTGTCGTGGGTCTTCAACGTGACATAACAAAATCTGCGCCGAGGGTTTGTCGTTTTTACTTGCACGGGCACTTTCAAAATCAGTGACGAACTCTTCAAGGCCTTGCTCGAGCATGTTGTCGCCCAAGTACATAATGAAATCGTCATCACCCAAAAACTTGTCGGCGATCAACACGCAGTGCGCCAAGCCGAGGGGTTCATCTTGAGGAATGTACGTAACTTTGACACCGAATTGGCTGCCGTCGCCCACCGCAGATTTGATTTCTTCGCGCGTCGAGCCGACAATGATGCCGATCTCACGAATGCCCGCTCGCGCCATGGCTTCAATCCCATAAAACAAGATTGGTTTGTTAGCAATCGGCACTAATTGTTTTGCGCTCGTATGAGTAATTGGCCTTAACCGAGTGCCGGCACCACCAGAGAGAATCAGGCCTTTCATTAGCCCCTAAGCCTAGAGCGATAGCGGGAACTAGCGTGAACTGATATGAATCAAGCCCGCAACGCATTTTTGCACCCATTCGCTAAACCAACAAAAGACAACTTCATCAAACTTGTTCGCGGCCAAGGTGCTCTCGTTTGGGACGATAAGGGCAACGAACTCGTTGATGGCATGGCCAGCCTTTGGTATTGCGCCGTTGGTCACGGCCGAAAAGAAATTGCAAATGCTGTTGCCAAACAAATCGAAACCCTCGAGGCCTATTCGACCTTCGACCCGTTCACGAGCGAACCAGTTGAACAACTTGCGGCGAAACTTGTGTCTCTTTGTCCGATGCCAGATGCTCGAGTGTTTTTCTGCGGCAGTGGTTCAGAAGCGGTCGATTCGGCAATGAAATTGGCGCGACTCGCCCATGTTC
>SXGS01745591.1_pt1 | contig 11811 bp, 6 predicted proteins | sample 3174681 | NCBI WGS metagenome assembly SXGS01 (sample SAMN11356861, study PRJNA531348) | freshwater metagenome | isolation source: freshwater sample F1-80 | place: China: Fuxian Lake, Yuxi | collected 2017-12-25 | reverse complement strand
CCTCGTGCAGAATCGCGTGGCGGTTTGAACCCTGACCTTCCCGGCCCCTTGCGGGCCGCCATCGCCGCGCGGCTGGAGGGCGTCTCCCGCCGCGATCTCGCCGAACGGGCCGCCCGGGTCTCGGCGGCCTATCGCGGGGGGGCGGGTTCCTCTGGCGTCGTGCTCACCCCGGACGACGCCCTGGCCTATGCGCTCGCCCGTCTGCCGGCCACCTATGCTGCGGACATGGCGGTCTTGTCCGCCGTCGCCGAGGCCTGCCCGGACTTCGCCCCGGCCACCCTGCTGGATGCCGGCGCAGGTCCAGGCACCGCGGCTTGGGCGGCCCTCGAGGTCTGGCCGCAGATCGAGGCGGCCCTCCTGCTGGACGAGAGCGGTCCCTTTCTCGACCTCGCCCGGATTCTGGGGGAGGCCGGGGCCCCGGTCCTGGCCGGCGCCGAGCGGCGACGGACCAATCTCACGGCGGTCCAGGCCGAGGCCTGGCCAAGGGCTGAGCTGGTGGTCGCCTCCTACGTCCTGGCCGAGATCCCGGCCCCGGCTCAAGGCGCCCTGGTCGACCGGCTCTGGGAGGCTTGCGAAGGGCTGCTGGTGCTGGTGGAGCCGGGCACGCCGGCGGGCTATCAGCGCATCCTGAGCGCCCGGGCCCAGCTCATCGAGGCCGGCGCCCGGCTGGCCGGACCCTGTCCCCACGCCCAGGCCTGTCCGCTGACCCAGCCCGACTGGTGCCACTTCGTCCAGCGCCTGCCCCGCTCCCGCGATCACCGCCTGGCCAAGGGGGCTGAGGCGCCCTTCGAGGATGAGAAATTCATCTGGCTGGCGGCCGCCCGGTCGGGGGTGGCGATCGCGCCCTTTGCGGCCAGGGTCCTTGCCCCGCCTCACCAGGCCAAGCCCGGCATCGACCTGAAGCTCTGTGTGGACACCGGCGCCCTGGAGCCCCGCTTCGTCCCCCGCCGCGATAAGCCGGCCTTCGCCCAGGCGCGGCGCCTCGATTGGGGCGATACGATCTTAGGGGCCTGGCCTTTCCCAAACCGTCATGGCCCGGCTTGACCGGGCCATCCATGAACACCGCCGTAAGGCCGTGCCCATGGACCCTCGGATCAAGTCCGAGGGTGACGGACTTGGGTTACAGGGTCGGCCCTACATCACCCCCAGCCGCCTTAACACCCGCAGGTGCAGGTCGCGCTCATGGGTGTGGACGCCGGGCGCGCCGGCCACGACGATCAGCGCCTTCCAGAGCGCCCAGGCCTGGCCCCGCAGCCAGCAGGCGTCATCCAAGCCCAGGGCCTGGCGGAAGGTGTCGCGGGCGTCATCGTCCAGGAAGGTCCAGGCAAAGGCCAGATCACAGGCCGGATCCCCCACCCCGCAGGTCCCGAAGTCGATCACCGCCGATAGCCGCCCGTCGGCGACCAGCAGATTGCCAGGCGCCACATCACCGTGGATCCAGACCGGCGGGCGGTCCCAGCTTGTGGCCAGCGCCGCCTCCCAGAGGGCGAGCGCCGCGGCGCCGTCGATCTGGTCGCCCAGGGTTTCCACCGCCGCCCGGGTCTGGCCGTCATAGATTGCCGGATCGCCGCCACGGTGGAAGTTGTGCGCCCCCGCCGCCGGGCCGTCGCCTGCGTCGATGGCGTGCAGGGCCAGGAGAAAGTCGGCCAGGTCTTCGGCGAGGAGTCCGTGGTCGAGGCCTTCGGCGACAGCGACGGTCTCGCCCTTGATCCAGGCGCAGACCGACCAGGGGTAGGGATAGCCGAAGCCGGGCGCACCCACCGCCACAGGCGCCGGAATCGGCAAGGGCAGGGCCGAGGCGAGCCTCGGCAGCCAGGTCTGCTCCTTTTCCACCTGGGCGACATAGTGGGCGGCGGCTGGCATGCGGACCAGCAGGTCGTGGCCTAAGCGGAAGGTGCGATTGTCCCAGCCGCCCGGCCTGACCCGGGTCAAAGGCAGGTGAGCCCACCTGGGAAACTGCGCGGCGATCAGGGCCTTCACCGTCACCTCGTCCACCTTGACACGCTCCACCATCGGCTTTCCCAGCGCTCCCTTCAGGCTTCCGCAGCGTCAGGCTTGAAGCCCATGATCGGTGCGGTCCATGGTCCGCCCCATAGTTTCGCCCATTCAAGCCCACTTAAGGAGGGCCATATGCCCATCAGCCGCGAAGTTCACCTCATCTCCCGCCCCAATGGCATGCCCCAGCTGGGCGAGTTTGAGATCGTCGAGACGACGGTTCCCGACGCCGCCGACGGCCAGGTGCTGGTCCAGAACCTCTATATGTCGGTGGACCCGGCCATGCGCCCGCGGCTGACCTCGGGCCAGGCCCTGAACGAGGCCATGATGGGCGGGGCGCTGGGGCGCGTGGTGCAGTCCAAGAGTCCTGACTTTGCGGTCGGCGACCTGGTCAACAACCGGATGGGCTTCCGGGAGTATTTCGTGTCCGACCCCAAGGCCCTGTCCAAGCTGACGCCCGCCGAGGGCCTGCCGCTGACGGTCCACATGCATGCGCTGGGCATGACCGGCTTCACCGCCTATGGCGGCCTGCTGTTCATCGGCGCCATGAAGGAGGGCGAGCAGGTGTTCGTCTCCACCGCCGCCGGCGCCGTGGGTTCGGTGGCCGCTCAGATCGCCAAGATCAAAGGCGGCTATGTGGTCGGCTCCACGGGCTCTGACGACAAGGCCGCCTGGCTGCGGGACGAGATCGGTCTGGACGCGGTGATCAACTACAAGACGCAGGCCATCCGCCCGGCCCTGGAAGCGGCCACGCCCAAGGGCCTCGACGTCTATTTCGAAAATGTCGGCGGCGAACACCTGGAAGCCGCCCTGCGCCGCATGAACACCCTTGGGCGCATCGCCGTCTGCGGCATGATCTCTGGCTATAACGAGGGCCAGGCGCCGGTGCGCAATCTGTCCAACATCATCTATTCGCGGGTGATGCTGCGGGGCTTTGTGGGGACTGACTTCATGCACCTGCAGCCCGACTTCCAGCGCGACATGGCCGCCTGGCTGCGGGAGGGCAAGATCAAGTACCAGGAGACGGTGATGGACGGCATCGCCTCTGCGCCCCGCGCCCTGATCGGCCTGATGGAAGGCGCCAACGCCGGCAAGATGCTGGTCAAGCTGGCCGAGTAGGGGCGGATCTCTCACCATCTTCCGTCATGGCCCGGCTTGACCGGGCCATCCATGAACACCGGCGAGCGGTTGTGGGCATGGACCCTCGGGACAAGCCCGAGGGTGACGGGAGGGGGGGAAGGTAGGCGGGGCTGGTCAACCCACCGCTTCCGCCCGGCGCTCAGGATGCTATGGGTTTGGCTTGTCCTTCCCGGAGCCCGCCATGTTTCGCGCCTTCGCCCGCATCGCCCTGGCCCTTGCCGTCCTAGCGGCCCCCCTTGCCGTTCAGGCCGAAGGCATCCCGCCGATCGAATACCGTGAGCGGGTGCTGGACAATGGCCTGCGGGTGCTGAGCGGGGTGGATGCCTCGACCCCCAATGTGACGATCCAGGTCTGGTACGGGGTCGGGTCCAAGGATGATCCCCAGGGGCGCTCGGGCTTTGCACACCTTTTTGAACACATGATGTTCAAGGCCACCCGCAACATGCCGTCCGAGACCCTGGACCGGATGACCGAGGATGTGGGGGGTTTCAACAACGCCTCCACCTGGGACGACTTCACCAACTATTTCGAGGTGGTGCCCGCCAACCACCTGGAGCGCCTGCTCTGGGCTGAGGCCGAGCGCATGGGGTCCCTGGTGGTGGACGCCGAGATCTTCAATTCCGAGCGGGATGTGGTGAAGGAGGAGCTGCGCCAGCGCATCCTGGCCGCCCCCTATGGCCGCCTGTTTGGTCTGATGATCCCGGAGGCCAGCTATCAGACCCACCCCTATAAGCGTCCCGGCATTGGCTCCATCGCCGAGCTGGACGCCGCCACCATCGATGATGTGCGGGCCTTCCACCGGGACTATTACCGTCCCGACAATGCAGTGCTGATCGTCATTGGCAATTTCGACGAGGGCCAGCTGGACGCGTGGGTCGACCGCTATTTCGGCCCCCTGAAGACCCCAGTTGCGCCCCTGAAGCGCGTGGATGCGGTGGAGCCGCCGCGCACCGGCCCCGGCGTCTTTGACGGCTATGGCCCCAATGTGCCCCTGCCGGCCGTGGTGCTCACCTGGCTGGGCGCCTCTGCGGCCAGTCCGGACGCCCCGGCGCTGAAGGTGCTGGACGCCATCCTTTCCGGGGGCAAGTCCTCTCGGCTCTATAACAGCCTGGTCTATGAGCAGCAGATCGCCGTGGAGGCCTTCTCCATGGCCGACCTGCCGCAGCAGCCTGGCCTGTTTGCGGTGGGCGCCATCTTGGCCAGCGGTCAGACGGTGGACGCCGGCGAGGCGGCCCTGCTGGGAGAGGTCGCCCGCCTTCGGGCGGCGCCGCCGACCCAGGCTGAGCTGGATGAAGCCCGCAATGAACTGATCGCTGCGGCCCTGCGCGAACGCGAGACCGTCGATGGTCGGGCCTTTGCCCTGGGCTATGCCTGGGCGACCCAGGGCGATCCGGCCAAGGCCAATCGTGAACTGGCCGAGCTGGCCGCCGTCACCGCCGCCGATGTGCAGCGGGTGGCTCAGACCTATCTGGCCGAGGACCGGCGGATGACCATCCGGTATCGTCCGGAAGCTGAGCGCCCGGCGGGGACGGTCCCGGCAGAGCCTGTGATCCCCCCTGTCCAGGCGGTGGTCTTTGACGGGGAGATCGTCACCCTGGCCCCGGAGGGTGAGCGTCAGGCCCCGCCCCCTGTGGGCCCCGCCGTGGATCCGGTGCTGCCAACCCCCTCCGAGACCGTGCTCGACAATGGCCTGCGGGTCATCGTCGCCCGGTCCAGCGACCTGCCGCTCGTTTCCGCGGCCCTGATCGTCCGGGCCGGCGCCTGGGCTGATCCGGCCGGCGAGGCCGGGGCCATGTCCATGACGGCGGCCATGCTCACCGAAGGCACCACCACCCGCACGGCGCCGGAGATCGCCCAGCAGATCGAGGCCCTGGGCGCCAGCCTGTCGTCTTCGGCGGGGCTGGAGTCAGCAAGCCTCAGTCTGACGGTGATGTCCGACAAGGTGGCCGAGGCCTTCGCCATCCTGTCCGATGTGGCCCGCAATCCGGCCTTCGCCTCGGCCGAGCTGGCCCGCCAGACCGCCCAGGCCCTGGACGTGATGGCGGTGGCCTATGAGGACCCAGGTCAGATTTCGGGCATGGCCGTGGGGCCGGTGATCTTTGCCGGCACCCCCTTCGGCCATCCTGCCGGTGGCACGCCGACCTCCCTGCCGCGCCTGACGGTCGAGGGCCTGAAGGCCCTGCACAGCCGCCATTTCCGGCCCGACAACGCCATACTGGTGCTGAGCGGCGACATCTCGCAGGAGGCCGGCCTGGCCCTGGCGCAGCAGGCCTTCGGGGACTGGGCCCGTCCCGCCGACCCCCTGCCGGCCCAGCCGCAGGTCTCCCCCACCCCTCGCCGTCAGGTGCTGGTGATCGATCTGCCGGGGGCGGGACAGGCGGCGGTGCGCCTCGTAAAGCCGGCCATTTCCCGTCAAAATGAGGCCTATTATCCCGGTATTGTCGCCAATTCGGTGCTTGGTGGCGGCTATTCAGCCCGGTTGAATCAGGAAATCCGCATCAAGCGCGGCCTGTCCTATGGGGCCGGTTCGGGGCTCACCACCCGCCGGACCACCGGCGCCTTCCAGGCCCAGGCCCAGACCAAGAACGAGTCGGCGCCCGAGGTCATGGACCTGATCGCCACCGAGATGACCCGGCTGGCCGCGGCCCCGGTAACGCCTGAGGAACTGACCGCCCGTAAGTCGGTGCTGATCGGCGCCTTTGGCCGGGCCCTGGGAACGGCCGGAGGCCTGGGCGGGGTGCTTGGCGAACTGGCCCTGCAGGATGTGCCCCTGGCCGAGGTCGGCGCCTATACGGCCAAGGTCGAGGCGGTCACGCCCCAGGCGGTCCAGGCGTTCGCCGCGGCGCACCTGTCCCCCGCCGACGCCGCCGTCATCATCGCCGGGGACGCAGACCTGTTCATCGAGGCCCTGCAGGCCAAGGCGCCGGATCTGCGCCGCATTCCTGCCGAGACCCTCGACCTGGAAGCCCCTGCCCTGTGAGTGGCCTGAAGGCGGGGGTTGAACCTTGGCGGCGGAACCTGCCTAGATAGCCCATGCAGGATGAGTTCGATGTTGTGGTGGTCGGCGCGGGCGCCGCCGGTCTGGCCGCCGCCGCGCGCCTGTCCCGCGCGGCCCTTTCGGTGGTGGTCCTGGAGGGGCAGGGGCGGATTGGCGGTCGGGCCCATACCCTGGCGGCACGCATGGACCTGCCCCTGGACCTGGGCTGCGGCTGGTTGCACAGCGCCGATCGCAACCCCCTGGCGGCCCTGTTCGCCCGGGCCGGGGTGGCCCTGGACCGGACGCCCCCGGCCTGGGGCCGAGGCGCCGCCCATCTGAACCTGACCCCGGAAGATCAGGCAGCCTTCGCCGCCGTCTTGCGGGACTATGAAGCGGCCCTGGAAGAGGCCGCTCGAACGGGCCAGGAAGGCCGCGCCCTGACCGTCCTGACTCCAGGGGCAAACCGCTGGGCAGCCCTGCTGGAGGCCAACAGCGCCTGTTACCACGGGGCTGGCCTGTCGCAGATCTCCATCCAGGACCATGCCGCGCGCCAGGATACGGGCATCGCCTGGCGGGCGCCGGACGGCTATGGGGCGGCGATCTGCGGCCTGGCCCCGCGCTCGCTGATCGTCCCCCACTGTGCGGTGCTGTCCATCGACCATGAAGGTCCAAGGCTGCGGCTGGAGACCGCCCGGGGCAAGATCACCGCCAAGGCCGCCGTTGTGACCCTGTCCAGCGCCCTGATCGCCCAGGAGGCCATCCGGATTCATCCCCGTCTGCCGGCCAAGGTCGACGCCGCCATCGGTCTGCCCCTGGGCCAGGCGGAAAAGGTCTTCCTGCGGCCGTCTGCGCCAGAGGTTTTTCCCCGGGAAAGTCATCTGTGGGGCGCCCAGGACCGGGCGGCCACCGGCAGCTACTACATGCGGCCCCTGGGGCGGCCGGTGATCGAGTGCTATTTCGGCGGCGACCATGCCCGCGCCCTGGCCGAGGCCGGCCCCGGCGCCGCCACGGCCTTCGCCATTGACGAGCTGGCCGCCCATTATGGCGCCGATGTGCGCAGCCAGCTGCAGCCGGTGGCCGAGACCCGCTGGGGCGCCGATCCCTGGGCCATGGGCGCCTATTCCCACGCCCTGCCAGGCTGCGCGCCCGCCCGCCGGGCCCTGGCCGAACCCGTAGATGGCCGGCTGTTCTTCGCGGGAGAGGCCACCTCGACCCGATCCTATGGCACCGCCCACGGGGCCTGGGAGAGCGGCCTGCGGGCCGCCGATGAGGCCCTGGCCGCCCTGGGCCTCCGGGAGCCCTGACTCGCAGGCGTCACACATGCCGATTATGATGGTCTCCAAACTGCGGGGGCGCGGCATGGACGACCACATCACCCGGGCCTTGAGCCTTTCGCGGCGGCGCCTGATGGCGGCGGGCCTCGGGGCCTTTCTGGCCCCGGCCCTTGATCCCCGGCAGGCCCTGGCCCAGCCGGTCTATGCCGATTACCCGTTCCAGCTGGGGGTGGCCGCCGGGGACCCCGCCCCGGACGGCTTTGTGATCTGGACGCGCCTGGCGCCCCGGCCGCTGGAGATGGGCTATGGCATGCCCGCCCGCCCGGTGGCGGTCAGCTGGGAGGTGGCCGAGGACACAGGCTTCACCCGCATCGCCGCCAAGGGCGAGACCGTGGCCCGCCCCGAGCTTGGCCACGCGGTCCATGTGGAGGTGGGCGGCCTGTCCCCGGCCCGGACCTATCACTATCGCTTTATCTCAGGCGCCGAGCGCAGCCTGACCGGCAGGGCCCGGACGACGCCGGCCCTTGGCGCCTCGGCGGCTCAGGTCCGCTTTGGGGTGGTCGGCTGCCAGCATTATGAACAGGGGCTCTATACCGCCCATCGCCGCCTGGCCGAGGAGGATGAGCTCGATTTCGTGTTCTGCTACGGGGACTACATCTATGAGGGCCGCGCCGCCCGGGTGTGGAACTCTGCGGCCGGGCCCCAGGCCAATCAGCGCCAGCATGTGGGCCAGGAAATCTACAGCCTGGACGACTATCGCCGCCGCTATGCCCAGTACAAGATGGACGCCGACCTCCAGGCCAGCCATGCGGCGGCGGCCTGGTTCGTCACCTGGGATGACCACGAGATTGACAACAACTGGGTCAGCGACCTCGACCAGGACGGGACCGACCCGGCGATCTTCCGCCTGCGCCAGCAGGCGGCCATGCAGGCCTTTTACGAGCACATGCCCCTGCGGCGGTCCGCCTTCCCGGCGGGGTCAGCCATGCGCCTCTATCGGCGGGCCGACTACGGGACCCTGCTGCGGCTGAACCTGCTGGACACCCGCCAGTATCGCTCAGACCAGGCCTGCGGCGACCGCTGGGGGGTCTGCGACGAGTTGGAGCGGGCCCGGGCCGAGGTGCTGGGGGCGGCGCAGGAGCAGTTCCTGCTCGACAGCCTGTCGTCCTCCCCGGCCCGGTGGAACGCCATCGCCCAACAGATCATGATGATGGACCTGGACCGCGATCCTGGCCCTACCTACATGGCCAATCCCGATTCCTGGGGGGGTTATCGCGCCCCTAGGGCCAGACTGCTGCGCCAGATCCGCGACCGGCGGGTGGCCAATCCGGTGGTCCTGACCGGGGACGAGCACCAGAACTATGCCGGTGAACTGCATCTGGATGGGCGCAATCCTGAGCCACGGGCCATCGCCACGGAGTTCGTGGCCACCTCCATCACCTCTGGCGGCGATGGGGTCGATCAGCAGCCGCGCATGGTCCAGATCCAGGCGGCCAATCCGCAGATGAAGTTCAACAACTCCCAGCGGGGCTACCTGCTGTGCGAGGTGACCCCGGAGCGCTGGCAGACCGCCTTCCGGGTGTTGGACAAGGTCAGCACGCCAGGCGGGACGATCAGCACCCGGGCCAAGATGGTTGTGCCAGCCGGTGAGACCGTGGTGGTTCCGGCCTAGAGGGCGACGAGCTCGAAAACGGCCCTAGCCCAGGTTCGCCCGCTCGCCCCACCGGGCAAGGTCGGGTTCGTGGCCCATGAGCGCCAGGCCTGAGGCGATGGACTCCAGCTCCCCGCCGGTCTCGATGGTTTCTGGGGCGAAGCGGCGGGCGAAGATGGCGCGGACCGCCGGCACCAGGGAGGAGCCGCCGGTGAGGAACACCCGGTCGATCCCGTCCGGGGTCAGGCCGGCGTCGGCCAGGGCCTCGTCCACCGCGACCTCGATCTTGTTCAGCTCCGGCGCGATCCAGGCTTCGAACTCGGCCCGGGCCACCTGGCGGACGATGGAGACCCCGCCGGCCTCGAAGGCGAAGGTCGCCGCATCCTGCACCGAAAGGGTCTCCTTCAGGCGGGAGACCGCCCGGTAGAGCGGGTAGGCGTGGTTGTCGTCGAGGATTTCGATCAGCCGGGCGATCTTGTCGGGCTCCACGGCCTCGCGCTCGAGCCTGCGGATTTCGCGCATGTCCCGGGACGCCCGCAAGAGCGCCAGCTGGTCCCAGCGGGCGAAGGCCGAATAGTAGCGATTGGGGATCGGCAGGGTCTTGCCGAAGGTCCTGTAGCTGGAGCCCTTGCCGAGCGCGGGCGAGACCAGCTGGTCAATGATCCGGTAGTCAAAGGCGTCGCCGGCCACCCCAACCCCCGACCGCCCCAGGGGCTCGGCCCGGAAGGCGCCCAAGGCGTCCCGCCGGAAGCGGATGATCGAAAAATCGCTGGTGCCGCCGCCGAAGTCGCCGACCAGCACCGTAGCGTCGGCCTTGAGCGTGCGGGCGAAGAAGAAGGCCGCGCCCACCGGCTCATAGACATAGACGATCTCGGAAAATCCCAGGCGGGCAAAGGCCGTCTCGTAGCGGGAGAGCGCCAGGCGCGGGTCGGGGGCTGCGCCAGCAAAGGTCACCGGGCGGCCGACGATCACCCGGGCGGGCAGCTGGGCGAGGGCCGCACCCCCATGGTCGCGGAGCTTGAACAGGAAGGCCGAGAGCAGGTCTTCGAACCCGTAGCGGCGGCCCAGGATCTGGGTCTCGGTAAAGCTCGACGAGGCGGCAAAGGTCTTGAACGACTGGATGAAGCGGGTTTCCAGCGGGTCTTCCACATAGGCCTCGATGGCCCAGGGTCCGGCCTCCACCGTGCGCTCGGTGGGCTGGTCCGGCGGCGCGTGGAAGGCGAGCGCCGAGCGGAAGGCGAAGACCTCTCCCTCCGGGGCCGGAAACCGCACGAGGCTGGCCGCCGCCCCCGGCGCCGCCAGGGCCAGCACCGTATTGGTGGTGCCAAAATCGATCCCGAGGCTGAGACCGGGTTCTGGCGGTGATGCGGCGATCATGGCGCGGACTCCTTCGGGGGCGGACGGCGGATCGCCCGCCGCCCCCGAAGGCGCGCGATCCGTCAGTTAGGCTGGCGGGCGCCGAAAGCCATCAGCGCGGCCCCTCGGTCTGGCGCAGGTCGTAGGCGGCGAGCGTCGCCAGCTGCAGGATGCGGGTCACCGAGGAGGAAAGGGGTGCGATCTGCACCGACTTTTCGAGGCCCAGCAGAATGGGGCCGACGAGGGTGGCGCCGCCAAAGGCCTGCACCAGCTGGGTGGAGATATAGGCCGAGTGGATGGCCGGCATGATCAGCACATTGGCCGGGCCGGTCAGGCGCATGAACGGGAAATTGCCCCGACGCTCGGGCTCCAGGGCCAGGGACGGGGGCATTTCGCCCTCATACTCGAAGTCCAGCTCCATCTCGTCGAGCATGGACACAGCCTCCCGCACCTTTTCGGAGCGGTCGCCCATGGGGTTGCCGAAGGTGGAGTAGGACATGAAGGCCAGGCGTGGGGTATAGCCCAGGGCCTTGACGGCCTGGGCGGCCTCCAGCGCGATCTCCACCAGGTCCTCGGCCTCGGGCATTTCGGTGACATTGCTGTCGGCGATGAACAGGGTGTGGCCCTTGCCCAGCAGCACCGACATCCCCATCACCCGCCCGGCCGGGGCCGGATCGATCACCCGCAGGACCTCGTCGAGCACCTGATCATAGGACCGGGTCACCCCGGTCACCATGCCGTCGGCGTGGCCCAGCGCCACCATGCAGGCGGCAAAGGTGTTGCGGTCCTGGTTCACCAGCCGCTGCACGTCGCGCATCAGATAGCCCTGGCGCTGCAGACGGGCATAGAGGAAGTCGGCGAACTCCGGATTGTGTTCCGACACCCGGGCATTGACCACCCGCAGGCCCGCATCATCGGGGTTGAGGCCCACGGCGCGCATGTTCTCGGCCACCAGCTCCTCGCGGCCCACCAGGATGGCCTCCCCGAGACCGGCGGTCTGGAAGGCGTAGGCCGCACGGATCACGCTGGGCTCCTCGCCCTCGGCGAACACCACCTTCTTCTTGGGCCCGGCCATGACCGACCCCTGCAGCTTCTGCAGGAAGGCCGCAGTGGGGTCGAGGCGCTGGGCCAGCTGGGCGCGATAGGCGTCCATGTCCTCGATGGGCTTGCGGGCCACGCCGGAGTCCATGGCCGCCTGGGCCACGAAGGGCGGGATATAGGAGATCAGCCGGGGATCGAAGGGGCTGGGGATGATGTATTGCGGGCCGAACTTCAGCTGGGCGCCGTGATAGGCCGCAGCCACCTCGTCGGGGACGTCCTCCTCGGCCAGGGCCGCCAGGGCTTTAGCGCAGGCGATCGTCATCTCCATGTTCACCCGGCGCGCCCGCACGTCCAGGGCGCCGCGGAAGATGTAGGGG
>SXGS01290492.1_pt1 | contig 11812 bp, 8 predicted proteins | sample 3174681 | NCBI WGS metagenome assembly SXGS01 (sample SAMN11356861, study PRJNA531348) | freshwater metagenome | isolation source: freshwater sample F1-80 | place: China: Fuxian Lake, Yuxi | collected 2017-12-25 | reverse complement strand
GCCAACGACAAAGAATCGAACACCATTCGCACCGGCAATCGGATTTGCCGGACTCCACATGGGTCGGTGCGCCTGATGGGTCGGTGCGCCTGATGGGTCGGTGCGCCGGATGGGTTGGTGCGCCCGATGGGTTGGTGCGCTCGATGGGTCGGTAAGCTCGTTCTGACTGTGCATCGGCAATCGGAGTTGCCGGACTCCAAGTGGGTCGGTGCGCCTTTTGGACCCAGGGAGCGCTGCCCGCCCGCCACGCCGCCGGCTTGGCGGGCGCTCTCCTGCTGCGCTGCGCTGCATTGGGCCCTACAGCCGAAACGTCCCGCCATCCACCCACGGGTTCGGGGTGCGGGGGGCGGGGCCGGTGGGGCGGGGTGGGCGCACGGTCAGGGCGAGGGCGGCGGCGAGGACGGCCGGCGGGGGGGCGGGCGGGCTGGCCAGCGCGTGTTCATCCAGGAACCGGGTGTGGAGGTGGCCGGCGCGGAACTCGGGGTGGCGGATCACCCGGCGCAGGAACGAGAGGTTGTGGGGCACGCCCAAGAGCACGAATTCTCCCAGGGCGCAGTCCATGCGCCGGAGGGCGGCGGCTCGGGTTTCGGCCCAGACGATGAGCTTCGCCAGCAGGGGGTCGTAGTGGACGCCTACCTCGCTGCCCTGGCGTACGCCGCTGTCCACCCGTACGCCGGGCCCGGCCGGCTCCCGGTAGATCTGGATGCGGCCGCTGCCCGGAAGGAAGCCGCGCTCGGGGTCTTCAGCATAGATGCGGCACTCGATGGCGTGGCCTCGCGGCGCCGGCAGCGGATCGGGGAACGGCAGCAGCTCTCCGGCGGCCACCCGGAGCTGTGCCTGCACCAGGTCGAAACCGGTGACGCATGCGGTGACCGGATGCTCCACCTGGAGCCGGGTGTTCATCTCGAGAAAGTAGAAGCGGCCCGCGGCGTCGAGCAGGAACTCGATGGTGCCGGCGTTCCGATAGCCGACCGCCTCGGCGGCGCGCACGGCGGCCTCCCCCATCCGCACGCGGAGGGCGTCGTCCACCGCCGGCGACGGTGACTCCTCAATGATCTTCTGGTGGCGCCGCTGGATGGAACACTCGCGCTCTCCGAGCGAGACTGTGCGGCCGTGGTGGTCTGCGAAGACCTGCACTTCCACGTGCCGGGCGGGGGTCAGATCTCGCTCCAGAAAGACGCGGCCGTCTCCGAACGACTTCTCCGCCTCGCTCCGCGCACTTTCGATCGCGGCCGCCAGTCCGTCCTCCCCCGCCACGCGCCGCATGCCTTTCCCGCCGCCTCCGGCTGAGGCCTTGACGAGAAGCGGAAATCCGATCTCCGCGGCCGCCGCGCGCACCGGCGCGAGGTCGGGGACCTCCACCTCTCCATGCCAGCCGGGCACCACCGGGACCCCCGCCGCGGCCATCCGCTCGCGGGCCGCCACCTTGTCCCCCATCGCCCGGATTGCCCCCGGTGGCGGCCCGATCCAGGTCAGCCCCGCCGCCTCTACCGCTGCGGCAAACTCTGCGTCTTCGGAGAGGAACCCGTAGCCCGGATGTACGGCCCCGGCGCCCGCCGCCCGCGCCGCTTCCAACAACTTCGGGACGTGAAGGTAGGTGTCCTGTGAGCGCACCCCATCGAGCGGGAGCGCGTGGTCCGCGAGGCGCACGTGCGGCGCGTCCCGGTCGGGGTCCGAGAAGACCGCGACCGCCTCAATCTCCAGTTCGTGGAGTCCACGGATGACGCGAACAGCGATTTCGCCCCGATTGGCCACCAGCACTCGCGAGAACATAGCCCCTCCTGCTCACCCTGCGCCGGAACGCAGATCACGTACACGGAGTCTCCGAACTCCGCTTCCGAGACTTCCAGCCGCCCCACCGCATAGGGAGTCTCCAAACTCCGATTCGGAGACTCCCAGCCAGTCTGAGCCTTCGCACGCTCCCCCCGGCCCCACTGCTGCACGAGGGGACTCCGGGGTCCACCGGATAGCTCCGAAACGGAGTCCGGAGACTCCACATCGCTTCGAATCATCGCAGGAGTGAGTGGAGAGGAGCGAGTGGTCCTCTTTCCTCACTCCTCTCCGCTCGTTCCTCCCCACACGGGGCGCCGCCTTTCTCCGGCCGCTGTTGTCCTGTTTCGCTCGTACGGGGCAGGACGATGTGATGGTAGTCGCGAACTTTCCATTGAGGAGATACTTTGTCATGGCGATGGGTCTACAACTCTACCCGCCCAGTGTGTCGGCCACCCCGCGCGGTCTGACGGCGCCCTCCCGGCGCTACTGGCTCTTTTCGGTTCTAGTGCTGCTTGGATTGGGGCTCTTCCTCCTTTTCTATCTCGGCTGCGTGGTCGGCTCGGGCTATCTCGTCTACCTGGCATTCACCTATCCGCTCGAGGCGGTGGGCCGGAACGAGGTGGCTCTCAAGCTCTTTGCCATCGTCGGCGGCGCCATGCTGTTTCTGTTCTTCGTGAAGTCGCTGTTCAAGCGCCAGCAAGCGGACCTGTCGGAGTACATCGAGATCCGGGAAGCGGACCAACCGGAACTGTACGCGTTCATTCGCCGCCTCTGCCGCGAGTTGCGCGCTCCGTTTCCGCATCGGATCTTCCTTTCCTCCGACGTGAACGCGGCGGTGTTCTACGATACTTCGCTGCTGAATCTGCTGGTGCCGGTGCGCAAGAACCTGGAGATCGGCCTCGGGCTGGTGAATGTCCTCACCATCAACGAGTTCAAGTCGGTGCTGGCCCACGAGTTCGGACACTTCGCCCAGAAGACGATGGCGCTCGGGCAGTACGTGGCGCTGGCCAGTCGCGTGATCGGCGACATGGTGTTCGCTCGAGACCGCTGGGATGATGTCCTGGATACCTGGCGGAGGCTGGACTTCCGGCTGGCGCTCTTCGGGTGGGTTTTCACCGCCTTCATCTGGGTGCTGCGCTGGGTGCTGAAAGGGGTGTTTCTGGTCTTGAATCTGGGCAGCCTGGCGCTGAGCCGGGAGATGGAGTTCCACGCAGACCGGATGGCAGTGAGTGTGGTGGGGAGCGACGCCCAGGTCCACGCGCTCTACAAGAGCACTCTCGCCGGGGAGCAGCAGCAGCGGGCAGCCGGCGCGCTGAACCAGGCCGCGCTGCACCAAATGTACACGTCCGACTTCTACTATCGCCAGACCCGGGCGTTGGAGGCGATGCGGGCGGAGCGAGGTGAACCGAATCTGGGCATTCCGCCCCCTCTCCCAGCGAGCGTCACGGAGAAGACGCAGGTTTTCCCGGTCACCGAAGGCAACGCGGGGATCTGGGATTCCCATCCCACGCACTGGGAACGGGAGCAGAACGCCAAAGAGGTGTACATCCGGAGTGCGCCCGACGACCGCCCGGCCTGGCTTCTATTCCGGGACGCAGAGCGTCTGCGTGAGGAGATGACCACCCGGATCTACGCGGACCTGGTCAGTGTGCAGGGCGAACTCTCGCTTTCCAGTCCGGAGAAGGTGCAGGAGGTGATCCGCACGGAAGCGGAAGCGGAGACATATGACGCCCGCTACCAGGGACTGTTCGACCACCGGCCCGTAGAGCCCGGAGATGTGGCGGCACTGGCCGGAGAGGCAGTCGCGCAGCCCTGGCCCGAACCGCGCCTCCTGGTCGTTTTCGACCGGGTGTATGGCGGGAAGATGGCCGAGTTCATCAAGGACTACAACCGTCGGCGCGAAGAGTATGCCTTCCTGGATGCCCTGAAAGACGGTCGCATTCGCCTGCGCCGGAAGGAGTTTGAGTTCCGGGGTCAGACCCGGCGCGTGAAAGAAGTCGAGACGCTCTTCCACCTCGTAGATACGCAACTGGATCAGGACATCGCCGCACTCAAAGAGCTGGACCGGGACATCTTCCGGGCACACTACCAGATGGCTGCGGCACTCCCCGGCGGCGTCGCGGCGGAATTGCTGGCCCGGTACCAGTTCCAGGCCCTGGCCCAGAGTATCTTTCAGCACTTTTGGAGCGCTCAGCCCGTATTTCGCGGTTCAACATATCCGTAACTAACTCAACAATTTTCTGTGGCCATGGTTACAGAAAACAAGCTCCGGGGGCTGATTTCACCTGGTGTTCCTCAGGTGTCAGCCAATAGTTCGATCATATAGTTTGCTATTCTGGCCCCTCACTGTGGCCCGAAAGGGTCAGATGTTGCGAACCGCGAAATACGGGCTCAGGGGCGTTTCTTCGCGCTGATCGAGGGCCTGTCCGGCACGCAGGACCTCTCCAAAGAGGACGCCCAGGAGGCCATCGAATGCTTTCGCGAGATCTGGAACGAGGCCTCCGGCGCCCTGAATGACGCGCGGCCGCACCGCCTGCCGCCTCTCCGGAACCTGACGCCGGGTGCGTCACTGGCGGACTTTCTCCAGACGCGCGCACTCCCGCCTTCCCCTCCGGCGTTGGAGTTCCCCGACGGATCGTGGTGTGAGGCGATGGCGCCGGTTCTCCACGAGGGAGCAGAGCGGGCACGCACGATTATGGTGAAGAACCAGGGGGAAATCCTCGCGCTCCAGGAGCGGATTGCCGGCGTCTGGCGGGAAAGCGTCCGCGACCTACGTCCCGATTAACCAACTCTAACGGCAGCCGCGTGCCGGATACGGTATCAATTCCCTGGCCACGCCTGGGCGCCCCGGCTCGACTCCGGAGACACGCCGATATTGCCACGCTGTGCGCCATGAGGACCGAAGCATGCGATTCCTACCCCTGCTGTTTCTCGTGGGAGCAGCGGCTCCGGCCGCCGCCGCTCCCCCTCCCGAGCTCCCCGTGCTGCTGCCGCCGGCCCGGGAGACGGCTCTCACCCGGCATCTGGCGCCGGAACGTCCGACCCTGTTCCTGTTCTATCGGCCCGGGAGCACGATGGAGCGCACGCTGGCGGAGGAGTTGCAGAAGGAACTCTCCCCGGCCGTTGGGTTGCGCTGGGTCCCACTCTCCACCGGGGTCGAACCGCTGGCAAAGCAGCATCAGGTGACGGAGACTCCTACGGCGCTGGTCTACGACCGCCGCGCCCGGCTCGTCGCCCGCTCGTCCGATCCGGCGGGCATCCGGGACGCGGTCCGGCGGTCCCGTGGGGTGATGCGCCTCGACTGGGCCGCGGATGACGACCCGCGCATGGCCCGAGTGGAGCAGCTTCTTGGTCGGCGCCCCGGCGGCGGCATTCTGCGTACGATGAGCCTGCAGCCCGAGTACCTGGCCGCGATCAATGAAGCCGCGCGAAAGGCCCACTTTGCGGATGGTTTCCTCGACCGCCGGACCAAGGAGATGATTGCCACCCACGTCTCCGCGCTGAACCGGTGTAAGTACTGAGTGGGCAGCCATGCGCGCTTCCTGCAGTTGCAGGGACAGAGTGAAACCGATGTGGATGCCATCGCCCGCGGCGCGGCGGATCAAGCAAAGATCGCGCCGAAAGAGCAGGTGCTGCTCAACTACGTGAAGGTGCTGACGCTCGAGCCTGCGAAGGTGCGGGACACCGATGCCGAGGCACTGCGGAAGGCCGGCTGGACGGACGAACAGATCTTCGAAGCATCGTTTATCACCGCCCTGTTCGCCTTCTTCAACCGGATGGCGGATGCCTATGGGCTGGATTACCCCGAGACCGGCTGGCTGCCCGAGGAGCGACGGCCCTTGAAGGAGGCTGCGGGGGCTTGTCCCTAGCGGCGCCCAGAATAGCGCGCAGCTACGGCGTGGGCAGCCGGCGGCCGTTCCAGAAGGCGTTGTCCGTCTCCAGGGCTTCGCGGCGCATCCACTTCGCGTGACCGTCGCAGAAGGCAACGTTCGCCCCACCCTGGTGGCGAATGCCGACCCGGGTGTGGCCGGCGCCCGGGTAGCCGGGGAGCGGTAGGGAAACGCGGCAACTGGTGCCCCACCTGCTTCCGGCCGGCAGCAGCGGCGGATCCACGGTGTAGCCGTGATTCAGCAGCCGGTCGCAGTCGTTCTGCGGCTGCGGGGCCCAGGGCAGCGAGTTGGCGGCCCAGCCGCCGGTTCCGGCCGCGTCCGCTACGGCCAGCGTGTCGGCCGGAAACTCGATCGCTGCCTCGGCAGTCCAACCGGCTCCCCCCCGATCCGGCGAGCGGGCCAGGTACTGGTGGTTGTACCCATAGGACATATTCCGGAAGTCGTAACTGGCGGGGGCAGACGGGCAGACCAGGATCCGCTGGTTGCGCGCATTAGGCTGGATGATCGTGTGCCAGCGTTCGGTGCTCGAGCCTGGATACGAGTAGACTGGATACCCTTCGTAGTCCTGCGCATACATCGCGATCGCCAACGACAGTTGCCGCACATTTGTGAGACATGCCACCTGACGTGACTTCTCTCGCCCCTGGGCGAACACCGGGAAGAGGATCGCAGCCAATATGGCAATGATCGCTATCACGACGAGAAGTTCGATCAGGGTGAAGCCACGTGCAGCACTTCGTTTCCAGGTCACGGGTCCGTTCTCCACTGTTCAGGCTGACTACATCCGAAGTATAGCCAGGCGCAGAACAGGAGTCAGGAGTCACGGCTGTTTTTTTTAGTCTTGCCTAAATTCAAGTCGAGGGTGGCGCATAGAGGTCAGGATAGAACAGGCGCGCGACCGCGCGCCACGGAAGCTGTGCGCCGAGGCGCAGGGCCTCGTCTACGGCGTCTCGTCCGCAAGCGTCGAGGGCTTCCCGCACCAACGGGGTGGCGCGGAGGTCCGGCTCGCCGTCTGCCTGACACATCTCCTCTCGCAGGCTGCGCACTGCGGCCAGCGCCTGCACGCGGGCCAGTAGTCCGACGTCGTGCTCGGCCAGGCGGACGCAGCGGTGCAGCGCCACTGCGATCCCCGGCCGGTAGTCCAGTTCACCCCAGACCAGGATGGCGTCCCGGAGGAGGGCGGCGGCTTCGGCCGTGCGCCCCATCAGACGCCGGGTCTCGGCGCGGGCGCAGAGAGTGTTGCCCAGGTTCTGCAAGTCTCCTGCTTCCCGGAAGAGGCGCAGGCTTTCCTCCTGGAACTGCTCTGCCCTCACGAGATTCCCCAGCTCCATTTCTACTTCGCCGAGATTGTGGAAGGTGGTAGCCATGCCCTGGGTGTCTCCCAGTTGCCGGCACACCTCCAGCGCCTGCGTATACCACTCGCCGGATCGGACATGTTCCTGCAGGCAGGAAGCCAGATTTCCGAGGTTGTTCAGGGCGCGCCACTCGCCGTTGAGGTCGCCCGCTTCTCGCGACAGGCGCAGGCTTGTTTCCAGCGGTGCGCGCGCGGCGTCGAAGTTGCCCGCGAACAACTGGAGAATCCCGAGCGCCAACCACGCGCTCGCACGGGCAGGCGCGGCACAGCCGGGGTCCTCTCCCCCGGCGTGGAGGGCGCGCTCCACCCACCGCCGACCTTCTTGCAGGTGGCCGCGGGTGGTCCAGAAGCGCCAGAGGGCTCCTACTAACTCCAACGCTCGCTCGCGATTCGCCTGGGAAGCCGGAGCGGCGCCGGGGGGAGCGTCCTCCTGCTCGGGTGTCGTGAGCAGCCAGCTCAGCGCCGCTCGCAGGTTTTCGTGCTCGTCGTCCAGGCGCGCCAGCCAGTCGGGTTGGAGCTCCCCCCGGAGGCCCGCTCCGGCGCCGCGCGCGAACGCAAGGTAGTATTCGGCGTGGCGCTGCCGGAACAGCCCCTGCTCCGGGTCCTCAGCGAGACGCTCCAGCGCGAATTCGCGGAGGGTCTCCAGCATCCACAAACGGGCGGTGTCACCCCAGCCCCGTTCCTGGTGGAGGAGAGAGTTTTCCAGCAGGCGTTCCAGCGCCCCGAGGACATCGGGGGCCTCACTTCGGCATTGCCGGGCAGACCGGACGAGGTCCGGGGACACAGTCCCCGCTCCAGGGGCGAAGTCGTCTCCGGGCGGACGGCTCGGGTCGAGCACTGCTTCTGCGGCCGTGACGGTGAAGCTCCCCTGAAACACGGCAACGCGCCGGTGCATCGCCTGATCCTCTGCAGACAGGAGGCGCCAACTCCACTCGAGCGTTGCGCGCAGGGTCTGCTGATGCGCTGCGAGATGTGCGGGCCCTCCGGTGAGCCAGCGAAGTGCGCCGCGCTCCGGCGACTCGGGTCCGTGCGGCAGGATGCGCTGCAGAATCGCCTGCGGGGAGAGCGCCCGGACACGCGCGGCGGCCAGTTCCAGCGCCAGGGGAAGGCCATCGAGCGCACGCACCAGTTGTGCGATGGCGGCGGCGTTGTGCTGGGTGAGCGTGAGGTCCGGCAGGACAGCCCGCGCGCGGTCGAGGAACACCGCCACGGCCGGGTTTTTCGCGAGCGTGTCCAGATCCGGCAGGGGGCCGGGTTCGGGGAGCAACAACGGGCGAACGGGGAACTCGTGCTCGCCGTGGACGCGGAGTGCGGTGCGGCTCGTAGCGAGTATGCGGAGTGCCGGCGCCGCAGCGAGTAGCTCGGAGACGAACCGGCCGGCGCCCCGCATTTGTTCCAGATTGTCGAGAATCAGCAGCACACGTGCTTCGCCCAGCGTGCGCTTGAGGCGCGCGACCGGATTGCTGCCGGTGAGTTGCAGGGCGTTGGCCAGAACCAGGGGCGCCTCCTCTGCGTCTGCAGTCGAGGCGAGCGCGGCGAAGAGCACGCTTTGCGTTTCATCCGGCGCGCACGCGGCAGCGACTTCGAGCGCCAGCCGGGTCTTGCCCACCCCTCCGGGACCGAGCAGAGTCACGAGGCGCGCCTGATCCAGGCGCATCAGCACGTCCTGTGCCTCCGCTTCGCGTCCCAGGCAGGGCGTCAACGTCGTCGGAATGTTTACCCGCCGCCGCGGCCGCCGCGGTGGTTTGGCGAGGCGCAGCGCTTCGTAGCCGGCGTGGAGCATCCAGCCGCCGTCGGTCAGTTCCAGCAAACCCCGGCGGCGCAGTTGGAGCAGCGCCCCCTGAATGGCGGCGGGCAGGCCGCGGGTTTCGTGGCGCAGCCAGGTCACGAATGCTTCCGGGGGCTCGATCCGCAGCGTGGTTCGCATCCAGGCCCGGACTCCGGCGGGAGTGAGTTCGGCGAGTTCCATCTGCTCCAGGGGACATGCTTCGGGAAGTGCGGGGCCCCCGTGGTGGCCGGCAGTGCCTGACCAGACGAGCGCCACCGCCGGCGCCCGAGCCTGCAGGCGGGCTTCCACCCAGTGGCGCGACTCTATGTCGAGTTCGGACCAGCGCTCTGCGGTGATGAGGAGCGGTGCGCGACGGGGTTGTTCCGAGGCCGGGAGTCCGCTCGGATCCGGGAAGGGGCCCCCCGGGAGACCCTCCGCTGCGCGTTGGGTCCGGCCCCCCACGGGTTGGTTCCCGGTGTCCACCCGCACTGCGCGTTCCAGGGCCGTGCCCCCGGAAGCTCCCCTTTGTGCCGGCCGCAGCCGTACGACGGCGCCCCCGCGCATCCGGGCCCACTTCTCCGCCTCCGCCAGCAGGGCCGAACGGCCGGACCCGGAGGCCCCCACAAGGTGCAGCGCGCCCGTGCGCCCGTCCGCCGCCAGGTCCAGCAAGCGTCGCAGCGCGGTCAGTGCTTCCTCCCGTTCGATCAGGCGGCCCGGGAGTTCCCAGGAGTGGGCCTCGGTGTCCGACACGCACTCCTGGCGCGTGACGACCCGTCCCCGCCCCACGCGCTTCGCTTCGCCGAGGCAGCGATCGGCCGCATCAAAGAGACTCGACGCGTCGGCGCCATCCTCGGGGAATGTGGCGACACCCACACTGATGGACAGATCCAGAGGCGGATCGCCGGGAAAGGGAGCACCACGCACGGCGTCCAGGAGCCGGCGCCCGAGCGCGGTGGCGCGCACGAGCGGCGTGCCCGGCAGCACCAGCACGAATTCGTCGCCCCCATAGCGAAACGCGAAATCCGAGCGCCGGATGCCCGCCCGGAGGCGGGCGCCGAACTCCGCGAGTACAGCGTCACCGCGGGTGTGGCCGAAGGCATCGTTGATGCTCTTGAAGTAGTCGAGATCCAATACCAGGATCGAGCAGGCCCCGCCGGATGTGCGGGACTGCTCGATCTCGTGCTGGAGCACGCGCGCCAGCGTGTCGCGGGAGCGCACCCCTGTGAGCAGATCTCTGGCCATCGTGCCTCATTGCTCCTTTGTGTTGGAGCAGGAAGCCGCTGTGTACCGCTTACATTTCGAAGCGGAAGTGGCTGCGGCCGACCTTCAGTTCGTCCCCCGGCCGGAGCACGTGCTCGGTGATCCGCTCGCCGTTGACCCACGTGCCGTTGGACGAGGCCAGGTCGCGGGCGGTATAGGTGCGCCCGTTGAACAGGAGTTCAGCGTGCTGGCGCGAGACGGCCGTGTCGTTCCGGAGCGGAATCGTATTGGAAGACTCCCGGCCCAGGGTGGTCCGCTCTCCGAGTTCGTAGACATGACCGCGGTCTGTGCCGCCGATGGCGATGAGGCGCCCTACCGCGCCGCGAGCCGGAGGCGTGTCGTCGGCCGGGACGGGGGCGCGGGCCGCGACAGCGGCGTTAGTCGCTAGGTGGTCTCCCGCGTCGGCCGCGGCTCCGGCCGCGCCGGAGCCGGACCGGGCCCGCGTAGCCGGCGCCTCACCTGGGGCTTCTGCCCGGGCGCGGGTGGCCAGTGCCGGGCCCGGGTCACCTTCCCGGGCGCGCGTGGAGTACGGATCCTCGCTGCTCGCCTCTTCCCCGGTGCGGGCGCGCGTGGAGTACGGATCCTCGCTGCTCGCCTCGGGCTCGGTGCGGGCGCGCGTGGAGTAGGGGTCCTCGACGGCTGCCTCTCCCTCGGGGCGGGCGCGGGTGGAATACGGATCGCCCTCCGGCGCGCCGGCCGCCGCCTGGCCGCGGGTGGAATAGGGATCGGCCTCCGGCACACCGGCGGCCGCCTGGCCGCGCGTGGCAAACGGGTCGGCGCTGCCTGCGGCATCGCCATCGCGCGCGCGGGTGGAGTAAGGATCCTCGGCGGCGGCCGTGCCCGACGCCGAGTCCTGCCCCCGCGTGGCGTAGGGATCCGGAGTGGCCGCCGGAGGGTCTTCCGTGCCGGGGCGCGCCTGGGTAGCAAAGGGGTCGGGAACTCCCGACGCCCCCGAGCGGGTCGCGAACGCATCCGGCACGGCAGGCGACTCCGGTCCGGCGTCCGGGCGCGCCTGCGTGGCGAAGGCATCCGGTACGGCATCCGGCTGCGAGCGGGTGGCGAAAGGATCGCCGGCCGGGGCGGCGCCTGCGTCCTGCGCCCGTGTCGAAAAGGGATCGGGGGCGACCGGAGCAGGTCCTGCAGGCGTGCCGCGGGTGGCATAGGGATCCTCCCGCGGAACCCGAGTGCCGAGGTTCACGGTTGGATGAGTCGGCGGCGGGCTCGGGTCCCTGGGCATCGGAGTCGCCGGACCGGCCGCCTTCGGGTTCTTGTCTCCTGCCTCTTGTTTCCGGGCGGTTGCGTCCGGAACCGGAGGCGCCGGCGGAACACTGCGCTGTCGCCCGGACTGGAGGGCGCTCTCGTAGGGATCGAGTTCCGGTTCCGGCGGCGGGGCAGCCGGCAACGTCCGGGTGGTGGCGGCCACCTGCCCACTCCCTGATCGTTGTCGCAGCCACATGGTCACGCCCACACCCATCGCGACAGCAACCACGCCGAGCAGAATCCAGATCATGACGCGCATCTCCTCGCACCCGCCCGCCGGGCCCGCCGGCGGGAAGCCATACGACGGTGTTGTTCGACGGCGGGCCGGAGTCTCCCTCGCTTCCTGCCTAAGGTCAACACCTGCTGTCCTGGACTTTGGCCATTTTGGAGGGCGACGGGGCAGCAACGCGACCGGATAGAATTGAAGTTGCAAATCGATTCCACCGGGAACCACCATGCTCACCCCGTCTGCCGAGATTCTAGCCGTTTTGGCGCCGTTTGCGTCTT
>SXGS01510953.1_pt1 | contig 11814 bp, 13 predicted proteins | sample 3174681 | NCBI WGS metagenome assembly SXGS01 (sample SAMN11356861, study PRJNA531348) | freshwater metagenome | isolation source: freshwater sample F1-80 | place: China: Fuxian Lake, Yuxi | collected 2017-12-25 | reverse complement strand
TTGACTGAAGCCGACGCTATTCTCGTACGGCTTCTCTTCGACGAGTACTTCCAATTCCTTCAGCCGCTCGACCGCCACCGCGCGCGCCTCGAAACGGTCCAGCCCCGCGAGCGATTCGCCGGCCAGATTGTTCATCGTGCCGTTCGCGTTCATGATGTCCACGACGGGCAGCTTGTGACGCTGGCCGATTTCGAAATCCGCTTTGTCGTGCGCGGGCGTGACCTTGAGCACGCCGGTGCCGAATTCAAAATCCACATGCGCGTCGGCGATGATCGGGATGAGCTTCTGCTCGCGGGTCAACTGGATCGGCAGCGGCCGGACGACGTGCTTGCCGATGAGATGCGCGTAACGCGGGTCCTTCGGGTTCACGGCCACGGCGGTGTCGCCGGGAATCGTTTCCGGCCGGGTGGTGGCGATGGTCAGCCACGTGCCGGGCGATTCGGCCACCTCGACCTTGAAGTGGTACATGAAGCCCTTCTGCGGCTTCATTTCCACCTCCTCGTCGGAGAGCGCAGTCTGCGAAGCGGGGCACCAGTTCACCATTCGCTTGCCGCGATAGATGAGGCCCTTCTTGTAAAGCTCGACGAAGACCTTCTGGACGCAGCGTGAATACTCCGGGTCCATCGTGAAGCGCTCACGCGTCCAGTCGCACGAGCAGCCGAGTTTTTTGAGCTGCTGGATGATGATGCCGCCGTGCTTTTCCTTCCACGTCCAAACGCGCTTGAGGAACTCCTCGCGGCCGAGGTCGTGCTTGGTCTTCCGCTCCTCTTTCTTGAGCGCCTTCTCCACCTGCACCTGCGTGGCGATGCCCGCGTGGTCGGTACCGGGCAGCCAGAGGACTTCCTTGCCGTCCATGCGCGCCTTGCGGCTGAGGATGTCCTGAATGGTGTTGTTGAGGACGTGCCCCATGTGGAGCATGCCCGTGACATTCGGCGGCGGAATAACGATGGAGTAAGCCGGGCGCTTGTCGGAAACGCGCGCGGGATCGGCGGTGAAGCAGCCTTGCTTCAGCCAGAAATCATACCACTTGTCCTCAACGAGCTGCGGCTCGTAAGCCTTCGGAATTTCAGCCATGTTCTTGGAATCTGCCTTTCGCGGAAAGGCGGTTGAAGCCGATCGGTAACGGCGGCTTGCTAACTAAGCTCGCGCGCGCGAACGGCGAGAGGTCACTTCAACTCGTGGTCGCCGGGCTTCACACCCTTCTTGTAACCCTTGAAGGAATACATGGAGGGTTTGTATTCGCCGATGTAATCCACGTTGGCCTTGGCGGGAACTTCAATGCCGAGCCCCCAGAAGACGCTGTTGACGATGAGGCGCCGCGTCGCGTCGCTCTGCAGGTCGGTGGCCGCGCCCATGGTGGTGCAGAAGATCTTGTTCACCTTGCCGGCATCATTCTTCACCTCGCGCGTCCACGCGACGGGCATCATCGGCTCGTTCACGGACTGCTCGACGCCCTTGACGGTCTTCTTCTTGTAATCCGCGGGGGAGTCGGTCGGCTTCATCCCCTTGAGCACCTGGCCGCGCAGGAGAATCTTCGCGTCGGCCGGCGGATGCGCCTCGTACACGTCGGAATCGGCGAAGGCGTCCTTCGCACCGCGCAGGATCGGATGCTGCTCCGCGCCCGGCTCAGTGATACCGAGGCAGGCCTCGACCTTGTGCCGGCCCCAGTGCGTGACCCAAGTCTCGCCGAGCACCTGCCTGCCGAAGCCGCCGTTCTTGTTGAAGTTCCATTTCTCGTACGCTCCCTTGATTCCACTGAATGCGTGCGTGCTGGTGCGAAGGGCGATGATCGGCACACCGCGGTTCACGGCGGCCTCGAACTTCTTGTTAGCCTCGTCGTTCCAGTGACGGAAACGCAGCAACATCACGACAGCGTCGGCGGAATCGAGCGCGGCGGGATTCGACAGGCTGCCGCCGGCGTCAGGATTGATGAACCCCTCGGCGTCCACGGAGAAGAGCACCGTGCACTTGAAGCCGTGGCGCTGGCTGAGGATTTTCGCGAGCTGCGGCAACCCTTCCTCGCTGCGATACTCCTCGTCGCCGGTGAGGAAGACGATGTGCTTGCCCTTACCCGGCCCTTCCTTGCCTTCATAAACGACCCAGTCAGCGGCGGCGGCGGTGAGCGCGAACAGCGCGGCAAACAATGCGAGTGGACGGAAGCAGTTTTTCATAGGTTGTGTTTGGGTTGGACGTTCGTCTGTTTACTTGCGCGTCAAAGCGTATTCCATCGAGTCCACCAGCGCCTGCAGCGAAGCTTCGATGATGTTCTCGCTCACCCCCACCGTGCCCCACTCGCGCTGGCCGTTCGTGGACTGGATGAGCACGCGCGTCTTGGCCGCGGTGCCGGTGGAGGAGTTGATGATGCGTACCTTGTAATCGGTGAGCCGGACATTTCGGAGCTTGGGGAAGAACTTCACCAACGCCGCGCGCAGCGCGCCGTCGAGCGCGTTCACCGGACCATCACCTTCGGCGACGGTGTGCGAAACCGCGTCGCCCACGCGCACCTTCACGGTCGCTTCGCAAACGGATCCGTTGCCATTGCCACGCATCGAAACGTGGTACGTATCCACGGCGAACGGGAGCGCCTTGTGCTCAAGGATGCGCTTGATGAGAAGCGCGAGCGAACCTTCGGCCGCCTCGAACTCGTAACCCTGATGCTCAAGTTCCTTGATGCGCGCGAGGATCGGCTTCAATTCCGGCATGTCGTTCGCCAGCTCGAAACCGAGCGCCTGCGCCTTGAGCACGATGTTGCTGCGACCGGCGAGGTCGCTGATGAGCACGTTACGTTCGTTGCCGACCAGCGCGGGATCGATATGCTCGTAGCTGCGGGCGAGCTTCTGCACGGCGTTCACATGCGTGCCACCCTTGTGCGCGAAACAGGCGGAGCCGACCCACGGCTGGCGCGAGTCGTGCCGGAGATTCGCGATCTCGTCCACGAACTGGGAAATCTCTTTGAGCTTGGCGAGCGATGACTCGGGCACGCAGCGCTTCTTCATCTTCAACGCCACGCAGGGAATGATGCTCGTAAGATTGCAATTGCCCGTGCGTTCGCCGTAGCCGTTGATGGTGCCTTGCACATGCGTGGAGCCGGCCTCCAGCGCCGCAATCGCATTCGCCACACCGAGACCAATGTCGTTGTGGGTGTGGATGCCGACACGCGCGTTGAGGCGGCCCATCGCAGCTGAAGTGATGCGCGCCACCTCGCTCGGCAAACAGCCGCCGTTGGTGTCGCAAAGCGTCACGATGTCCGCCCCGGCCTTCTCGGCGGCGATCCACGTGGCCAACGCGTACTCGGGATCATCCTTGAACCCGTCGAAGCCGTGCTCGCAATCGTAGATGACGAACTTGCCGTGATCCTTGAGGAAACGCACGGTGTCGCCGATCATCGCGAGATTCTCCTCCGGCGAGCAGCGCAGCACTTCCTTCACATGGAGAAGCCATGTCTTGCCGTAAATCGTCACGGCCGGCGTCTCGGCCTCGAGCAACAAACGCACCTGCTCGTCGTTCTCGACCGCGACACCTTTGCGGCGCGTGGAGCCGAAGGCGGCGAGCCGCGCGCGCTTGAATTTGCGGCGTTTCGCCTCCGCGAAAAACTCGATGTCCTTCGGGTTCGATCCCGGCCAACCGCCCTCGATGTAGTGCACGCCAAAAGCATCGAGCTTCTCGGCGATACGGAGTTTGTCCGCCACCGAGAAATTGATGCCCTCACCCTGACTGCCGTCGCGCAGGGTTGTGTCGTAGATCTCAACTTCCGGTTTCATCGCACCCGCCGAAGCGGAGTGCGATTTCTACGGCATTTCCGGCCCGATTGCCAACCTGAAACCGGCATCCCGAAAGCGGCGTCCCTCCCCCGCCTCACGCGGCGAGGTCGAGCCGCTCCTGCAGCGGACGCGCTTCCGGCTCGGACCGCGTCACGACGGCGGCATCCACCACCTGCCGAATGCGCGCGAACCACCACTGCGCCTGGTCCAACCGCGTCCGACCGCGCGGAGCCCGATGGGCCGGCGTGTTGTTGTTGAAGCTAAGTTCCATCTGCGTGTTCAGTGTATTCATCCTAGTTCCTTTCAATTACGCGCCAACCCTAACGCGGGCACTCGGACAAATACGGTCCAACCAAAAACATTTCCGACGTGGACCTCGCACGGCAAAGAGAGTGAAAAGGCTTGTCTCGGCCGCGTGTTCTTGGCGTTGTTGGCGCGGCAGAATGCTCATCGCTTTCCACAAACCCTACGGCGTGCTCAGCCAATTCACGCCTGACGGCTCTCCCAATCGCTCGCTCGCAGAATTCGGATTTCCCAAAGGCGTCTACCCTATCGGACGGCTCGATGCTGACAGTGAAGGACTGCTTCTGCTCACCGACGAACCGGGCTTGAACACGCGCCTGCTCCACCCACGCCACGCGCACGAGCGCGAGTACTGGGCGCAGGTTGAACGCATCCCGGCAGCCGCTTCACTCGCAAAACTGGAGAACGGCCTCGTCATCCAAGGACGCAAGACACTGCCCTGCCGTGCGTGGCTGCTCAAGCCGCAGCCCGCACTGCCGCCGCGCGAACCGGCGATTCGTTATCGCAAGAACGTGCCGGATTGCTGGATCGGCCTTGAACTGGTGGAAGGAAAGAACCGTCAAGTGCGCCGGATGACGGCCGCCATCGGCCATCCCACATTACGGCTCATCCGCGTACGTATCGGCGCGTTCTGCTTGGAAGGTTTGTCAGCGGGAAAATGGAAAGCGCTGACAAAAGCCGAACGGGACCGCGTGGACGCCTAGTGGCTTACACGGACTGGCTTCTTACAGGGACATCCGCGCCTGTCTTTTTGCAGCAGAGCCACGTGTCATGTTCGTGCAGGAAGAGCAGTGCGGCGGACATGAAGAGATAGAGGGTGTTCTGTGCCACCACAACCCAGTTGCCCAAGGCCAACTGGCCAAAGACCAGCGTCAGGAACAGGAGTCCCGTGCCGAACAACGCGCCGTTGCGGCGATAACCGAGCAGCAGCAGCACGCCCAACCCCACTTCCACGAACGGCAGCGCGTAGCCGTAAGGCACGAGCAACCATTTCGGAATCCAGTTGTTCGCGAAGATCGGACGCAACACGTTCTCCACAAAACCAGTGAGGTTCGTGAGTTTGCCGATGCCAGCCATCAGCAACATCATTCCCAAACTCCAGCGGCCCAGCGCGACTGCCGCGGATTTGGGATCACATTTGCAACCGCATTTGCTTTCCATAACGTTTTTCTCCCTTCAGCAAAAACGGAACTTCACTCGGCGCACGGACGTCACGGCGTCACTGCCAAGCGCTCTTCGTGGCGTTCGCCGGCCATCAGCACTCCCTGCTCCTTATACGGCTTGAGCATGAAATGAGTGGCCGTGGAGAGAACGCCCGAGATGGTGGCGAGCTTTTCGGAGACGAACGTGGCGACTTCGCGGAGGTTGCGGCCCTCGACGATCACGAGCAGGTCGTAGCCGCCGCTCATCAGATGGCAGGAACGCACCTCGTCGTACTTGGCGATACGCTCGGCGAGTCGGTTGAACCCGCCTTCGCGCTCGGGCGTGATCTTCACCTCGATCACGGCGCGCACGGTGTCCACCCCCGCCCGCTCCTCGTGCAGGATGGCGCGGTAGCCCAAGATGACATGGTCGGCCTCGTACTGCTTGATCTTGGAGGCGACCTCGGCCTCAGAGAGGTTGAGCATCGCAGCGAGTTGGGCCGGCTTGAGCGCGGCGTTCTCGTGGAGAAGTTTCAGGAGCGCATCCATGGAGAAAGGTTAAGCACGAGAGAGCGGATTGAACACGATTTATTTTGTGCGCCGAGGCGGGCGGGCGTCGCTCAGAGCGGCACGAGGGCGGTCCAATTCGTGGAGCCGAACCGGGCGAAAAACTTCTCGCGCAATACACCGGCGGCGGATTGATCGCGCATGAGGGCAAACGTAGTCGAACCGCTACCGCTCATCAACGTGGCGGCGGCGCCGTGTGTGCGCAGGAATTCCTGGAAGAGCGCGAGCACGGGATACTTGCGCAGCGCGGGCGCTTCGAGCGAGTTATAGAAGGCCGCGCCCGCCGCGGCAAGATCGCCCGCCTGCAACAACGCAATCAACTCGCGCGCACGACCAGCACGACCATTGAGCGCGTCCGGAAAATTCGCCAGTTCCTTGTACGCCCACGGTGTCGAGATGCCGAAACCGGGATGAATGAGCAGCATCCACGCCCCCTGCAGCGCGGCGAAAGGCGCGAGCGATTCGACCTGTTCGCCGCGGCCGAGGGCCATCGCGGGCTGGTGTTGCAGGAAGAACGGCACGTCGGAACCGAGACGCGCGGCGATCTGGAAAAGCTGCTCCGGCGAAAGCGGTTTCCCGAAAAGCTCGTTCAACCCCAGCAACGTGGTGGCGGCATTGCCGCTGCCACCACCAAGGCCGGCGGCCATCGGGATGTTCTTCGTGAGATGGATAGAGACACCGTCCGTGATGCGTGCGGATTCGAGAAACGCAGTCGCGGCACGATGGACGAGATTAGTCGAATCCACGGGCAAGGCGGGGTTGCTGCAAGAGAGCTGGAGGGTTGCCCCCCCGCGCTTGAACGTGAGTTCATCGTGCAGCGCCACCGGCTGCATCACGGTCTCCAGCTCGTGAAAACCGTCGGCGCGCTTGCCGAGGATGTTCAGCAGCAGGTTGACCTTGCAGGCGGATGGACGGGTAAGCGTCATTCCGTTGGCCCACGCGGTTAGGCGGACGAATCCGTTTTCTTGCGACGGCGATCGCGCCAGCTCCAGAACCACGCCACCACGATGCAGAACTCGTAGAGGATGTGGAGCGGCGCGGCGAAGATCAGCATCGTGAGCGGATCGCCGGAGGGCGTGATGACGGCGGAGAGGACGAGGTTGATGACGATCCAGTAGCGACGGAACGCGTTGAGCTTTTTGTGGTCGAGCAGACCGACCTTCACCAGCGTGAGAATGATAACAGGCAACTGGAAGCCGAGCCCCATCGCGACCATGAACTTGCAGGCGAACCCGATGTATTCCTCCGCCTGCCATTCTTCAGCGCTGAATCCGAGCCAGTCCGAAAACTCGACCGAGGCGGTGACGGTGATGGGCAGGATGACAAAATAACAAAAGGCCACGCCGAGCAGAAAGAGCACCGAACCGAACCCAGCCACCTGATAGAGGATGCTTTTCTCGCGAATGCGGAGGGCCGGCAGCACGAACTGGCCGATGAAGAAAATGATGAACGGCGCGGCGATCACGATGCCGCCGTAGAAGGCGAGCTTGAGCGCCACCATGATGGCGCTGAGCGGGCTGAGGTTGATCAGGCCGACGAGCCGTTTGCTCGGGAAATCCTCACGCTTCGGCCCCGGCTGGATCGCGAGCACCGTGTTGGTCCCAATGGTCACGGGCGCAAATTGAAGTGAATCAATCCTGTTCGTACCCGCGTGGTAACGCTTGAGATCTTCCAGTCGGATTTTGGAAAGCTGATTCGTGCCGAGGAAAAGCGGCACCGTGGTCTGCTGCCTGGTGTAGAGCTTCTGCGCGACGGAGAGCGGGTAGGTCAGCACGCCCACCAGCCAGTTGCCGCCCACGAGGCAGATCATCATCGCGACCACCACGGAAGAGATGACCTTGATGAGAACCCAGCGGAAATCTTCAAGGTGATCGAGGAACGCTTTGACCGGACCACCGCCCTCCTCGGTCGGTGCCGGATCCGGCTCGCTGGGCGGAGGAGGCACATACCCCGTGGAACCGCCGCCCGACGCGCCGCTGTCGTGATGATGTGAATCGTAACCGGTGGAGTCGTAACCAGTGTCGTGGTGACCGTGCTGGCCGGAGTAATCGTGATACTCGTCGTGCTGCCCGTGTTGCCCGTGTTGCCCGTGTTGCCCGTGTTGCCCGTGTTGCTCGTGTTGCTCGTGCTGGCGGTGATAGTAATCGGCGTCCTTCTCCTCCGGATGGGGATCGATCACCGGTTCAGAAGAAACAGGCACCGCGGCGGAGTCCGTTACAGGCGTGACACTCGAATGGGATTCGTCAACAACGAGAACGGACGGCGTCGGCAGATCGCTGGGCGGCGGTGAAGAAATGGATTCTTTCTGCGAAGCAGGAGCCGTTTCGCCTCCCATCAGAGGCAGGTCGGTCTGGATAGGACCGCTCTCCTTCGAAGGGATGGAAGGGGATGCGCCCGATTCCTGAATGGGCTTGCCCTCAGGCTCGTGAGCCATGCAGGGAGCTTTTAGGCCAACTTGGCGGCGGACTGGCTACCATCAGCGGGCTTCGGCTGTTCAGCCGCAGCGGGGGCTGGGGTAGGTGTGGCCTGATGGATCTGATGGCTGCGATCATCTTCGACCGCGCGCTGGAAATCCTGATGCACCTCGGTGGACGCCTTCTTGAATTCCTTGATGCCTTGGCCGAGACCCTTTGCCAGCTCAGGCAGCTTTTTCGCGCCGAAGAAAAGGAGCAGGACGGCGATAATCAGAACAATCTCGCCCCAACCGAGACCAAACATGAACATATTCATCATAGAGAACCTTAATCGGACAAAGGGCCTTTGAGCAAGAACTAAAAGGCCGCCGCCCTGTTTCGGTTAGACGCCGGCTGGGGAAGCTCGTTTCAATTATTTCTTCTTCGGCTCGAGCAGGATGAACTCGCCACGACGGTTCTTCGTCCACGCAGCCTCAGTGTGGCCGGCATCCTCCGGCTTGTCCTCCCCGAAGCTCAGCGTGCGGATGCGGTCACCATTCACGCCGAGTTTGCCGAGAGCCTCGCGCAGGGCGAGCGCACGCCGTTCGCCGAGCGAGCGGTTGTACTCCTCGGTGCCACGCTCGTCGCAATGCCCCTCGATCAGCAGCAGATCCGCCGGCTTGCTCTTGAGATGCTTGGCCACGTCGTCCACTTTCTTCTGCTGATTGGCCTTCACCGTCGCGCTATCGAAATCGAAGCCCACCGTCTGCGCGCTGAAGAACGCGCGGTTCGGCACGGCGTCGGTGAAGCGGTCCAAGCCCGAGGTCCCCGTGTTCTCGAACGGCGGCTGCGGCGTCGTGGGGATGGTGGTGCCGGGACCCACCGGCGGGATGGTGGTGCCGGGACCGACCGGGGGGGTGGGGCCGCCGCCACCGACCGTCGCGCCGGAGCCGGGGATGTTGGTGAGTCTGACCGGCCGCTGACCAGTGCAGGCGGTGAGGCCGAACAGAATGACCAGTCCGAGAAGTGCCAGAGTTTGGCTATAGTTTTTTTTCATTGTCGTTAGAATTGAATCGGAACAAAACGGATTGCTGGTTTACCTCGCCCACGCCGGCTGCGAGCTGCTCCCTGAAAACGCCGGCACATCCTTCACTTGTTTCGTGGGCACGTCAAGCAGAGAGAGCGTGCGTTTACCCGTGCTGCGCTTGGTGAAAATGAGCGTGCGACTGTTCGGCGCCCACGACGGATCTTCGCCGTCGGACAACACTTTCGCCTCGCCGCCCTCGGCCGGCACCACGCAGATGGAGAAGCCGCCCATCTGCGCCGTGAAGGCGATGGTCGTGCCATCGGGCGACCAGCTCGGCTCGGAAGGGTTCAACACTCCTGAAGTCGCGATGCGCGTGAATGGCCCGCCGCCCGAGGGCGCCTTGGCCAGCACGCGGCGTCCGCCCATCTTCGTCACGAACGCGACCCACTGGCCGTCGGGAGACCACGAGGGTGAGGACTCGTCCTCGTCGCGCGTCTCGGTGAGGCGCTTGAGGTTTTTGCCGGTGGAAGAAGAGATCCACACATCGGGGCTGTTGGCCTTGCTCAGGATCATCGCCACACGGCCATCGTTGGCGACAGAGGCCGCGGTGTTCAACCCCGAGTGACGCGCCACGATCTCGCGTTCGCCGGTCGAGAGGTTGTGCGTGAGGATGGTTGTGTTCTCCACACCCGAGATCGTGAGGTACGCCGTGTAATAGAGAGCGCGGTTGCCCGGCGCCCAGGTCGGCGCGGCCACGATGACCTTGTCGGCCGTGACCGGCATGAGGTGATGCCCGTCGTAGTCGGCGATGAAGATCTCGCTGGCGCGGCCGGTGTCCATCTTGAAAGCGATCCGCGTCTGCGCGATGCCTTTCTTGCCGGTGAGCGCGAGCACCACGGCATCCGCCAGCGCGTGCGCCTGTTGCCGCAGCGTGCCGCCGTTGAAGGTCTTGTTGAAGAGACCGGCGTTGTTGCGGTCGCTCAGCACGCCGCGCACCGCCGCCTCGTTGCCGCCGGCGAGCTTGTACGCCGCGCGCTCCGGCTCGACCATCTTGAAACCGGCCACCTCCAGATCGAACCGCAGCACGCGGTCCGCCTCCCCGGTGTAGCCGGAGATGTGGAAAGGGATCAGCTTGGTCGGATCGTACTCCTTGATGACCGTGAGGCGGTTGGGATCCACCGACTCCTGCGCGGACGCAGGGGCGAGGGACAACACGCAGAGCGCAGCAATCAACGACGAGAAAAAGGAAAAGAACTTCATCCGAGTTGGCGTTTGGCTTTGAGGTTGAAATCGAGCTGGAAGGTGCGCTGCGCGTCGCGGATCCCCTCGGGGAACGGCCGGCCGATGCTCTGCACCCGATCAAGCGCACGCTGCACCGACTTGTCGAGCGCCGTGACGCCCGCCTTGCGCGTGACAGAAGCGCGCAGCACCGTGCCGTCACGCGCGATGGTCACGGTGACCTGCACGATCAAGCTGTCATCGGCGAGGTCGTTCGGGGTGAGCCACGCGTTCTGATAAACGGCGATGACGTACTGGCCGTAATTCACGAAACCCTCGCCGCCCGCGCCCGGCGTGCCGATACTGACGCCCTGCGACAGATTCCCCTTCAACGTGTTGAGCGACTTGCTGAATTGAGTACCCACGGCCGCCATCCGCGCCGTCTCGCGGTCGCGCGCGGCTTTATCCGCAGCGGCCTTGATCTTGGCGGTATCGGTCGAGGTGCGCGTCACCACCTTACCGGTGTTGACCTTGATCTTGCTGGGCGCGGTCTTCTCCACCGTCTTCGACGGCTCAACCTTCGTCTCAATCTTCTTCGGCACACTCTTCTCGATGGGGATCGTCTCCACCTTCTTCGGGACTTCTACTTTAACCGGCGGCTCGACGATCGGCTCAATCTTCTTCGGCACTTCCACCTTGGCGGGCGGCTCGACGACCGTCTCCTTCGGCGACGGCGGCGGTGTGACTTGAATCGGCGGCGCGACACTCGGCGTGGATTCCGAGCCGGGCGAACCGCCGCGGGCGAGTGCGTCCTCGACGATCTTCGCGTTGAGCAAATCCACCGGCACGGCCGGCTGTTCCTTGTGGCGGGCGTTGAAGAACGCGGTGCCGAGGAACAACACCGCCAGCAGCAGCAGATGGGTGCCTGCCGAGAACACGAAACATTTTTTCTGGAGTTGGCTCATCTATTTCACCGGCGCGGTGCGCAGCGAGAATCGCGTGATGCCATGCCGCTGGCAACGCTCGATCACCGCGTACAAATACTTGTTCATGCCATTCTCATCGGCCCGGATATACACTACCGTGTTCGGGTTCGCTCGGAAAGACTGCACCAGATCGGCTTCGACTTGATCGATGCTGCGCGGCTGGCGGTCGAGCAGATAGACGCCCTTGGGGCTGATCTCCACGGTGCGGATGTCGCGCTTCTCCAGCGGCCGGTCGGTCTTGCCGCCGGCCGGCAGTTTCAGATCGATCCCCTGCTCCAAAAGCGGCGTCGTGATAACAAAGATGATCAACAGCACGAACGCCAGATCGAGCAGCGGGGTGATGTTGATGTCGTTCAACGTCACCAGCGAATTGCGTTGGGAGAAGCGGCGCATCTTGAAGAACTAGCGCCCGTCCTC
>SXGS01137341.1_pt1 | contig 11814 bp, 6 predicted proteins | sample 3174681 | NCBI WGS metagenome assembly SXGS01 (sample SAMN11356861, study PRJNA531348) | freshwater metagenome | isolation source: freshwater sample F1-80 | place: China: Fuxian Lake, Yuxi | collected 2017-12-25 | reverse complement strand
GACATCGGCGGCACCTTCACCGACCTGGCCTTGCTGGGAACCGACGGCCGGCTGATCACCCGCAAGGTGTCCTCGACGCCCGACGACTACGGCCGCGGCATCGCCGACGGCATCCTCGAGCTGCTGGGCGAGATGGCGCTGACGCCGGGCGACATCGTCAACCTGGTCCATGCCTCCACCATCGCCACCAACGCGATCCTGGAGCAGAAGGGGGCGGCGACGGCGCTGGTCACCACCAAGGGGTTCCGCGACGTGCTTGAGCTCCGGCGCCTTCGCATCCCCGTCCTCTACGACCTGCAATACGACAAGCCGCCGCCGCTGGTGCCGCGCCATCTCCGCTTCGAGGTCGACGAGCGGATGGGGCCGGGCGGGCAGGTGCGCGTGCCGCTCGATGCCGCCTCGGTCGATGCGGTCGCCGATCAGATCGCGACCACGGGCGTCGAGGCGCTGGCCGTCACGCTGCTGCATTCCTACGCCAATGCCGATCATGAGCGCGCCGTGGCGGCGGCCTTGCGCGAGCGCCTGCCCGGCGTCTTCGTGACATGCTCGGCCGACATCCTGCCGGAGATCCGCGAGTACGAGCGCACCAGCACGACCGTCATCAACGCCTATGTCGGGCCGGTGGTGCAGAGCTATCTCGGCGCGCTCGCCGGCAAGCTGAAGGGGCTCGGCATCTCGGCACCGCTCACCGTCATGCAGTCGAACGGCGGCGTGATGACGGCGGAAGCCGCGGTGAGGAAGCCGGCCTACATCGTCGAGTCAGGGCCGGCTGCCGGCGTCATCGCCTGCGCCCATCTGGCTCGGCGCCTCGGCCGCGCCAACGTCAGCTCCTTCGACCTGGGCGGCACCACCGCCAAGGAGGCGATGAGCGCGGACGGCGAGGCCGCCCGCACCACCGAATACGAGGTCGGCGCCGGCATCAACCTGTCGAGCAAGCTGGTGAAGGGCGGGGGATACCCGATCAAGCTGCCCTTCATCGACGTCTCCGAGATCGGCGCCGGCGGCGGCAGCATCGTCCGCATAGACGAGTCGGGGGCGTTGAAAGTGGGCCCGCAGAGCGCCGGCGCGGTGCCCGGGCCCATGTGCTACGGCCTCGGCGGCACGCGGCCGACCTTCACCGACGCCATGGTGGTGCTGGGTTATCTCAACCCCGTCGCCATCGCCGGCGGCCGGGTGAAGCTGGATGCGGCCCGCGCCCATGCGGCGGTCGAGGCCGAGGTGGCGAAGCCGCTGGGACTCGATCTCGCCGAGGCGGCGCACGGCGTCTACACGCTGGCGGCCGCCACCATGACCCGCGCGGTCAAGGCGGTCACCACCTATCGCGGGCGAGATCCGCGAGACTTCGCGCTGGTCGCCTTCGGCGGCAACGGCCCGATCGCCGCGGTCGAGATCGCGCGCGCGCTCGAGATCAAGGACGTGCTGATCCCGCCGGCGCCGGGTGTGTTCAGCGCGCTCGGCCTGCTCGTCTCGGCGACCGAGCACAGCGCCGTCCGCACCTTCGTCCGCAACGTCGACGAGCTGACCCTCGCCGACGTCGAGGCCGCCGGCCGGGCGCTCGAAGCCGAGGTCGTCGAGGCCTTCGCCGGCGAGGGCCATGATCCGAGGCGCGTCACCCTGCTGCGTTCGGCCGAGCTCCGCTATGTCGGCCAGGCCTATGAGCTGCCGGCCGTCCTCCCGCCCGGGCCGATCGACCTCGCCGCCATGCGGGCCGCCTTCCATGCCGAGCATGCCCGCACCTACGGCCACAGCTCGCCCGGCGATCCGGTCGACCTGATCAGCCTCAAGGTGATCGGGCGGCTGATGGTCCAGGAGGGCGAGACCTCCTTCGACCGCTGGACCCTGACCGCGCCCACGACCAGGATCGCACCTCGCAAAGCCTATTTCGGCCGCGCGGCCGGCTGGCGGGAGACGCCGGTGCTCACCCGCGCCGATCTCGCCGGAACGCCGCGGCAGGGTCCGGTGATCGTCGAGGAATATGATTCCACCTGCGTCGTCCCGCCCGGCAGCCGGGTCGGCCTCGATGCGCTCGGCAACATCGCCGTCGAGGTGACGCCATGACCGCCCGCCGTCTCGATCCCATCACCTTCGAGGTGGTGAAGAACGCGCTCTCCTCGATCGCCGACGAGATGGCGCTGGTGATCATGCGCAGCGCCTATTCGCCGGTGGTGCGCGACTCGATGGACTACTCGACCGCGCTCTGCGACCGCCACGGCCAGATCATCGCCCAGGGCCTCACGCTCGCGGTCCAGCTCGGCGCCTTCCCCGATGGCATGCGCCACCTGCTGGCGCAATACGGCAACGACGTCGTCGAAGGCGACATCTTCATCTTCAACGACCCCTACGGCTCCGGCGGCCAGCACCTGCCCGACATCTACGTGATCAAGCCGCTGTTCCACGAGGGCCGGCTCGAAGGCTGGGCCTGCACCATGGCCCATCACTCCGACGTCGGCGGCATCGCGCCGGGCTCGACCGCGATGCACGCGACCGAGATCAACCAGGAAGGCCTGACGCTGCCGACCCTCAAGCTCTACGAGGCCGGCAAGCCGAACACGACTTTGTTCCGCATCATCGAGAAGAACACCCGCCAGCCGGTCCAGGTCATGGGCGACCTGAAGGCCCAGCTCGCCGCCTGCTCGATCGGCGAGCGGGGCTATCTGCGCCTCCTGGCGAAATACGGGGCGGCGACGCTGCATCCGTATCTGGACGAGCTGCAGGACCAGGCCGAGCGGATGATGCGGGCGGTGATCCGCGACATCCCCGACGGCACCTACCGTTTCGACGACTGGATCGACGGTATCGGCGACTCACCCGAGCCGATCCGCATCGCCGTCGCGGTGACGGTCAAGGGCGACGAGGTCGACATCGACCTCGCCGGCACCTCGCCCCAGGTCCCGGCGGCGATCAACTGCCCGATCTCGATGGTGAACTCGGCCGCCTATTGCGCCATCCGCTGCATGACCTCGACCGGCATCCCCAACTGCCAGGGCTACATGCGGCCGATCCGCATCCGGGCGCCGGAGGGAACCATCGTCAACCCGCTGTCGCCGGCCGCCTGCGCCGCTCGCGGCGTCATCGGCTACCGCGTCTTCGATGCGATCCTCGGGGCCTTGGCCCAGGTGGTGCCGGACAAGGTGATGGCCGGCGGCGAGGGCGGGCCGACGCTGCTGTCGATCGGCGGCCGCCATCGCGGCAAGGCCTTCGTGCTGACCGAGGTTATGGTCGGCAACTGGGGTGCACGTGCGACCAAGGACGGGGTCGAGGGCATCTCCAACCCCGCCGCCAACCTCTCGAACCAGCCGGTCGAGCTGATCGAGGCCGAGCTGCCGCTGGAGATCACCCACTACGCGCTGGTGCCGGATTCCGGCGGCGCCGGTCGGCAGCGCGGCGGCCTCGCCTTCTCCCGCGAGTATCGCCTGCTGGCGGATGAGGCGGTGTTCACGCTCCGCTCGGACCGCCGCGACCATCCGCCCTACGGCATCGCCGCCGGACTGCCCGGCAGCCCGTCCCGGAACCTGCTGACGCGCGGCGGCAAGACCGAGATCCTGCCGACCATGCCGATGAAGGCGATCACCTTGAAGACGGGCGACGTGTTCCATCACGTCTCGGCCGGCGGCGGCGGCTACGGCGATCCGCATCGGCGGGCGGCCGAGCTGGTGCTGGCCGATGTCGTCGCCGGCAAGGTCTCGGCCGAGGAGGCGTGCTTTCGCTACGGCGTGGTGATCGAGGGCGGCAAGGTCGATGCGGCGGCGACGGCGCGGAAGCGTGGCGCGCTCCGCACCGCGGCACAGTAGGAGCGGATCATGGCGCTCTCGCTCATCCTCCGCGGCGGCACCGTCTATGACGGCACCGGCAAGGCGCCCGTCGTCGCCGACGTCGCCATCGAGAACGGCCGCGTCGCCGCCATCGGCCGCGTCGAGGGAACCGCGGCGAAGCAGATCGACGTCAGCGGACTCGCCGTCACGCCGGGCTTCATCGACATCCACAGCCATTCCGACTACACGCTGCTCTTGGATCCCCGCGCCGTCAGCGCCGTCCACCAGGGCGTGACGCTCGAGGTGATCGGCAATTGCGGCTTCGGCTGCGGTCCGATCGGCAATCCTCAGCTGGCGCCGCAGGCGATCTATGGCTTCGACGGCTCGGTGCCGCTGACCTGGAAGAGCCTCGGCGGCTACCTCGACCGGCTGTCGGCGGCGAAGCCGGCGGTCAACGTCATCACCCTGGTGCCGAACGGCCAGCTCCGCCTCTCGACCATCGGGCTCTCCGACCGGCCGGCCAATGCCGGGCAGCTCGCCCGCATGCAGGACCTCCTGCGCGAAGGCCTGTCGGAAGGCGCCATCGGCTATTCGACCGGCCTCGAATACGCGACCGAGGTCGGCTGCGGCGAAGAGGAGCTGACGGCGCTGGCAAGTGTTGCCGGCAAGGCCGACGGGCTCTACGCCACCCACACCCGCGACCGCGCCGCCAAGGCCCTTGAGGCGATTGAGGAGGGCATCCGCACCGGCCGCAATGCCGGCGCCCGCACCCAGGTCTCGCATCTGGTGCCGCGTAACACCGCCGGCGGCGTGTTCGAGCGTTCGATCGAGCTGGTGGAAAAGGCGCGGGCCGGCGGCCAGGACGTGCGCTTCGACATGCACACCCGCCTCTACGGCACCACCATGCTGCACACCATGCTGCCGCCCTGGGCCGGCAGCGCCGGCAAGGAAGCGGCGCGCGCCAATCTGCGCTCCAAGGAGGCGCGGCAGCGGATGCGCTCGTATCAGAGCATCCTCTCCAGCGTCGGCGACTGGAACCGGGTGGTGCTGCTGGATCTGCCGATCCTGTCGGAATACTCGCGCCGCAGCTTGGCCGACATCGCCCGCGAGCGCGGCCAGGATGCCTATGACGCCGCCTACGACATCATCGAGGCGACGCTCGATCTGCCGCGCAGCCCGATGGTGATCCTGCTGACCTACACCGAGGACCAGCAGCAGGCGGTGTTCCGCCATCCGCTGTGCATGCCGGCCTCGGATGCGACCACGCTGGCGCCGGACGGGCCGCTCGGCGGCGCCGTCTTCCACGGCGCCTATACCTGGGCGTCGTGGTTCTGGCGCTTCATGGTGCGCCAGACCAAGGCGCTGACGCCCGAGGACGCCGTCCACCGCATGACCGGCTTGCCCGCCGCCGTGCTCGACCTCGCCGACCGCGGCGTGCTGCGTGCCGGTGCCAGGGCCGACATCGCCGTCTTCGATCCCGAGAGCTTCGGCGAGCGCGGCACCACCTTCGAGCCGAACCTGCTGGCGTCCGGCATGAAGCATGTGGTGGTGAACGGCGTGCTCACCTTGAACGACGGCCGCCTCACCGGCCAGCGCGCCGGCGAGGTGCTCCGCCGCAAGGGCCAGCCGCTGCATTTCTAGACTCCTGGGGGCGACATGGCCGAGCGGATCGTCAGGAAATTTCCGCGGAAGGTCCGCGAGGTCGAGAACGTCTGGATTCCGATGCGGGACGGGGCGAAGCTCGCCTGCCATCTGTGGATTCCGGCCGATGCCGACAGGAACCCGGTGCCGGCGATCGTCGAGTACATGCCCTATCGCAAGCGCGACCTGCTCAGGCTTCGCGACCAGCCGATCCATCACTACTTCGCCGGCCACGGCTACGCCTCGCTGCGCGTCGACACCCGGGGATCCGGCGATTCCGACGGCGTGCTCGAGGACATGTGGACCGAAGGCGAGATCGACGACGGCCAGGACATCATCGCCTGGCTGACCCGGCAGCCCTGGTGCACCGGCAAGGTCGGGATGATCGGGAAGTCGTGGAGCGGCTTTTCAGGCTTGCAGGCGGCCGCGCGCCACCCCGAGGCGCTGAAGGCCATCGTCACCGTCTGCTCGGCCGAGAACCGCTACACCACGACGCTGCATTACACCGGCGGTTCGATGCTGACCGACAGCGTCTGGTGGGGCTCCTCCATGCTGCTGTTCAACGCCATGCCGCCCGATCCCGAGATCGTCGGCAAGGACTGGGACAAGACCTGGAAGGCGCGGCTGAAGGCCAACAAGCCGATGCTGTCGGACTGGCTGGATCACCCGCATCTCGACGACTACTGGCGCGAGGGCTCGGTCGAGCCGGATCTCGGCAAGATCACATGCGCGGTCTATTCCGTCGGCGGCTGGGCCGACTATCTCTCCCGCGCCGTGCCGCGGCTGATGGCCGGGATCAAATCGCCGCGGCGCGCGCTGATCGGCCCCTGGGGCCACCAGTATCCGCAGGACGCGACGCCCGGTCCGGCCATGGGCTTCCTGCAGGACTGCGTCCGCTGGTTCGACCGCTGGCTGAAGGATGAGAAGAACGGCATCGACAAGGAGCCGATGCTGCGGCTCTGGATGCAGGACTCGGTGCGGCCGAAATCCGACTATGCCGAGCGCCCCGGCCGCTGGGTGGCGGAGCGAAGCTGGCCCGCGCCCCGCATCAGGCCAAAGGTCCTGGCGCTGAATGCCGGAACGCTCGACCGCAAGGCGGGGCCGGAGCGGGCGCTCACCCACTCGTCGCCGCAGTCGACCGGCCTCTGCTCGCTGGAGTGGCTGGGCGGCGGCGTTCCCGGCGAGCTGCCGGGCGACCAGCGCGAGGATGACGGCCGCTCGCTGGTGTTCGACTCGAGCCCCCTGATCGAGCGCACCGAGATCCTGGGCGAGACCGTGGTCACCCTCGAGCTTACCGTCGACAGGCCGGTCGCCCATGTGATCGCGCGCCTCTGCGACGTCCATCCCGACGGTGTGTCGACCCGCGTCACCTTCGGCTCGCTCAACCTCTGCCACCGCGACGGCCACGAGACACCGACGGCCCTCGAGCCCGGCAAGCGCTATCGCATCCAGATCCGCATGCCGACGGTCGCCTATGCCTTCCCGGCCGGGCACCGCATCCGCCTTGCGCTCTCGACGGCCTATTGGCCGATCCTGTGGCCGTCGCCGGAGCCGGTGATGCTCACCGTCTTCTCGGGCAAGAGCACGCTGGCGCTGCCGGTCAGGAAGCCGGACCCGAAGGACGCGGCACTGCCGGCTTTCGGCAAGCCGGAGAACGCGCCGGTGGTGCCGGTCACCAAGATCCGGGACTCGGTGCTCCGCCGCTCGATCGAGCGCGAGCCGCGTTCGGGCCACACCACCGTCACGCTCCACGGCGAGGGCGGGGGCCTGCTCGGGCCCTTGGCGCATTACCGCATCGACCCCATCGGCACCGAGATGGCGCATTCGATCACCAAGCGCCTCGACATCGACGACGACGATCCCTTGTCCGCCCGCGCCGAGGTGACCCAGACCATGGCGATGGGCCGCAAAGGCTGGCGCATCGCTATCGCCGTCCGCACCGTGCTCACCTGCGACGCCACGCATTTCCATGTCGAGGCGGAGGCGAAGGCGTCGCTGAACGGCAGGGACGTCAGTTCGCGCCGCTGGAAGACGAAGCATCCGAGGCGGCTGCTGTAGAGAGCTTCCCGCTGATAACCCTGGCCAATCGACATCCATAAGAATATGAACGTGGGTCTATCAGCCTCGCCAGCCCTAGACTTTTCACCAGAGGGGTGAAGTCCGGGCACTCCCGAGCGTCGCCGGATGAGATCTTGAGGGGGATCCACCATGCAGCCCATGCGCATCTTCGCCGGCGCTTTCGCCGTCGCGTCACTCATCGCGGCCGGGCCGGCCCTGGCGCAGAAGAAGGGCGGCGACCTGACGGCGCTGCTCTATGCCAGCATCAACAGCGTCGACCCGCACTTCACCGGCACCTACCCGGCGCGCAGCATGATCCTCGGCATGTACGAGACGCTGGTGACGGTGGACGAGACCGGCAGCACCATTCCGATGCTGGCCGAGAAGGTCGATATCTCCGCCGATGGCCTCACCTACAGCTTCCCGCTGCGCAAGGGCGTCAAGTTCCACACCGGCAAGGAGATGACCTCGGCCGACGTCAAGGCGTCGCTTGAGCGCTTCGCCAAGGTGAGCCCGGGCCGCGCCGCGATGGATGCGGTGGCATCCTTCGAGGCGCCGGAGAAATATCTCTTCGTCATCAAGCTGAAGGCGCCGAGCGCCTCCTTCCTCGACCGCATGGCGGCGCCGACCTCGCCGGCGACCATCATCCCCGAGGAGGAGGCGGCCAAGGAGATCAACAAGACCGCCAACATCTCGACCGGGCCTTTCCAGTTCGTCGAGTGGGTGCCGGACAGCCATTTCCGCATCAAGCGCTTCGACGGCTATGCGAGGCGCGAGGGCGGCGGCGAGCGCACCGGCTTCGGCGGAGCCAAGAACGTCTATCTCGACACCGTCACCTTCAAGTCGGTGACCGAGGCCTCGGCGCGGGTCGCCGCGCTGGAGGCCGGCCAGGCGCATCTGATCGAGGACCTGCCCGGGCCGTCGGCCGAGCGGCTGAAGTCGAATCCGAAGGTCAAGATCCACAACATGCCGACCTTCCAGATGCCGGTGGTCTACCTCAACCACGCGCTGGCCCCGACCGCCGACCTCAAGGTGCGCCAGGCGATGCAGGCCGCGGTCGATGCCGAGGAGGCGCTGGGCGCCGCCGCCGCGGGCGCCCCCTACGTCGTCCAGCACGCCTGGGTCTACAGGGGCCATCCGATGCATTCGGATGCCGGCAAGGCGCTCTACAACATCAACAACATCGCCAAGGCGAAGCAGCTCCTCAAGGAGTCGAGCTACAAGGGCGAGGAGATCCTGTTCAACGTCGGCAACCTGGGCTTCATGACCCGCTATGCGGTGATCGTCGCCCAGGGGCTGAAGGAGGCCGGATTCAACGTCAAGATCCAGACCATGGATCTCGGCACGCTGTTCAGCGTCGCCGGCAAGGACGAGGGCTGGCATCTCACCACTTCGGGCTTCGGCTCGCAGCCGCTGCTCGGCCCCTACCTGTACCAGCCGATCCTGGTCGGCCCGGCGAACCTGCCGCGCCGGAAGAACGACACGGTCATGGAAGCGGCCTGGGCCAAGTTCGACGGCACCCGCGACATGGCGATCCGCCAGGCCGCCTGGAACGACATCACCCAGCGCACCTACGACGAGGCCTACTTCATCAAGCTCGGCGATCTCGGCATGACCCATGCCGCGGTCGCCAATCTCGCGGGCTTCAAGGTCTATCCGGGCGCGCTCCGGTTCTGGGACGTCTGGCTCGACTAGGGCGGGTGCGGGGAGGGACGGCGAAGCGGCGGGCGGTGTAACCTCGCGCCATGGGGCGATACCTAGCCAGGCGGCTGATCACCACCTTCGTCGTCCTGCTCCTGGTCAGCTTCATCTCCTTCTGCATCATGCAGATGGTGCCGGGCGACCCGGCGCTGGTGATGGCCGGCGCCGCCGCGCCCGCCGACGAGGTGCAGAGGATCCGCGAGCAGTTCGGGCTCGACCAGCCGTTTCACGTCCAGCTCCTGCGCTGGTACGGCGGCATGATCCAGGGCGATCTCGGCCAGTCGATCACGCTCGGGCGCTCGGTGGTCGCCGCCATCGTCGAGCGCCTGCCCTCCACGGTGGCGCTGGCCGGGTTCGCCTTCGTGCTGACGGTCGCCTTCGGCCTCGTCGCCGGCGTGATCTCCGCCTTGAAGCAGGACACCTGGATCGACCACACCATCATGACGCTGGCCGTCGTCGGCGTCTCGCTGCCGAGCTTCTGGATCGGGTTGATCATGATTATCGGCTTCGCCGTCATGGTCGACTGGCTGCCGGCCGGCGGCTACGTCACCATCGCCGAGAACCCGGTGATGTGGTTCAAGAGCCTGATCCTGCCTTCGATCGCACTCGCTCTCCTGCAGATGGGCCTGCTCGCCCGCATCACCCGCGCCTCGATGATCGAGGTGCTGCGCCAGGACTTCGTGCGCACGGCCCAGGCCAAGGGCCTGCCGCGCTGGATGGTGGTCGGCAAGCACGCCTTCATGAACGTGATGATCCCGGTGGTCACCGTGATCGGCATCGTCTTCAGCCTCTTGCTCTCGGGTTCGGTGGTGATCGAGACGGTGTTCTCGATCCCCGGCCTCGGTCGCTTGATGGCAACCTCGATCGTGACGCGCGACTATCCCGTCATCCAGGGCGCGCTGCTGATCACCGCCGCCATGTTCGTCCTCATCAATCTCTTCGTCGACGTCCTCTATGCCTATCTCGACCCTCGCATTCACTACGACTGAGGCGCCCGGCCGGCTCCGGCGCGCGCTGTCGCGCATGCGGCCGTTCTTCCGGCACCGCATGGCGGTGATCGGCGCCGTGTTCTGTCTGCTCGCCGTCCTGATGGCGATGTTCGCCGACCTGCTCGCGACCCATCACCCCGAGCGCACCCGCATCCGCGACGCCTTCAAGCCGCCCTCGGCCGAGCGCCTGCTCGGCGCCGATCATCTCGGCCGCGACGTCTACAGCCGGGTCGTCTTCGGCTCCCGCATCTCGATCGGCATCGGCGTCGCGACCGTGGTGCTGACCGGGCTCATCGGCGCCGCCGTCGGGCTCCTCTCGGGATATTTCCGCCGCCTCGACGATCCCCTGATGCGGGTGATGGACGCGCTGATGGCCTTTCCCGGCGTCATGCTGGCGGTCGCCATCACCGCGGCGCTGGGACCATCGGCGGTCAACGTCGTCATCGCCTTGACCGCCGTCTACGTGCCGCGGACGGCGCGGATCACCCGCGCCTCGGTTCTGGTGGTGCGCGAGATGGACTATGTCCAGGCCGCCCGCGCGCTCGGCGCCGGCCATCTCCGCATCATCCTTCGCCACATCCTGCCGAACTCGCTGGGACCCCTGGTGGTCCAGCTCACCTTCGTCTTCGCCTATGCGGTGCTGTCGGAGGCGGCCTTGAGCTTCCTCGGCATGGGCCCGCCGCCGCCGACGCCGACCTGGGGCAACATCATCTCCGACGGCCGTGACTATCTGCGCGAGGCTGCCTGGATCTGCCTCTACCCCGGCCTCGCCATCTCGATCACCGTGCTCGGCCTCACCCTGCTCGGCGACGGCCTCCGCGACATCCTCGACCCGCGGATGAAGGTCCAGCAGGGCTGAGCTTGCGTTGATTCCGAGGTGCGGGCGTTTTTGGTACCGCCGGCTGATCAGGGGACGGAGCGCTCGAGCGAGGCACTTTGCAGGTGAGCATCGGGAAAGTATCTCATATCGGCGGGTCGACCCTATCGTTCACATAGACAGTCGATAGGCCGCGTCGAACCTAGCGGTTGGCCTTAACTCGCCACACGTATGCGAAGGCGAAACTTCGTCAACTCCTGCATAGGTAACGTCGGAACGAATTGTAGCAGCCACTCAAGAATCAAGTTCTCTATCTGATGAGGATCTGCGCCTCCGCGTAGCCAAGCTTCAAGGACATAACCCGCCTCTCGCGTCATGCTATGGATGGAAAGCCACGAGAGTATCGGGCCTTCGATCGCCGAGATGCTACCGCCTGCTGTGGCCCATGGCAGGTAGACGAATGTCGCAAATCTTTCTGAACCGTGAGCAACCAACCATTCGATTGCGTGCACTTCGATCTTCGCCACCCCGCCACCCGCATCGAGCCAGCTTTTGTAGACGAACCGTGCGTCCTCGGTCGTGCCATGAGCCTGGAGCCAGGCAAGGACATGCGCCTCGATCTTCGCCGCCCCGCCGTCGGCGTTGAGCCAGCCGCTATAGACGAACTTTGCGTCCTCGGTCGTGCCATGAGCTTGGAGCCAGGCGAGGACATGCGCCTCGATCTTCGCCGCCCCGCCCTTCGCATCGAGTCAGCTCTTGTAGACGAACTTTGCGTCCTCGGTCGTGCCATGAGCCTGGAGCCAGGCGAGGACATGCGCCTCGATCTTCGCCGCCCCGCCGTCGGCGTCGAGCCAGT
>SXGS01550903.1_pt1 | contig 11815 bp, 9 predicted proteins | sample 3174681 | NCBI WGS metagenome assembly SXGS01 (sample SAMN11356861, study PRJNA531348) | freshwater metagenome | isolation source: freshwater sample F1-80 | place: China: Fuxian Lake, Yuxi | collected 2017-12-25 | reverse complement strand
TGCTCCGTATGAAATAAACAATAAAGTAAAGCCCAAGACAAATAGTAGTGAGCCAAGAAAAACTCTACTTCTGCTCTTTACATCACTCATACCGGATGCATAAGAAAGATAACCTGGTACTAGTGGAATTACGCAAGGTGAGAAGAAAGAAACCAAACCTGCTAAGGCTGCGACCAACATAGCCACCAGAAGATTGGCATCAAAAATCTGATCTATTAAAAACTCAATCATTTGCTAGTACCTTATCCAACATTTTCTTTAAGCCCGCCACTGTTACCTCACCACTTATTCTTGCTGCAACTTTCCCATCCTGATCAATAATTAACGTGGTAGGAATTGCGTTTGGGATGAGTGAGCCACCAAAACCAATCAATAAAGAATCATCAATAAATGTTGGGAATGTTAGATTAAATGTTTCATAAAAGGCCCTAGCTGATGAGAGATTATCTCTAGTCAAAATTCCAGCGAATTGAACCTGTGGGTAGTTAATTGAAAACTCTTGCAATACTGGCGCTTCAGCACGGCATGGTGCACACCAAGATGCCCAGACATTTACAACTGTTACTTGACTTGAGTTAAGAGTTATATCCCCAGTCGTTAAAGTAGGCCCAGATAATATTGGGGCACTTTTTCTTTTCTCTTTTTCAACAAAGGTTGCAATACCGCTACCTGATATAAATGAATTCTCATTTACGCTGGATAATCCTCCGCCAGCGCAGCCAGTTAGCAAAAATAGACACAGTAACCCGCAGATTATTTTCATTTTTTAATGGGTAACAAATGTTGTGCGGGTTCAGAGTAGGAGACGCCAGTAACCATTCCATCTGAATCTAATTCAAATGATGTAACAGATGCCAATGAGCACTCACGTTTTCTTGGGTCGTGAAGTAGTCGCCTACCCTCAACAGCTGAACGCAGTATCCAAATTGGTAGCTGGTGTGAAACACAAATGGCATCCTTACCACCTGCTGCATCTCGCGCTGAGAAAAGTGCCTTTAACATTCTATTAATTATTTGATCATACGGTTCTCCCCAAGAAGGTCGCCATGGGTTATATAAATATCGCCAAGATTTAGGGTGTTTAAAAACTCCACTACCTAATTCAAATTTTTTGCCTTCAAAGATATTGCTTGCTTCAATTAAATTCTTATCAGTTGTTAGTTGCAACTTATGGTTATCAATAATTGGTGCAACAGTTTCTTGTGCACGTTGTAATGGTGAAGAGTGGATTGCACCTAGATTTAAGTCTTTTGACCATTGCGCAACGACCTGAGCCATTTGAATACCACGTTCACTTAACCGCCAACCTGGTTGTAGTCCATAAAGAATTTTCTCTGGATTATGAACCTCACCATGTCTTATGAAGTGAATTACCTGCGTCATGAGGTAAGCATAAAGCAGTGGAATTCAGGCTCGTTCGCTAGGGTAGTGATATGGCGCTCACAGAAAAGCGAGTTGCGTTCTTTGACGTCGACAACACCTTATTAAAAGGTTCTACCCTCTTCTTTTTGGGTCGCGGTATGTATCAAAGAGGTTTTTTTACAAAGAAAGATATCTCAGCCTTCGTTCTGGCAAATATCAGATATCGATTAACTGGAAAAGAAAATAAAGATGAAATTACTAGATTTCAAAATGCTGCAACTGAGTTTATTAAAGGGCACAATGTAGTTGAGATTGAAAAAATTGGGCAGGAAATATACGAGGAGTATGTCTCGCCAGCAATCTGGCAGGGCACGGTTGAAATTGCTCAGGAGCATTTAAGTAGAGGTGAAGAGGTGTGGCTAGTAACAGCAACTCCAGTTGATATGGCCAACTTAATGGCAAATCGTTTGGGCTTTACCGGTGCGTTAGGTACTAAAGCTGAGGTTGAGAATGGTGTGTATACCGGAAAAATGATTGGCAACCTTTTACATGGCTCTGAAAAAGCTTTGGCGATAAAAGAATTATCTATTGAGAAAAATTTTGAATTAAAAAATTGTTATGCCTATTCTGATTCCCACCACGATATCCCGTTACTGGAGGCGGTTGGTAACCCAAGAGCAATCAATCCAGATCCCTTACTTGAGATTCGGGCCTATCGGGACAACTGGCCAGTCTATGACTTTCGTAGGGCTAGGCGAATTAAAAAAATGTTAGGACCAACTGCTGGACGGATAGCGGCTCTAGCCTCACTAATTTCTCCAAGAAATCTAAAACGCAAAGGGTAATTGGCACAAGCAAAACCCGAGTAAAGTAGGCCAGTTATGTCTACTGTCGCGATCACATTTGCTGATGAGTTGCGCTCAAGATCAGATGAAGATTTAGCAAACATTTTTAGATTAAGACCTGATCTAGTAACACCAGTACCAAATGATTTTTCAGCCCTATCTGCTCGAGCAACCTCCACTCCATCGCTGGTGCGTGCTCTTGATTCATTAAATTTATGGCACTACCAAATAATTGAAGCCGCATGTGCATTACCTGAACCATTTAAAAAATCAGAGTTGGTTGCTGTTACCAGCGAGGAAACCACCTTTGTATTAGAGCATTTATGGCAAATGGGTTTGCTATATAAAGAGGGAAATAACTATCGAACACCAACCAATTTAAAACTTTTAATCGGTGAAGAGCCAGCTGGTCTTGGTCCCTTCTCAGTTAAGAAGTTTGATTTTGGATCCCTGAAAGATATTCCTAAAACTTCGCAAGAGGTATTAGAAAAGTTAACTTGGGGACCACCCAGGGGTCAGATTGCAAATATCAAAAAACCTGGGAATGCGATTGGTTGGCTTCTAGATAACAATGTTTTAGTGCCCCTGGACTCTCATACCGTTGCCCTACCGCGCGAAATTGCAATCAAATTACGAGGTGGCAAAATCCATAAGGAGATTTCGACTAAATCTGCATCTTTAGTTGGAAAGAAAGTAGTTCAAAAACAAATAGATTTAGCTGCGGTAGCAAATATCTCAACCATTCTGCGTTGGTGTGAAGAGTTTTTACACAACCTTTCAGATGAGCCACCAACTGCATTACGCACTGGCGGAATTGGAGTGCGCGACCTTAAGCGAATAGCTGAACACCTTGGTGTTGATGAAACTTGCGCTGGATTTGTTGCTGAACTTTGTTACTTAGGTGGTCTTGTAGTTATTGATTCAGATGATCAGATTCTTCCAACTTCAGCTTTTGATATTTGGTTGACTAAAACTGCAGAGGAGCGATGGTATTCATTGGTGGTTCTCTGGCTAGATACATCAAGAGTTAGTGGATTAATTGGAAAAGTAGGAGATAAAAGCATTGCACCCCTTGGCCCAGAGTTAGATCGAGCTGGTGCTGGCCTAATAAGAAGGACAACTTTAAAAGTTCTATCTGAAAATCAGCAGATCTGTCCAGATATTAAATCAATTCAAGAAATTGTTAAGTGGTGGAATCCGCAGCGAGCAAATCCAGATTTTGTGGATTGGTCTCTGCGTGAGGCTGAATGGTTGGGCATAACTGGGCAAGGCGGGATCTCTACCTTTGGAATCAAGTTGCTATCTGAGGCAGAGGATTTGGGAATTGAATCTGCACTACCAAAACCGGTTGATCACATTTTAATTCAAGCAGATAACAGTGCAGTGGCACCTGGTCCGCTCTTGCCAGAACTTGCCTCTGAGATGGGAACTATTGCAGATATTGAAAGCAGGGGCGGTGCGACGGTTTATCGCTTTAGTGAAGCCTCTATCCGACGCGGACTAGATCATGGTAAAACTGGTGATCAGATTAAAACCTTCTTGAGTAAAACTTCTAAAACTCCAATGCCACAACCACTTGAGTATCTAATAGCTGATGTGGCTAAACGCCACGGTAGATTAAGAGTTGGCTCTGCTCATACCTATATTAGGTGTGAAGATGAAGGATTAGTTCAGCAGATCTTGCATGATAAAAAATGTGAACACTTAAGGCTTCGAAAGATAGCTCCACAGGTTTTAGTAACAGATTTTGAACTTACCGAAGTAATAAGTGAACTTAGAGAGTATGGATATTTGCCAGCAGCAGAGAATGCAAGTGGCGTCTTGCTTTCTCAACCAAACTTGCGAAGATCAAAATCTCGTCCAAAACCACCTCGAATCCTCTCTGAAGTTACGGCACCAAAAGAGGTGATTGTTTTAGCAGCTGTGAAAAGCATTAGAACTGGCGAGCGCAGTCGAAAAGTTGAGCCAATAGTTCCGGGCACATCATCAAATGAAACTTTGGCATTGATAAATCAATACATCACCGAAGGAAAAACTTTAATGATTAGCTACGCCGACAATAATGGCGGGGTTTCAAACCGAATAATTGATCCAATCTCCATCTCCTTAGGCACCCTCACCGCTCGAGATGAAGCCAGCGATGAAATAGTGCAATTTAGGATCCCTCGAATTAATGGCGTAGCCCCAGCCCTCACCATTTTGGAAAATAAGGCAGACTTAGACCTATGAGTGCACTTGCTGATATCCAACGGTTAGTTGAGTGTGAGTCTCCCACTGAGGATTTAGATGCCTGCAATAAAGTTATTGATCTAGCGGTTGAGATTTCAAATACAAGATTAAAGCCGATTGCACAAAAGGTAATTGAAAATGGTCGGCCAGTATTTTGGTGGGGTGCAAAAAATCCAATGATAGTTTTGTTGTGCCACCTAGACACAGTTTGGCCAATTGGATCATTTCTTCCAACCTGGAAAGTCAATGGCGATCAGGTAAGTGGCCCTGGCATTTTTGATATGAAAACTGGATTTATCCAAGCAATGCACGCATTAGTTGGTATTGAAAATGCTGAAGCGAAAGTGGCCTTGGTTGCAACCACAGATGAAGAAACCGGTAGCGCCACCTCAAAAGAGTTAATAAACAGATTGTCTAAAGATGCTGAGGCGGTATTGGTATTTGAAGCATCACTAGATGGCAAAGTAAAAACTGGTCGCAAAGGAACTGCGATGTATCAAGTCAAGGTCACCGGCCTTGCCTCTCACGCAGGATTAGATCCTGAAAAAGGAATCAACGCCACAACCGAGATGGCAAAACTAGTATTACAAATTGCATCTCTAGAGAATCCAACCTTTGGCACCACCGCTGTGCCAACCGTAATGAAATCTGGAACTACCACCAATACAGTTCCAGCATTAGCAATTTTAGATATTGATGTTCGATCCTTCACCAGCGCAGAGTTAGAGCGAATTGATAGATCAATTAGAAATTTAAAGAGTGATATTGCAAAGGTTGAAGTTACTGGAGGTATTAATCGCCCACCGCTCGAAGAGGTGAGCACGATGGCACTTTATGAAAAGTTAGAAACTGTTGCTGCCTCATTAGCTCTGCCAAAGATTGGAAATGCAAGTGTGGGCGGTGCTAGTGATGGCAATATCGCAGCTGCTGCTGGTGCAAAGGTTTTAGATGGTTTAGGAGCTGAAGGACTAGGCGCTCATGCACCGAGTGAGTTTATAAAAATCTCAACAGTTGAACCAAGAATTAAATTAATTAACGCATTTATCAATGAGCTGTTGAAATGAGTGATGGCCCTTTAATTGTTCAAAGTGATAAAACACTTTTATTAGATATTGACCATATCCTCTCTGATGAATGTCGGAGATCAATTGCATCCTTTGCTGAGTTAGAAAAATCTCCAGAGCATATTCACACCTACCGATTAACCCCTCTTGGCTTATGGAATGCCAGGGCATCTGGGCATGATGCTGAAGAGGTTATTGATATTTTAATTAAGTATTCGCGATATGCAGTCCCTCATGCCTTATTAGTTGATATCGCTGAGACTATGTCTCGGTATGGGCGTTTGCGACTTGAAGCCCATCCAGTTCATGGACTGATCTTGGTTTCAAATGATGCTGCGGTTTTAAAAGAGGTTACGCGCGGTAAAAAAGTTGCTCCGATGCTTGGCAAACAATTAGATGATGAAACTATTGTTGTTCATCCAGGCCAACGTGGATTCTTAAAACAAGCACTCTTAAAATTAGGTTGGCCCGCTGAGGATTTTGCTGGATATGTTGATGGCGAGCACCATGAAATTTCATTACGGCAAGATGGTTGGAAGATTCGAAAATACCAGGAGTTAGCAGCCGAAGGTTTTTGGCATGGTGGTTCAGGAGTAGTTGTACTGCCCTGTGGAGCTGGTAAAACTATTGTTGGAGCAGCTGCAATGGCACATGCAAAGGCAACAACATTAATTTTGGTAACTAATACTGTCGCTGCAAGACAGTGGCGAGAAGAGTTACTGCGCAAAACTGATTTAAATGAAGATGATATTGGTGAGTACAGTGGGGCAAAGAAAGAAATACGTCCAGTAACAATTGCTACCTACCAAGTTATGACTACCCGTAAAAAAGGTGTCTATGCCCACCTTGATCTTTTTGATGCAATTGATTGGGGATTAATTATTTATGATGAGGTTCATCTGTTACCTGCACCGATCTTTAGATTTACCGCAGATATTCAATCCAGGCGCAGGCTTGGATTAACTGCCACCTTAGTTAGAGAGGATGGTATGGAGGGTGAGGTTTTCTCCCTTATTGGACCAAAGAGATTTGATGTTCCATGGAAAGAGATTGAAGCACAAGGTTATATAGCACCGGCAGATTGCGTTGAGGTAAGAATTACTCTAACTGATGCTGAGCGTTTAAATTATGCAACCGCTGAACAGGAAGATCGTTATCGTTTTTGTTCAACCTCACAAACCAAAAAAGATGTCGCAGTTGCCTTAGCAAAGCAACATGCAAATGATCAGGTGCTGGTAATTGGCCAATACATTGATCAGTTGGACCAACTATCTGAAGCATTATCTGTACCTGTTATAAAAGGTGACACACCAGTCAAAGAGCGAGAGCGACTTTATGCTTTGTTTCGTACCGGTGAGATCAAATGTCTAGTTGTTTCCAAGGTTGCTAACTTTTCAATTGATTTACCCGAGGCCACAATTGCTATCCAAGTCTCTGGCACATTTGGATCAAGGCAAGAAGAGGCTCAACGGCTGGGTCGAATTTTGCGGCCTAAAGCAGATGGTAGAGGTGCCAGGTTTTATTCACTAGTTGCACGTGACACGATTGATCAAGATTTTGCTCAAAATCGCCAACGCTTTTTAGCTGAGCAGGGATATGCCTATCGGATTATTGATGCCGATGAGATTATAAAAAAGAATTAACTATTGATAGCTTTAGTAAATCTAGGCAAATCCACCCGCCAATAATCATGCACCTTTTGATCAATTAAAATCACTGGTACCTGTTCACCGTACTCTTTTTCTAATTCACTATTGTTATCAATCAATTTAATCTCTAAACTAAAATTGTTCTCTTGTTTGACCGATTTGATTAGATCGATAGCTATTTCACATAGGTGGCAACCAGTACGGGAGTAAACTGTTACTTTTTTCACTTATGAACCCCAATTAACCGCCAATTTCCCTGAGCCAAAATACGCCAGATGTAGTTTTGCTTAAATGTTGCTGATAGATCAACTGGTGGCATAGACCAATCATCGCAGACTGTTAGCCTTAAGCCTATGCGCTTGAAGTCGACGATCACCTCACTCTTAGTGGTTGCCTCTTTTCTAGTTGCTCCGATCTCAAACTCATCAGCTTTAGAAATTAAAGTAGCACCCGCTAACTGGGGTTACATCTATGCCAGTGGTAATTCTGTATCAGTACAAGCCACCCCAAGGTTGCCATCGGCAAACTTGGAGAAGAAGAGTAATTTTCTTATCAACTTCAATACAGTGCCTTCGCTTGCCAGGCCTGCAGTTCAAGCTGCGGTAGATATCTGGTCTGAAAACTTTGCATCCACTGTGCCAATAAATGTGAATGTTAAATGGGGCAGCTCATCTAGTTATGGTGTTTTAGCTTCAGCGAGTGCTAAAAACAATTTCTCTAATTTCAATGGTGCACCTGATAAAACTCTCTACTACGCATCTGCACTAGCCAACGCCCTTGCTGGCCGAGATTTAGATCCCACTTCACCAGAAATTGAGATTTCAATTACTTCAAATGCTCCTTGGTATTACGGAACTGATGGTAAATGCCCAGCAAGAAGTTTTGATTTGGTCTCGGTAATTTTGCATGAGATGGGACATGGCCTGGGATTTGTTTCTGGTAATTACTATGAGCCATTTTCAGGATTTGGCAGAGTTGATCAACCAACTCCATTTGATGCTTACGCACAACTACCAGATGGTAGACGTTTAGCCGATATGCCCTCACCATCTCTTGAGGCTGGTAAAGCAATGACCTCTGATTTGTTTTGGTCTGGCGATAATGCAATCAAAGCTAATAATGGTATTAAGCCAAAACTTTATACGCCATCAACATATGAGGCTGGCTCTTCAATTAGCCATCTAGATGAAGCAACCTTTTCTCAATCTGTTGACAATGCGGTAATGACTCCAAATTTAGATTCTGGTGAGGTGTTTCACCTACCTGGTCCATTAGTGCTAGCTATGTTTGAAGATATGAGGCAAAAGCCACCGGCTGGAATCGCTGCTGGAACTCCACAACCGCCACAAAATGTTAAAGCTTTAATCGGTGATAAAAGTGCGATTGTCAGATTTGATCCACCAGTAAATTTTAGATCAGCTCAAGTTTCAAAGTATGATGTTACAAATATTCAAACTGGAAGTGTAGTTAGTGTTACCGAAAGTCCGGTAACTATCTCTGGATTAAAAAATGGTACTAAGTACACATTTTCAGTATCTGCCACAAACTCATTAGGAACCTCAAACTCAGTCAATACAAATTCAGTCACTCCACAACCGGCATGGCAGAGTTCAATAATTGATGCCACAGCTGATGCCAAATACCTAGCCACGGCTACCTACGCTGGTAAACCAGTTATTGCTTATAGCGATAGCACAAAAGGTGATTTAAAACTTGCCACTTTTAGTGGAAACAAGTGGGGAATTAAAACAATTGATGGAAACTCCACAACTTTAGGTAAAACTACTAACGATGTCTCCGGTTACATCTCAATGTGCACATCAGTAAGTGGTAGAACTAATTATTTACATATCTTTTACTCTGACCTAAAGGATAAAGATCTTCGATATGCCGTCTACGATGGTAAGAGTTGGTATTACGAGATCGTTGATGGTGATGCCCTATCAATCCAAGATTACAAAGAGTTTCCAAGAAAGCGTGGTGGCTCTGATGTAAGCGTTTCAAGTGCATGTGGTGTCACCGCATCAGGGGTGCAAGTGTTTTACCGAGATGAATCTCAGGGAATTTTGTTGGGCGCAGTAAAAGATAAACTTGATTGGCGCTATGAGATTGTGGATGGCGATAAAGACACTGAAGATCGAACAACTGGTGATGTTGCCTTTCATTTGAAAGCAACCACTGTTGGAAAGAAAATTCATTTAATCTATGACTCAGTTCGTGGTTTTGATATGGATCGAAATGTAACTCGAAGTGAGATGAGATATGCGACAAGAAGTAGTGCATTTGTTGAGGACTGGACCTATAAAACTTTAGATATACCTGGCAATGGAGTTTCAGTTGCCGGTTATGATGTAGCAATTTTTAATGGCGCACGAGGCATAAATACTGGTTGGTTTACTGGAACTGGGGCATCATTTCCAAACCCAGACCAAGTCAGATATCAATTATTTGGTGCCACTTCATTTACAGATGCCAAATCTGTTGAGTATGGAGTACCAAACTCTCCAATTGTTATGGACGATAGAACCATCATGTTTGGATGCCAGTTGAGGTTATGTGCATTAAATCAAGCCAATCGCTCAGTGAGTTTAATTTCAAATGGCACAGTTCAAGAAGGTTCACTAAGTAGCTGGATCACCTTAAATAAAATCAGATACGCCGTTGCCGGCGTATCTGGAAAATTAACCCTGTTTAAACCCTAATTGGGTTTTACTTACTTAGCGTTACGGCGCTGAATTCTGGTCTTCTTAAGAAGTTTTTTATGTTTCTTCTTAGCCATACGTTTGCGACGCTTCTTAATTACTGAACCCATTTTGCTCCTTTATTGATTCCAACTATGGACAAAGATTACTAGTTAACTACTACTAAACCAAAACTCACACCCGAATCAGTGATTACTACAGTTCCAATTTCATTATTTGATGCGATTGCAACTGCTGGGGCGGAGAGAGAGTAGGCGGAGATAACTTCACCCTTCTTGCCCAATTCAAGGAGTACTGATGAAGCTGTCTTAGGTTTCCAGGTAGGTACGCCTTTAATCGCACCCGATGAGACAAATGTGGCCCAGGTATTCTTACTTACAGTCGCCAAAGCAGTTGATTTGGATAGATACCTAACATTCCAAACTGGTTTATTTAGAGCAGAAAATTTGGTTACCGCTGCTTCTTGTTTATTTGAGTATGAAACCCGACCAGCCTGCAATAGACCAGCATCAATTGAACTCCAACTTCTAGTTGTACTCTTCAAAGTAGCTCGAGCTACCTGCTGTAGTGAACCTGAATTAGAGATTCTTAAAGTGATTGCATCTAATTTACTTATTGGCTTAACTTTTAACAGTAGTTCACTACTTGCACCAACTACGGTTAGGCCGCCATCGGAATTTAAAATAGCATCATTAATTTGGGTGTTTTTGGATCCAATTTTAATTATTGGAGAGAACGTCCCTGTTTTGGTAGTCGATAGATAAAAGCCTGAGGCTGTAGTTTTTTCATATAGATTGCCAACAATTATTAAATTACTATCCGATATCAATACTTTCCTGGGCGAAATAATATTAGGTGAAAGATACTCATATGAATTTAATAAATTTCCAGTATTACTTACCTGCCAGAGCTTAATTCGGTTAAGTGGTGTAGTGGCAGGTTGAGTAGGGTCAATCACCACATTATCTGGGTTTAAGACTCTTGTTGGAGATGGCGCTGGAGTTGGTGCTATCTGTGATGAGCTTGCACCAACTACCCAAATACTTCCATCTGCATCAATTGCAGCAGTTGTGGCAATTTCATCACTTACTCCAGGCAATCTTAAGTTCCACATAGGTGCACCAAGTGATGAGTAACTGGTGACAAATCCATCACTTAAACCGGTAAGAGCACCAGAAAGCCAAGGTGAAGAGGCAGATTCAGTTGTACCCACCAGCACAATACTTACTGGGGTAAGCAATACATCACTTATCTGATCTGACTTGGTGTAAATCAATTCAACTAAGAATTTTGTAACCTTCATAGTTGCAGCATTAGCTGGTACTACCGGAATTAATACAACAGCAAAAATTAGAATTAAGATTTTTTTCAAGCTAACTCCTGGGCCCGATTCTTAGCAGCACTCATAGCTTTTAAAATAATATTTTCTAAATCATTATTGGAAAAAACCTCAAGTGCTGCTGCAGTAGTACCTTTTGGACTCGTCACATTTTTGCGTAATGTAGCTGCATCTAAATTACTTTCTTTTAACATTGCAGCTGAGCCAGAAATTGTTTCGATTGCTAACTTAGTGGCAATTTCATCTGTTAAACCAAGCTCGACTCCCGCTTTCACCATTGCCTCAATAAAATAGAAGAAGTAAGCAGGACCAGATCCACTTAACGCAGTTACTGCATCAATTTTATCTTCTGTGACCACAACTACCTCGCCTGTAGTTAAAAATAACTCTGTAGCAATCTTTAATTCATCACTGCTTACTTTTCTACCAGCTGCAATTGCTGAAATTCCCTTACCAATTTGTGCCGGCGTATTTGGCATTGCTCTGATAACTGGATTATTTGTATCTAATTGATCCTCGATAAACTTGATTGTTTTTCCTGCAGCAATTGAGATAACTACTGTTTCTGGCTGGATTGTCTGCTTTAACTCATTTAATACATCGGCCAAATCCTGAGGTTTGACCG
>SXGS01307557.1_pt1 | contig 11815 bp, 15 predicted proteins | sample 3174681 | NCBI WGS metagenome assembly SXGS01 (sample SAMN11356861, study PRJNA531348) | freshwater metagenome | isolation source: freshwater sample F1-80 | place: China: Fuxian Lake, Yuxi | collected 2017-12-25 | reverse complement strand
CGTCGGCCGCGTGCCGGTTCCCGGTGCGGTCGTGGACTTCCGCCAGGTACACCCGCACCCGCGAGTCGCCTGGGCGTTGTTGCTTCGCTTCCGTCAGCGCGGTCAGCGCCTTACACAGCCTGGCAGAGGATCTCCTTCGACCTGGCGAAGCGCACCACGTCGTGGACGGTGAGGAAGAACAGCTCGTAGCCGAGCTCGGCGATCAGCGCCAGCTCATGCTCGATGAGCGCGCGGACCTTCGCGTCCGCCCCGCCCGGGAAGCGCCACGCGAAGCCGTCCTCGGCGAGCTTGCGCAGCCAGCTCGTCGGTGTCTGCCCGGCAGGCACGAGCTCCTGCGGATACTCGTAGCGCAGTTCATCGAGCGAGAAGCGGCAACGCGCCGCGATGGCGACCGTCTCGGCGAGCAGCCCGGCCGGATAGAGCTGCGCCAGCCGCGCGCGCAGGCGCAGGTGCCGCTCTCCGCTGGGGTAGAGCGACTTGCCGCAATGCGACAGCGGCTGGCCGAGGCGGATCGCGGTCAGCGCATCCTGCAGCCGCCGCCGGGAACGCACGTGCATGTGGACGTCGCCGGCCGCGACGAGCGGCAGCCCCGAGGCGGCGGAACGCGCGCGCAGCGCGGCGAACCGCTCGCGGTCGTCCGGGCCGCACAGCAGCTCGGCCGCGATCCACGCGCGTCCCGGGAAATGCACCGCCAGCCACGGCGCGCCCTCGTCCGACAGGAGAAGCGCGAGCAGGCCGCTGCCCGCCTGCGTTTCGATGTCCTCGCGACCAAGCGAATAGGCACCCTTGCGGCTGCGGCGGCGGCCGATGGTGACGAGCGACGACAGCGCGCCGTAGGACCGGCGGTCGGTGGCGAGCAGCACCAGCCTCGTGTCGTCGTCGAGCCGGACCTCGCTGCCGCAGATCAGCGCGAGGCCATGCGCCTTCGCCGCGACGTGCGCCCGCACGATGCCGGCGAGCGAGCATTCGTCGGTGATCGCCAGCGCCGAATAGCCGAGCGCCGCCGCGCGCGCCGCGAGCTCCTCCGGATGCGAGGCGCCGCGCAGGAACGTGAAGTTGGACAGGCAATGCAGTTCCGCGTACGCGGGCAGGACCTGCGGCGTGCTCACGCGAAGATGCCGTGCAGGAACCAACCGCCCTCCTGCAGGCGGCGCTCGCGATAGATCCACAGCAGCGCGGTGTCCCGCGCCTGCGCGATGAAGTAGTCGCGCAGCACTTCGCCGCCGTCCCACCAGCCGGACTCGATGCGCTCCGGCCCGGCGAGCAGCGTGAAGTCGCTCTCGCCCAGCCGGCGCGGCGGGTCGAGCAGCCACAGCGGCCTCGGCCCCGCTGCGTCGGGCACCTGCAGGACCTTCGCGCCGGGTTCCACACGGCGCTGCGCGACGTCCTTCACGGTGCACCAGGCATGCTCCGGGCGATGCTCCGGATGCACGGCCAGCCCGTGCACCGCATGCTCGCCGAGCCGCGCGCGCAGGCGCTCGATCAGCCGCAGCCAGCCTTCGGCATCCGCGCGCCCGTCGCCGAACAGGCTGCCGCTGCGGCCGGCGAGTGGTGCGAGGTCATCGGCCTCCAGCCGGATCGCGTCCACCGGGTCCGCGAGCCTCACCGCGTCGATGCGCTCGCGCAGCAGCAGCAGGAAGTGCCCGGCATCCCGCAGCGGCGCGGCAAGGGAGACCGCGACCGCCTGGGGCCTCGCATGCCGGTGCAGCAGCGTGAGGACGAAGCGGCGCACGCCCGCGTGGCGCGCCACGAGGAACGCTTCGAGCTGCACCAGCAGCCGGCGCGCGGCGAACAGCACGGCCTGCGCCTGCGTCACTTCCCCGGGCAATTCCAGCTTCGCGGAAAACGTCGCGGGCGGAACGAAGAACGCGCGCGCCTCGGGGCGGGTGCCGAGAGCACGGTCGACGTCGTCGAGCAACCCGGGCCCCACGCGCCGGGCAAGCCCCGCCCTGGGCAGGCGCATCAGGTCGCCGATCGACGCCACGCCGACGCCGCGCAGGAAGTCGAGCGCCGGCTCGTCGAGGCCGGCGACCGTCACCGGCAGGTCCTCGAGCCGCCCGCCACCGCCGGCGGCGCGCCACAGCGCCGCGCGCGGCGTGCGACCCATCGCGATCGAGGCATCGAAGCCGAGGTCCGAGAGGCCGCGCTTCAGGTCGTCGAACAACGCACGCGCACCGCCGAAGAGTCGCAGGCTCCCCTCGACCTCGCCCAGCATGCTCCGCGGCGGTTCGGGCGACACCGACGGCGTGAACCGGCAGAGCCATAAGGCGATCGCCTCCAGCGCCTCGCGCTCGACGGCGGTGTTCCGCGTCCCGACGCGCAGTCCGGGAACCAGCGCGTGCGCGGTCGCCAGCCCCATGCCGGAACGCACACCCATCGATCCGGCGGCGGCGTTGCAGGCGAGGACGGCGCGGGCATCCGCGACCGCCCAGGGCTCAACCGACCGGGACGAGCAGCGGCCCCTGAGCAGCGCCTCGAGCGGCAGCAGCGGGCAATCGAGCGCGACCCACAACATCGCAGGGCCTCTTGACGGGAATGGCGAGCGGAACCGCGGCAGGCGCGCCACGGCGTTTCAGGATGTGTGCGACGAGGCCTCCGTCCTGTGCTTCCAGCCGGAGGCGCAGGACGGCCGGTGACGGCTCGGCTGCCGCAGATGGCGGACGGAACAGAGCGACGAATGCTTGCCCGGATTCCGCCGCCACGGCAAGCCGGCGCAGCTCCGCGTAGCGCGCCTGCGGCAGCCAGGCCAGCACGGCGTGGCAGGCGCCAGCCCTCAGCACCTGCTCCGCCGCCCACAGCGCATCGCGGCGGCCGGGCGCGCGCACCACGGCCAGATGCGCCAGATCGACGCCCGCCTCCAGCAGCGCGGGGGCGTACGGCAGGTACGGCGGCGCGAGCCAGGCCACGCGCTTGCCTTCACGAGTCAGCGCGGACAGCGCGGGCAGGACCAGTTGCAGTTCGCCGAAGCCGTCGCGGGCGGACAGGATCTCGACCAGCCCGCCGGCCGGCCAGCCGCCCCCGGGCAGTTCGCGGTCAAGCTCGCGGAAGCCCGTGGGGACGCAGGGGGCGGTGGCTGCGGCGGAAGCGCCGCCGCGCCAGACGGTTTGCCGCTGGAGGAGTTCGTTGAGTATCGCCATGGATACTGTATATAAACACAGTATCCATGATCCCTGCAAGAGGGAATCAGCCGCCGGCCCAGCGCCTCACGGACTTGAGGATGCGCGCGTCGGCGAAACCGAGCTTCGCCAGCACCGGCGCGCGCTCGAAGATCTCGCCGTAGTGCCGGATCAGGCCGCCCTCGAGCTCGCAGCGGCTGATGCCCGGGAAGCCGACGCGGTGCGCCGGCGCCCCGGCCATCGTCGGCTGGTACGAGAACTCGTAGCGCGCGTAGCCGATGCGGCCGTCGCACACCGGGTCGAGCACGCGCCACTCGAAGTCGCGCGCGTCGCCGTAGAAGAACTCGCGCAGCATGCGCGCGATCTCCGCATGGCCGCGGAACTCGCCGTAGAAACCGTCGTGGTAGACGCCGTCGGCCGCAAAGCAGGCGGTGGCGCCATCGATGTCGCCGGCGCAGATCGCACCGGTCATGCGGGTGAGCAGCTTTCCGAACTCGGCATGGTCCATGCCCCGCATCATAGCGTCCCCGCCAGCGCCTACTGCAGGACGGGCGCCCCCGGCAGGATGCCGCGCGCTTCCGCGAGTGCCCAGATCTTCTTCGCGGCGCCTGCAGCCGTGCGCATGACAGCCGCCTCGTCCATGCTCAGCAGCCTGCCGTCCTGCACCACCGGCCTGCCTTGCACCATGACGAAGGCGAGATCGCCCGCATGGCCCTTCCAGACCAGGTTCTTGACCGGATCCCGGACCGGCTGCAGGTGAGGCTTGAAGAGATCGAACACCAGCAGGTCGGCCCGTGCACCCGCCTCGATCCGGCCGAGGTCGGGGCGGCCCAGGGCCCTGGCGCCGTTCAGCGTGGCGGCGCCAAGGAGCTGGTGCGCGGTGCCGAAGTGCGCCTTGCCGAAGTACAGCTTGGAGAGCAGCCCTGTCACGCGCAGTTCGCCGATCAGGTCCATGCTGTGGGAGTCGGTGCCGATGCCGGTGTTGATGCCGGCCTGCGCGAAGCGTGCGTAGGGAAAGTTCCCGCCTTCGCGGGCGAAGCTCAGCGCGCAGTTCGCCACGTGCGTGCCAGTATCGGCGAGCACCCGGAGGTCGTCGTCCGTCGCGCAGCCGGCATGCGCGAGGACAACGCGCCCGCCCAGCAGGCCGGTGTCCCCGGCGTATTCCGATGCGCCCATTCCGTAGCGCGCGCGCAGCAGCCCCAGGTCCTGCGGCGTCTGCGCGAAATGCGTGGTCAGCAGGCAATCCAGTTCGTCGGCCGCCTTGCGGCACTCGCGCAGCAGTTCGGGCAGGCAGGTATCGGTGGCGTGCGGGCCGATAGCCACCTGCGCAAGCCCTTCGCTGCCCTCGTCGCGCGCCTTGAACAGGGCCACCGACTTCGCCAGCTGCGCCATGCCGTCATTGCCGAAGTCCCAGACCGGATAGCCGTCCGGCCCGATGCGCGCGTTCGACGAGGACATGATGAACGGCGCGCCCACGGTGCGCAGGCCGACGTCGCGCGCGACGTCGAAGAACACCTCCTGGCCGTGGTGCCACATGTCCATCACCGTGGTGGTGCCGCCCTTCAGCAGGTCGATCATGCCGAGGGCGGTGACGGCGCGCAGCTCCTCCGCCGTGAGCTCCTTCGCGACGATCGCCGTGAGCGGCAGCAGCACGTTGTAGACGAGCTTCGGCACCCACGGCTCCATCTCCGTGTCGTCGGGGATGCCGCGGAACAGGCCGCCGCGGATGCAGTGCGTGTGCAGGTTGACGAAGCCGGGCATGAGGAAGCCATGCTCGTATCGCACGACCGGCGTGCCGGCCGCCGGCGCATCGCGCGACACGGCCTCGATCCTCGGGCCGTCGAGGTAGACGTAGTGGTCCTGCAGGACGGCCTGGCGGCCACCCTCCATGCCCAGCACGTACCGGCAGGCGATGACGCTCGTGGTCATCCGTCGGAGGCCGCGTTATTCAGGCGTGATGCCGGCTTCCCTGGTCAGGCGGCGCCAGACCTCGGTCTGCTCCCGGGCCAGCGCCCCCATCGCGTCAGCCGAAAACGGGTTGACCTCCATGGCCTGGCGTTCGATCTGCTCGCGGACCTCCGGCTTCTGCAGGGTCGCCAAGAGTTCACGATTCAATCGGTCGACGACTTCCTTCGGCATGCGCGCGGGCCCGAACAGACCCATGAACGCCACGGCGGGAAACGCCGTCATGCCGGCTTCGGTCATCGTGGGCAGTTCGGGAAGCGCCTTGCTCCGCTTCGTGAGCAGGGTCGCCAGGCCGCGCGCCCTGCCGTCGCGCACGTGCTGCGCTAGCGTTCCCGTGATGAGCATGACTTGTATCCGTCCGGCGATCAGATCGTTCAGCGCCGTCGTCTCGCTCTTGTAGAGGATCACCTGAAGATCGATGCGCTCGGCCTTCGCGAAAGTCGCCGGCGCGATCGAGCCGACGGCGCTGGAACTGCCCGCGTTCAGCTTGCCGGGATTGGCGCGGCCGTACTCGCCTAGTTCCTTCAGGGACTTCGCGGGCACGCCCGGATGCACCACCCAGAAGAAGCTGTTGTTGCCGATGCCGCCGATCGGGGTGTAGTCGACCAAGGGGTCGAAGGGCACGTTCTTGCGCAGGAACGGGAGCGCTGCGACCTGCGTCGAAGTGCCGAAGAACACCGTGTATCCGTCCGGCGCCGCCTTGACGACCTGCTCGCCGGCGACGATGCCGTCGGCACCGGGCCGGTTGTCGATGACCACCGGCTGGCCGAGCGACTGCGCCATCGAGGCGGCGACCTGCGCCTCGTGCGCCTCTACATCGAAGGCGGCCTGCTGGTCACGGCGCTGGCGCTGGTGCCCATGCTGCTGAACATCCTGCACGTCCCGGAGTCCGTGACCTGGCCGCTGTCCAGCGCGATCGCCGCGGCGATCCTCTCGATCGTCCTGCTGATCCAGTACCGCCGGCGCCGCAACATCGAGCCGGAGAAGTTCCCGCCGTGGGTCATCGTCATCTACGCCGTCTCGATCATCCTCGTGGCCGGCCTCTGGTCCAACGCCGCGGGCTACCCTTTCGCGCCGAGCGTCGGCCCCTACGCGGGCATCCTCACCTGGGCGCTCTGCGTCTTCGGCTTCAACTTCGTGCGCACCATCGAGGTGTTCCTGCACCGGCCGCCGCAGGCCGACGCAGACAAGGAAACCCGATGAGCACTCCGGGCAAATGGAAGGAAGGCGTGAAGGTCGTCCGCGCAGCCTCGCTGGACGCGCAGGTCCGCGACCCCGCCGGCACCGGCCGCGCGACGGCATTCGAGTTCGCGGGGGCCGGCAGCGGGCGCACCTGGGTCGGCCGCGTCCGCATGAAGCCGGCGGGCGTGACGGGCGCGCACCATCACGGGCGGCACGAAGTGATGATCTCCGTGCTCACCGGTCATGCCGAGATCCGCTGGGGCGACCACCTCGAGTTCGCGGCCGACGTCGCCCCGGGCGACTGCATCTACTTCTCGCCGCACGTGCCGCACCAGGAGCGCAACCCCAGCGCCACGGAAAGCGTCGAGTTCCTCGTCGTGCGCAGCGACAACGAGCGCATCGTCGTCGCCCTCGACGCCGCGATCGTCGAACGCCCGGAGTTCGTGGCTTGAAGGCGGCCCGCAGGCCCCCTGCCGCCCCTGCGCCCCGCATCGTCGCCGAACGCGCCACCGCGCGCGCCACGTCGCGCGAGCTGTGGAAGGGCCTGGTGCGCTTCAACCGCGGGCAGGCCGGACCGATGCGCTACTCGCGCACCGTGCTCGGCGTGCGCGACGCGAAGGGCCGCCTGCTCGGCGGGCTGATCCTCGAGTCGTACTGGCGCGAAAGCTACGTCGAGCTGCTCTGGCTGTCCGAGAAGGCGCGCCAGGACGGCCTCGGCAGCCGGCTGATGGCGGAAGCCGAGCGGCGCGCGCGCCGCCGCAGCAGCCGGCTCATCCACCTCAACACCTTCTCGTTCCAGGCGCCGCGCTTCTACGAGAAACTCGGCTACCGGCGCTTCGGCAGCATGACCGGCTCGCCGCAGGGCGCGAGCCGGCACTACTACGTCAAGCGCCTCGCTGCCCCGCGCCCATGACGCTCCCGATCACCGCCGAATTCGCCCGCCACTTCGCCGACGACTGGATCGCGGCGTGGAACGCCCACGACCTCGCCCGCATCCTCGGGCACTACACGGACGACTTCGAGATGAGCTCGCCCGTCATCGTCGCGCTGGCCGGCGAGCCGTCAGGGAAGCTCAAGGGCAAGGCCGCCGTCAGCGCGTACTGGACCACGGCGCTGGCCCGCGCGCCGAACCTGCATTTCGAGCTGATCGCCGTGATGGCCGGGGTCGACAGCGTCACCATCCACTACCGCGGGCACCGCGGCCTCTCGGCCGAGGTGTTCCACTTCGCGCCAGACGGCCGGGTGCGGGCGGCGTTCGCACACTACGCGGGGCAGTGATCCGCGCGGGCGCGAGCCGACCGCCTAGAATGCCCGCTCCGATCCCCCGACCCTGAAGGCGCCGCCATGCACCCGACTCTCCGCAGCAACCTGTTCTTCGTCAAGGAGCAGGTCGGCATGTTCAAGGCCGCGAACAACTTCGACATCTTCGACCCGGGCACCAACGCCAAGGTCCTCGAATGCCGCGAGCCGCACCTCGGCATCTTCACCAAGCTCCTGCGCTTCACCGACTACAAGCGCATGACGCCCTTCCACGTGGTGGTGACCACGCCCGACGGCGGCAAGGTGCTGTCGGTGAAGCGCGGCATCTCGATCTTCCTCTCGAAGGTCGAGGTGTTCGACGAGAACGACAAGCTGGTCGGCCTGTTCAAGCAGAAGCTGTTCTCCATCGGCGGCAAGTTCGACGTGCTCGACGCCGCGGAGAACCCGGTGTGCACGCTGCAGGGCAAGTGGACGAGCTGGGACTTCCGCTTCAAGCAGGGCGAGAAGGAGCTCGCGCAGGTGTCGAAGAAGTGGGCCGGGCTTGGCAAGGAGCTGTTCACCTCCGCCGACAACTACATCCTGTCGATCGCCGAATCCGTGGGCAAGGACGACCCGGTGCGCACCTCGATCCTCGCCGCGGTGCTGTGCATCGACATGGTGCTGAAGGAATAGCCTTGCCGGGCAGCCGTCCCCTGCAGAAGCTCCTCGGCAGGTGCCACTGCGGCGCGGTGCGCTTCGAGATCGAGACCGATTTCCCGGAGCTCACCATGTGCGACTGCTCCATCTGCAGGCGCAAGAACGCGCTGATGGTGAAGGTGCACGAAAGCGCCTTCCGGCTGCTCACCGGCGAGGATGCGCTCACGGAGTACCGCTTCCACACCGGCACCGCGCGGCATTTCTTCTGCAAGGTGTGCGGCATCTACCCGTTCCACCGCAAGCGCGTGACGCCGGACAACTACGGCATCAACGTGCACTGCCTGGAAGGTTTCGACCCCACCGGCATCCCGGTGCGGCAGGCGGTCGGCGCGGGGATGGCTTAGCGCGCCTTCAGGCGCGCAGCAGGTCGAGCGGCTCGAAGCGCCCGCCCATGCCGGCCGTCGACACGCCCCACCAGCGGCCGAGCACCGTGGCATAGAGGCTGCGGAAATCCAGCGCGTGGCGCAGGTTGCCGCCCTCCAGCGCCGCGAGTTCCGGCGGCGCGCCGTACAGCCCTCCCTTCACCCGTCCACCGGCGACAAAGTGCGCGGCGGCGGTGCCGTGGTCGGTGCCGTTGGTGGAGTTCTCCTGCGGCCGGCGGCCGAACTCGGCGTAGGTCATCACCAGCGTGGAATCCCAGCGGTTCACTTCGACGAGCGCCGCCTTCAGCGCAACGAGTCCTTCCGCGAGTTCGCCGAGCAGCCGCGCGTGCACCACGGGCTGGCCCTGGTGCGTGTCGAAGCCGCCGAGCGACAGCCGGATCGCCGCCGCGCCGTTCGGGTTCGCGGCGACCTGCGCGGCGACGCGCACCGCGTTGCCGAAGGCGTTGCGCGGGAATTCGCTGCGGAATGTCGTGGTGCTGCCGAGCTGGCTCGCGGCGTTGCGGATATCGGCCTCCACCTTCAGCACGTGGGCCAGCGCCGCGTTCTGCGCACTGCCGGCCATCGGCGCGCCCGTGCCGCCGAAGCGCGCCTGGCGCAGGAACTGCTCGGGGTCGGCGAGCACGACCACGCGCGAGCGCGGCCCGGCGAGCGGCCCCATGTCGCTGCCGCCGACGACGATGCCGTCTGCGGCGTAGCGCGCGGGCACCGGCTGCGAGGCGAACGCGCGGGCCAGCCAGCCGTCGGCGAGATACTGGTCGCTGCGCGAGGCGGTGTCCCAGATTTCGATGGAACGGAAGTGCGACAGGTTCGGCTGCGGATAGCCGAGCCCCTGCACCACCGCCAGCTCGCGGCCCTGCCAGAGATCCATCAGCGGCTTCAGCGACGGATGCAGGCCGGTGCGGCCGTCGAGCTGCAGCACCTCGTCGCGCTTCACGCCGATGCGCGGCCGCAGCTGCGCGTAGGCCGGGTCCGCATACGGCACCACGGTATTGAGCCCGTCATTGCCGCCCTTCAGTTCGACGAGGATCAGCAGGCGCTGGTAGGTCGACTGGGCGAGCGCAGCCCGTGGCAGCGCGATGCCGGCCGCGGCCGCCGCGAGGAAATCGCGACGCTTCATCGCAGCTGGTACACCGGGTCGGCGACGATCGCGCGCACCAGGTCCAGCCCCTGCCCGCTGCGCGCGGCCTCGCCGTGCGGCGCGGCGGCGAGCAGCACGCGCTGCGCCGTCGCGGGCATCGCGCGGCCTTCATAGGGCCGCAGCCAGTCGCGCGACGAGAACTGCAGGTCCGCCATGGCCTGCACCATGCGGCGCGCCGGCGCCTGCATCCCCTGCGGCGGCGTCTGCAGCCCCAGCGCGGGTTGCATCATCGTCGTCGGCTGCGCGGCCATCCGGGCCTCGTCGACGCGCAGCACGCGGTCGAGGAACTGCCGCCGCGCGAGCAGCGTGCGCGAGTTGATCCACGCCTCGCCGCCCGGCCAGCCCTTCACGTTCGGGGGCGCGAAAAGGTCCTGGCCGAGGTTGCGCATGACGATGGCGAACGGCGCCGCGTCGCGCACCTCGATGCGGAACTGCCGCAGCGTGCCGGCCACCAGCTCGGCGGGCGACTTGACCAGCGCGGCGCGGTTCTCCGGCGCCCAGAACGACTCGGTGGACAGCATCTCGCGCAGCGCGGCGCGGATCGAATAGCCGCTCTCGCGGAACTGCCGCGCGACGCGCAGCACGTCGCGCTTGTCGCGCTCGGACTGCGCCACCGGGGCGACGAACTCGCGGAACAGCTTTCCGGCGATGAACTCCGCCGTCTCCGGGCGGGCGAGCAGGATGTCGAGCACGTCCTCGCCGCGCCACGCGCCGGTCCTGCCCAGCACGGTCTTCTCGCCATCGTCGTGGAGCATCGCCCGGAACAGGTACTCACCGGTGTCCGGGTCGAGGCTCCAGCCGGTGAAGGCGCGCGCCGCTTCCTTGACGTCGCGCTCGGTGTAGCGTCCCTCGCCGAGCGTGAACAGCTCCATCACCTCGCGGGCGAAGTTCTCGTTCGGCTGGCCGCGGCGGCTGCGCGCGGCGTCGAGGTACACCAGCATCGCGGGGTCGCGCGAGACGGCATGCAGCATCTCGCCGAAGCTGCCGAACGCGTGCCGGCGCAGCAGCGCGTTCTGGCGCTGCATCAACGCGGTCGAGCGCACTTTCTGCAGGCTGGTGGCGAAGTGGTTGTGCCAGAACAGTGTCATGCGCTCGGTGAGCGGCGAATCGGTGGCCAGCATCTCGGCGACCCACCAGCCGCGCAACTCGAGGCCGAGTTCGCGCGCCTGCATCTGCGCGCCCTTGCGCTCGTCGGCCGGCAGCTCGCGGATGCGCCGCGGCGACACCCATTCAGCGACGCCGGCGGGCAGCGGGGTGCGGGCGGTGGCACGGGTGCCCTCGAGCAGCCGGTCCACGGCCTCGCGGCGCGTCAGCTTCGCGAAGGCGTCGACCTCCTCGAGGCGGGCATCGAAGCCGGTGCGGTTCAGCAGGTGGCGGGCATCGTCGGCGCCCATGGACGCCAGCGCGCAACCCCAGGCCGCGGCGAGCAGCAAACCGACGATCAGCCGCATGCTAGCGGCGGTTCATGCCGCGGTTGGCGTCATTCATGTCGCGGCGCAGCTTCTCGCGCTCCTCCGGCGACATGCGGCCGCCCTGCTGGTTCTGGTGGTGCTGCGGCCGGCCCTGCGGCGCCTGCTGCGGGGCCTGCTGCGGCGGCGGGCCGCCGCGGTAGACGTCGCGGCGCGCCGAATTCATGTCGTCGCGCAGGCGCTGGCGCTCCTCCGGGCTCATGCGGCCGTCGCCGGCGAACGCCGCCGCGCTCCCGGCCGCGAGGCTGGCGGCGAGGATGGCTTGCAGGAGGATGCGGACCGTTTTCATCACGGGGCCATGTTAAGGCGTCCCCACCTGGGAATCCGCCCTTGTCCTCGAAATTTGTAACAATTCGTTTCCCGGGAGCGGCCGCGCTAACACACTGTTACCGGACACCCGCCATACCCCGCTATCCTGCCCGCCATGAACGAGAAGAAGAACGAACTGAAGAAGCGCCTGCTGGTGGTCGACGACGACGTGCGCCTGCGGGACCTCCTCGTGCGCTACCTCGGCGAGCAGGGCTTCGAGGTGCGCGCGGTGCCGGACGCGCCGGGCATGGACAAGATGCTGGCGCGCGAGCGCTACGACCTGATGGTGCTCGACCT
>SXGS01432142.1_pt1 | contig 11816 bp, 5 predicted proteins | sample 3174681 | NCBI WGS metagenome assembly SXGS01 (sample SAMN11356861, study PRJNA531348) | freshwater metagenome | isolation source: freshwater sample F1-80 | place: China: Fuxian Lake, Yuxi | collected 2017-12-25 | reverse complement strand
CTGTTTGACTTCTGCCTGGAAATGCATACTTTCCTTGGGTGCGCCCATCGTTCCTCCAGTGCTGAAATGCCAAAACTCGGGTTAGTAAAGAAGCCTCTCGGAAATGGCGGCACTCCGCCGGGTTTTCAAGCCCCCGGCCAACACCCTTGGTGGGAGCGACTTTCACAGCCTCGCGTGGCCAGAAGCCGCTCCCACCAACGCTTTTAGGGATTGGCTATTTCCGGAATTTGGCGGACAGCGCCGTCGCTCCGGCGCGAAGCAAGCCCACATCACTGCCCACGGCGACGAACAACGCACCGGCATCAAGCATGCGCTGGCCGTCCGCTTCGCCCACCAGAATGCCGGGCGCCTTGCCCAGACTGCGAATCCGCTTGATCGAATCCATGATCGTGCTTTGGACTTCGGGATGCGGGATGTCACCCAGGTGGCCCAAATCTGCCGCCAGGTCGTTCGGACCGATGAATACACCGTCAATGCCATCGACCTTGCAAATCTCGTCCAGGTTGTCCAGTGCCACCCGGGTCTCCGTCTGCACCAGCACGCAGATTTCACGGTTGGCCTTTTTCAGGTAATCCTTGATCCAGCCGTATTGTGCGGCGCGCGAACTCCCGGCCACACCGCGAATGCCTTCGGGCGGAAAGCGGGTCGCCGCGACCGCTGCGGCAGCCTCCTCGGCGTTCTGCACATACGGCAACAGCAGGGTTTGCACACCGGCATCCAGATAACGCTTGATCAACACCAGATCGTTCCAGGCCGGGCGCACCACCGGCTGCGCGGTGCTGCGTTCGTTCTGCATCGCCATCAGTTGCATCGTCACGTGCGCCGGGTCATTCGGGCAATGCTCGGTATCGAGCAACATCCAGTCGAACCCCGCCGGCGCGCAGCTCTCGACTACCTGTGGTGACCAGTAGCTCATCCACAAGCCGATTTGCGGTTTACCCGCCAGAATGTTTTTCTTGAAATGATTGACGGGCAATTCCACGATACAACGCTCCTTTGGTAAAGGCCGGTCGGGACGACCTGCCGCGATTTCCTGCAGCTTTCCTGCAACTATTGGTAAGCAATGCGAATGATTTCCAGCTCTTCGCGGCCGGCTGGTGTCATCAGGTGGACCAGGTCTCCCTCGCGGGCCTTCAGGAGCGCGCGGGCTACCGGCGAAATCCAGCTGATCTTGCCCTTGAGTGGCTCGGCCTCGTCCACGCCGACGATCTGCACGGTGTTGTCCTCCCCGCTGGGCAGGGCGTAGGTCACGGTGGCGCCGAAGAACACCTGGTCGGCGTTTTCCTGGCGCGCCGGATCGACCACTTCTGCCGCTTCCAGGCGCTTGGAAAGGAAGCGGATCCGGCTATCGATCTGGCGCAGGCGCCGCTTGCCGTAAATATAGTCGCCGTTTTCGGAACGATCGCCGTTGGAAGCGGCCCAAGTGATGGTTTCCACCAGATTGGGGCGCTCTACGCGGAACAATTCGTCAAACTCCGCCCGCAATCGGGCGTACCCTGCGGGTGTGATGTAATTCTTGATTCCCTGTGGAATCTGCGGCGCGGCAATTTCTTCCTCCTCGCCCTCATCCTGCTCTTTGGTAAACGCCTTGCTCATGGTTCTGGCAGTGTCACGCTTTCTTCTCTTGTACCGGCCGCAGTGACCACTTTAATGACTGCTTCGGTAGCCACCAAGGTGGCCGCTGAGGTGACCACCCAGGTCACCACTCCAGCAACCTTCCTTACGATCAATGTTGCATTTTACGCCCTCATGATTCCATCCTTTTCTGCTTTCCTGCGCTCCACTTCCCTGACACTGCTGCTGGTCATCGCCGGCTATCTGCCCGCAGCGCATGCCCAGTTGCCACCCGGCTTTAGTACGGGACCCAAGATGGGTGGCATTGAGGAGGTACAGCTTGCCAACGGCCTGAAGGTGCTGCTGCTGGAGGATCGCTCACAGCCGCTGGTCACCACCAACATCACCTACCTGGTCGGCTCCCGCCACGAGGGCTATGGCGAAGCCGGCATGGCACACCTGCTGGAGCATCTGGTATTCAAGGGTACCCCCAAGCGCAAGGACATCAAGGCAGAGTTCACGGCGCGCGGGGCGCGCTGGAACGGCACCACCTACTACGACCGCACCAATTATTTCCTGACGTTTTCGTCCGCGCCGGCCAACCTGGAATGGGCAATCGAGCTGGAAGCCGACCGCATGGTCAACTCGTTCATCTCGCGCAGCGACCTGGATAGCGAAATGACGGTGGTGCGCAACGAATTCGAGTCCGGCGAAAACAATGTCGGCAATGTGCTGGCCCAGAAGGTGGCGCGTGCTGCCTACCAATGGCACAACTATGGCCGCCCGACCATCGGCAATCGTTCCGACATCGAGAATGTGCCGATCGATCGACTCCAGGCCTTCTATCGCACCTACTACCAGCCGGACAACGCCGTGCTGTTGATCGCCGGCGACTTTGAGCGTAAGGCAGTACTTGACCTGGTTGCCAGGCATTTCGGTGCCATTCCCAAACCTGCCCGGCTCCTCCCTCGAACTTATACAGACGAAGCCGCGCAGGATGGCGAGCGCGAGGTGAGGCTGTCGCGTACCGGCGAGAATCGTATCGTGATGGCGTTCTACCACGCCCCTGCCGGTACCCATGCCGATTACGCCGCCATTGATGTACTGGCTCTGGTGCTGGGTGACACGCCAACCGGAAGGCTGCACAAGGCGCTAGTGGAAACCAAGATCGCCACCGGCGTGGGCGGATCGGATCTCATGCTGGCAGAACGGGGGGGCATGCGCTTTGTCGCCTCCGCACCAAAAACCAACCCCGTGGGGCCGATGCGCGACGCCTTGGTGAAAACCGTCGAAGGCCTCGCCGCCGATCCGATTCGCGCCGACGAAGTCGAACGCGCCAGGCAGCGCCTGCTGACGCAAATGGATGTTTCCCTCACCAAGACCCACTCGTTTGCGACCGGCCTCACCGAGTGGATTGCATTGGGCGACTGGCGCTGGTTTTTCCGCTACCGCGACTACCTGCACAACGTCACTGCGGCGGACGTGAATCGTGCCGCCGCCACCTACCTGATTGCCTCGAACCGGACCCTGGGTCAGTTCGATCCGGTGGAGACCGCGCCCCAGCGCGCCAGCCTGCCGGCGCGACCGGACCTCGCAGCCGCATTGAAAGACTACGCCGGCCCGCTGGGCATCAGCGAGACTGCGGGCGCTGGCGAACGGTTCGATCCCACTCCTGCCAACATCGAAGCGCGCACCACCCGTTTTACCTTGCCGGACGGTCTGAAAGTGGCTTTCCTGCCGAAGAAAACCCGTGGCGGCATGGTCAGCGCCACACTGGCGTTTCAGTACGGCACGGAAGAATCCAAGTTCGGCCGTGGTCAAGCCTGCAGCTTCGCCGGTGCCATGCTGATGCGCGGCACCCGCAGCCGTACGCGCGATGAACTGCGCAACGAGATGACCCGTCTCCGTACCAACCTGTCGGTCGGTGGCGGTGGCGCCAGCGTTGAAGTGCCGGCGGCTGGACTCGAAGAAAGCCTGAAACTGGTGAGCGAAATCCTGCGCGAACCGCGCTTCGACGAGGCCGAGTTCGAGCAACTGCGAAGGCAGTCGATTGCCGGCATCGAATCCGCACGGACAGAGCCATCCGCCCTGTCGGGCCTGGCGCTCGCGCGCCATCTCAACCCCTATCCACGCGGCCACTGGAACTACGCAGCGTCACTTGAGGAACAGCTGGAAGAAGTACGCGCCGTCAAACTAGCTGACGCGAAGAAATGTCACGAGAATTTTTTCGGCTTGTCACACGGGCAAATGGCCATTTCCGGGGAATTTGATCCGGAGAAGATTCGCCCGATGATCACCGACGTGTTCGGCACGATGCAGCGCAAAGCACCGTTTATCCGCATCCCGGAACGTACCCGCAAGGATGCCCCGCCCCTGGCGACTGAAATCGCGACGCCGGACAAAGCCAATGCCACCCTGCGTGCCTCGATCGTGCTTGATGCAAGCGACGATGATCCCGACTACGCCGCGCTGGTCATTGCCAACTACCTGTTTGGCGGCTCGATTGACGCGAGACTGGCCAAGCGCATCCGCGAAAAGGATGGCCTCTCCTATTCGGTCGGCAGCGGTCTCTCCGTCTCGACCCTGGACCGGTATGGCCAATGGAGTGCTTCGGCCATTTATGCGCCGCAGAACAAGGCGCGCGTCGAGGCGGCGCTGCGTGAGGAGCTTGACCGGGCTCGCCGCGACGGGTTTACGCTTGACGAGCTGACCAAAGCCAAGGATGCCATCCTGCAGTCACGCGCACTCGGCCGCGCATCCGACATGGGGCTGGCATCCCGCTTGAGCTCGCACCTGTATTTCGGGCGCACGTTTGACTGGGATGCGCAGTTTGAAGCGGCGCTGCGCGCCGTCACGCTGGCGGCGGTCAATGCCGCCTTCGTCAAGCACATCGACCCGACGCGCATGCATCTGGTCAAGGCCGGCGATTTCACCAAACAGTAGTGTTCGAGGCGCTCCCGGGCCATCCGGGTAGCGCACGTGGAACCGGGCAGACCATGGTCCGGCTACATCCCCCGGCTGCTGCAGGAACTTGCGCTGCAGCCCCTTCGTCTACTGCGCGGTCGGCGGCAACAGTGCCTTCAGGGCGGCTTCTGCCTCGGCATAGCGCGCATCCAGTTCATCCAGCCAGGCCGGGACCCGTGCCGCATCGCCCGTCTTGCCGGCATGCTCGAGGAATTTGGCGGTAGCCGCCACGCGCCGCGCCCCCAGATTCGCGCTGGCACCCTTAAAGCTGTGCGCCACCCGGCCCAGCTGTACCAGATCGCCCGCGGCATGGGCCGTGCGCAATTCGGCCAACCGTTCAGGTGATTGTGCCGCATACATGCCCACGAACTCGGCCAGCACGCCACGCGTCGAATCGAGGGCGATCAACTCGTCTACCTGCGCCATGTCGAGGGTTTCATCATCTGTTTCTGAAGTGGCAAAGATAGCGCCCTCATGTGCCATCGCCGGCACCGGCGCGGCGCGCAAGCGTTGCTCGCGGAACGCTGCGGCGCGCCCCATCGCTTTGGCCAGGACCTCCAGCTGTATCGGCTTGGAAACGTAGTCATTCATCCCGGCGGCGAGGCACATTTCACGATCACCGGCCATGGCATTGGCTGTCATGGCGATGATGTAGGGCCGTTCCTCAGCAGTGGTGGCGGCAACGATGGTGCGTGTTGCCTCGAGGCCGTCCATTTCAGGCATCTGGATGTCCATCAGGATGCAGTCGTAGCGGTGCTTGCCGACCGCCTCTACCGCCAGCCTGCCGTTGCCGACGGCATCCGCACGGCAACCCAGCCGCTGCAGCATCCTCAGCGCAATTTTGCTGTTGACCTCGTTGTCTTCGGCCAACAGGATCGCCAGCTGCGTCACCAGCGGCATCTGCGTACCGGGCGGCGTAGCGATATCCGGGCCGGACAAATGGAACACCGGTCCGGTGCCCAGCGAATCCTGCAAGGCATTGTAGATTTGCGACTGCCGTGCAGGCTTGAGCATATAGGCCGAAATCCAATCCGGCGGAATGTTGCGGCCTTCAAACACCTCCGACTTGGGCGAGGAGGACAGCATGATCACCGGCAACTGCACCTTGTGATGCTCGCGGAACGTCGCGATTGCCGCAGCCAGATCCAACCCGTCCATTTCCGGCATTGACATGTCGGTAATCACCGCCTCGTACGGCTTGCCGGCCACGACAGACTCCTCGATCATGCGAATCGCTGTACGCGCGTCCAAGGCCGTCTCGGGCGAGAGGCCCCACGCAGCGCACTGTGCAGAAAGGATGCGCAAGTTGGCCGGGTCGTCGTCGACCAGCAACAAGCGCGGTGTGCGACCCCCTTGGCCCAGCGTACGCACGGTTTTCTGCTGCGCTGCCGCACGCGTGCGAAACGAAAAAATGAAGCTCGATCCCTTGCCAAGTTCACTTTCAACCCGCATGGTGCCGCCCATTAACTCGGCAAGACGGCGGCAAATCGCCAAGCCCAGGCCGGTACCGCCATACTTTCGCGATGTTGATGCATCCACCTGGGTAAACGCATTGAAAAGGCGGTCGATCTTGTCAGCGGGGATGCCGATCCCGGTATCCCTCACCGCGCATTCAATCAGCAAATCGTCAACGCCACCCTGGGCGATGCGGCAATCGACCCGCACTTCACCCTGTTCCGTGAACTTGATCGAATTGCCGACCAGGTTGATCAGGATCTGGCGCAAGCGCGTGATGTCGCCCATCACGTGCGGCGGCACCGTGGACTCGATCTCGTACAACAGTTCCAGCTTTTTATCGCGCGCCCGGCCCGCAACCAGATCAAACGCGTCTTCGATCACACTGGCCAATTCCACCGGCGCTTCTTCCAGTTCCATCCGCCCCGATTCGATCTTGGAAAAGTCGAGCACATCATTGATGACCATCAGCAACTGTTCACCCGAGAGGCGGATAGTCTCGGCATAGTCGTGTTGTTCAGTGGTGAGGCGTGTGCCCAACAGCAGGTCGGCAGATCCGATCACGCCGTTAAGCGGCGTGCGAATCTCGTGGCTCATCGTCGCCAGGAAGGTAGACTTGGCCTGCGCCGCCTCAACAATCCGCGCGTTGGCCTCAATCAACGCCAGTTCGGCTTCCTTGCGCACTGAAATATCCATCAGTGCTCCGGTAAAGCGGATCGGCTTGCCGGCATCGTCGAATGTCGTCTGCCCAAGAATGTGCACCCACAAGAAACTGCCATCCTTGCGCCGCACTCTGCACTCTGCATCGTAGGGCATCCCGGTCCGGATGGCGTTCGCACGCAACTCCAGGACCCGTGCCCGGTCGGATTCGTGGTAACGGGTCGGGTCGACGGAATATGCCGCCATGTCATCGTCCGGCGCGAAGCCCAGCATCGCCCGCGCTCGCGGCGAGTAGTAGCCAACGTTGGTGGTGAGATCACGATCGAACACGCCAGCCTGCACCGATTCGATCACGATGTTGAGCAGCTCACGCTGTCGCAGGATCTCGTCCTCCACACGCTTGCGCTCGCTGATATCAATGATCGAACCTACAAAGCGCTGGGGATGCCCTTGTTCGTCAAAGACGGCCAGTCCGCGGCCGTTGACCCACAGATAGGAGCCATCGGCGCACCGCAGCCGGTACTCACAGGCAAAGAACGGCTCCTTGCGCGAAAAATGGGCCATGCGCGCGGCGTCCACGCGCGCCTTGTCGTCTGGATGCAGCAGCGCGCCTTGCGTCACCTCGGCGCCCAGGTCAGTTTCGGCAGGATAGCCAAGCATGTCGTAGTAGCGCGGCGAGAGGTAATTGCGGCCGCTCGGCATTACGCGATCCCACACCCCAGCCTGTGCAGACTGGTTGACCAGTTCAAGGAGCTCACGCTGGCTGGCGAGTTGTTCCGCGAGTTTTTTTGCTTCGCTGAAATCCGTGATGGTACCGATCACCCCCACCACGCTGCCGTCGGCCCGCCGCACCGCCGTCTTGCTGACGATCACGTCAAACTCCTGGCCGTCGATGGCGCGGATCTGCGTCTCTTGCCGAAACACTCGATCCGGGTTGGCAATGATCTCGGCATCCTGCTCTACGTAACGTCCGGCACGCGATTCGTCATGCGTCTCGCGGTTACCCTTGCCGATCCAGTCTTCGCGCCGCCGGCCGGTCAGTTTCTCCCAGGCACGGTTGAAACTGACGTAGCGCCCTTCAGTATCCTTGCGGAAAATCGGATTCGGATTCAGTTCAATCAGATCTTCGGAGAATTTCTTCTGGTCCGACAACTCCAGCGTCATGCGCTCGGCGATCTCGGTCGCCCGCTGGCGCGTACGCATCAGAGACCAGGCCAGACCGAACAGCATGAACGAACCGGACAAGCCACCTACCAGGATCCAGAATGAACGCCGGTCCGCCAGAAAGGCATCCAGCGCCGGAGTGGATTCGAAAGCCAGCGTCCATGGCCGCCCCCCCGCAAGCAATGAGGTCGTCTTGTGGAATACCGGGTCTGACGACGTTTGTGCGGAGGCGAAAATCAGGGTTTCCGGGGTCGTTGCGCGGCCGTCATAGGCGCGCAGACGGAAATAGCCGGCATCAGCCCGCGCTACCTCGGATGCCAAGTCATCCAGACGCACGGCCGCGTACACATAGCCCAGTAACACATCCTTGTTGCGCACCGTAAGGAACAGCAAGGCACCCGGGCCGACATCCGTCCGGCCCGACATGTTTTCGATCTTGGGCGTCAATGTCAACGCATCGTCGCTTTCCGCGCGACGCAAGGCGGCGGCGATGTTGGGCCGCTTGTGCAGTGATTCATCGACCCGAGTGAAGGGACGGGCCTTGATCGAACCTACCTGACGCACCGTCACAGCAGTGGTGTCGACACCGGTTTCGGCCTTGGCAAAGCCGAGCTCGATCAGGCTGGCCGACGTATCCTGTTGCGCGACGCTGGCAACATACGCAGCCCATTGCGCCGCGGTCGGCTCTCCGACCGCACTGACCAGGCCGGCGGCGCCGCGCATATCACGCTCGACCTGTGCGACTGCCGCACCCAGTTCCCGTGCTTTGCGCGTCACCAGCTGGTCAAAGTACTGGTTGGCATCGGTCTGGCTGTCCACCCGAGTGACCTGGGTTAGCACAATCGTGACGGCAACCGCGGCCAGCAGCACCACCCAGGGTAGCGAGCGACGCCACGTCCGCCTGATCCGGAGCAAACGGCCCGGCGGCCCGGCAGAGGTCACGCGGGATCGGCCAACCCGGTTGCCAAGATGTGCTCGATCAACTGGTTGGCGTTTTCGAAGCGGTCGATGGTTTTCTTTGCCATCATCTTGTCGATCACACCCTGATACATCTCCAGGCCCGCAGGAAGCCGTGGAATGGGTGCATTGACGTGTTGGTACATCAGGGCTTGGGCGTTGTCGGCCTGAAAGGGACGGTGCCCGGTCAGCATCTCGAAGAACACCACCCCCAGGCTATAAATGTCGGTACGCTGGTCAACCGCCAGTCCGAGCGCCTGTTCAGGTGCGAGGTAGTACGGCGTGCCGAATACTTCGCCATGCTTGGTGCGGTTGAATCCGGAGTCAAGCTGCTTGGCGATGCCGAAGTCCGCCAGGCCAAGGCTGCCGTCTGCCCGGATCATGACGTTATCGGGTTTCATGTCGCGGTGCACGACACCTTGCGCTTGAACCGCCGTCAGGGCACCTGCTACCTGCAGCAGGATGGCTACCGCCACGTTGGGCGCGATGCCCTTGGCAATCAACTCCCGCAGGTCACCGCCGGGACAGTACTCCATTGCAATGTAGGCGTGGTGTTCGCTGAATCCCTGATGGAAGATCCGTGCAACGTTGGGATGGTTGATCTGCGACACCAGTGCAAATTCCTGCAGAAAGCGGTCCATCATCTCGGCGGAAGCCTCGTCGCCGTCCTGGGCAATCGGCAACAACTTCAAGACATGCTGCGCCTTGGTGGACGACTCTTCGGCAAGAAACACTTCCGACATGCCGCCTTCACCCAGTTTTTTGACCAGGCTGTAGCCCTCGACATTGATCGGCGCAATCGAGCGCTGCTCGCCGGAAAGCGAGGTCATGCGCTGTTGTGTCCCCATGCCCCGCTGCGAGGCAGACGCGACGATATTGCTGTTGGCCATCACCGCCGCAGTGATGAGGTCATAAAACTGGGTGTCGGCACCCGGCCTCGCGGCCAGACCAACGATTTCCATAATATCGACCGTCCCGGTCCGCCCCTTGACGGCCAATTGGCCACCACGGCCAGTGGTGTAGCGCCGGCCCGCCGCCGTCGCCGTGATCTTGCTGGCAACAATGCTCCAGCCCAGTTCCTTGGTCTTGCCTTCCAGGCGTGAAGCAACGTTGACGGTATCACCGATTACCGTGGTTTCAGCCGCAGGCCCGGACCCCATGCGACACACCGATACATCCCCGGTGTGGACGCCGACACCGATGGCAAACTCGGGCAACTGCCGCCTCGGAAATTTCTCACGGATCCACGGCTTGAACCGATGCGCTGCCAAAACCATCAGAACAGCCGCCTTGAGCGCCCGCTCGGCATGGTCCTTGCCGCCATTGCGCGCATCAAACAAGGCAACCAGACCATCTCCCAGAAACTTCACGATCCATCCGGACTGATCCAGAATCGGTTCGCACGCCTGGCCAAAAAACGCATTGAGGAATTCGACCACCTGCTCGGCCGTCAGAATCTCCGAAAATGTCGTGAAGTTCCGAATGTCGGCAAACAGCACGGTTCCGTGAACGGTTTCGCGATTCGTGGTCGCGCGCGAATCCGGTGGCGAGACTGCGTCATCATCGAGCGTCAGGCGATCCCGAAAATCCAGCCCCCGACGAGACCGCGTCTTGGTCAAGCCTGCCATCTCGCCGCTCAAAGCCTGATTCGAGGAAGTCAGGGCGTTTGGGGCGGCAGGGACCGGCGACACGACCAATCCGGACCCCGAAGGCGGCGTGACGACCTGAAGCAGGTCCGACTGGCGCAGGTTCTCGACGCGTTTGAGGCGGCCGGTAATCGCATTGAGCAACTCGGCTCGCTTTACCGGTTTGGACAGGAAATCGTCTGCCCCCAGATTCATGCTCTTGCGGAAATTCTCGCGATCATCGAGCGCCGTCAGAAAAATGACGGGAATCGAAGAGGTCTGTTCGTTGGCACGCACCGCCGCCAGCATGCCGAAGCCATCCATATTGGGCATCTGCACGTCAGACACGATCACATCCGGGCGATTGCTGACCGCCATCTGCAGGCCCTGCAGCCCGTCGGATGCGGTCATCACGTCATGGCTGGCAGATGCAAGATGCAGCCGCACCAACTCACGTATGGTCGGATCGTCTTCGACAACAAGAATGCTGGCCACAGGCGATTGGGGGGTGCGCAGAAGATCGGTTGAGAGCGGCGCACCGACGATCCACATCGCCGGTGCAATCATGCGGTCGTGCTCAGAGCGACTGACAAAAAAAGACCAAGATATTGTACCAATGCGCTCGTGGTGCAGACGATCAACTGTGCAAACAATGTTTAAATTCGCCCGAAAAAGGCGCGCACCTCTTGAGTTCGTGCCTCAATTGGGCTAAGCGCAGCAGTCAGCCCCCGGTTGTTGACGTGGGCGCTGCGGCACTTGTGGCAGGTTCACCCCTTGCATGAAGCCAGGCCGTCCACCCCCGTCCCAATTGACAGGGGTGCCCTACCCGTTTCTGCCCCTCCCGGGGAGCGCGGTCCGGCTTGTCTTAAGCCGCCTTGACGGCCCGCACCTGCCGCAGGGCGGCGCCCCCCAGCTCAAACACGAATCCACCGCCCTTGACATCGATGCGGATGGTGTCTTTGGGGCCGAATTCACCGGCCAGGATCTTCTTCGACAGCACATTCTCGATCGACGACTGGATCGCCCGCTTGAGCGGCCGTGCCCCGTAGACCGGATCGAACCCGGCGGCGGCGATTTCCGTCAACGCAGCGCCGGTAATGTCGAGCTCCATGTCCATCTTGCGAACACGCTCTTCGAGGCGCTTCAACTGAATTTTCGCGATCGCCTTGATGTTCGCCTCGTCGAGTGCGTGGAACACCACGATCTCGTCGATACGATTGACAAACTCCGGGCGAAAGTGCGTTTTCACCTCGGCCATCACGGCGATTTTCATGACTTCGGGATCATCGCCAGCCATGCTCTGGATCTTGTGTGAACCCAGGTTGGAGGTCATCACGATCACGGTATTCTTGAAGTCGATATCGCGACCTTGGCCATCCTTCATCATACCCTTGTCAAAAACTTGATAGAAAACATCCTGCACACCACTGTGCGATT
>SXGS01386384.1_pt1 | contig 11821 bp, 9 predicted proteins | sample 3174681 | NCBI WGS metagenome assembly SXGS01 (sample SAMN11356861, study PRJNA531348) | freshwater metagenome | isolation source: freshwater sample F1-80 | place: China: Fuxian Lake, Yuxi | collected 2017-12-25 | reverse complement strand
GTTGGATACGCCGCTCACCTTCACCGTTCCGACCAAGAAGGACGAGACTCGTCCGCTTCGGGCCTGGTTGGATCCGATGATTACGGAATCCGACAATCGCGCCACGCAGGCGCTGCTCCAACTTTTGCACCGGCACTCCCGCATCGAAACGATGAATAGGGAGTATCGGGAACTGGGGTTGCAGACGTTGCAGATCAATGGCACACGGGCCGAGGATGGCCGAAACTGGCAAACGGATCGGATTCACATGACCGCCTTCGATACGGCGCGGCTGTTGCTGTTGATCGAAGGTCCGCCCGGTGAAATTTGGCGCGCTCCCGACGGTCGAGCCGTCACAGCGGGATTTCTCAGCGAACCAAGCCGGGCGCTTCTCAAGAAGCTGCTGGCCGAGCAAGGGCTGAACGAAGCGTTGTCCACCGCCAACTTGGCTGGAGTGCGTCATGTGCGACCGGGCATTCCCTCGCAGGTTGCGGCGCGTTGGATCAATCCCACAAATGGCATTGTTTTGGTGGCCGGCGTGAATTTCGGAGTCGATGTCCGGCCTGGCAATGCCGCGGCGGAAGTCACGTTCGCGCACAAGGCCGGCCTCACCTACAACTACGCGTCGGACGCGGGAATCGTGACGTCGCTGCCGGGCAAACCGTTTCGGCGCTACATCATCGCGTTTCTCAGCAACCTCGGCTATCGCTACGTGGACGAGGCTTTTGCGGATCGGACGAAGGGACCCTACGCCGATCCGGTCAGTCCGATCAGCTACACGCAACGCATCCCCGCCCTGGCCCGGGCCATCGACGACGCCATTCGTGAGGGGCGCTGAACACCCATCGCCACGAAATTTGGCTGGGCATGGGGTTCGGGTGTTCGTAGGGTCCGAGCATGTTTCACCGAGGTTCGTCGTCCGCTTCGCGCCGGCACTTTCTGGCCGCCGCCGGGAGGGTCATGCCCTGCCCCTTTCAATCGACAAGCTATGAACCATAAAACGGCAGTCGCCCCTGTTGAATCGTCGCAAGATCGGTAAAGGATATGCCTCGCTCTTCGTCAAACTTTTCTCATCCAGGTTTTTGCAAATCTCCACGAGGTACAACTGCCGTTTTAAGGATGAGGATCCGACGAATCATTTGGATGATTGCGGCCTCGACAGCGGCTGTTTCTGCTCGCGGGGATTTCTATGTGTCGCCGAAAGGATCGGACTCCAATCCCGGAACGAAGGGCAAACCCTTCGCCACATTGGAGCGGGCCCGCGAGGCCGTGCGGGCGCGCGAGGAGGCCAGCGGAGAAGTCACAGTCTGGCTTCGCGGGGGCGATTATCTGCGAACCCATGCGCTCGAGTTATCCGCGGCAGATTCTGGCAGCGCCGGTGCGCCGGTGGTCTGGAGCGCGTATCGAAACGAACGGGTTCGATTGCTCGGAGGACAGGTCCTGACCGGATTCGAGGCGCTGACGGATGGGGGTGTCCTGTCCCGGCTCGACGAGTCAACCCACGGTCGCGTCCTGCAGGTGGATCTCCGGCGCCTTGGGATCAACGGCTTCGGGGAAATGAAATCGCGCGGCTTTGCGCGTCCGACCACGCCTTCGCATTGCGAACTGTTCTTCAACCACCGGCCGATGACGCTGGCCCGGTGGCCGAACGAAGGCGCGTCGGAGAAGATCTCGGGCTTTCCGAAAGGCCTTGGCAGGGACGACGATCACGGGGGCAGCATCGGGGACCTTCCCGGCGGATTTCTCTTTTCAGGCGATCGCCCGCGGCGCTGGCGCGACACGAGTGATCTGTGGGTGCACGGCTACTGGGCCTACGATTGGGCGAATTCCTACGAGCGCGTCGCGAAGCTTGATCTGGATCGGCGCTTCATCCAGACCGCGCCCCCGCACGGGCTCTATGGTTTCCGGGCAGGGCAGCGATTCCATTTTCTAAATGTGCTGGAGGAACTCGATCAGCCCGGGGAATGGTTTCTGGATCGCGCGACAGGACGGCTCTACTTCTGGCCGCCCGCGCCCATCGGTTCCGGCGAGGCGCTTCTTTCGTTGCTCGATCAACCAATGGTTCGGATGACCGGTGCCGCTTTCGTCACGCTGCGCGGCCTCATCATTGAAGCCACCCGCGGGAACGGCATCGAGATCAGCGGAGGCCATGGCAACCGCGTCGAAGGCTGTCTGCTGCGGAACTTGGGCAACGGAGGCGTCAGCATCAGCGGCGGGACCAACCACGGCGTGGCCGGTTGCGACATTTTTGAAACGGGCGACGGCGGCGTGTCGCTCAGTGGCGGCGATCGGCAAACGCTGGCGCCGGGTGGACACTTCGTCGAGAACTGCCACTTCCAGCGACAGGGCCGCTGGTCCAAGTGCTACGTGCCGGGGGTGATGATGAGCGGCGTGGGCCAGCGCGCGTCGCATAACTTGATTCAGGAGCATCCCCACTGCGCGATTCTCTTCAACGGCAACGATCATCTCATCGAATTCAACGACATCCACCACATCGCGCTGGAAACCGGAGACGTCGGCGCGATCTACACAGGCCGAGACTATTCCTTCCGGGGAAACCGCATTCGTCACAACTACATTCACGAGACGGGCGGCGTCGGCATGGGCTCGATGGGTGTGTATATGGACGACTGCGTGAGTGGCACGGAGATTTACGGGAACGTTTTCTACAAGGTCCATTGGGCGATGTTCATCGGCGGCGGCCGGGACCATCGCGTGGAGAACAATCTGTTCGTCGATTGCGATCCAGCCGTGAGGGCGGACGGCCGAGGGCTGGATCGATCCCCGGTCTGGCGCAACATGGTCAACGATTACATGCGCCAGCAGCTCGCGGCCGTGCCAGCCGCGCTCTATCGCGAACGTTATCCGGCAATGAAATCGCTCGATGCTTTCTACGGTCCCCCGGGCGGCCCCGCGATCACCGGCGACGCTTTCGCCGGAGTGCCGCCCGGGGGCAATTCCATCGTGCGGAATGTCTGCTATGGAAAGTGGCTCGACACAGGCTGGCACGCGAAACAGGAGGACTTTGAGGTGCGGGATAACTTCACCGCCCAAGACCCCAGCGTGGTTGTCTCCACCGCAGGCCGATTCAAGCTGCCGAAAGATTCCCCTGCCTGGAAACTCGGTTTCCGTCCCATCCCCTTCGAGCAAATCGGACTGCGCCACGATGCGACGAGGCGGCGTCTGGCCAAGGTGCGCTGATCGAAGAGGTTGCAAACGGCTCCCATGGGCTAACCTCTTCACTCCTTCAGGCTCAATGCTTCTGTCCGATCGCAACGGCGATGAAACCGGCCAAGGTTCAGACCTCAGAATTTCTGAGGCAATTTGTGAAAAAGAATTGAGTGTTCGTTTCCCGCAAGACAACCCCTAGCCCTATCGGATGGGGCGCGGGAGCGGGTTGCCGTGAGGATTTCCAGGAAATGGAAGACGATTTGTTGGCAGCGCATCCCCCCTTCTTTTCTTAGGTCTGAGGCCGAGCCTTAAAACGGCAGTTGAACATCGTGGAGATTTGGAAAAACCTGGATAAGACAGGCTTCCCGGAGCGGGAGGCATATTCCTGGCGGATCTGGTGAGCGATTCGGAAAATTTTATCGCCAGGATCTTGCGAAGATTCGCTCTGAGCAACTGCCGTTTTAAGGTTCAAGACCAGGACCAGACGCGCAGCAGGTTTTTCCCGAAGATCCGATCTGCGGAGAATTCGGTCTCGCCACGCTTGGGGAGATCCTTCAAGCTACCACCATGATTCACTCACGTTACCGCCTTGTGGCGCTTGCGTTGTCTATCGGTCTCATTTTCCACGCGGAAGCTCAACAACCCGGCCCGGCTCAACGCGTTCTGGGAGCTGACGATTCCATAGGCAAACTCGCCATCGTCCCCAAGGATGGAAGTGTGCAGTGGGAAACCAAGGTCACGGCCATCCATGACGCCTGGGTTCTGCCGAATGTTAACATCCTCTGCGAACAGGGTTCGACGCACCTCTTTGAAGCCGCTCCCAAGAAAGAAGTCGTCTGGACGATCAAAGGTTGAAGAATTTCGGGACCTCCATGACCGTCCAAATGGTGTTGACGTTCAAACACTGAAGGATTGCCGAGGCGATTCCGCTGAAATCCCAGAAATGTCCGACTCACTCACAAAGGTATGGATCGCTGACCCGCGTGCTCAACTCACGGCGCGCGGCGACTGGAGCCCCATCAAGACCGGCTGCTCTGAGAAACAAAGACTCCTCCTTCATCGGTCTAGGTTTTACTTTCTGGCTTTGATCCAATCGCTCGCTCTGGCAGGCACGATCAGTTCCTCTCGCGCTCAGTCTGATCCGATCCAGTTCTTCGAAACCAAGATCCGTCCCCTCCTCGCGGATCACTGTTACTCCTGCCACAGCGCAAAGGCGGAGAAGGTGAAGGGACACCTCCAGGTCGACTCCCTCGAGAGCCTCCTTCAAGGCGGAGATTCAGGCCCAGCTCTGGTCCCCGGCGACCCGGAGAAAAGCTTAATCATCAAGGCCATACTTTATCGCGATCCCGACCTCCAAATGCCACCCAAAGGCAAGAAACTGTCTGACCGCCAAATCGCTGACCTGTCTCAATGGATCGAAACGGGCGCTCCATGGCCCCGCACAGACGCTTCTGCTACTCGCGCCCAGCGATCTGCGCAGTCAATCTCCGATCAAGATCGTTTGTGGTGGTCCTTCCAGCCCTTCCAACGCCCGCCCATTTCCTCCTCATCCTCAAATCAAACCTTTCATCCCATCGACGTCCTTCTCCAGGCGAAACGAACCTCCCAGGGACTCCAGCCAAATCCTCAGGCCACTCGACGTGAACTCATCCGGCGTGCCTATTTCAACCTCATCGGTCTCCCGCCTTCCCCAGCAGAAGTCGCCGCCTTCGAACAAAACATCTCACCCAACGCTTGGCCGAAACTCATCGATCATCTCCTCTCCTTACCCCAATATGGCGAACGATGGGGACGACACTGGCTTGACGTCGCCCGCTTCGCTCAAAGCAATGGTTACGAGCGCGATGGTGAAAAGCCCGAGATCTGGCGCTACCGCGACTACGTCATCAAAGCCTTCAACCAGGACAAACCTTACGATCAATTTATTAAGGAACAGCTGGCTGGCGACGAACTCGCTCCCTTCAGCCCTGATGCTCTGATCGCCACCGGCTTCCAGCGATTAATGGTTCGCGATGATGAGCCCGACGATAAGCGAATGGCCGAGTTCGATGAACTCGATGACGTCCTGTCCACGACCGGATCCGCCTTTCTAGGTCTCACGATTGGATGCGCCCGCTGCCACGACCACAAGTTCGATCCTATCCCCCAAGCCGATTACTACTCCCTGCTTAGTTTCTTCCGCAATGTCACTCTCAGCGAAGGGGCCAATCAAAACCTCGAATCCCCAAACTATGTCCCAATCGCAAATCTGGACCAGGTTGCGGCCTGGCGACAACAGCACGAGATCAAGCTCAAAGCGCTTAAGGACCAACTCGACGCTGAAAAAGATGAGGCGACCAGAAAAACAATCTCGCAACAACTCGATTCAACCAAGAAGCAAAGACCCCCATTCGAATTCGCATTGGCAGTTCGCGAACGTGGCGCTACTCCTCCCCCTACTCATCTGCTCATTCGAGGTAACGCCGGAAGTCCCGGCCCGGAGGTTCAACCCGCTTTTCTATCAGTTCTGAACTCGTCCAAACCGAGTTGGACAACTCGAACGAATTTGAACGTCAGCTCCGGACGACGGCTCGCTCTCGCTGAGTGGATTGCGTCTCCGACCAATCCGCTCACCGCTCGCGTCATCGTCAATCGCATCTGGCAACATCACTTCGGGCGAGGTCTCGCAACAACCACTTCCGATTTCGGTAAGGCAGGATCTCCCCCAACCCATCCGGAGCTGCTGGACTGGCTGGCGGCTGAGTTTGTCGAACACGGCTGGTCTATCAAGAAAATGCATAGGACCATCATGCTTTCCCAAGCCTACCAGATGTCTTCGCGAAACGATCACCCGAGCGCCAATCAGATCGATCCGGGAAACCAATGGCTCTGGCGCCAGAATTTGCGGAGACTCGAATCCGAAGCCATCCGCGACAACCTCCTTGCAATCAGCGGTCAACTCAATCTCCAGAGCGGTGGCCGTGGCTACTTCCCGCGGCTCAGCGGCGAGGTTCTCGCCGGACAGTCGCGCCCAGGACAGGATTGGGACTTGTCCAATACCAACGAACTCACACGACGCAGTGTCTACGCTTACGTGCGCCGAACGATGGCGGTTCCAATGCTCGAAGTCTTCGACTACAGCAATACGACCTCGCCACTCTCGGAACGTTCGATCACAACGGTTGCTCCACAAGCCCTCCTCCTGCTCAACGACGATTTTGTCCAGCAACAAGCGATCGCCCTGTCCCACCGGATCCAACGTGAAACAGGCACAGCCGCCGATCGTTTCATTCAACAAGGTTTTCTTCTCGCGTTAGGGCGTTCACCCACGCTCACGGAACTCCAAACCTCACAACAGTTCATTCGACGCCAGAACGAAAGCTTCAAACAACTCACCTCCCGATTGATCTTTCGCCCCTCCGTCCCCACTTCCTTGTCCGAGAATTACATGGGAAAGCTCAAGCCAAACGACTATTTGTCCGGTCCTCCCTCCGGTTGGACCTATCACATGGGACGCTGGTCTTCGGCCTACGAAGGCATCCGAAGCGTCGAGAATCACCAAGGCCCTTTCGCACTTGCCCCCATCCAGCCGTTCGTCGATGGACTCGTCCAAGCATCCCTGACACTTCATCACGCAAATGAGTCAGCCTCGCTCCTCCTTCGATCCACCGCCGCCAACCATGTCCTCAAAGGTTACGAACTGGCTCTGGATCCAAGAGCTCAAAAACTCATTCTTCGCCGTCACCACCGCGATCTCGTAACGCTCGCGGAGATTACAACAACGCTGCCCACTGCCCAACCCATTCACATCAAAGCCCAGCTCAATGCCCAAAATATTCGAGTCTGGCTTAACCACCACCCAACCCCAATTTTCAACCTCACAGACGCCGATCCCCTCCTGAATCCAGGCCAAATCGGAGCGACTACCTCCGGAGCCGCTGTCAGCATCGATCATCTGACGATCGAACCTCTTGGAGCACAAGCCGCGACTCTCCAGGATTCGACCTTGCCCAATTCAACTGAACGCGCTTTCCAGGCGTTTTGCTTGCTTCTTCTGAATTTGAACGAAGTAGCCTACGTCGACTAATTGTGAATCACCCATTCACCCATAGAAAACTCTGCTCAGGAACTCGGCGAGAATTCCTATGGCAAATGGGGGCTGGGTTCACCGGCCTCGCTCTCACCGGGTTGTTGGACCAGGATGGCTTCTTCGCCCCCAAAGCGACTGCGTCCTCCTCAAGCCCCAACCCCATGCTCCCGCGTGTGGCTCACCTGCCCAAACGCGCAAAGTGTTGTATCTTCCTCTTTATGTATGGAGGCCCATCTCAGATGGATCTCTTCGACTACAAGCCCGAACTGCAAAAACGCTCCGGACAAACCGCTAATTTGGAGCAAAGACGCCGCAGCGTAGGCGCCGGAAAGCTTCTGGGCACCAAACGTATCTTTAAACAGCATGGCCAGTCAGGCCAGTGGTGCTCCGATGCCCTCCCCCACCTCGCCAAACACATGGACAAATTGGCGGTCATCAAGTCCCTCTACTCCGATAGTTTCGCCCACGGGTCTGCGATGCTCCAAATGAACAGCGGGAGAATCATCCAAGGATATCCGTCGATTGGATCTTGGCTCAGTTACGGCTTAGGTTCCATGAACCAGAATTTGCCAGGCTATGTCGTGATGCTCGACCCACGCGGTGGGCCGATCAGCGGCGCGGCCAATTGGTCGAGCGGGTTTATGCCCGCCGCTTACCAAGGCACGGTCTTCCGTGCCAGCGGTCAGCCCATCCTGCATTTGGACTCCGCATCCGGGCTGACAGGCCCCATGCAGCGCGACCTCATCAGCACCGCCAACGCGCTCAACGCAGAACACCTCGCTCAACGCCCAGGCTACTCCGAACTCCAGGCTCGCATCACCAGTTACGAACTCGCTTTCCAACTCCAAGCCACTGCCCCGGAAGCCCTCGATCTATCTTCAGAATCCGAGTCCACACGTGAACAATACGGAATCAACGACCCCAAGGGCACTCACCCCATCGCTCTAGGTCCCGCACCCTTCGGACGCCAATGCCTCGTCGCTAGACGCCTCGTCGAACGCGGTGTTCGCTTTATCCAGATTTATCACGGCGGCGGTCATCAACAGCAAAACTGGGATGCTCACAACGGTGTGGAGGAAAACCTCACCATCCATTGCCCCGAAATTGATAAACCCATCTCCGCACTGCTCGCTGATTTGGACCAACGCGGGATGCTGGATGAAACGCTCGTCGTTTGGGGAGGCGAGTTTGGAAGACAAGCCTTGGTCCAAGGCAATTCAGACGGGCGCGATCACAACCCAAAGGGATTCACCTATTGGTTGGCCGGCGGCGGAGTGAAAGCAGGGGCCAGCTATGGAGAAACCGATGAACTAGGGCACGAGGCAGCTGTGGACAAACATCACATCCGAGACCTTCACGCCACGATCCTTCATTTGATGGGATTGGATTGCCACAAGCTAACGTATTTCTATGGGGGGTTGGACCAGAAATTGACAGGAGTTGTTGACCCAGAAGTGATTAAGGGAATGCTTTCGAAAGGCTAGAGCTCGAGGGTATGGAATCCGGTCGAGAAATTGGCCGAGAACTCAGCCCACAAAAGACTGCAACCTCCGCGAGGCTCTGGGAAAGAAGGGATGGTTGGAGAGACTCCTGTGATGGCTGGGACCGCGAAATGATGCTGGCAACGCTCTAGCAAACCGTGGAAAAGACCGGTTTTGTTGTTTGTGAGTTGCGGTTGACAACAAACACCACAGGTAATGCCCCTCGCTCAGTTCTCCCGGAGGTCAATCGCCACTTCCTTCTCGAAGTGCTTTTTCCCGCCCCCTTCAAGGGCGACTTCGATGGTGGTCTTTACCGTGAATTTTGGGAGGCCACCGGGTAGTTTTGGGAGCTCATGGATGAGGCGGGAACTCACCGCGTCTTTCAGGAGTTTGGTGGTCCCGACTACCAGGGAGCGAGTGTTGAGTGGCTTGCGGCTCGTGAATCGGGGGCCGGAGACCGCAACGCCGTTGACGGGCTTCTGGCCAAAGCCCACGCCCTGCAGTTTCCCACTGTCACCGATGGCACCAAAGAAGTTCGCGCCGCCCGTGAATTGGAGCACCCCAGTAATGGGATGTTTCCGCGGCTCGCCGACGGCCACCCACTCCTGCACCACCACGTGGATCTCATTGCAGTCGATGATTTCCTTGCCTCGCTCCCCCACAAGACGCTCGATGGTAATGCTGGAACAGCGTGAGTTGAGATCGACCGTCTCCTCCGTCATCCCGCCCGGCTCAGCAGCCAGATTTGCGATCATTCCCAGGTGGCGCTCCTCACATCCCTCCATGGAAATGGCCGAGCCGCCTGCGGGTTTGAGTGTCAGGATCGGCACCTGGACTTTGCGGGAGTCCGCGAGCCAGAACATATCGGAGGCCTTCCCGGCGCCCAACAACATGCCGCCCTCCAGACCTCAGTCACCCCTTTCATTCCGCCCGTCGAACATCACGGGAAAACCTTTTGTCGCCGCCGTGCCAAAAATGAGCACGCGGACGTTGTTCTTCTGGTTGTAAATCAAAACGCTGAACGGATGATACGTGCCGGCCTTGGAGAGCAGCAATTCTGCCCATGAACCTGTCAGGTTCATGGGCGCAATGCGCGTACAAAAATTCGGGGAAGTCTCATTATGAGCGCGGCTGTGTGCGAAGCATCAGCCGCAGCGCGTTCACCCGCCTCAAACCCTGCGACTGGTCCTGTGGACACAGTCGCGCTCCGATCAAAATGAGACTGGATTCTGCGGGTCCCCAGTTGACGCTTCTCCCATCTGCGGCTAGAACAACAGTCACTCTCATGAGCACAAAAATTCGTTACGGCATGATCGGCGGCGGACGGGGCGCATTCATCGGTGCGGTACACCGCATCGCGGCGGCCCTGGACCAGCAGGTGGAACTCGTCTGCGGCGCTTTTTCGTCCGACCCGGAGAAATCCAAGGCTTCGGGCGCCGACCTCTTCCTTCCGGCCAGTCGTTGCTACGGCAGTTACGCCGAGATGATCACCGCCGAGGCCGGACTGCCCGCCGATCAACGAATGGATTTTGTGGCCATCGTGACCCCGAATCACGTGCATTTCCCGCCGGCCAAGCTGGCCTTGGAGAACGGCTTCCACGTTTTGAGCGACAAACCCGCCACCTTCGACCTCGCCGAAGCCAAGGAACTTCAGAAGCTGGTCAAGAAAACCGGCCTGCTCTACGGACTGACCCATAACTACACCGGCTACCCGTTGGTGAAGGAAGCCCGCGAGCTCGTCGCCACCGGCAAGCTCGGCAAGATCCGTAAAGTGGTCGTCGAATACCCCCAAGGCTGGCTGGCCACCCGGTTGGAGGAATCCGGCCAGAAACAAGCCGCCTGGCGCACCGATCCCAAACGCTCCGGCGCAGCGGGCAGTATTGGCGACATCGGCACCCACGCCGAAAACCTCGCCGAATACATCTCCGGTTTGCAGATTTCCGAACTCGCGGCGGACCTCACGTCCTTCGTCAAAGGCCGCCAGCTCGATGACGACGGCAACGTGTTGCTCCGGTTCAAGGGCGGCGCCAAGGGTCTGCTCCACTGCTCGCAAATCAGCGTCGGTGAGGAAAACAACCTGAACATCCGCGTCTATGGGGAAAAGGGCGGCCTCGAGTGGCACCAAAAGGAACCTAATACACTACTGGTGAAATGGATGGACCAGCCGATGCAAGTGTATCGTACGGCCAACGGCTACCTTTGTGCCGCCGCCAAGGCCGCCGGCCGTACCCCCCCCGCTCATCCGGAAGGTTATCTCGAAGCATTCGCCAACATTTACAAACACTTCGCACTCGCCATAAGAGCCCGCGTCGAAGGCCGCAAACTCGCCAAAGACGACTTCGCGAATGACTATCCAAAGATCGAAGACGGCGTCCGCGGCATGGCCTTCATCGAAGCGGTGGTGAAGTCGTCCAAGGCCAACGCCGCCTGGACCAAGCTCGAAGTGTAGGGGCGGAAAGCGCCGCAGCCCGGGGTGCCGAAGGACATCCAAAATCGACCTTCGGCGCGCGTGGGGATGGCCATCATCCCCCCCGACGACCCTCGGTCGGTTGATGTGATGGCACCGCTTTCCCAAGTTCGACCTATCATGGACCTATCATCTTCCGTCCACCGGTCAGAATTTCTTCAATTACCCGGACCCGACGCCAATGACCTCCGGGCAAATCAGTGAGCGGGTAGCGATGATAGATCAATTGCTGGGAACGGCGCGGGAGCCGTAGGCCGCGGCGGCTCTCCAAAAGGCTCTTCAAGCAGCATGCCGACCACCTCCTCCAAATTCCGCTTCAACTCATCCAATGACGCTCCCTGCGTGTGCGCGCCTGAAAATCCCGGAACGTACCCGACATACAGCCCCGTGTCCGGACACTTCTCAACAACTGCCGTGAATGACTTCATTGCAAGACCCTATGCCGTCCGAGTGCGCGAGTCAAAGCCGACGAATGATCGCTGACTCCACTGGCCGAACGACCCCATATAGGTAATCCGAAGTTATTAATGGGTGGCGAGGAGAGCGAAGCGAAACTCTCGCCGCAGCCACCCGTGAATAACTTCGCCGGGGCCGGTATGTTCCAGTGGAATTGGGATCGGGTTTTAGAGGCATTTCTGATAATCCATTTCCTCG
>SXGS01231096.1_pt1 | contig 11821 bp, 9 predicted proteins | sample 3174681 | NCBI WGS metagenome assembly SXGS01 (sample SAMN11356861, study PRJNA531348) | freshwater metagenome | isolation source: freshwater sample F1-80 | place: China: Fuxian Lake, Yuxi | collected 2017-12-25 | reverse complement strand
GGTATTTCTTGGGCACAGGGATTACCTCCACACCAAGTGAATCACATCTTCGTCCGAGGCTCCGGTGAAGAATCAACTCCGCCCTGACAGACCACTAGTCGTTCCCCGTCCCATTTCACAGAAACGTCACTGCGAGGAGCGGAGCGACGCGGCAATCTACGAGAACCGGACTACTCGTCCAGAGGGATTGCCCTGGGCGTACTCTCAGGTCGTGGGCCGAGATCCGGGAAGCCCGGATCTCGTAGATTGCCGCGTCGTTGGGTGATCCCTGGCCCGGTGCCTGGGCGCTTCGAGCGGTTGACGAGGTTCGTTTCACGGCGCTTCCCGTCGTATGCCACTCCTCGCAATGACGTGCTCATTGGCTTGGTGGTGGGAACCCTTTGATAACTGGCTTCCTCTCGCTCGAAACCGACTCGCAATGACGTGCCCAATGGTTGGGTGGTGGGAACAGGACCTGAGGGGGCCATTTCGGACTATCCCCGGGCCCAACGGCCGGACTTGATGCGGCCGCCTTGCATCACGGCGATGAAGTTCTCGGGGTCTTCCAGGAGGCTGATGTCGGCGGAGACATCGCCGTCGACGATGAGCAGGTCCGCGAGCTTACCGGCTTCCAATGTGCCGAACTCATCGGCGCAGCCCATGATCTCGGCGCCGGTGCGGGTGGCGCAGGTGATGACTTCGATTGGATCCAGGCCGACGTAGTTCACGAAGAAGGAGAGCTCCCTTGCGTAGTCGCCGTGGGGGTTCCAGGCGAAGCCGTAGTCCCCGCCCATCCCCAGCCGTCCGCCGGCGCGGAGGATCATGCGGGCACTCTCGGCGCCTGCTTCCAGGGTTTCCTGGTGGCCGTCGATGACCGACTGCGGCATGCCGAATGCGGGGCCGTCCTGGATGCTGGCCCACTCGAACTGGAGCGCCGGCACCACGGGCACGTTGCGCTGGAGGAGCAGATCCAGGCTCTCGTTGTCCATGAATGTGCCGTGCTCCAGGCAGTCGTAGCCGGCGCGGAGGGCGTTCTTGATGCCCTCGGTGGCGCGGCAGTGACCGGTCACCTTGAGCTTGTGGTTGTGGGCGGTGCGCACCACGGCGTGCATCTCGTCGAAGGTCATGCAAAGGGTGTGGTGGTCGTTGGTGTCCGGCGCGGCGGCGTCTCCCGTGGGATAGGTTTTCACCCACTCCACACCGTCTTTCACCAGCTTGCGCACGGCGGCGCGGGCTTCGTCCGGACCGTTCACGAGGAGAACCAGACCCTCCATGCCGATCTTGCGGAAGTCCGGATTCCAGTCCATGAGTCCGCCGACCCCGCAAATCTCACGGCCGCTGGAGGCGAGTCGGGGGCCCGGGATTACATCCTCTTCAATGGCCTTCTTCAGCCAGACGTCAATGTTGAAGAGGCTGCCTCCGCTCCGCGCGGCGGTATAGCCGCAGCGCAAGGCGAGTTGGGCGTTCGCGGCTGCCAGCAGGGTGACGTACTCGACAGGGTACTTGATGTCGAGGTCCTCGAGCGCCGCGACATTGAAGTAGGTGGGATGGTAATGGGCTTCCACCAGCCCCGGCATGAGCGTGCCCGCGCCGGCGTCGAGGCGGGGCGTTTCGGGGGACACTTCGGGCAGTTCGGCCCCGCACCCGGCGAAGGCAATGCGGCCGTCTCGAACGAGCACTGCGGCATCGGGGATCGGCCGGCTGCCGTCGCCCCGAATCAACGTGCCGTTCGTGATCAGGAGTTCTCCCTCGGCGGTCCTCATCGAATGCTGCTCCTTTGCTGCTCCCGCGTTGCATGTCGGTCTACGGGCGGACTGTGAGAGGTCCAGCCCCCCTCAACACGGAATCCCTGATCGGTGGTCCGCGATAACCCGCGCCACCCCGGAAGGAGTTTCACGGTGTCTGCGGCCCGCACCTCGCTTGTTCTGCTTCGGTTCTTTGCCGGCCTGTTTGGCCTGTTCACGCTCATGCTTGCCGGGCGAGTTGCCGAGGCGACGCGAGCCGGGGCTCCTGGGAGGGCCGCCATGAAGGACAAGAAGATCGTCGTCATTGCCGGTCCCATCACCGGCCATCCGAAGAACACGCACGAGTATGAACGCTCGGCGCTGCTCTTGAAAAGCGTGATGGAGCGCTCTCCGGATCTTGCGGGCGTTCGCGTCGAGACTCACTACAGCGGCTGGCCGGCGGATGAACGCACGCTCGATGACGCCGACTCCATCGTGATGATCGCCGACGGCGGCGACCGGAACCTCACCGATCATCCGCTCTATGTCGGCGACCGGATGGCAGTCCTCGAGCGGCAGGCGCGCCGGGGGTGCGGGGTCGTCTTCTTCCACTGGAGCACGTTTCATCCGGCGAAGCACCACGATCGAGTGACCGAGTGGGCGGGCGGCTATTTCGATTACGAAACCGGTCCGGGGGCGAATCATTGGTACTCCGCCATCAAGACCTGGGAGGGTCCGACCACGCTCGGCGAGCCGGCTCATCCCGCGCTCCGGGGCGTGAAGCCGTTCACGGTTCAGGAAGAGTTCTATTACAACATCCGGTTTCGAGCGAACGACCCCCGGATCCATCCGCTTCTGCTCACCCGCCCGCCGGGGGAAACGCGGGACTACCCGGTCGGTTGGGCCGTCCATCGCGGCGACGGCGGTCGGAGTTTCGGCTTCACGGGAGGTCACTTCTACAAGAATTGGTGGCTTCCCGACTTCCGCCGCCTCGTGGTGAATGCCATCGCCTGGACCGCCGGCTTCGAGATTCCAGCCGGTGGGGTCCGTACCGAATTGAACCCGCCGACGCGCATCATGGTCGTCACCGGGCACAACCACCCCGCCCACGATTGGCGCAAGACCACCTGGGCGCTTCTGAATGTGCTGGAGCAAGATCCTCGTGTTCAGGTCGACGTGACGGAGAGTCCGGAAGACCTGGGCGCGGATAAGCTGTCGGAGTACGACACCGTGGTTTTGAACTACTGCAACTGGGATCGCACTGGCCTGTCGGAAGCGGCCCGCGCGCGATTCCTGGAGCGGCTGCGTTCCGGCAAGGGCCTGGTCCTGGTTCATTTCGCCAACGGCGCTTTCAACTACACCCTGCCGCAGAAGGACTCCGAATGGAAGGAGTTCCGAACCCGGGTGGTGGCGCGGGCCTGGATGCACGACTCCGACAGCGGCCACGACCCCTACGGAAAGTTCACGGTCCAGCCGACCTCGACGCAGCACGAGATCACCTCAGGGCTGGGGGCGTTCGAGACCGAGGATGAGCTTTACTTCCGCCAGAAGGGCGATCTCGACGTCACGCCGCTTGTCACGGCCCGCTCTCGGGTGACCGGCGCCGATGAACCGCTCGCATGGGCGTATGGCTACGGCGGTGGGCGGATCTTCCAGACGCTGCTGGGGCATGGGGAAGCCTCTGTGCGGGGCGCGGCGGCGCTGATCCGGCGCGGCGCGATATGGTCCGCTCGGGCCCGACCCCTCGGCTTCGATCCGCCGACGGGAGGGCTGGCCGCGACGATCGTGCGGGCGGGCGCCGGATGGACTCCCGAGCAATCTGCCGCACGGGCGGCGGCCGGCCGGCCGGCGAACTGAGGCGGTGTCGCTCCTCCGAGCGTGCGGCGACGTCTGGGCGGGGCGGGACTGGTCCGCCTCGCTGACGGCCGCCGACGCCGGTATGGTCTGGGAGCGGGCGAAGGCACACGGGATCTCGCTGCCGGCGCCGCCTGTGGACTCGGGGCTCCCGTCGGAGCTTCGGCAGTCCATCCGTCGGGCTCGGATGGCCAACGCCCTGGCCCTGGAGCGGGCCTGCGCTCAAGCTCGCGAGGTGGGGGCGGCGCTGGCCTCGGCCGGCGTCGAGGCGGTGGCGCTGAAGGGGCTCGCTCTCGTCGGAGACCTCTGGCAGGCACGAGACCTCGGCCGTGATCTGGGCGACCTGGACCTGCTCGTGGCGTGGTCCGACCTGGATGCCGCCGTGGCGACGATGTCGGCCCTGGGCTACCGGCAGCTTCCCACGGCCTCCTCTCGGGCCCACTATCGGCTGCAGGCGCGGATGGGCCACCTTCCGCCCTTCACGCGGCCGGACTCGCTTCTCGTGGAAATCCACTCCACGCCCCGGCCCATCCGCCCCGAACGCTGGCGGTGGGAACCGGAGTTGCTTCGGGACGGACCACCGGGCATCCGACCACTCCGACGCCTCTCCGCCGAAGCGGCTTTCGCCCACGGGGCCGCACATTTCCTCGAGGATCTCACCCTCACGGAATTCGCAGCGCTGAAGGGCCTCGCGGACCTCTACCTGCTGGCGACCTCCCGGGATCCGGAGCTGAATCCGGCGGTGCTGGAGGAGTTGTGTGGTCGGTGGGCCTGTCGGGACGCCGCCGCGGCGGCCGTGGCGACGCTGAGCGCCAATTGGGGCTGTGGGCTGTCGATCGGCGCCGGCGATCGAGCAATTTCGGAGGCACGGTTGGAGCGCCTGCCGGGACCCCCGGGTTCGGCGATCCGCCGGCCGGAGGAGTACGTGGGCCGGTTCCGTTCGCTCCGAGCCCTGTCGACTGGCGCGGAGCGATGCGACTACCTGCGGGGGCTAGTGCTGCCCGATCCGGCCTATCTGCGCTACCACCTCGGCGACGAGCGCTCTCCGATGGGGCGGCTCTACCTTCGCTACCACCGAGACGCAATCCGCCGGCTGTTGCAGGGGCTCAGACAGCCGGCGAATCGGGGCCGGAGTTGACGTGCCTTACGGGGCGGTTTCCCCCTGCATTGCCCGGTGGCGGAGGGCCTTTCCCGGCTGGGCATTCGTGTGGCGACCTGCCTCCAGCACGACGGTTCCGTTCACGACCACATGCTCGATGCCAACGGGATACTGAAAGGGATCCGTGTAGGTCGCCCGGTCCACGACTGTCTGGGGATCGAACACCGTGATGTCGGCGAAGTTCCCCGGCCGGAGTATCCCCCGGTCCGTGAGCCCCAACTTCGCGGCGTTCAGTGAGGTCATCTTCCGAACCGCATCTTCCAGCCTGAGGGTGTTCTTCTCTCGAACGTAAACCCCGAGCACTCGGGGGAACGTGCCGAAGCTCCGTGGGTGGGGATTTCCGCGTCTCAGCGGTCCCGAGGTGGCGAAGGCTGAACCGTCGGAGCCGATGGAGCACCAGGGCTGGCGCATGGCGAGAGTCATGTCCTCTTCGGTGTGGTGTTCGTAGACGGTGGCCACCGTGCCGCCGTTCTCGATCAACAGCTCGAAGAAGCGATCCAGCAGGTCCGATCCGGCGGGACCGCGCTCCGCGAGGATGCGATCCATGGTTTTCCCCTGGAGTGGCCCCGGAGCGGCGATGAGCATTCGCGACCAGTCGCCGCCGATGGCGGTGTAGTGGTTGTACCACCCGGGAATGCCGCCGGTGACCTCACGCCGAATGCGCTCCCGAAGCGCCGGATTTCGGAGTCGCTCCAGCATCGCCTTCGAGCCGCCTTCGTGAACCCACGGCGGGATGATGCTCGCGAGGTTGTTGCTGCCACGGGTGTAGGGATACACGTTCGCCTGTACATCGTGCCCCCGTTTCCGAGCGGCCTCGATCCGGGCAACGATTTCCGGCATCCGCCGCCAGAGCTGTTGGTCGGCAATCTTGAGATGGATGATGTCGACGGGGAGGCGCGCCTGCTCCGAGATGGTGATTGCCTCGTCGATCGCGCCCATCACGCCCGTGCCTTCATTCCGGTTGTGGGTGGAGAAGAGGCCCTCCTGTTCGGCGGCGGCGCGGGCCAGCAGCACCAGGTCATCGGTCTTCGCCAGCGAACCGGGCGGCATGGCGAGCATGCTGGAGAGCCCGAAGGCGCCTTCCTTCATCGATTTCGAGACGAGTGTCCGCATCCGCTGGAACTGTTCGGCGCTCGGCCGGGCGTGGCTCTGGCCCATCACGCTCTGCCAGACGTTGTCGACGCCGACGAAGGTGGCGACATTCAGCGAGGTTCCGAGGCGGTCGATCAGATCCAGATACTCGCTCACCCGACGCCACGACAGGGTGCGCCCTCGCGCCGTCACTTCTTTCGCAGCGAGTTCGCCCACGAACGGCCCGACTGAGCCGCCCTCCCCCAGCACTTCGGTGGTGACGCCCTGGCGAATCTTGCTCTCCGCGTGACCGTCCTCCAGAAGCGTGTAGTCGGAGTGAGAGTGCGCGTCGATGAACCCGGGCGCCACCACCCGGCCGCGAGCGTCGATCTCACGCCGCCCGCTCCCTGCGGCGAGCGCGCCGATCGACACAATTCGGTCGCCCCGCACGGCAACATCCGCCAACCGCCAGGGGTTGCCCGTGCCGTCGACCACGCGCCCGCCGCGAAGCACCAGATCATAGCGGGGCGCCTGCGCCATCAACCCCGGCGTGCCCGCAGCCACCAGAGCCGCCGCCGCCAGGAGTCCCCATGCCGCCCGAATTCTCCGCATTCTCGTCTCCCGTCCTGTTCTGATGTACCCTCAGTGCCCGCGATACCCCGGAGCTTAGTCGGACACGGCTCTGCGGAGATCCTGTGCCGTGAGGTCCGGAGACGCTGGATGGATCGAGAGTGGAGCGCCGGGCCTGGCGTCGGGAAGGCAGCCGACCCGCTCGGGATGTCCGCCGGCATCGAAGCTCGGGCAGGAGTTCCGACCCCCTGGCCCGCAACTTTCAGGCACGGAGATCCAAGAACGTGCACAAACCGATTGTCCAGGTATCCCTGGATTTGATGACCATTGAGGACGCCCTTCCCGTCGCCGAGACCGCGGTGCGAGCAGGGGTGGACTGGATCGAGGCGGGGACGCCGCTGATCCTGGGAGAAGGCCTCCACGCCGTGAAGGCGCTTCGGAAGGCATTCCCGGACCATCCCATCGTCGCAGACCTCAAGACCATGGATGCGGGCTATCTCGAAGCCGAGATGATGTTCAAGGCAGGCGCCACCCACGTGGTGGTGATGGGAGTCGCCCATCCCGCGACCATCGCCAACGCCGTGCGGGCCGCGAAGGACTTCGGCGGCAAGGTGATGGGGGACATCATGGTCCATCCCGACAAACCGGCCTGCGCCCGGATGATGCAGGATCTGGGCATCGACTACATCATCGTTCACACCGGCCTCGACGAGCGAAACGCCGAGAAGGGCAAGCACCCCTTCGACGATTTGAAGTCTGTCGTGGAGGCCGTCACCATCCCGGTTCAGGCGGTGGGCGGGCTCTCGCTCGAGCAGGCGGTTCAGTGCCCATCCATGGGAGCGCCGCTCGTGGTGATCGGAGCGCCGTTGGTGGTGGAGAACGAGGAGTTCAAGCCCAGCCACTCCGACACCCGCCTGTATGATTTGCTGAAGCGGATCGTGACCGAAGTTCACGCCGCCGGGGAAGCGTGAAAGGGTCGCATATGAAAGCAGTTGTCAAATACGGAACTCGCGACGGAGAGGTCGAACTCCGCGACGTGCCGATGCCGGTGATCGGGGAGACCGATGTCCTCCTCGAGATGACCGCGGCCGGGATCTGCGGCTCCGACGTGGAGCAGTGGCGTCACTTCGTGACGTATCCCGTGAACACGCCGGTGACGATGGGGCACGAGTTTTGCGGGGTGATCCGAGAGATCGGCTCCGGGGTCAAGGGCTTCCAGGTCGGAGATCGGGTCGCGAGTGAGACGGCCGCCTACATTTGCGGCCAGTGCCCCTATTGCCTGACCGGAGAGTACAACCTCTGCCCAACCCGCCTCGGGTTCGGATACGGCCTCAACGGAGCCTTCACGCGCTATGTGAAGGTGCCGGTCCGCTGCCTCCACCACATCCCCAACAACGTCTCCTTCGAGCATGCCGCGCTCACCGAGCCTGCGTGCGTGACGTACAATGCGTTGGTGGTGAAAAGCAAGATCCGGCCCGGCGAACCGGTGGTGGTGATCGGTCCCGGACCCATCGGCCTCTTCGCGGTGCAGATGGCCCGTGCTCAGGGCGCGGGGCGCATCTACCTGGTCGGCACCAACGCCGATAAGATCCGCCTCGATGTCGGCTCGAAGATCGGGGCCGACGTGCTCCTGAACGTACAGGAGACCGATGCGGCGGCGGCGATCCTGGATGAAACCGGGGGCTACGGCGTACCGCTGGTCGTGGATGCGGCGGGCCCGGCGGCGGCGCTGAAGCTGGCGATGGACGTGGTCGCCCGCAACGGGCAGATCACCAAGATCGCCTGGGGACCGAAGCCGGTCGAGCTCTCCCTGGATCCGATCGTCGGGAAAGCGGTCAGCCTGCAGGGTTCCTACAGCCACAACTGGCGCACCTGGGAAGCCGTGCTGAAGATGATGGCCGCCCGCCGGCTCGACCTCGACACGATGATCACGCATCGGTACACCATCGACCACTGGCTCGAAGCGTACCACCTCGTCGAAGAGCGCGAGGCCGTGAAGATCATCCTCACCCCCGCCGACTGAGGCGACCCCCCGGGCCGGAAGGATGCTCACCCCTGCGTCCTTCCGGCTGCGACCGATCCCACATCGGCGGCGACGAACCCCCATCCTGATCCACCGCCGCCCGGATGGGGTCGTCGCAGACGGCCGACGAAGCGGTGGCGGGCCTCTGTGCGAGATCGTGATTCACGCACTCTGCAACTCGCCATTTAGCCGGGCGTCCTTGCCGCGTCGCTCGGTGACCACCGTCCCGGCGCTCCGGCCCTTCGAGCCGTTGACGAGGTGGGGTTCACGGCGCCTTCCGTCGTAATCCACTCCTCGCACCGACGTGTTCTCCAACAGGGTGGTGGGGAGCAGAGGTGTGCTTGCGGGATCGCAACGAGGTGGTCGCTGCGCCACCGAGGAGCCCCGTCACTTATGATCGCTCCGGGCGACTTCACGGGCGCCAGGGGCAGCGTTGGCGGCGCCGTTCATCGGTAGGAGAATCGTCTCGGGGATCTGATCCCGCTCGGCTCCGTACGGCTCCGCCAGGATGTTCGCCACCTGGGTGGCCGTCAGCTTCACCACGTGCCAGGGCCCTTTCCGTCTCGCACCCAGAGCGTTCGGCTCCTGTCCTCGCGGGCCAGCTCGAAGGTCCATGGCCCCACGCGCTCCTGCCATCGTCGCGCGCCCGACGCTGGAGGTCGCGAGGGCTGACCCTCGCCCAGCGCGAGCTCCACGGCCCATCGCCGTGTACCGGCCCGAGCGAGCAATCGCAGAGCCATCATCTTCCGTAGGTGCCTTGGGATCGGCGGGACATTGGACTTAAGGGTGGAGTTCGGCGCTCTTCCCCCGAACACGGGGCCGACGCCCCAAACTTCACCGGTGGACGCATCCACCGCCACCGCCAGATCACCCACCGTCTCGTTCTTCTCGTCGATCTCGTAGAGTTCGTAGAAGTAGACCAACGAGCAGATGCGCGACGGGGGAAAAGGGGCAAGATAGCAGGGTGCATTATAGGCGAGTGCAACCTTCGGATTTGGCCGGGAGAAGTGGGCTGCATAGACTCTGAGGGCTGTGGCTCGGGCTACCGCTTCTGGAATGAGCGGACCGGTCGGCGGCACTCGCTGAATTGGGTGGTACGAGGTCAGTGTCTCGAGGCGTCCGTCCGCCGCGTCGATCTCTCCCCAGGCAGCCTCCAATGAGCTCGGGTATCCGGCCACGGAGCGTACGGTGTATACGTCCCAATGAGCTCCATGGTGTGACTGGTCCCCGTGCCATCTCGTCTGCACGTTGAGTGCGCCACCCAGGGGGACCCCGGTTCCCGCTAACGCCGCCCGCACCCGAGCAACCGCGTCCTCGGCCGAGACCGAAGATGGGCGACCCGGTTTGCCCCTCGGCCCGTGCAACTCCATGATCTGGCGGGAGACCTGATCGACATAGACGCCAAGCACCTCGCGTTCTATCGGGAGCTGCCAGTAGATGCGCCAGTTCTTGAACCCGACCGCCGACGATACCAGGTCGGCGTCTGAAGGCGGACCCACCACCGGGTGGCCCGATTGCACGGCAAAGGTCCGAGCCTTTTCAACAACGTTTGCTGGCGGCTCATCCTTCGTCGCCGCCGAGGCGCACTGGACCGCCGCAAGCATCCCGCACGCCACAACCCGGAGCAGCCTTCGGACGAACAAGAGATTCAGCGCCACCCATACACCTCTCATCCCGACACATCCCACCAGGCAAGCCGCCAGCAACCCTCGTCCGAATCGCCCAGATCGACCAGGTCCCGTGGCTCGATCAGCCCCGCTTGCCAACCCTCCGGTACGCCGCGAATGAGTTCGTGCGCCAATCGGGTCTTGCCCACCCCCGCCGGGCCGGCGATCACTCGCACCGACAGGTCGGCTTTCAGAGTGCCAACCCTGAGCTTGTTCTTCTTCAGCTTGCGCACCAACCACTCGGCGAACCAGCGGTCGGGCTCGCACTCCTCATAGCTGATGAAGACATCGAACTCGGAACTTTGACCCTGCAGTCCGGCCTGTTCAGACATCGCTATTCGATCCTCTCTCGCTCTGCTGAACAATCCGCTTCGCTGTCCTCACCGGCAGCAGCAACTCCCGATCGGGTTCCATCCCCGCCTGCTTGCACGTCTGGAAGTAGTCCTGCGCCAGTTGGTTGGCAAGATGGACAAAGGCGCCCGGCAGGGCAGCCAGCGGGCGGGCGATGGCCCGCAGCCCTTCCGCGAAGGACGAGATCGCGTCTTGCTGCCGACCTGCCGCCAGCAGCACCCCACCGCGGGCGCCACAACTCGTCGCGAGATCCGGCAGGAACGCATCCGGGAGGCGCTCCGCCAGTTGTCGTCGGATCTCCACCGCTTCTTCCGCCGTCGCCAACGCCTCTTCCCACCGTCCCAACTTCGAGAGCACGGGCGCCAGATTGTTGAGGGACAGCGCAAGATCCGGTAGAAACGCCTCCGGACGGCTCTCTGCCAACCGCCGATAGGTTGCTGTGGCCTCTTCCGCGGCTGGAAGCGCCTCTTCCTGTCGCCCCAACTCCGATAGCACCATGCCCAGGTTATCGAGCGACGCGGCCAACTCCGAGAGCACTGCATCGGGTCGGGTCACCCCCAACTGCCGATACGCCGTCGACGCCTCTTTGGCTGCAATGAGCGCCTCCTCCCACCGCCCCAGGTCCGACAACCTGCTCCCCAGGTTGTTCAGCGAGGCCGCCAGATCCGGCAAGAACGCCTCCGGGCGACGCTCCGCCAACTGCCGTCGGATCGTCACTGCCTCTTCCGTCAGCGCCAGCGCCTCTTCCCGTCGACCCAGTTCCGACAGCCTGCTCCCCAGGTTGTTCAGCGATCTCGCCAGACCGGGCAGGAACGCATCCGGACGTGCGTCCGCTAATTGCCGATATGTCCTCACCGACTCGGCCCCGGCCGCCAACGCTTCTTCCCTTCGACCCAATTCCGAAAGCCTGTTCCCCAGGTTGTTCAGCGAGGCCGCCAGATCCGGCAAGAACGCCTCCGGGCGACGTTCCGCCAACTGCCGTCGGATCGTCACTGCCTCTTCCGTCAGCGCCAACGCCTCTTCCCGTCGACCCAGTTCCGACCGTATGTCTCCCAGGTTGTCCAGCGACGTCGCCAGATCGGGCAGGAACGCATCCGGGCGTGTCTCCGCCAACTGCCGGTAGGTCGCTGCCGCCGCTTCCGCCGCCGCCAGGGCCTCTTCCCTTCGACCCAGTTCCGACAGCCTCCCCCCCAGGTTGTTCAGCGACATCGCCAGGGCCGGCAGGAACGCATCGGGGTGGCTCGCCGCCAACTGCCGATAGATCGCTGCCGCCTCTTCCGTCGCTGCCAGCGCATCTTCCCTTCGACCCAGTTCCGACAGCCAGATCCCCAGGTTGTTCAGCGACATCGCCAGGTCGGGCAGGAACGAATCCGGGCGGCTCACCGCCAGCTGCCGATAGGTCGCTGCCGCCTCTTCCGCCGCC
>SXGS01044087.1_pt1 | contig 11821 bp, 12 predicted proteins | sample 3174681 | NCBI WGS metagenome assembly SXGS01 (sample SAMN11356861, study PRJNA531348) | freshwater metagenome | isolation source: freshwater sample F1-80 | place: China: Fuxian Lake, Yuxi | collected 2017-12-25 | reverse complement strand
CTGCGGCATCGCGCGACAACGCCGAAGTCGATGTCGACTTTCTCGACGACTGACGCCCTGACTCCAGAGGGTTTGTTGCACGTTGGTCGCGTAACGCGACCACACGGGGTGAAAGGGGATGTTTATGTTTCATTTTTTACCGATCGCCCCGCGCGCACTCGAGCCGGGGCGAAACTTTTCATACAAAACGAATGGATGACAGTGACTAGTGCGCGAGGTCAGTTGGTTTCCAGCAAAACCAGCCCGAATCAGTCCACGACTTGGTTGATGCATTTTGCCGGCGTCGACGATCGCAACATGGCCGAGCGACTCAGTAAGTCTGATGTTTTTGGCGAGCCGATCGAAGATGCGAGCGTGATGTGGGTGCACGAGCTCATTGGCGCACAGGTTGAAGATGTTGCTGGAGTGAATCACGGAAAATGTGTGGCGGTAGTCGACAACCCGGCACATGCTTTGCTCGAACTCGAGTCTGGTGCACTGGTGCCAATCGTGTTCGTCGTCAAGCGAAGCAAAGAGCGCATCACAATTAATCCACCGCAAGGATTGTTTGATCTGAACGAAGGTGAGGGATGAACGCAAAGCAGAGTTTTCGCATCGATGTGTTTTCGATTTTTCCAAAACTTGTGGACGATTTTTGCAACGAAAGTTTGTTGGGTCGAGCACGCGAAGAGTCGATCGTCGATTTGCGTTGCCATGATTTGCGCGACTACGGCGACGAATCGCGGCGCATTGACGACGCACTCTATGGTGGCGGCGCCGGGATGTTGTTTCGCCCGGAGCCAGTTTTTGCCGCTGTTGAAGCAGTGCAACCACAGCGACCGCTGTTTTTGCTTTCGCCTGGTGGTAGACGATTTGACCAAGGGTTCGCTGATCAATTGAGCAAGACGCAAGGTTTTAGTTTGTTGTGTGGTCGATACGAGGGCGTTGATCATCGTGTCGTTGAGCACTTGATTGACGGCGAAATTTCGATCGGTGATGTCGTCTTGAGTGGCGGTGAGGTTGCCGCATGTTTGATGATCGAGGCGACGGCACGATTGTTGTCGGGTGCGATGGGTAACGAGGCTTCGCCGGTGTCAGAAAGTTTCGGTGTGTCGCGAATGCTTGAAGAGCCTCATTACACGCGACCAGCAGAGTTTCGAGGATGGGATGTTCCTGAAGTTTTACGCAGTGGTGATCACGCCAAAATTGAGCGCTGGAGGCGGGCACAAGCGCTGCATCGCACAGTGAGAACGCGACCCGACCTGATAGAACGCCGTGGCGGGTTGAGCAGCATCGAAAAGAGGCTGTTGGAAGAGTTCCCTTGTGTGCCGTATCCTGAAAGATCTCTATGAAACCCACAGATATCGTCGACAAGCAAATCCTTCGCACTGACATCCCAAAGGTCGGACCCGGCGATGAAGTGAAAGTTCATGTTCGTGTCGTTGAAAGCGGCAAAGAGCGGGTGCAGATTTTTCAAGGCAACGTAATTTCGGTGTACGGTTCGGGTGTCGCCGCAAGTTACACCGTGCGCAAACTCAGTTACGGCGTGGGCGTCGAACGAACTTTTCCGATTCATAGCCCTTCGGTTGCCAAACTTGAAGTCGTCAAGCGTGGCGATGTGCGACGTGCGAAACTCAACTACTTGCGCGAGCGAACTGGCAGGTCGGCAAAAGTTCGTGAACTTCGCGAAGATCAGTAATTTCTCGTTGATTTTCTGCCAGTCGGTTTAGTCGGCATCCACATTGAACACCGACGACCTCGAACAATTTGAGGCCGAACGCGAGCTTCAATTAGCGCAAGAATATTCAGACGTCGTTAATTTGTTCAAGTTCGCAGTCGAGACCGATCGCCGGTTTTATCTGGCCAACAATGTTGATGTCAAGGTCGTCGCCGAAGGTGCTCGACCACTGCTCGAGGTGACACTTTCAGACGCATGGGTATGGGATCTTTATCGCAAGAGCCGTTTCGTGCCGAGGGTGCGTGTGATGAGTTTCAAGGACCTGAACATCGAAGAACTGCCACCCCTAGACGCCTGACAGCCCGCGAGCGCGCGGTCGTTCGGATGGCGCGTGCCAGATGGGCGGAAGAGTTGGTCACGGATTTTTACCGTCGCGATGGTTACGAAATTGTCGCCCGTAACTGGCGTTGTCGCGAGGGCGAATTGGACATCGTTGCTGTGTCCAAGGTTGGTGACGAAAAGACGATCGTCGTGGTCGAGGTACGCGCGCGTGAGTCGAACTATTTTGGCTCGCCACTCGAGTCGGTAACGGTGACGAAACAAAAAAAGTTGCGCGTCGCAACAAAAAAGTTTTTGACTAGCGAGAGTGGCGTTTACGGCACAGTGCGGTTTGATGTGGCGTCTGTAGTCGGGGTGAAAATTGAAATTGTGAGCGATGCGTTTTAATTTGCGACGCGGCGATCCCAACAGGCATAGTGCCAGTGACGGCGCAGGTCGGGTGCTTCGGCGGGCACACAAACATAGTGACCCATCCCTTTTATAATCTCTTGGTTGCAGCCAGGGCAGATGTAACTCTTGAGCGCCTCGTAGGGTTGCACACGACGAACCGCAATTTCGCCGTACAGGCCATCCCAAATCGATTTTGACATTTTATGAGCCGAAGAGAGCCCAGATCACGAGTGCGGCAATTGCGAGCATCGCGCTGGCGACGATGAAATAATCGATCGGGCGGGTGTTGCGTTTGCGAGTCGGGTTGAATCCCATATGGCAAGTATCGTCTATGCAATGGAAACTCTGCAGGTTTTTCGTGAAAATTCTGTCGTAACTGTGACGATTAACCAGCCAAAGAGAAAGAATGCGATCAATCCGGCGATGTGGGATGGATTGACGGAGATTTTTCGGGAGATCGCGGGGCGTGCCGATGATCGAGTCGTGGTCGTGACTGGTGCTGGTGATGATTTTTGCTCTGGTGCCGACTTAAGTGGTCGTGGTGCAGGTGCCAGTTCAAATCCGCAAAATCAAGTTCATCATTTGGCAGCGATGCGACGGGTGAATGATGCGTGCATTGCGCTGCAACGCCTGCCGCAGCCGACGATCGCCAAAGTGCGTGGCGTTGCCGTGGGTGCCGGTTGCAACTTGGCGCTTGGCTGCGATTTGGTTGTTGCATCTCAGACGGCACGGTTCTCCGAGATATTCGCGCGGCGTGGTTTGTCGCTCGACTTTGGCGGCTCATGGTTGTTGCCGCGTCGTATCGGCATGCACCGTGCCAAAGAACTCGCGTTGCTCGCCGAGATAGTCGGTGCCGGTGATGTGCTCGAGATGGGATTGGTCAATCGTGTGTTGCCTGACGCAGAGGTGGATGCTTTTGTCGACGACTGGGCGTGCAAACTTGCCGCTGGTCCACCAATTGCTTTGGCGCAAACCAAACGATTGCTAAATAACTCGTTGAATGTCACGCTTGAAGAGGCTTTGGATGACGAGGCGGCTGCGCAGACCATCAACTTTGCAACGAGTGATACCGCCGAGGCGATGCGGGCATTTATCGAAAAGCGAGAGCCAAAATTTACCGGAAGATAGTTTTTTTGGTCGCCGTTGTGGTGATGTTCGTGTTGGGTGCGGGCGCAAAAGCAGGTTTGGCAAATGCTGATGTCGCGGGTTTTTACGTGGCGACGGCACCGCCAGTTGACGACTCGACCCCTGATGAGCAGGGCGGAGGTGACAGCGTGATCGACGAATCGTTGCCACTAATCGACCCCGCAACCCAGACCACACTGCCCGCGGGCTGCACTGCACCGCGTGCGGCTACGGCAACTTTTTTGGGTGAGTTGGTTTCGACCGATGATTTGTTGGCGACATATCGAATCGTGCAGGTGCGTGGGGGGTCGCTCGGCGCATATGTCAACTCGGGTTTGATTTCGGTGCGCTACGCCGACCGTGAAACACGGTTTCTTGACGCTGGGGGCATTTATTTGGTCGGCGCTGGCGCGAGCGAGTTGTTTCCGACGCTTGAGTCAAAAGTGCGCACGAAAAAAGAATTGTTTGGTGGCGATGCGGTTGTCGGTATTGATGAGTCAGACACGCCATGTCCGAAGTTCGAAGACCCAGTAGTCACTTTGCTGCCCAACGGAGATTTCATCGACTCGGGGGTCTTGTCACTCATCGCCAAGCAACCTGGACGATTGCTTCAAGTTTTTTTGCTGCCGCTATTTTTCGCGCTTGCGTTTTTGATTGGTCTCGTGATCCTCAAGCGTCTCGTTCAAGCCGCACGTCACTCTTCACGCAAGTAGTCGCACCGGTTTGTTAACGACGGGTTGTTAACGACTGGCGAAGGCCCTGGAGGCGGCCGTGCGAATTTCGGTGACGGCGTTGGTTAATCCTTTTGGATCGCGAAACAACGCACTGCCGGCGATTAAAACATTGGCACCAGATCGAGCTGCACCAGAAACTGTGTCGACGCTGATGCCACCGTCAACTTCGAGGTCTACTTTGTCGTCAAGATTCGCCGATGAGATCATTTTGCGCACCTCGGTGATTTTTGGTTCGATTTCGCGCATATATTTCTGACCGCCAAAGCCGGGGCGCACCGTCATCACCAAAACCATGTCGACAAGATCGAGTGCGTTGGCAACCGCGCTGGCTGGTGTTTCGGGGCTGATGGCGACTGCCGCATTTGCGCCGAGCGAGTTGATCGTCTCTAGTGTCGCGCGCAGGTCTTTGCATGCTTCAGCATGCACGATCAGTCGACTACAACCCGCTTCGACATATCGACCAGCCATTTTTTCTGGGGTTAGCACCATCAAGTGCGCCTCAAACTTTAGTTTCGTCAGCGAGCGGGTCGAAGCGATGATGTCGGGGCCGAATGTCAGGTTGGGCACGAATTGGCCGTCCATTACATCCCATTGAATGAGGTCCACGCCGGCCTCATCGAGTTCGCAAATTGCTTCGCCGAGTCGCGAAAAATCAACCGGCAACACCGACGGTGCGATTTGAATCGGTTTCATATCTCGCTACAGCCTAGGGTTCACAATGATGATTAACGAAAACGTGACTATCGAGCGAATGGTCGCGGGCGGTGACGGGTTGGCGCGGTTGGCCGACGGGCGAGTTATTTTTGTGAACGGTGCGATTACTGGCGAGCAGGTTGCAATCGATATAACGGCGAACAAAAAAGATTTTGCGCGCGCAAACATCGTTGAGATTCTGAGTGCTTCTCCGCATCGTGTAGAGCCACCTTGTAAATTTGTGGCCGCGGGCTGTGGCGGATGCAGTTGGCAGCATCTCGATATTTCACAGCACATGTCGACAAAAGTCGCGATTGTCAGCGAGGCGTTGCGCCGCACGGCAAAAATATCTGAGGCCGATGTCGTCGGGCTGGTAAAAGTCGGCGGCTCGGTCAGCCCCCAAGCATCACGGACAACCCTGCGAATGGCTGTTTTGCCGACTGGCAAACTCGGTTTTCGCCGTGCGAGCAGCAACGATCTTGTTGAAACATCGCCATGTTTTGTTGCACATGATTTATTGAACGAAATCATCGCAACTGCACGAGTGAAGAACGCGGCTGAAGTGACATTGCGTTGCGGCGCGTCGACCGGCGATCGCGGAGTCTGGCTGCATGACGAACACGGCCGTGGTCAGATAACCGGCTCGCCGAAAAACGTTGGCGTTGGCGTTGAATCGCTAGTGCACGAAGTAGTTGCGGGGGTGCGCTTGAGGGTGATGATGACATCTTTTTTTCAGTCGTCACTCGAGGCTGCTGAACTTTTGGTTGCGGCAGTGCGTCAGGCTGCAGGCGAGCGCGCGCTGTCGGGTGTCGACGGCCGAGTTATTGATGCTTACGGCGGTGTGGGTTTGTTCGCCGCCACATTGCTCAGTGCAGATGTGCCCGTCACCGTTGTCGAGTCAAGTGAGTCGTCGTGTCGCGACGCAAGAGTCAACTTGTTGCAACACATCGAGCAAACACGTAACACACTCTTGCCAAGCGAAGTAATTAATAGCAATGTTGAACAATGGTCGCCGGTGCCTGCAAGTCTGGTGATCGCTGATCCTGCTCGCACTGGCCTTGGACCGCAGGCTGTTTCGCGCGTTGTGGCGACTCATGCGTCACGCACTGTTTTAGTGAGTTGTGATGCGGTCGCGGGTGCGCGCGACCTGCGACTTTTGATCGACGCCGGTTACGAACTTGAGCAGGTCACCGTTTTTGATTTGTTTCCGCACACGCCGCACATTGAGACTGTCAGCGCACTTCAGCGCAAGGCGCGCGCGACACGCTGACCAATTGTGGCGAGATGTTTTTGTCGCTGTTCATGGGTTGATTTGTCGAGACCATAGAGCGCGATCCATCGTGCGCGACAAAACGTATTGCACATCACGCTAATCGAACGCGAAATTGTCCGCTTACCTGGCTCGCCCTGCAACGCGTTTACAAATTTTGACGAGCCGTGAGTGGTTACAGCGACAAGTCGCCTGATATTGGTCAATCTGGGGCGAATTGTGTTTGCGCCGTCCGGCAAAACCCACGCGACTTCGTTCATCCATGTGCGATCAATCCAGCCTTTGAGCATCGCGGGCAATCCCGACCACCAAGTGGGATAAACAAACACGATCGCCTCGCACCAGCGCAAATCCTGAACATCTTGCGCTAGTTCGGGGCGGGTCGTCGGTGGCGTGTGGTGCAGCGCGCGCTCGGCGGCACTCAAAAACGGGTCAAAGTTTTCGGCATAAAGATCGCGCAAGCGAATTTCGTGGTCGTTGCTCGACAAATGCTTAACTACAACATCGCGCACGCAACTATTGAAAGAACCTTCCACAGGGTGAACATAAATCACGAGAGTCTTCATTATTTATGTGACGATTTCTCAAGCCGTTTGACGATTTTTTGTGCCGTGTCAGCGATGAATTTTTCGCGTTGTTGTTGTGTGCAGGTGTCTAGCGCGTAGATACCACACCACATCGTTCGTGCGCGCAAACCAGTCGACATGCGAATCGCGCGCGTGAGCGTGCGGCGACCGTTGTCGTTAATCAATTTCACGTATAGCCATGGCGAGCCGTATGTGCTGACGCCAATAATGTGTCGAATGTTTTGCAAGTTCGGCCGAATCGAGTTGTTGGCATTGAAGCGAAAGGCGACACCCAGCACAAAGACCCGCTCGAGCCAACCTTTGAGTTGCGCCGGCAGCCCAGACCACCAAGTGGGGTAGACGAAAATTAGCGCCTCGGCTTGCTTCAGGGCTTCGGCGTGGCGTCGCGTTTCATCACTAATCAGCGGAGTTGCAGTTTCGTATGCCGCACGCTCGGCAGCCGATATTGCGGTTGTGAACTTTGCGTCAGCCAAGCGAATCGCCGTGACGTTGTGCGCGCGCTGTGATTCGAGCGCACCAATGATCCCATCAAAAACCGCCGCACAATAACTGTCGGCGCTCGGATGTCCGAGCACAATGACTACATTCATTTTGTGCTCCCCCTGGGATTTGAACCCAGGACCTGCGGATTAAGAGTCCGTTGCTCTACCAACTGAGCTAGAGGAGCGATAACGCCTCGCTACTCTAATAGATCAAGGCGATACGCGTAAAAGCGCGAAAATTTGTTGGGGTGGACGAGGGGTCTCGAACCCCCGACCTCCAGGACCACAACCTGGCGCTCTAACCAACTGAGCTACGCCCACCACGAACAATTAAGTGTGCCACATTTATTTGGTCGCCCCAACGCACATTTGTGATTCGCGCGTGAATTAAATCTTTTAGAACCCCATGAATCCTTGGGTTTGCGAGTGATGCCGCGCTATTAACCACGGCTAAGATAACGGCAACAAAATACTGGAGTTGATAACCATGACAGCGATGGATTCCACGCTGTTTTCACCACTTGCACATCGTGCAAGGGAGATAACAACCCGAGAGCTCGCGTTGTACGCCGAGCGGACAAAAGGTTCGCAACGCGCCAACGAGCGGGCCCGCAAAAGTTTGCCCCTGGGCGTACCGTCCAATTTTCAGGCGTATGACCCTTATCCAATCGTCATCGCCTCGGCCGGCAGTTCGTGGATGAAAGACGTAGACGGCAACCGCTACACCGATTTTGACATGGGTTTTGGCGCTCTATTTGCCGGTCATGTGCACCCGCTTGTGCGCCGGGCAATCGACAAGCAATTGGATATCGGCACTCTATTTGTTTCGCCTTGTGAAGACAATGCCGAGGTCGCTGAAATGCTTGCCGAACGCTACGGATTGCCACTTTGGCGCTTCACCAATTCGGGCACCGAAGCCACGATGGACGCGATTCGTGTTGCCCGGGCCGTGACTAGCCGCGACAAAATCGTCAAAGTAGAGGGCGGATATCACGGTCATCATGACGAAGTCATGATTTCGATGAAGCCACCGATCGCTGTTGCTGGCCCGGCGCGAAAACCATTTTCGGTACCGTCAAGTGCCGGCATCACCGCTGACACGGTAAAGACAACATTGGTTGTTCCATATAACGACCCTGAAGCGCTCGAGGATGTTTTACGTGCAGGTGATGTCGCATGTTTCATCGTTGAACCAGTAATGCAAAACATCGGCATCTGTATGCCGTTGCCTGGTTATCTGCAAGCAGTTCGCGAAATTACTCAGCGCTACGGCACACTGTTAATTTTTGATGAGGTAAAAACGGGAATCACTTCAGGATGGAGTGGCGCAACTGGCGCGCTCGGAGTTACGCCAGATCTTGTCGCGCTTGCCAAGTCGATCGGTGGCGGTTTGCCCCTCGGTGCATTTGGTGGCAAACGCGAATACATGGACACGATAACCAACGGCAAAGTAGTGCATCTAGGCACCTATAACGGCAACCCTTTGTGCATGGCTGCAGCCAAAGCGGTGTTGCGAGAAGTTTGCACACGTGAAGCAACACAATCCGCAATAAAATTAAATACACAACTTGTTGATGCATGCTCTGGGGTTGTCGACCGTGCAGGATTAGAAGCAAATATTGTGCAGTTCGGCGCCAAAGGTTGCGTCACTTGGTCGCGCGAACCGATTGAAAATTATCGCGACTACAAAGCCACAGATTTTGATCTCGCATACGCCCAATGGATTCACGGCATCAATCGCGGCATTCTTTTGCCACCAGGTCTTGACGAGCAATGGTTGATTTCAATCATGCACGGTGAAGCCGAGACGCTTAATTACGCAAACGTTTTTCAAGAATTTGTTGACGAACTTCTCATCTGAAAACAGGCGCCTTGCGCATACTTAAATAGTGCTTGTCGCATCACGGCAGGCGAGCATCTTAAAGGCACCATAAAATCAGGCTAAAAGGCTTATGCCATATAGGGTTTAAGATGCTTGACCGAACATCTGTTCGTGTGTAGGGTTGGTTGCAACACCCATTACCTAGGGTGCCATTTTCTAAACATAAACAGATTTCCCCCAAACCAACCAACAATTTCAACCAAATGAAAGGCAATACAAAATGAGTACCGAAAAAGACAAAGCCCTCGAGGTAGCCCTTGGGGCAATTGATAAGCAGTTCGGCAAAGGTTCGATCATGCGCATGGGCGATAAGCAAGGTCTAGAGATTGAGTTCATTCCCACAGGTGCTCTTCCGCTTGACATCGCTCTCGGCATCGGCGGCGTTCCTCGCGGTCGCATTGTTGAAATCTTCGGTCCAGAATCGTCGGGCAAATCAACTCTGGCGATGCACATCGTGGCCGAGGCCCAACGCAACGGCGGCATTTGTGCCTATGTCGACGCAGAACACGCAATGGATCCTATTTATGCCAAGGCGATCGGCGTTGATACCGACAACTTGTTGATCTCACAGCCAGATACGGGCGAGCAGGCACTCGAAATTGTCGACATGTTGGTGCGCTCAGGTGCGCTTGACGTTGTCGTCATCGACTCAGTTGCCGCGCTTACACCACGAGCCGAAATCGAAGGCGAAATGGGCGATAGCCACATGGGTCTGCAGGCTCGCTTGATGAGCCAAGCAATGCGCAAACTCACAGCGAACTTGCACAAGTCAAACACCGTGGCTGTGTTCATCAACCAGTTGCGCGAAAAAATCGGCGTAATGTTCGGCTCACCGGAAACAACACCTGGTGGTCGGGCGCTTAAGTTCTATTCGTCGGTACGCCTTGACATTCGTCGTATTGAAACAATTAAAGATGGTGTTGAGGTCGTGGGTTCGCGCACTCGTGTGAAAGTCGTCAAAAATAAAGTTTCACCTCCGTTTAAGCAAGCCGAGTTCGACATTATGTATGGCAATGGCATTAGTCGTGAAGGTGCCGTGCTTGACATGGCAGTCGAGATGGGCATCGCCAAAAAATCCGGCGCATGGTTCACATACGACGGCGAACAACTCGGTCAGGGTCGTGAAAACGCCAAACTTTTCCTGGCAGAGAACACAGAAGTCATGGTGCAAATGGCCGATCGGGTTCGTCAGCAATCAATGCCCGTTGTCGAAACGCCAACTACCCAACCCGCCGAAGCAAAATCAGTGCCAGCAAAGCCCGCCGTCGAAAAGGCGCCAAAGAAAGCTTTCACGGCTAAAGACGACGAGCCAATCGAACTTTAGTTTTGCTACCGCCATTGAGGCGGGTGGGCTGTGATTGGCCCACCTGCCCCAATGAATTCACGTCGTTGATCACGCCGATAAAATAATCAAGTCGTGACTCGCAACTATTTCGTTCGCACCTTCGGGTGCCAAATGAACGAACATGACTCTGAGCGCATCTCGGGGTTGCTTGAATCAGACGGCATGGTAAATGTCGACAGTGTCGCAAGTGCCGATGTCGTGGTCATCAATACTTGTTGCATTCGTGAGAATGCCGATGACAAGTTCTACGGCACGCTAAGCCAGTTGAAGAACTGGAAGACAGAAAAAGATGACCGTCAGATTCTCGTTGCCGGATGTCTGGCTCAAAAAGATCGCGATTCGATTCGTCAGCGAGCACCGTATGTCGATGTCGTCATCGGCACCAACAACGTGCATCGCGCAGCCGAGTTGCTCGAGCAAACTCGTTACGGCCGACCAGTCACCGAGATTCTCGAAGAAGCAGTGCTCGACGACCACACGATGTTTCCGAGTGCGTTGCCAATGCGTCGCGAAGTTTCATATAACGCCTGGGTGACGATTCAGATTGGCTGCGACAACACCTGCGCTTATTGCATAGTGCCGGCCGTGCGTGGCAAAGAAATTTCTCGCCCGAGTACCGAGATCTTGGCTGAAGTTGAGGCTCTTGTTCGCAGTGGTGTCACTCAAATTTCGTTGATCGGCCAAAATGTCAACAGTTACGGTCGCGATTTAGCGATGTCAGCGCGAGCAGCGGGCGACAGCACGGTCAAACCCAAACCACAATTCGCCGAATTGTTGCGCAGTGTCGGTGCGGTACCAGGTATTTCTCGGGTGCGTTTTGTTAGCCCACATCCCAAAGACATGCGTGAAGACACTTTGCTGGCAATGGCCGAGACACCAACTGTCGTCGAGCACCTGCATTACCCGATGCAGTCAGGTTCAGACAAGGTGCTCGCGCTGATGCATCGCGGCTACACGGCGGAGCGCTACTTGAATCGTCTCGCCGAAGCCCGACTGATGATAAGCGATCTCGCGGTCACGACCGATGTAATCGTCGGTTTTCCGGGTGAGACCGAAGAAGATTTCCTACAGACCGTCGAAGTTTGTGCCCAGGCCTGCTTCGACTCGGCTTTTTCATTTATTTTTTCGCCGCGTCCCGGCACCGCGGCGGCCCAGATGACCGACCGATTCATCGACGAGGCTGTGGCTGTCGATCGATATGAACGATTGAAAGTTGTGCTTGACCATTCGGCTGTGATAAAACATCGCGAGCGTATCGGGCGCATCGAAGAAGTCGTGGTCGAAGGCATGAGCAAAAAAAATCCACAACTGACAACT
>SXGS01454957.1_pt1 | contig 11825 bp, 11 predicted proteins | sample 3174681 | NCBI WGS metagenome assembly SXGS01 (sample SAMN11356861, study PRJNA531348) | freshwater metagenome | isolation source: freshwater sample F1-80 | place: China: Fuxian Lake, Yuxi | collected 2017-12-25 | reverse complement strand
GCGGTCTGTGCCTCGGCCAGTTCGGGTGGGTTGCGATCGATCGGCAACGGCTCGTCGAGGACGCGTGCGAGCTCGGCGTGCCGTTCGACGGTGGAAGACTCGCGCAGCGCGGTGATGGCTGCATCGAGGGCGGCGATCGATGCGTCCTGCTGTTCCAGGAGTTGCGCGGCATCTGCGGCACAGCGCTCGGCGATCGTGGCTCGGTCGTCGGGTGAGAAGCCACCCGCGCCTGAATTTGGTTCGACGGCATCGGCGAAGGCGTCGGCGGCGGCCATGACAGTGGGGATCGTGCGTGACGGACTCGAGAGGGCCTCGTCGACTGACGCCACTTGGGCTCGCCACCAGTCCCGGTTCGCACGGCGGAGGTTGGACTGCTGGGCGAGTTCATCGCCTTGTGCGCGCGCCGACTCAATCCGATCCGCCTCGATGATCCGACTCGCGACGCCCTGCCACCACGGTGCGGAGATCGTCGCGGCCACACGCTCCTGCAGCGCGGCCGCCTGGGTGTGCTCCCCTGAGTCCTCCGTTTTGGTGGCTGAAGCCGCAGCGGCATCTCGTGCCGCGAGCAGGTCTGCCTCGAGGGCGCTGAGTGCCTCGCGATCCTGCATGTATTCCCAGCCCAGCCACCCGAAGCAGGCGACGACCAGCACGCCGCCGAGCAACGCCACGCGGAACGCGACCCTCGATCTAATGGCTCGAGCGGGCGGCGCGTCGGGCGCAGCATTGATGGTGGGTTCGGGCATGGCCGCCGGCTCGTCCGCAGCAACTGGGAATCCGCTGTCGTCCAAGTCTGCGAACGGATCCTCCCCGATGGACTCCGCGTCAATGCGGGGATCGCCGTCGGTCACAAGTTTCCTCGGCGCGCTTGTTCGCCTTCGAGCGCCTCGAACAGCGCCTTGAAGTTCCCCTTGCCGAACGACTGGCTCCCTCGTCGGCAGATGATCTCGAAGAAGAGCGTGGGCCGATCCTGCAAAGGTCGCGTGAAGAGTTGCAGCAGGTAGCCCTCGTCATCGGCATCGACAAGGATCCCGAGTTGACGGATGCGTTGGTGGTCCTCCTTGACCGCGGTGTGCCCGTGCGTTTCAAGTTGGTGATTCACGCGTTTCCACACCGAGTCGTAGTACGCCTCCGGGATCGCGAGGAAGTCGACGCCGCGCCGTCGAAGTTCCGCGACGCTTGTGAGTTCGTCGTCGGTACGAAACGCGAGATGCTGGACGCCTGGGGTCATCGCGTGCCAGTCGAGGTACTCCTGGACCTGACTCTTGCGCTTCCCTTCGGCGGGCTCATTGATCGGCATCTTGATGAGATTGTTGCCCGATGCCATGACCTTCGACATGAGCGCCGAGTAATCGGTGGCGATGTCCTTGTCGTCGAAGTGCTTGAACATGGAGAATCCGAGGACTTGCTGGTACCACGACACCCAGCGGTTCATTGCCCCCAGTTCGACATTGCCCACGAGATGATCGACAAACTTCAGCCCGCACGGATGCTCGCGGTTGAAGGCGTTGAGTGCGAACGAGTCCGTGCGCCGGAAACCCGGTGCAAACTCGCCACCTTGCTTCACGGCGGGAAGGTCGTAGCCGTTTCGGCGGCTGACAAACGAATGCACAACGCGACCATAGGTCCGTACCCCTGCCATCGTGACGCTGCCGCGCGCATCGGACACCGTGCGTGGTTCGTACGCGGAGTCACCGCCATTGCGACGCGCCTGTTCCCACGCCTTTTCCGCGTCGAACACGGTGAACGCCACATCCTTGACGCCATCGCCGTAGCACTTGAGCTCCTCGCTCGCGCCGTGGTCGTGCGTGAGCGGGGTCTCGAGGATGATGCGGATGTTGCCCTGCGTCAGTAGGTACTGCGCCGATTCGCGGTTTCCTGTCGTCAGGTCCGAGACCTGCTCAACCTGGAAGCCGTAGGCGGACCCGTAGAAGAAGGCAGCCTGCTTGGCATTGCCGACGAAGAAGCGGACATGATCCACATCGATCAGCGTGAGTGGATCGGTGCGTCGCCCCGCGGCTTCTGGGCCAGCGCTACTGAGAGTTGCCATCGTCTGATGGTATCGTCGAGCCTCTCATGAGTGCGAACGGAAAACCCTCGTCGGTCGGCCGCAGAATCGGATTCGGTCTCGTGATCGTACTCGCGCTGGTTGTCTGCGCCTTCATTGTCATGTGCACGGCGGGATCGCCTGGATTCCTCCAGCCCGCACCGAACATGCCTGCGCCCACGGACTGAGTTTGAGGCGCGTTCCATGACCCCTCGCGCGAATCATCGCTCAAAAAAGCTCGAGACGGTCGAGCCCGTCGGCAAGCGAGTCCTCATTCGCAAGGATGAAGACCGCAAGGTGACAAAGGTGGGGATTCACCTTCCTGACCGGGTGGAGATCCCGACGCTCACCGGGCGTGTTGTTGCGATCAGCGCACAGATCGAGCGCGACGAGAACTACTCCGTGGCGCAGTACGACCGAGTTCTCTTCCATCCCAAGCACGCGGTTCCTGTCGATTTCGAGGGAGACAACAGGCTCTTCGTCGTGCCCATTGAGGATGTGGTCGCCGTGTTCCGCGTCGCGGGCGACGCCTCGTCGTGAGCACTCCAGTTCGGTCCGACGCTGCTGCGCCGACGGTCGTGCAGCCCCTGCATCGGCCCTTCGAGGCGATCGTGCAGCCGCCGGGTTCGAAGAGCGAAACCAATCGATTCTTGATGCTGGCCGCGCTCGCGACGGGCCGTTCTCGGCTCGATGCGCCGCTTCGTTCGACTGACACAGATCTTTTCATGGACGCGCTCGTCGCGTGCGGAGTCAGCGTGCAACGCCGACCCCGACGGACCACAATCAATGCCATCGGCGATCGCATCCCCGGCGGTTGCGGGGTGCACCTCGGCGATGGCGGCACACCGACGCGGTTCATGATGGCGCTGGCGTCCACCGCGGCGCGCCCGGTCCTCATCGACGGTTCCGCGCGCATGCGCGAGCGGCCCATCGCCGAGGGCGTCGAACTTCTTCGTGCACTCGGCGCCAGCGTCGAGTATGCCGAGGAGGATGGACGCCTCCCCGTTCGAGTGGGAGGCGGACGCATGCCGCGCGGCGGCGCCGTCGAGGTGGGACGGACGGCCTCGAGTCAGTTCATTTCCGCCATCTTGCTGCTGGGAGCTCGACTTGAGCGCGGCGTGGACCTCTTCGTGAAAGGGGGGTCGCTGACGAGCCCGTCGTATGTCGAACTGACGCTCGCGGCGCTGCAACGGTGGGGTGTTCCGGTCACCGTACTGCGTGATGATGGCGGGCGAATCTCGCGTGTCACCGTCCCGCCCGGTGAGATTCCGCCTTCGGATGTGACGGTCGAGCCTGATGCAAGCAGCGCCGTCTACTTCCTCGGTGCCGCAGCGCTTGTGCGCGACTCGCGCGTGACCATCAAGGGACTGCCGCGCTTGTCGCGTCAGCCCGACGCAGCGTGCCTCGCCGCACTGTGCTCAATGGGCGCTCGTGAGTGGTCAGGTCCTGCCGGACTGGGCCTTGAGGGAACTGCCACGCTCAACGGCATCGATGTCGATGCGTCGCGGTGGCCTGACGGTGCTCTCTGCATCGCGGCGGTCGCGTCGATGGCGAAGACCCCGTCGCGGATCCGCGGGCTCGAAACGCTCCGAGTCAAGGAGTCCAATCGGGTGCAGGTCTTGGTGGAGGAACTCGCGAAACTTGGGTGCAGGGCGGAGGCCGGTGATGGGTTCATCGTGGTTCACCCTGGTGCCGACGGCGCGCGCGCGGCTGTCATCGATCCGCGCGGCGACCACCGCATTGCGATGACCTTTGCGATGCTCGGGCTTGCTCGTCCAGGAATCTCGATCGCCGAGCCGTCGTGCGTGGCCAAGAGCTACCCCGGATTCTGGCAAGACTTCGCGGCGCTCTCGGCGAGCGCGCGGCGATAGACTTTTTCCGCAGCGATGAGACCGTTCCTTTCCATGGCTCGGCTGCTCCTGAACTCGCCAGGGCAGCTCGCGCTCGCCCTGCTCTTGGCGTCGATTTCCGCGGCAGGCCTCGGTGCAGGGCTGCTGTCGTTGGCGCCGATTCTCGAACTCATCCTCGGCGACACCGGCCGATCGTTGCACGCCCTTGCGCTCGAATTCAATGCGCGCGGGGCGTGGGTCGCGGTCCCCGACGCGGTCGTGGCGTGGCTCCCGGTCGACCCGTTCGCCAGCGTCCTTGCTGTGCTGTCGTCGCTCGCGTGCATCACCGTGATCGGTGCGACGGCGAACTACCTCCACCAATCGATTTCGCTGGGTCTGTGCGCGCGGGTCGTCGCGCGCGTCCGGCTCGACGCGTTTCGTCACGCGATCCGGATGCCGCTGGGGGAAGTGGTGCGCCGTGGTCCGGCGGAGTTCACCAGCCGGATCATCCGCGACGCGGCCGAGTTGCACGGCGGCCTCGTGGCCCTCACCAACAAGACCGTGGCGCAGGTCACGAAGGGGATCGCGGCGTTCGTTGCGGCCGTCATCTTTGACTGGCGCGTCGTCGTCGCCGCGGCGATCGCCGGACCAGTGTTGGCGATCGTGTTGCGCAAGACGGGCAAGAGGATTCGCCGTGGAACCACCGGCGCCCTTCACCACCAGGAGATCCTGCTCCGCGTGGCGAGTGAATCGCTGCAGGGACTCAAGGCGATCAAGACCTCGACCGCAGAGGGGGCGATGCTCGGACGGTTCAAGCAGGCAAATCGTGCGGTCGTACGCGAAGAACTTCGAGCGCGGACGGCGCGCGCTCTTGCGGGACCACTCGTCGAGTCACTCGCGATTCTCGTCGTCATTGGTCTCGCCGCGCTCGCCGCGCGCGAGATTCTCCGCGGCTCGATGGGCTTCGAAGAGTTCCTCCTCTCCCTAGGGTCGCTCGCCGTCGCTGGGGGGGCCATTCGCCCGCTTTCGGGGTTCATTGCCGACATGCAGGCGGCAAGCGCGCCGGCACTCCGACTGCGCGAGATCCTCGATGCGGAGACCGAGCCAAGGCGTACTGATGCGAGCACGCGGCTCCCACGCCACCGCCACTGGATCCGCATCGAGGAGGTGTCGTACACATATCCAGGGGCATCCACGCGCGCCCTCGACGGCGTCTCGCTTGAGATCCGCCATGGCGAACACATTGCCGTCGTCGGCCCCAACGGATGTGGCAAGACCACGCTTCTGAGCGCGCTCGCTCGGCTCGTGAAGCCTGATCACGGTCGCGTGCAGGTGGATGGCCTCGACATCGCCGACGCGGAGTTGCAGAGCCTGCGCCATCAGGTCGGCTTCGTCACGCAAGACGCTGTCATCGTGCGCGGATCCGTTGCGGACAACATCGCACTCGGCGTGCCGTGGGCGACTCGGGAGGAGGTCGAACAAGCGGCCCGCCGCGCTCACGCTGACAGCTTCGTGAAGCAACTTCCAGAGGGCTACGACACGCAGGTGTCCGAACAGGGGGCCTCCCTCTCGGGGGGGCAGCGGCAGCGGCTCTCGATCGCGCGCGCCATCCTGCGCGACGGTGCCATTCTCCTCCTCGATGAAGCCACGAGCCAGATCGATTCGGAGAGCGAGGCGCACATCGCGCAAGCCATCAGCGAGTTCGGGCGCGAGCGGACCGTCATCGCGGTGGCACATCGCCTGTCAACGATGTTGACGGCGGACCGCATCGTCGTCATGGACTACGGTCGCGTTGTCGGGATGGGAGCCCACGCGGAACTCGTCGAGCGATGCGAGGTCTACGCGCGACTCGTCAAGGGTCAACTCCACGCCGGTCCCGCGCAGGAGCCGGCCTCGCGAGCCTAGGGCGTCGGTTCCGTTGGCGGCACCGTCGGCACGGGGGTGGGAACGGCCGGCGCGGCAGCCGGTGGGGCGGGCTGCGGCACGGCGATGATGACGGGACCGCGGGTCGCGGCCCAGAGCGCGTAGATCAGCGCGAGGACGCAGATCACCGCGATCACACCCATCCAGAATTGGAGAGCGCGCTCGAGTCGATCGGACTGTCTGACCCGCTGCTGCGTGCTCGACGCGAGCGCCTCGATGGCCTTGACCTGCCGTTCGCTGGTCGCCGCGAATGTGGTGAGTGCGCTCGAGGACTCCCGAAGGCTCTCCGCGACTCGGAGGCTGACCTCGTGGTTGAGGTCAAGTTGCTGCTGGACGAGGCCGAGCACTTGCGTCTGTTGCGCGGATGACTCGCTGAGGCGCACGATGCCGCGTTCGATCGCCTGATCGCGCTGCCGAGAGCGTGCGGCGGCGTCGGCGAGTGCCTCGACCGCGTGGGCGCTCTGTTGCGCGAGCCTCGGCACGGCCTCAAGCGTGGCGGCAATGGTCCCCGTGAGTGCGGCGAGGTCGTCGGTGCGCAGCGACGGCGTCGTCGGTGGTGACGGCACTGTCGGTTCGGCGACGCGATCGTGAACCGTCGTCGTCAGTACCTCAATCGCCGCCGACGGTGTCGGCTTCCTCCGGAACCATCCGAGCAACGTTTGCAAGCCCATGCCATGGGCTACTGTATCGCCAGTGACCCGTCGATGGCGCATGCGACTGCTTCGGGCCACCGCCTGCCTCGGCATGGTCACTGGTTGCAGTGACGAGGGCGCGGACGGTGGTCCGGCCACTCAGCACGGTGTCCGCGTCGTCTCGCTTTCACCCGGAGTCACTGCGACGGTCGTTGCCATTGGCGCAGGGGACTTGCTCGTGGGACGGACACCGTGGTGCGTCGGCGTCGATTCGGTTCCCGTGGTTGGAACGCTCCTGGACTTTCACGCTGAGCGACTCGCAAGCGTCTCGCCGACGGTCATTCTCGTGCAGCCCCCAGCGCAAGGGCTCAGTGACACTCTTGGCGAATTCGCTGCGAGGCGCCGATGGACGCTCTCCACGCACCAACTCGAGTCCATCGACGATGTGCGACGACTGATCCACGACCTCCCGAGAATCCTCGCGACTGATGCAAGCGATCCGCGGGCCGGGGCGATGGAAACGGCGTCGAAGCAACTCGCGCAGCGCCTCGACGACTGCCTGACGCCGCTTCCGGGCACGGACCGACTCGGACGCACGCTCGCGCTCCTTGCCGGCGGTGAGTCTCCCGACGCGTTGGCGTTTGGCGACGACACATACCTGGCGCAGGCGATCGGCTCCATGGGGGTCAAGGGCGCCTTGGGAAGGCCCGGCTATCCCGCGCTCTCGCTCGAAGCGATCCTGGCGATCCATCCAGACACTGTGCTCCTCGTCGGGTCGCGGTCCGCGGCACTGCGCGATCGCCTCGCCGTATTGATGCCCGGGGCGAGGCTCATTTCTGCCGCGCACAGGGGCTTGCTTCAGCCCGGCGGGGGTTTGGTCGATGGACTCACGCAACTTCGTCGCGAACTCGCCGAGGCGCTGCGGTGAATCCTCGCGTCGTCCGCGGCATCGTTGCGCTCGCAGCCCTCGTGATCGTCGGCATCGCGCTCCGCCTCTTCATCGGACCCTCAGGCGATGGCAGCGCGCTCGCGTTTGGTGTTCCGGGTGCCGGCGTCGTGCAGTTGCGTCTTGGCGCCATCGCGTCGGCCATTGTCGCCGGAGGAGCACTCGGGCTCAGCGGCATGCTCCTGCAGGCACTCCTTCGCAATCCGCTGGCCGCGCCATTCACGCTTGGCGTCTCGGCTGGAGCCGGGCTCGCTTCGACGCTCGCCGCGTGGGCGTGCATGACGAGCGGCCCGCTCGCCGCAGTTGCGGGCCCGCTCCTCGTTGGTGGCGACGGCGTCGTGCCCGGGGCCATCGGAGCGATCGCAATACTCGGGATCGTCGCCATGCTCGGCCGACGAGACGGTCGGCTCGATCCGCTCACGCTCATCCTTGCGGGCACGGTATTGGCGACGATCTGTGGCGCGCTCACGCTCCTCGTGCAGAGTCTCATGCCACCGTCGAGCCGAGGAGACTCGTGGCTCTGGTTCATGGGACAGGTGCCGGAACTTCCACATGTCACGCTGCTTGTCGTGTCGGCGGGGGCGGTTGTCACCATCGCGCTGCTCTCGGTTCGGCTCGGAGACGATCTCGACGCGGCGAGCACGAGCGACGACGAAGCCGAGAGCCTCGGCGTACCGCTGGCGCGACTGCGCGTCGTGCTGTTCACCTGCGCCGGGACACTCGCGGCGATGGCGGTGTCGCTCTGCGGTCCGATCGCCTTCGTGGGATTCGTCGGTCCTCACTTGGGGCGCATGCTTCTTGGGGGATCGCACCGCGCGCTCGCGGTGGCGAGCCCTCTGGCCGGCGCGGCGATCCTCGTGTGGGCCGATTCGATTCGTCAGGGCATCGACCTCGGCGCTGGGCGACTGCCCATCGGTGTGCTGACGGCGCTGCTTGGGGGTCCGGTGTTCCTCGTGGTACTCCGCTCGTCGCGGATCCGCTCAGGAGGATGGGGATGCTGAGGCTTGAGTCGATCTCGCACGCGTTCGGCGACCGCCAGGCACTCTCGGCAGTGTCCGCGGAGTTCGCGTCGGGGCAGGTGGTCGCCGTCGTTGGCCGCAACGGCAGCGGAAAGTCGACGCTGCTTCGCGCCATGGCTGGGCTCTTGCGCACCGATGGCGGGCGCTCGAGGTGGAACGACTGCGATCTTGCACGCACGAGGGCGCGCGAACGGGCGCGCCGCGTGGCGTTCGTTCCGCAACAACCTGGGCTTGCGATCGACCTCTCCGTAGAAGAGGTTGTGGCGCTCGGTGTGGAGCGGCGTCTTCGCGATGCGCAGACTCGCGGACGGGTCGACGGCGCGATCGAGGCCGCGGGATTGACCCCGCTGCGCCGTCGCGCGTACCACGGGCTCTCCTCGGGTGAGCGCCAAAGCTGCGTGCTGGCTCGGGCCGTCGCGCAGCACCGCCCGGATGGACTTCTCGTGCTCGACGAACCGTGCGCGAACCTCGATCCAGCGCAGACCCGGCGGATCCTTTCGTGCCTGCGTGCCCGTGCCTCGCAGGGCGCACTGGTCATCGCTGCAATGCACGATCTGATGGTCGTCGAGCGCGTTGCCGATCGCGTTCTCTGGCTCGATCGGGGCGCTGTTGTGGCCATCGGGCCTCCGCGCGAGGCGCTCGACCTTGAGACGCTTGCGCGGGTGTTCGGTTGCCCTTTCGGCCGAGTCGTCGACGCGCTCGCACCGGACCTGTAGGATTCCTGCCGTGTGGCAGACGATCATCGTCTTTGTGCTTGTGCTGGGGTTCAAGGCCTTTGCCGCCTACGCGCAACACAAGAAGAAGCAGCAGCTCGAAATCGAACGAGGTCGTCTCGGCAAGGAGTTTTTGGGCGCTCCTGTGCCGGTGCAGAAACCGACGCAGGACCCCCAGCGTTCCGTGGTGGCACCTGCTCCGCCGAGGTCCATCGAAGGCGAGCGCGGTCCGGCGGGGATCGTCGGCTACCACACAACCGTCCATGAGTCGCAGGGCGAAGCGACCGCGACCGATCTCGCGAAGACTGTGGCCATGATCCACCGCGGGGTTCTTGAGAGGGACACCCCGGTTCCTGCAGACCAAACATCGGGGAGCGGAGTCGGCAAACTCGGCGCTGGCCGGGTCACGATGACGGATTGGCGCAACGCCGTGCGCCGTGGGTCCATCCTTGGCGCGCCTCGGTCTCTCAATCCGGCATAGCGACGGCTACTTCCGGAATCTGCCATCGATCATGCGGTGATCTGGCGCGAAATGCGCGATGCGGCTAGGATCCACCCCCCAATGATGGACATCCGAAAACTGAAGGAACTCATCCGTCTGATGGTCGACAATGACCTCACGGAACTCGACCTCCGGGACAAGGACGAACAGGCGACGCTTCGCCGCCAGAACTCGCTCGCGCCACCTCAGGTGGTTCATCAGGTCGGCCCGGCTCCCGCACCTCTCCCACCAGCGACCGCGCTTGCGGCGACGCCTCCGGCCAAGGCAACCGATAGCGAGGCGGAGCTCGTCGCGATCGAGAGCCCAATGGTGGGCACTTTCTACTCGTCGCCGGGTCCCGACAAGCCCCCATTCGTGGCCGTTGGTGCAACGATCGACGGCGAAAGCGTGGTGTGCTTGATCGAAGCCATGAAGATCTTCAATGAGATCAAGGCCGAACGATCGGGCACGGTCGTGAAAGTCCTCGTGCAGAGCGGTCAGGCCGTCGAATTCGGCCAGAAGCTTTTCCTCGTCCGGGCTGGTTGATCGAGACACGCCGCGTGTTCAAGCGAATCCTCATTGCCAATCGTGGCGAGAGCGCCCTGCGCATCATCCGCGCGTGTCGCGAGCTCGAGGTCGAGACGATCTGCGTCTATTCGAGCGCCGACGAAGGCGGCCCGTGGCTTGAACAGGCCACGCAAGCGATCTGCATCGGACCGGGTCCATCGAAGGACTCGTACCTTCGCATCGAACGAATCATCGCGGCTGCCGAGATCGGCCACGCGGATGCCATCCACCCCGGATACGGATTCCTCTCAGAGAACGCGCACTTCGCCGAGGTATGCCGCGACTCGGGCTTCGAGTTCATCGGCCCGAGCCCTGACGCCATGTCGCTCTTGGGCGACAAGGTCAATTGCAAACGCCTTGCGAAGCAGGCGGGGACGCCGATCTTCCCCGGCACCGAGGGTGGCATCGAAGACATTGACGAGGCGATCTCAGTGGCGCACGAAATCGGATTCCCGGTCATCGTGAAGGCCGCTGGCGGTGGCGGTGGCCGCGGCATGCGGATCGCCACGGATGACGCGTCGCTTCGGGGAGGCATCGAACAGGCCCGTCAAGAAGCGCAGGCGGCGTTCGGCAATCCGATGGTGTATGTCGAAAAATACCTCGAGTTGGCCCGTCACTTCGAGGTGCAAGTGATCGGCGACAAGCACGGGAACGCGGTTCACTTGTACGAGCGCGACTGCTCGAGCAAGCGCCGGCACCAGAAGTTGATCGAAGAAGCTCCGGCGCCAGGGGTGGATCCTGCAAGGCGAGAGCGGGTCTGCGCGTCGGCGGCGGAACTCATCCGGCGAGCGAGTTATGCCGGTGCCGCGACGGTGGAGTTCCTGATGGACGGCGCACAAAACTTCTACATGCTCGAGGTCAACACGCGCGTGCAAGTCGAGCATCCGATTTCGGAGGCGATCACGGGTGTCGACATTGTTCAGACCGGGATCCGTGTGGCGGCGGGGGAGCCGCTGCCCTACACGCAGTCGGACATTCGGATCAACGGCCACGCGATGGAGTTCAGGATCAACGCTGAGGATCCGGCGCGAAACTTCATGCCGCAGGCTGGACTCATCGAGACATGGAGTCCGCCGGGCGGACCTGGGATCCGGCTCGACTCGCATGCGCGAGTTGGGTATCGCGTGCCGCCGAACTACGACTCGATGTTCGGAATGTTGATCGTGCACGCGAGCGACCGCGAGGCATGCATTCGGCGTTCATTGGGAGCCCTCGCCGAGTTCAAGGTGGGCCCGATTCGCACGACGATCCCGCTGTACCAACGGCTGCTGAAGGAGCCCGCGTTCACGCAGGCGCGCCACGACATCAAGTTTGTCGAGCGGCTACTCGTGGCGAAGTAGGGCCGCGCGCTGGGTGCGTCCGGGTGCTTCGGTATGCTCGGGCACCACGCGCGGGCGTAGCTCAGTGGTAGAGCGTCGGCCTTCCATGCCGAATGTCGAGGGTTCGAATCCCTTCGCCCGCTCTTCGCGCAGGTCCGGGAGGCTCCGCCTCCCGACCTTCGCTCAGTCGCGGGCTCCCTGCCTTCGCGTTGCGAAGGCAGCGCAGCGGATGCTCACGCATCCGCTGCCGGGATTGCGGACTTCGCGGACTCAGTTCGAATCCCTTCGCCCGCTCTTCGCGCAGGTCCGGGAGGCTCCGCCTCCCGACCTTCGCTCAGTCGCGGGCTCCCTG
>SXGS01310284.1_pt1 | contig 11826 bp, 14 predicted proteins | sample 3174681 | NCBI WGS metagenome assembly SXGS01 (sample SAMN11356861, study PRJNA531348) | freshwater metagenome | isolation source: freshwater sample F1-80 | place: China: Fuxian Lake, Yuxi | collected 2017-12-25 | reverse complement strand
CTTGTCCAGCGTCAGTTCCAACATGGCCCGTCGATGCCGGCCGTTCTCCGCCTCATGCTCCTTCTGGCGCTTCAAGAACCGCGCCTGAACTCCAACCCGCTGATCCGACCCGGCTGCGCAACCGACCAGCTGCGCCAGGCCGGATCAGCTCACCACCTTCAGGGGTCAATGTTGGACGCCGATAGGGGGTCAATCTTCAACGCCGTTTGACAAACTCGTCGATGATGTTGAGCATGCGATACTTCCGGCCGTTATGGGTTCGGTCCTCGACGAAGTCGTAGGACCAGACATGGTTGGGATATTCAAGCCGCAGGGGAATTCAGGATCCGTCATTGAGCCAGAGCCGCCCGCGCTTGGTTGTTTGTGGGGAACCTTCAGTCCCTCGAGCCGCCAGATCCGGTGCACCCGCTTGATCCCCACCACCTAGCCCGACGGCTGCAGCATCGCCGTGATCCGGCGATAGCCATAGCGGCCATACTGGGTGGCAAGGGCGATGATGTCGGCGGTCAGGACTGCCTGGTCATCGGGTGTTCCGGGGACCTTGCGCTGCGTCGATCGATGTTGCCCTCGAACCCGGCATGCCCGGAGTTCGGAGATCCCGAGTTCGGCAACAACATGATTATGGCACGCCCGGAGACGCGCGGGGCTTAGTAGTTTCCCCGGGCGGCCTTAGCCAGAATTATCTTGTCCAGCGTCAGTTCCAACATGGCCCGTCGAAGCCGGCCGTTCTCCGCCTCAAGCTCCTTCAGGCGCTTCACTTGGTCGCCCTTGAGGCCCCCGTACTCCTTGCGCCAGCGGTAGTAGGTTACTTCCGTAACCCCTATCGCTCGAACCGCCTCGGCAACCGTCTTGCCTTGCGAGCTCAGCACATCGACCTGCCGTAGCCGCGCCACGACCTTTTCAGACGTCAGTCTCTTGCCTACCATTGTCGTCCTTCTTCCAGCTCAAAAGCCATACTTCAGGGAGGACCACTTTTCAGTTGGCAGACCAGGCAAGAGTCGTGTGCAACGGCTTCGGCGAGTCGTCCTACCGTCCGAACTCAGCATGGCACTGAAACTACTGGTAGGGGTTGCAAGCTCAGTTGCGAGAATCAGCAGAGGGCCATCAACTAGAAGCCAATTGCTCCACCACCATCGACGATGAGCGTCTGTCCGGTAATATAGTTCGCTGCGGGAGATGCCAGAAACGCACACGCCCAACCAATGTCGTCGGGCGTACCCAATGTTCCAGTCTGGATGCGACCGACTATCTTGGCCAGTCTGGCGGGATCGTTGGCGGTCGCCTGCTTGAAGAGGTCGGTGTCGATCCAACCCGGCGCAACGGCGTTCACCCGGATTCCACGGCCGGCATATTCCGAGGAGAGGGCGCGAACTGCCCCGGTAATCGCCGTCTTGGCGATCGTGTATCCCAGGACGTTGGGGATGCCGATGAAGGACGCCATCGATGCGGTGAAAAGGATGATCCCCGATCCTCGCCCAAGTTGCCGCCGAACCACGTGTCTCGTTAGTTCCAAAGCTCCCCGGACGTGCACGTTGAACACCGCATCGAAGTCCTCAATCGAACTTTCATCAAAGGGCTTTTTTATCGTGTTGCCCGCGTTGTTCACCAAAATGTCAATCGCGCCAAACTCTGCGGTTACCTTGGCCTCGAAGTCCTCATGGCCGAGATGGTCTAGGATATCCAACGGCATCGCGCGGCATTTGTCACCGAGTTCGCTGGCGGCAGCGGCTAGAACAGCAGGCCTCCGTCCGACTATCAGGACATCGGCGCCGGCTGCGATGAGACACCGTGCTATTCCCAAACCCAGTCCGCTCCCGCCGCCGGTCACCAGGGCGCGCTTTCCGACAAGCCCAAATGCTTCGCCAATCGTTCTCATCGGCGGGGTGACACGACGCAATATATGCCGTTGCTTGAGAGCTTGCGGAGCTTGCCTACGGTCAGGATAGGGGCGGGAGCTAGGCATATTAAGGACACAGGCCGGGTCACGCTGGCACCGGCGCTTCTTGTGGTGGCAAACCCTCACTCTTAAGTTCCAGCCAGAGCGCGGGCGGTATTTTCCTGGCCAGTAGCTCTGCCGAATTTACGACTTCTTCGGGCCGACTCATGCCGAGGACGACCGTGGTCGCTGCCGCGTGGGCAAGAGGGAATTGCGCTGCTAACGCAGGAAGAGACACAGCATACTCGGAGCAAAATGCCACGATCCCGTCGTCGTCGTCGGCAACAATGAGTGAGCCGGGGTCTACGCGGACCCCGGCCACAGTGATTGATTCGTTCTTGCGAGTATTCAACTGGTGGGACATCGGCTTCAGGCAATCTCGTGCTCCTGAAGCTCCATCAAAGGCGCGGATCAGTCCTGGTGGTACACGTCTTAGGCAGAAGTCGCCTGGTAGTTGCGCGACTTGGCCAAGCCGTAGAACTGGACGGCATTGCCGCCAAGAACGGCGTCCAGGTCGGACGGAGACAGGCCTTCCAGCAACCCGATCAGCGTCCTCACGACCTCGGCGTAGTTGCTCGAACAGGTGCACACTGGCCAATCCGATCCGAACATCACGCGCTTCACGCCAAAGGCCTTGACAGCGACGTCGATGAACGGCTTGAACTGCTTGGGTGTCCACCTCCGCCATTCCACCAGCGTGGTGAAGCCGGAGAGCTTGCACGAGACGTTCGGTGCGGCTGCCAGTCCCCTGATGCCGTCCGCCCAAGGCTCCACGCCGCCGTCGGCGATCGGAGGGCCAGCCATGTGGTCGAGGACGAACCGCTGGTCAGGGCACAGCTTAGCGAGGCGAGCCGCAACGGGCAGATGCTGCGGCAGGAGCATGAGGTCGTAGGTGAGATCGAGGCGGGTCAGCTGGTTGATACCGCGGATGAAGTCGGGGCGCAGCATGAACTCAACATCGGGTTCATACGAGATCCAATGGCGTACGCCGCGAAACACCGAATTGGCGGCAAGATTCTCGAGGGTCTCGCCAACGCCCGGGGAACACAGATCGACCCATCCAACCACGCCAACGATCGACGCCTCAGCGTCTGCAAGGCCAAGGAGGAAGTCGCTCTCGACGAGTACCTGGCGTGCCTGCACCGCGACGCAGAGATCAGGTCCCACATCTTGAGTCGCTTGGGCAGCGTGCTCGGCTAGGTAGTCGCGCTGCAGTTCCTGGTACGGACCCTCCATCCACGAATAGTCGACGGCGCTGTCGCTCCAGCTCCAGAAGTGCCGATGTGCATCCACGCGAAGGGTCATCTCAGTACCTCCATCCACGAATAGTCGACGGCGTTGTCGCTCCAGCTCCAGAAGTGCCGATGTGCATCCACGCGATGGGTCACCTTAATACCTTGCACGTCCAACTAGTGTGTGGTGTCAGGCTCGAAGGTCACGCCGACCTTTGGCACCCCACCCTGCTCGGCGAAGGCGAACGCCTCCCGGAGCTCAGCGAACGGGAACACGTGCGTCGTGATCATGTCGGTCCGCACGCGGCCAGAGCTCATGAGGCTCACCGCTGCATCGAACTCGTCCAAGAAGCGGAACGACCCCCGAATGTCGACTTCGTTGACCATCAGCATAGCGCCAGAGAAGTGTAACACGTCTTTAGGTAGGTTCCCGACCTGGACCCAGACGCCCCCCCGAACGAGCCTGGGAATCGCTTCTGCGACCGCGGCCGATGCACCAGTTGCCTCGAACACGACATCGAAGCCATCCGCATCCAAGCGAGCAAGGTGCTCGTCCAGTTCGAGAGCGAGCCCGTCCACAACCGTGCCCACGCCAAGCGTCCGTGCCGTGTCCCTCCGGGCCGCATTGACGTCGCTAATCACGACCGTTGCGCCCGACATCGCCACAACTTGGGCGAGGAGCAACCCGACCGGGCCCGAGCCGACGATGAGGACGCACTTCCCGAACAGGTAGCCAGCGCGTCGCGCAGCATGAATAGCAACGGCTAGCGGCTCGATCATTGCCACCTCGATCGGCTTGAGGGTCCGGGGCACCGCGAAGCACTGCTGTTCAGTGACCGTCGCGAACTCGACAAGCAGACCATCGACATGTGGTGTCGAGCCTGCCGAGCCCATGTACCTCATGCGTTTGCAGAGGTTTGGTCGACCCGATCGACACCACCGACAGAGCCCACAGGCGCGACCAGGGTTGATCGCCACGGCGTCCCCTCGCTTGACAGAGGTCACATCATCACCAACGCGCTCGACTACTCCCGCTCCTTCGTGACCCAGAACGAATGGAGCCTGGATCGCGAAGGTCCCGGACACGGCATGCCGGTAGTAGTGGAGATCAGATCCGCAGATCGTCACAGCAGTCATGCGAACGACGACGTCAAGCGGTCCCGGATCTGCCAGACGTCGGTCCTCGACTCGCACATCCCGGATTCCATGGATGACGCCTGCCTTGACCGTTCGGCTCCCGCGCGCGCCGGGCGCTTCAGTGACCATCTAGGCCTCGACCCGTGCCGGTAGCTGGAACGGTAGCGACGGAAGATTTTGCTGAGGGGCGGCCGGTCCCCGGATCATGGCGAGCGCGTTCAAGTCCTCGATATCGAGGGCTCCGGACTCGGCAGCCGCCCTGAACCGGGGCGCCAAGCCGAACAGGTCCAGGCTCGAGAAGGAGATGCATGCTTGCTTGGCGAGGCCCGCAGCCACCAGGGTCTCGAGGACCGGTCCTCCTCCCGAGCTCGGGTACGTGAGCTCCGTAGGACGCTGGGCTGCGACCTCGCGCGCAAGAGCGAGTGGAGGTCGGGTGAACAGACAGCAGCGTGCCGCGACGCGGTCGCCACGCTTCACAAATGCCGCGAGCTCCCTGAGACCGATCACGGTGACATCCGAACATGCGCTCATCCGCGATCATCCAATGCGTCGGTCGCCGCGGATGCCGCCAAGGCCTCCTGCAGCATTCGGTCGGGATCCACCGGCCGTTGGCTCTGCATCGACTCGTAGGCCGCCTCGACAAGCGCCATCGTCCTGAGGTTGTCGCGAACGTTGGTCAGGGGATTCTTGCCTGAGTCGATGGCTTCAAGGAGGTTGCCCATCGGCCCGGCGAAAGCGCCGGGAAACCAGCTACCCGGGAGCGGGACCAGATCGCCGTACCGATCCCCCGTCCCGAACGCAAGGCGGTCGGGCTCATCGATCGGAAATCCGGGCTTGGAGTAGAGCCCTATCCGGCCTTCGATCGCGCATTGCGGACCCGTGAGGCGCAGGACCCCGACCGCATGGCGTGGCGCGGGATCGTTGTGGTTGACGGTGAGGATCGCGAGAGTGTGGTCAAACTCCATGACGGTCACAGTGATCGTCTCGCCAGCGACGATCTGGCCTGGCGATCGACGGCCCCAGGCCGTCACGAGTCTCGGCTCTCCCAACAAGAATCGGATAGCGTCGAGGAAGTGGATGCTGTGCATCAACAAGTCGAGACGCTGTCGGTCGGCGAGGAATCGCCACGGGGACCAATCAGTAACAGTCGATATCTCAAGGCTCAAGAGGTCCGGGGGTCCCACAGACCCTGTTCGCAGGAGATCAGCCACCGCGCTTACGAGTGGAGCCCACCGCAGTTGCTGGTTGACTGCCACCTTGAGCCGCGCCTTCTCGGCGGCATTGGCAATCGAGATGGCGTCGGTCAGGGTCTGGGCAAGCGGCTTTTGACACAGCACGTGTCTCCCGCTTGACAATGCCGCTAGTGCAACAGCCGGCTGCGCCGCTGGCGGGACGGCGATGTCAACAACATCTACGTCAGCATGAGCCAAGAGCTCCTCGGCGGACGCGTATTGGGTCGGGATTCCGTACTCCTGTGCCACCTGCCGGGCTCGTTCTGCATCTGCATCGGCGATCGCCGCCACCACGAAGCCAGCGTCGCGATACGCCGGTAGGTGGCACCCGCGGACAATCGCGCCAGCCCCAATGACGCCGATCGAGTGAGACATCGGCCACCTACCTCGGCACGGGCTTGATTGGGTCGGGCTGAGAGCCGGGACTCGCGGAGAGCGCGGGCGTCGGCGGTTCTGAGCCTGTACCGACCGTCGGCCACCCGACGACGGCGCCGCTGGCCCTGATGGACTCGATTTCCTCGCTACGGGCGCTGGCGTACTCGCGCAAGACCTCAAGAGCGTGCTCGCCGAGGCGGGGCGGGGGCCTCCGGATCGAGCCAGGGGTCTCGCTGAACTTGACCGGGATGCCGATCAGACGCAGGTCCCCAGCTGACGGATGGCTGACGTTGACGATCATCTCCTCGTGTCGCACCTGCGGGTCAGCAACAACGCCCTCGAAGTCGTTCACGGGAGCGCACCAGACGTCATGCGCCAGGAGGAACTCCAGCCACTCGCGCGTGGTGCGTTTGCGTGTCCCAGCCTCGAGCCGGCGCTTGACCTCGTCGCGGTCCGCGATCAAGTTCGAGGTTGCCTCTCCTTCGAAACCGGTGACGCCGAGAAGACCCGCGAGCCGATCGATCGGTTGCATCGACAGCGCGATCCAGCCGTCCGCGGTTGGGTAGATCCCAAGCGGGGCGCCGGCGTATGCGCTGGCAAGCCCGCTGGAAGCTCGTTCCGCCATCGTCCCGGTGTGGAGGTAGGACGCAAGCTCCTGACCCTGCATGGCCAGCAGCGAAGAAAGCATGCTCACGTCCACCCGCTGGCCGCGCCCGGTCCTCGCCCGGGCGACGAGTGCCGCGAGGACGCCGTACGCGATGTGGAGGCCGGCCGTCAGATCCGCAAGCCCAATTCCGGCCGGCGTAGGGGGATCGCCGCTTCGCCCCGTGATGCTTGCCATCCCTCCAAGCGACTGGACCAGGAGGTCCTGCCCCGGGCGGGTCTTGTAGGGACCGTCCTGCCCGTATCCCACGCTCGCGCAATAGATAAGGCGCGGGTTTCGAGATGACGAATCAAGGTAGCCCAGGCCCAAGCGGTCCATGACCCCCGGCCTGAAGTTCTCGACGAGAACGTCCGCCCGCTCGATGATTCGCCGCGCGATATCGGTCCCGACCGGGTTCTTGAGGTCGAGGGCGATGCTTCGCTTATTACGGTTGTAGCTGAGAAACGAGACGCTCTCGCCGCCAGGGTACGCGTTCTGAAGCGAAAAGGAACGCATCCAGTCGCCGGACGGGGGCTCGATCTTGATGACGTCCGCCCCAAGGTCGCCGAGAATCTGGGTCGCGAACGGCCCCTGGGCCAGCTGACTGAAGTCGACGACCACGATGCCATCCAAGGGTCCAGCGGATTTGTGATTCATGCATGCGAGCCATAGGGGATATTACCCGCTGGGCCCTCTCGTGTCAAATGCCACTTTGCGCTAACCTGCATCCAGCAAATGCTTATTGGTCAAAGATCACCCTTGTTGGATATTCCGGGAGGTACGCTCAGCGCAACAGGCGGAAATGGCCGGATTTGGAAAGACCAGCACCGGCAGCCCTGAATATTCAGTGCACTCTGCCAGCAGTCACACCACGCCTACTCACGTTGCGCCGCGTGTGCCATTACCGAATCGCAGAATTGCCAACCCAACGTCTGATCAAACTCCAGTTCCGGGATCGGCTCTGCATCCGCATCCACAGGGGAAGTCCACAGATAATCCCCGGCTTCTGCTGTCAGGTTTGCCGTCTGGTCAAACTCAAGCTCGGGGATTGCCTCTACTGCTTCTATAGAAATCAGCTGCTGTGCATTCGCCTTCACTGGTGGTGAGCGTGCGGGTGCGATTGCCGGTGCAGTTGTTGGCGCGCCGGCATGCGCCAGTATCGGTCGCACCGTCGCTGGCTCTGACTATATTGACCATGGCCGTGAAGAATCTCTCATAGCCCGTCATCCACATGGCGTGCTCCCACATCCCGGCGCTCAATCGCTTTTATATGAAGAGCTTCTAGTCTTCGTGAACCAACTTGTCCGCTGCGGCCCGCATCCCGGCCAACCGGGCCGGATCCAATGGGTCCGGCCAAGCGAAGGCCTCTAAATCCTTGTCCGTTTGTGCATGTGCCAGAGGGCTGAGATAGAGGTCATAGTAATGACCACCGTCTCTGGGCATCTGCCAACCCATCCCCCATTCGTCGATCAGCCGGTAGTGATCGCCCACCAAGCCGAGGTCTGTCGCATAGTTGGGGCGGGAGGGGCATTGGGACCGACTTTGCCGACATCCACCTGCAATCGGGCGGCCGTTTCTTCGTCAGTCACGGCCACCTGGGTCATCTTGTCCCAAAGCGTTACTGCTTCAGGAATGCCCATATAACGCTTTAGCTTCCGCAGAGCATTCACATTGCTGGCGGAGACGGCGGTGGCGCCAATATCGTTGGTATCCGGTCGGGTTCTTTGTGTTGCAGCGCGGCTAAAATCCGCTCGTAGCATGTCTACGCCAGAAGCCTATCTCCTAGGCTGCGAACTGACGCTTGCTTTGACCGGAAGCGACGCCGGTCGCCAAGGCCACAACCTTCTCCTCGTCGGCCTGATCCCGGGCCAGTTCCCCGACGATCTCCCCTTCCTTCATCACCACAATCCGATCGCTGATGTTCAGCACCTCAAGTAGATCGGAGGAAAGCATAATGATGGCCGCCCCGTCACGGGCGAGTCTGCGCAAAAACCCGTAAATGTCGCGTCGCGCCCCAACATCCACGCCCTTGGTAGGCTCATCCACGATCAGCACTTGAGGCTTAACGGCAGACCACATGGATACCAGCACCTTCTGCTGATTGCCTCCGGAGAGGTTTCTAACGACCTGTTCGATGCCCGGCGTCTTGATGGTGAAATCCTCAATGCACTGACACGCAAACCTGCTAATCCGGCTATCGCTCATGATTCCGCGCGCCACGAAATCGGCGAGGTGGTTGGAAATCACATTGTCTCTGATGCTCTTGTTCACATACAACCCTTGCAACTTCCGATCTTCCGTGAGGTATCCAATCCCCTTCCGGATCGCCTCCGCGGCGCTCTTGAATCGCACGGGCTCCCCGTTCAGGACCACTTCGCCGCCGTCGATCGGCTCCACGCCGAAAATGGCCCGGCCCATTTCAGTCCGGCCTGCGCCGATCAACCCGTAGAAGCCCAGGATCTCACCCGGTCTGACTGAAAAGCTGACGTTTTTGAAATGCCCGCGCTGCGAGATGCGTTTCACCACAAACTTGGGGGGGTTATCCTGGCACCACGATTCATAGCCGTAGATGTCTTCGATCTTTCGCCCCACCATGTTTCGCACCAGGAAATCCTGGTCAATCTCCTTGACATTGGCTTCGCAGACAAGTTTCCCATCCTTCAAAATCGTCACCTTGTCGCAGATATCGAAGACTTCCTTCAAACGGTGCGAGATATAAATCACGGAAATCCCGTTGCTCTTCATCTGACGAATGGTCTTAAAGAGCTGTTCCTTTTCCCGGTCAGTTAGGGAGGCCGTGGGTTCATCCAGGATTAGGGCCTTGGGGTCGACTGCCAACGCCTTGAGGATCTCGACCACCTGTTGTTGTGCCACAGGCAGATATTTGACCAGCGTAGCGGGGTGAATATCGCTAACGTGGAAACTAGCCAGCATCTGCTCGGTTTGCTGATACAGCTTCTGGTTGTCTACGACTCCCAGCCGATTGACCGGCTGCCGATTAGCGAAGATGTTCTCGGCAACGCTTAAGCTGGGGATTAGGCTTGGATCTTGATGTACGATGCTAATGCCTGCTCGGGCCGCCTCTAGGGGCGAGCCGAGGACCTGCGGCTTACCGTTAATGTAGATCTCGCCGCGGGTCGGCTGATAGATGCCACCCAGGATCGAGATCAGCGTGCTCTTACCGGCGCCGTTCTCGCCTACGAGCCCGTGGACTTCGCCAACAGCGACCTTCAGATCGACGTTGTCAACAGCGGTCACACCTGGGAAGGTCTTGACAATACCCCTGGTCTCAATAATGTATGCGGTCATAAGTCAATTTGTGGTCTCCGACTAGTTAGGCTTCTCAACCGACAGGCTCCCACATACGGTTCAGCTTCTCGCGGTAATATGCGACCTTGGGATAATTGTGCATCGGAAGTCCCTGTTGATACCAATCATCGATCACTTCGCCCCAATAACCAAGTTCCCATTTAGGGACAGTCACGCTTGTGTTGAACTGCGCCACTTCCAAGAAGCATTCTAGAGCATTCACGGCTCTTCTCCCTCGGAACTAGATAATTACGGCTGCGTATCCAGTCTTAACATCTGTAGCCCTGGCCATCGGCGTAGAGGCCGTTGTGATCCAGAGGCCGAACCAATTCACTGTTAAGCTCCCTGGTCTACTTGCCCCTTATGCTAAGCGAATCAAGCAGAACGGCCAGTAGCAGGACCGCACCAATCGCAAACTGCTGCCAGTAGATATTCACGCCGATCAGGGTCATGATATTGGTGATCAGAACCATCAACAACGCACCCAGGAAAGAACCAAAGGCTGTTCCCTCACCACCATTCAAGCTGGCGCCGCCGATGATAACCGCTGTAATCACCTGCAATTCAACGCCGGTCCCAGAGTACATGGTGGCGGCGCCTAAGCGCGAAGCCATGACAATGGCGGCCACTGCCGTGATGACGCCCATCAGCACATAGTTGATGATCTTGATGCGATCGACAGGGATGCCCGAAAGGCGCGCCGCTTTCTCATTGCCTCCAATATAGTAATTCTGCCTGAAGAAACGCACCTTTCGCAAGGCAAAGTCCCCGATGATGACAAAGCTGATTACGTACCAAATGGGAAGTTGAACACCGAGAAAACTGCCTTGGCCAACTGAATTGAAGGCGGCGCCCAGTTGCGCCTGCTCCTGGCCGTTGCCGACGACATATGTCAGGCCCCGGAAAAGACTTAAGCCTGCCAGAGTTACAATGAAGGGACTCATCCCAACCTTCGCCACCATCAGGCCATTGAACAACCCGACGAGCACTCCCACGCCCAATCCCGCCAAAAGGGCTAGGGGCAAGGGAGCTCCGGAGCGGATCAGCACGCCTACCGTGACCCCTACCAGACCGATCAATGAGCCTACCGAAAGGTCAAAACCTCCGCTCACCATCAGGTTGGTCATGCCCACCGCCACAAAGGCAGTCAGAGACAGACTTAGCAAGATCGCCTGTACATTCCTGGGATTAAGGAAAATGGGAGAAACAAAAGACATCACAATGCATATTCCGGCAACTACCGCGAAGATGCCAAATTCTCTCTGTGTGGTGATCCTTCTAAGCATATTCAACGACAACATCCTCCTTGGATGTTCTTTCGCCAGCATGGTGCTCAAGCTTGCGTATCCCTCTGTCAAGGGGCTCGGGCAAGAGGCCTGGATAGAACGAAATGTTCGGGATCAGGGGCCGGGCGGCGGAGGCCCGCTCGGCCCCTGATTTTGATCTTACGGCTTGTAGTCTCTGCGGAAGTACTGGACGTTACTCTGGTCGGCGATGACCACGGTCGGATTGATGGTTTCGGGGGCAAGCACCACACCTGCCGCCTTGTCATCGTAAGAACTCTGCGCAATGCCCTGGCTCATCATATCCAGGACCATGACCCCCATGTAGGCTTCCAGCGGGCTGCCCTGGATGACCGTGCCGGCAATATCGCCATCTTGGATGGCGGCCAGCAGCGAATCCTCCCGGTCAAAGCCCAGGATCGTGACTTGCCCCTTCTTCAAACCTGCTTCCCGGACGCCTTGGGCAGCCGCCGGTCCGGCGATGCCGTCTCCGGCAAAGAGGCCAGCCAGATCAGGATACTTCGCCAGCGTAGCGGTTACCTGCTGAGCGGCCTTGTTCGCGTCGTTCTGATCGTCCAATTCAGCGACAATTTCGATGTCGGGGTATTTCGCCTTCATCTCATCCTTGAACCCCTGGGCACGCTCGGCCACATTGGACAGGCTGGGGTTGAACATGATG
>SXGS01306418.1_pt1 | contig 11827 bp, 10 predicted proteins | sample 3174681 | NCBI WGS metagenome assembly SXGS01 (sample SAMN11356861, study PRJNA531348) | freshwater metagenome | isolation source: freshwater sample F1-80 | place: China: Fuxian Lake, Yuxi | collected 2017-12-25 | reverse complement strand
TGGCCATGTGTATGGGTAGGATACGAAATCAGAAACAAAAGTCAACCAATGAGAAAGTGCTCCACAAACGCGAAAATGCTCAACCCCTTGCAAACATTAGGGAATCAGTCCTTTTCCAGTGGAGGTTGCGGAATCGCTGTGCCCGAAATGGCAGTGCCCGAAATGGCGGACATCATCTGCCGTTCTGTCTACGTTCCGGCTGATTGTGTCATAATGCCCGGTTTAGGTTGGGACGTTGCGGCCGTGAGGAAGTTTGGCGGCGGAGAGCCGAGCCAGCGGGTTGGGCGTCCCGCAGCTCACGCGCTAGAACTCCCAATCGCATGATCGCGGATTCCACAGCGTGGTTCCAGGTGTTTCCCACGTTGATGCGGATGCAGTTCAAAAAGCGCTGGGTGGGTGAGAAAATGGGGCCTGGGGCGATGCTGATCTTGTTGATCAAGGCCTGCCGATAGAGCTCGATGGCGGATAGGCTGCTTGGGAGTTCCACCCATAGGACTTGGCCTCCGCGGGGTCGCGAAACCCGAGTGCCCTCCGGAAACGAATGGGACAAGGCCTCCGTGACCTTGAGCGTTTGAGCCGCGTAGAACCGCCGCACCCGCCGCAGGTGATGGTCGTAACTCGTGTTGGCCAGGTAGTCGGCGATCGCCATCTGGGGCAGGGTGGCCGTGGCGCTGGTGCTGGTGAATTTCAGCAACTGCACGCGATCCACGAACTTTCCGGCAACGGCCCAACCCACTCGAAAGCCCGGCGCGAGTGTTTTAGTGAAGGAATCCACCAACAGAACCATCCCGTGCTTATCGAATGACTTGGCGGCCTTGGGGCGCTGGAGGTCATGGGCCAAGTTCCCGGAGAGATCGTCCTCGATGAGCGGCACATTGTGTTCTGCCAGCAACTCGACGAGCGCCTTCTTCCTGGCGTCCGGCATGCAGCTTCCCAACGGATTGCTGAAATTGAGGGCGAACAAGCAGGCTTTGATGCGGCACCGGCCAAGCCGCGACTTCAATTCGTCCAGACAAACGCCTTCCCTTGGGAATGTTGGGATCTCGCAAGCGCGCATGCCGAGGGCTTCGATGATTTGAAGAAACCCAAAGAAAGTGGGCGATTCGATCGCGATCGTATCCCCGGGTTTGGCGACAGCGCGCAGACAAAGGTTCAGCGCCTCCGTCGCGCCGCAGGTGATGACAATCTCGTCAGGGGAAAGGGCGCAACCCGCCTCTATGGCGCGGCGGGCGATCTGCACGCGCAGGGGTTTATGGCCCGGAGGAGCGTCGTAGCAGTTGGCGAGGTGGGGATTCCGGCGTCCCGCGGCTCCCATCGTGCGGTTCAACTCAAGGGTCGGGAACAGCTCGGGACTTGGAAGCGTGGCGCCGAGGCGGATGAGCGACGGATCCCTGGTGGACTGGATCACCTCCATCACCAGGTCACTCACCCGGACTTTGGTGGCTTTGAGAGCGGGCCGGGACATCTCGGGTTCGGGTGGCTGCACCCACTGTTTGGGGCGGACGTAATAACCGGATTGCGGCCGCGCCTCGATGATGCCTCTCGTTTCCAGGAGACGATAAGCTTGCACGGCCGTGCTGATGCTGACTTGCTGGTGGGTGTGGATTTGTCGCACCGACGGGATCCGCTCCCCCGCTCGCAGGGTTCCATTGTCGATGAGTTGCGTGATGTTCCGCGCCACGCGCTCGTACAGCGTGGAATCCGCTTCTGATGTTTTTTCCTCCTCGGGTATTCTCACAAATTATGTCCTTTCCGGAGGCTTCTGGCGCAGGGGCGGCGCGCGCAGCCATGGCGCCGGCGACTCACGAGTCTCCCAGCGTGGATCCCGAATGGGGGCTCCGCTCTCAGCGAACCAGACCACGCTGTTTGTTCGCATCCCGACACCTTACAACACCGGCTCGGCTCGCATCGTCACACTTCTAAGTAAATAAGGCCAGTACAGTTCTGGGGTTCAATGATCATGTGGTGGAACTGTGCTGGTTTGGTTTTTTTCGAGCTGTCTCTGGTTGGTTGTTTCGACATCCCTAATGTGAATTCATGAAGAGTGCATCAAATGCGGGCAGCGTGGGTCGCGGGGAGATTTCTGGGAGGTCCGCGGACATTTTGACGGTGGTGTTCGGCCGTGTGGGGCGCGCTTCGGGCCGTGCCGAAGCGGAGGCGCCGTCCCACGAACCGGGGCGCAACGGGAGCTTTGGCGACTTGTTCGCCGAGTTGCAGCGGGAGGGGGAAATTTCCTCGCGCTTGGAAGGCTTGGCGTATGGCCTTCTTACCGGGTCGTTGTTCTTGTTGGAGATCATCGGCGTGTTATAGAGTGGGCTGATGCGCTGGGATCGGGGTGAATACTGGCTTACGGACGAGCGGGAGCACATGGATGTGGACGCGGTGTGTTCTCTGCTGGCGGACACTTACTGGGCTGCCAATCGGCCTCGGGCGATGCTGGAGCGGAGTTTTGAGCATTCGCTCTGTTTTGTGATGCGCCGTCGCGACCGGGTCGTGGGATTTGCCCGGGCAGTGACGGATTACGCGACCTTCACCTGGGTTTGCGACGTGGTTGTGGAGGAGCGCGAGAGAGGGAAGGGGCTGGGGAAGTGGATGGTTGAGATTCTAATCCACCACCCGGTGCTTCAAACTAGAAGCCAGTTTCTAGCGACGCGAGATGCCCACGGATTATACGAGCGGCATGGTTTCCAGAAAACGGAATCCATGAAGCGAATGCCGGGCGGCATGCAGGCGTTTTGAGGTTCAACTTTGAACCCAAGAAATGCGGATGCCTTCCTTCACAGGGAGCCGGGAACACGAGCGCGAGGAGCTGGCCGCCGAATCGATTCGTCACGGCACGCTCCGCGGTCGAACTTGGCGGCCGGAAGTGATGGGGAACGCGATTACATTCCTGATTTGGCGAGTTCCGATTCCAGCGCGATTTGGAACTCCTGCAGGTCCGCGGCGGAGGGGCGGTAGCCTGGTTGTTTGGCGGAGAGGCCCAAGCGTCCCAATTGATCGAGGTACCAAGTGGCGGACATGCCATCGCTGAAATTCACGTTACCGCTGACCATGGCTCCAGGGCGCGTGAGGGTGTCGACCGAAAGGCTGACGCCGGTCCTGCCCGGCAGGGGAGGCTGGGGGCTGGGGGCGTTCAAGTTGGCGGGCGGGCGGGCCGTGGGCGTCTGCGCTGGCGCGGTTGCCGCAGCCGGCGCAGGGGCCGTGGCCGGGGCTGGGGCGGGGGCTGGTGGCGGATCCTTTGGCATCACTTGCAATTCGTTGACCAGGAGCCGCAGTTCCATGTAAGTGATGGAGATGCGGAGCTCCGTGTCCATCCTCTTCTGGATGTCGGCGAGTTTCATGCCCTCGTTGATCCATCGTGCGATGGTTTCTTTATGTGCTTGATCCAGATTCATAGCTTTCGGTTCCGTCACCAATGACTTGCAAGTAGTTTGTATCCTCAGCGTTTGATTTGCAACTTTCCATCAATCCGGTCAAAAGATTGAGTCACATGGCCTCGATTTTTTGGAAGGGTGGTGGAGAGATGAGTGGTGGGATGGCCGCGTTCGCTGCAAACCGGGGGGCCGCATGAGTTCCGCAGCCGAATCCTCCCGCTCGGATCTGCTTCAGGTCACGGCGCCCACATCCACCATTCCTCTCACTCCTGAAAAGGCAAGGCTGCATTATTTGGCGAAGGTGCGCCATGACTTGCGCACGCCGGTAAACCATATCATCGGCTACTGCGAGATGCTTCAGGAGGAGGCTGATGATCCGAGTTGGACAAACTATCTCGTGGACTTGGATAAGATCCTGGAGGGCGGCAAGCAATTGCTGGGTTTGGTGGGCTTCTATTTCGATTCGGCGAAAACTAATTTGGAAAAGCTGGACCCCTATCTGGTTCAGCACGAATTGCGCACCCCGCTCAACCACATCATCGGATATTCCGAGTTGCTGCAAGAGCAAGCGACGGAAACGGGCAAGATGACGGTGGCTTCGGATTTGGGGAAGATCCGTTCCGCGGCGCACTTGTTGTTGGATTTGCTGGAGACCCACTTGTTTCGCCCCAAGGTCGCCCTGGAAGCGTGGCAGAACAGCGGGTCGATTTGGCCGATTTTCGAGCAGGCTCTGGAGCCGCTTCCATCATTAATACAAGATGGGGGGGTGATCCTGGTGGTAGATGACCACCCCTTAAATCGGGAGATGTTGGACCGGAGGCTGCGTCGCCAAGGCTTTGTGGTTGTCCAAGCTTCGGGAGGGATGGAGGCTCTCGAACTGGCCCGGAGCGCGCGTCCGGATCTTGTGTTGTTGGACATGGTGATGCCCGGGATGGATGGATTCCAGGTGCTCAAACAAATCAAAGCCGATCGCGCCCTGAGGTCTCTCTCCGTGATCATGCTGTCCGCGTCGGACGAGGCTGCGACGGCGGTGCATTGCATCAAGATGGGTGCCGACGATTTCCTTCCCAAGCCGTGCAACACGACGTTGCTGATGGCTCGGATCGAGTCGGCGCTGGCGAAGCGGCGGCTCCGGGAGTTGAGCAAACCCGAGTCTGGTTTCTATTGCGACAAGGGGACGCTGCAAAGCGACTCGCCGTCTTACGTCGAAAGGCGGTCCGATCGGGAGGTCTTCGATGGCTTGCGGCGGGGTGATTTATGTTACGTTCTCACCTCCCGCCAAATGGGAAAATCTTCGTTGATGGTTCGCACTTCCGGCAAGCTGCGGGAATGCGGCGCCAGCGTGGTCCTGCTCGACCTGACGGCGCTGGGGTTCAACGTCACGCTGGAACAATGGTACGATGGGATGCTCACTCGTGTTGGCCGCCAACTCCAACTTGAGGACGAGCTGGAAGACCACTGGATGAAGCGTGGCAGATTGAGTCCGGTGCAGCGCTTCTTTTCGGCGCTCCGGGAAGTGGCTCTCGGAAGGCACAATCGCCAACTGGTGGTGTTTGTGGACGAACTCGACATCGTGCGCAGCCTCCCATTCTCGACCGACGAGTTTTTCGCCGCCATTCGCGAGTGTTACAATCGTCGCGCAGAGGACTCCGAATTCAAGCGGCTCGCGTTTTGCCTGCTTGGCGTGGCGACACCTGCCGATCTTGTGCGGGACGCGCACGCGACGCCTTTTAACATTGGAACACGCATCGAGCTGGCCGACTTTGCGAGGGAGGAAGCCACGCCTTTGGAAGATGGATTGGGTCGCGACAAAGCCACCTCCAGAAAACTGCTTGATCGAGTGTTCCATTGGACCGGCGGGCATCCCTATTTGACTCAGCGATTCTGCAGGGCGATCGAGCAGGATAAGAGCTTTTCTCTATGGAGTGACATTGATGCCTTGGCCGAGCGGCTGTTCTTATCGGCCAAGGCCCGCGAGGAGGACGACAACCTCGTGTTTGTGAGGAGATGGATGACGGCCAACGAGGAGTTCAAGCCAAGGCTTCTGAAATTGTATGACCAGGCCTTGCGAGGTCCCCGCATATTGACTGACGATGCTCCCGCGGCGGTTCTGAACGTTCTCAGGCTTTCCGGGATTGTCCGGTTTAGCGAGTCCGCGATCGAGGTTCGAAATCGCATTTACGCCCAAGTGTTCGATGCCGAGTGGGTCGCGGCCAACCGGTGAGGCGCCTCGAAGTTCAGCCCTCAGTAATTTTGAGGCCTGAAGTTCTCCGGTGTGAGCCCAGGTGGACTTCCGGTCTTGCGGGGAATGAAGGCCTCAGCGTTGTGATTTGACGAGGCTCCTTACCGGGGAATCCCCCAGCAGAAGGGATCCTCCTCGTTCAGCAACAGGACGGATTCGGCGTTGACATGGGCCGAACCTGTCAGGATAGGAACGATGCGGCCGTCTTGAGCGCGGTAACGGGCGGTGAATGTGGAGCCAATGATGCTCTCCTGCACCCAGGGCTCGTTTTCGAGCAGCTTTCCATCCGCTGCCAGGCACGCCATTTTAGCGCTCGTTCCAGTGCCGCATGGAGAGCGGTCGAAGGCTTTTCCAGGGCAAAGGACGAAGTTTTTGGAGCAGGCGCCGGGTTGGGTGGGTGGGCCGAACAGTTCCACGTGATCGATGTCACCGTTGTGCGACCCTCGGATTCCTTGGGCGTTGAGAGCGACCCGAACCCGCCAGGCAAAGTCCGTGAGCTCTTCCACGTTGGAAGCCTTCAATTCAAGGCCGTGGTTCTCGACGAGGAAGAACCAGTTTCCACCCCAAGCCACGTCGCCTGGGACGACGCCAAAGCCCGGGACGTCGACGAGAACTCCCTTCGCATGCCGGTAGCTGGGCACATTGGCCACGGAGATCTGGCCTCCCTGGTGGAGCGTGGCGCCGATGACACCGACCGGGGTTTCGATTCGATGGTCCCCAGGAGTGATCCGCCCGAGATGGGCGAGGGTGGCGATCACTCCCATCGCTCCGTGGCCGCACATCCAGAGAAACCCCACATTGTTGAAAAAAATGACTCCTGTAACGCATGATTTATCGGCGGGCTCGACGAGCAGGGCGCCGACGAGCACCTCCGAGCCGCGTGGTTCGTTCACTGTGGCCGATCGAAAGCGATCGTAATCCCGGCGAAAGATCTCAAGCTTGTGCGAGGAGTCGCCGCTTCCCAGATCCGGGCCGCCCGACACGATGACCCGTGTCGGTTCTCCGGCTGTATGGGAGTCGATGACTTGGATTCGTGAACGCATAATGCTGTGTGGCTGATGGATTCGCCGCGGCCCTAACCGCGGGCGGACTCGGTCACCAAGGCTGTGGCTTCAGATAATGATCTCCACCCTCCAAGTGGCGGACGATCATATCGACCGTCCGCTCGATGCCCCCCAGATTCTCCCGCACGACTTTAACGGCCTGGCGGCCCAAGGCTTCGCGTTTTGCCGGGTTGTCCAATAGATCCGAGAAAACTGCCAGCAGTTGATCGGCGTTCTGAACTTGGACGGCGCCGCCTTCTTTCACAAAAGCAGCGGTGATAGCGGCGAAGTTTTGCATGTGCGGCCCCATCACCATCGCTTTGCCGAGCGCGGCTGGTTCGATCGGGCTTTGGCCTCCCTTTGCGGCGAGGCTTTTGCCTATGAACACGACGGTCGCCCGTTCGTAGAAGAATTTGAGTTCGCCGGTCGTGTTGACGAGGAGACACTGCTTTTGCCAGGGTTGAAACTGGGTGCGGGTGCTTATTTCGCTGCGGTAGATATAATCGATGCCTGCCGCGGCCAGTTGGCGGCCCACCTCTTTGCCGCGCTCGAAGTGCCGGGGGACGATGATGAGGAACAAGTTCTTGAACCGAGGCTGGAGACGTTGAAAAAGCTCTGCGAGAATGGTTTCCTCCCCGTCGTGAGTGCTCCCGGCAACGATGAGTTGGGCGTCGGGAGGCACGCCTATTTGGGAGAGCAAGCCTGGCACGTCGAGCACTCGTCGGTCGTCCAGTTTGGCCGCGTCGAATTTGAGGCTGCCGATGACTTGAACCGCTTCCGGCTTGCAACCGATATCGATCAACCGCTGGGCATCCTCCGCGGATTGGGCGCCCACGCCCGTGAACGCAGCGAATAAAGGCCGGAAGAGAAAACCAAACCGTTTGTAGCCCCGGTAGGAGCGCTCGGAAAGCCTCGCGTTGACCAGGAATAGCGGGATGCGCTTTTCCTCGAGCCGCCAGATGAAGTTAGGCCAGATCTCCGCCTCCACGAGCACGACTGCCTCGGGGTGAATGGCCGCCATGGCCCGGTAGACGAAGCGTTTGCGATCGATTGGATAATAAATCTTCTCGATATGGCCTGGCAGCTTCTTTCTGAGCTCCTGCATGCCGGTTGATGTGGTGGTAGACACCACGATCTTCAAGTTCGGCACTCGAGGTTCGAGTGACTTGATGAGCTGAGTGCAAAGATTCACCTCTCCGACGCTGACGGCGTGGAACCAGATCGCGTGCCGGTTGGTGAGAGCGTGCTTGGTGCGGGTGGCGTACTTGCCAAATCTTTCTCCAAATCCCTCGCGCCAATTCCCCCGGCGCCACATCTTCAAAAAGTAATAGGGGGACGCCAGCCAGAAGCAAATCGTGAACAGAAAGTTGTAGAGATTCCTCATGCCGGGCTCGCACCCTGCAAAAGCATTCAATAGCATGACCGGTGAAGGCAACAAGGAAATCTTGCTGCGGATTCCCTGGCGTGCACCCCGAGGGTGCTGGAGGTGTTTGCCTCGTCAACTTCCGTGGGGCGGAGATCAGGTCTGCCGGTTGACGCCTGCTTCGAAGGCGCCGATGCACGGTGCCAGAAGCCTGCCCCACGACGGTCACCAATAATTGGCTATGCACCGGATTCCCGCTTAACGATACGGAGAGGTGATGGCTCAAGTCCGAGTTCCGTCTCGGCTCCGCCGGACGCGCGCTAGTTTTTTTCTGGAAGATTGGGCCTTGGATTTGTGTCGCGGATGCGCCTGTTTTGCCGTTGAATCCGAGCGGCTCATGGCATGACACTTTCGATCAACATACGTCCATTTCGTTCCGGGGATGTGGAACCGATCAAGGAATTGACCGCTCAAACCTTCGCCGGCGTCTCGCTTGAGCAAAATGTTGAAAACTTGCTCGGTCTGTTGGAAGGCCATGACTGGAGATGGCGCAAAGCGCGTCATATTGATGATGATGTCGCGCGCAACCCGGGAGGCATCTTCGTCGCCGAAACCGAGGGGCGGATCGTGGGCTACATCACCACTCTCGTCGACAAGGATGCGGGCAGAGGCCGGATTCCAAATCTCGCGGTCGATCCCAATTTTAGGGGGAACGGGCTCGGACGGCGGCTGATCGAGCGGGCTCTGGACTATTTTCGAAGTGTTGGTTTGTGTTACGCCATGATCGAGACCATGGAACAGAACGAGATCGGGCGACACCTCTATCCCTCGTGCGGTTTTGAGGAAGTGGCGCGCCAAGTGCACTATGCGAGAAAGCTTTAGCGGACGTGTCTGTCCCCTGGCGGCAATGCTCAACCGCCGTTTTAAGGATCATTGGATCCACCATCGGGTGTTGGCAAACCTCTCTGTCGCGGAACGCCTTTCATCACACAAACTCACCGGGGTGGAAGGTCGTAATGCGTCACCCAGCTTACCAATAGCCATAGGCCCCGGATTCTTCCCACATTTGGGAAGCGCGGTAGACGCGCATGGCCCTGATGTCCTTCCACCCGGCGGCGCCGTCCGCCGTGCCCACGTTCCCACCGCGTCCGCCGATATCCGCCGGTTTTAGATCATAGGCGCCTGAGTTTTCCTCGAAGGCCCGGTCGTCGAGAATCGCGGATCCCCGGGCGGTATGAGGCGCCAGGACGCGTTGATAACTATAGGCGTAAACATTCAGGTCTGCCACCAGCGGGGCGGTGGCGTCTTGGGAAGTGGTCTTGGGCGAAATCCAAGTATTGGTCCCGACGCCGACCGGGCTCCAGGGAGTATTCTCGTGGCCTCCCAGGTAATGATAGCCGATCGCGATTCCGTAATCCGGATGGACGCGCCAACCGTCGTTTTTTTCGAAAGATCGAGCCAGGTTCGGACAGTCGAGGACTTTGACTGGGCTGGCGTATCGAAGGAGGTTGGTTGCCGTTTCGCTGGAGAGGATGGGAGTGTGCGTGTCTTCCTTATTTCGGGCGTCGGTTCCGGCGGCCGGCAATTTGTCTTCATTGTCGCCGGCGTAGAGATGCGAGACGAGGATGAATTGGTGGACATTGTTGAGGCACGCGGCCCGCCTTGAACGCTCCTTGGCGCTGCTCAGTGCCGGAAGCAGCAGGGAGGCTAGAATCGCGATGATGGCCACGACGACCAGAAGTTCGATTAATGTGAACCCGTGAACGGCATTTCCGCACCGCGGGGAGCCAATTCGGGCGGCGGTTCTGGACTCTTCGCCTGGGGGCATGGACGAATCGAGGGCCGTGTTCATTGGGGGATTTGTTCAGCTTTGAAGAACCGCTTCGTTTCCCCCGCGGGGAACGGCTTTTGAACTTTGAGCACGCCGTTGGCCAACGCCGGATCAGTGAGGAGTTTCGTCCAGGGCCCCGCGAGGTCGAGGGACTCAAGAATGCGGATGCGAGAGGCCGTGGCGGCATCTAGAGCCGAGTCATCCGATCTGGACACCCGGACTTCCACCGTGTCACCTGATTTCGCAATGCTGGTTTTAAGGGGCGCGAGCACGGGGGGCGCCGGGGGCGCCAGGTCCACACAGACAGCCTCCGTGGTGCTCCGCGCGTAGACACGGCCGCCACTCACGGCGGGCACGTTCCAACACTTGCCCTGCAACGCTGAAAATCGGGCCACTTGAGAGAAGGAGGCGGGGTTGGGCTTGAACAACACGAGGTCGCCGGTTTCGGTCAGCAGGAGGAGCTTGTCGGCCACCTTGACGATTCCCCCGGAACGGGAGCCTTCTCCTGACAAACTCCGGGTCCATTTTTCTTCTCCATTGGACAGATCCACGCATTTGAGGTCCACGGAACTGCCCCCCGAGTTGTATTGGCCATAAATCCCGTAGACAAACCCTCCGTGATGGACGGGCGTGGCCCAGTGATTCATGAGCTGATTCACTTTTCTCCATTTCATCGCGGTTGAGAACCTCCCGTTGTCGTAATTGAGTTGCACCACGATGGCGCCGGCCCTTGCTGAGGTGGTGGAGCCTGGGTAGGCGCGTGAGCAGTATATGAGATTATCGGCGAGGACAGGGGAGGCGCCGGCGGAAGTCCCGTTATAATTGAAAGCGTGCCTCCAGAGGACGTCTCCTGTTGTGGGCGCCAGGGAGACTAGCCCGCTTTGCGCATAGAACAGAACCTGTCTGACGCCGTTCAGGGTGGTGACGGTGGGTGTGGCATGGGTCATTCCATCGTTGTGACGGGACCACGCCAACGCTCCGTCACCCTTCCGGAAGGCCATTATATTTTGGCCCGGCACCCGGCCCATGATCAAAACGAGGTCGCCTTCGACGACGGGCGCGGCGGCGCTTTGCCAGGGAATGGGTTGGGCGCTTCCATATTCCGAGATCAGATCATGGCTCCAAACCCTATTCCCGGTCGCCGCATCGAAACAGACGAGGTTGAGATAGGCCGAAAGGACGTAGACGCGGCCGCCGTCCACGACCGGAGTGGATCGCGGACCAGTGGCGCCAGAGATGCCAGTGCCATCATATTGATCGGCGGTGTCGACGGACGCCGCCCAAAGTTCCTGGCCAGTGGCGGCGTTCAAGGCCACGCACATCTCCGAGTCGTTGCTGCCCACGCGTCGTTCCACCAGGGTGAAGGCGCGATCCTCGCTGACCGAGAACGAGCTGAATCCGTTGCGCATGGACACACGCCACAGCACCCGAGGGGGCTCCTCGCTCCAGTTCGAGCGCACTGTTTCCGGCGTGGATCCATCGTGCGACGGCCCCCTGAATGCTCCCCATTCCGCGGCGCTCGTCTCGCAGTTCCCTGCCACCGCGAGAATCCCGGCAAAGAGCCAAGCAGGGGCGCGTTGTTGGATGAGAAAACCGCGAATGGAGGGACAGGTCTTGTTCATGGGTTTCGGATCGGAATTCAAGTTCCGATGGGTTGGCTGGGCAGGGATCAGATTTCGTGCTTCGCGCTTCCTTCGCGACGGATCTACCGAGTCCAAGGGTAGGGCACTCTAGGGGAGGACAGAATGGGCTTTTGCGCGCACACCTTCGTTTCGGCGATTGGGCGTTGTCAATGCTCCTTTCCGGGTCATCTGGCTCATGCTTATGTCCATTCCCGCCTGGGTAACGACCACTTTCGGCGCAACGAATCATTTTTCTTTCTTCCCAGTTCCTCGCTGCCAACGAGACTTGAGGCGCAATCCGGCTCTGGGCTCTGGCGGTGCATCCACGCGGTGTCGGTGGAGCGCGACGGTG
>SXGS01247129.1_pt1 | contig 11832 bp, 11 predicted proteins | sample 3174681 | NCBI WGS metagenome assembly SXGS01 (sample SAMN11356861, study PRJNA531348) | freshwater metagenome | isolation source: freshwater sample F1-80 | place: China: Fuxian Lake, Yuxi | collected 2017-12-25 | reverse complement strand
GGCGTGCCCTCGAACAGGCGCCCGCAGCCGGAGGCAAACAGTGAGTCGCCGCAGAACAGAATGTCATGCTGTTGACTGAAATAAGCGATGTGGCTGCGCGTGTGGCCGGGCACTTCCAGCACGGTGAGATCGATTCCAAAGTGCGGCAGGGTGATGATTTCGCCGTCGCGCAGCCTCTGCGTGGCGTCCGGCACACGCTCGTCGTGCGGGCCGTAGACGGGAATGTTGCTGCCTGCAAGCAATTGTTTGACGCCACCGATATGATCGTTGTGGTGGTGCGTAATGACGATCGCCGCCAGTTGCAGCTTGTTGGCGTCAAGGTAATCCAGCACCGGCGCGGCATCGCCTGGATCAACCACGATGGCGTGGGAGGCGTCGTGCAGCGTCCAGATGTAATTGTCGCTGAAGGCGCGCAGCGGGATGATGTCGTGGGGCATGGGGGTTCCTTGATACCGTTGGTGAATCGCGCAACCGGGTCGTGTACAGCGCGGTGATTTCTGCGAATGCATTTTTGATTTAAACTGGCTGCGTGTCAATTAAAATGCCCACTCCGCCAAGTCCTCCAACGCTGAATGCGCCGGACGCCGAAGCCTGGCTGCAAACGCCGCTGGGCCAGTATCTGCTCGCACGCGAACAAGCCTACATCGACAAAACCGTCGCCGATATTTTCGGCTACAACGCGTTGCAGATCGGCTTGCCGGGCATCGACCTGCTGCGAGCCAACCGCATGCCGTTGCGCGCCACAGTGGCTCGCGCAGCCACGGCAAATCTGCGCGCAGACAGCACCGAGCTGCCCATCACAAGCGCCAGCATCGATCTGGTGCTGCTGCCGCATGTGCTGGAATTTTCGGATAGTCCGCACCAGATTCTTCGCGAAGTCGAAAGGGTGTTGGTACCCGACGGGCACGTGGTGGTGACCTGTTTCAATCCGATGAGTCTGTGGGGCGCGTGGCGCACGCTGACCGAAAACGCAGCCTATCCATGGAACGGACGCTTCATTCACTTGATGCGCCTCAAGGACTGGCTGGCGCTGCTGGGGTTTGAAGTCTCGGGCGGAGCCATGGGATGCTACGTACCGCCCTGCGCCAGTGAAAAGTGGCTGAACCGGTTTAAATTCATGGAACCTGCGGGCGACCGCTGGTGGCCGTTTAGCGGCGCCGTGTCATTCCTGCACGCAGTGAAGCGCGTGCACGGCATGCGCGTGATCACGCCGCGCTGGGGGCAGCAGGCACGCAGCAAACGTCTGGTGACGGTGCCGCATAAGCAGGAAGATCAACTCGCGGCCCGTCGCCGGCGCTGTGTAAAATGAGTAGCGCCGTCACGATTTACACCGACGGCGCGTGCAAGGGCAATCCCGGAGCGGGCGGCTGGGGTGCCTGGCTGGTGAGCGAAGGCCGTGAACGCCACGAAAGGGAACTCTACGGCGCCGAAGCGCACACCACCAACCATCGCATGGAACTGCTCGCGGTCATCCGTGCGCTTGAAGCGCTCAAGCGACGCTGCGCCGTGCAGCTGCACACGGATTCTAAATACGTGCAGCAGGGCATCAGCACATGGATTCACGGGTGGAAAAAAAACGGCTGGCGCACCAGCGACAAAAAGCCGGTGAAAAACGATGACCTGTGGAAGCGTCTGGATGAGCTCGTGCAGCATCATGATATCGAATGGCTGTGGGTCAAGGGCCACGCGGGGCATGAGGGCAACGAGCGTGCCGATCAGCTCGCAAATCGCGGGGTTGAATCCATCATCAAGGACAAGGGAAAGTGACAGCGGCCCGCCAAATCATACTCGACACCGAAACCACCGGTCTGGACCCGGCACTGGGCAACCGCATCATCGAAATCGGCGCGGTGGAAATAGTCAACCGCCAGCCGACAGGTAAACATTTTCACCGCTACATCAATCCGGAACGCGACAGCGAAGAAGGCGCGTTGCAGGTGCATGGCATCACCAGCGAGTTTCTAGCCGACAAGCCGAAGTTTCGTGAGATCGCGAAAGAGTTTCTGGATTACGTTTCCGGCGCGGAACTGGTTATCCATAACGCGTCGTTTGACATGGCGTTCCTCAATCACGAGTTGCGATTGCTTGACATGAAACCGGTGAAGACGGTTTGCCCGAGCGTGATCGATACGTTGAAGCTCGCGCGCGAACTGCATCCCGGCAAGCGCAACAGCCTGGATGCGCTGTGTGAGCGTTACCAGATCGATAACGCCGGGCGCACATTGCACGGTGGCTTGCTTGATGCGCAACTGCTGGCTGAAGTTTATCTGGCGATGACGCGCGGGCAAGGCACGCTGATGATCGACGCCGCGCCCGCGTTGTCTGCGCAAAGCGAGGGCGCTTCGCGCGAGCAATTTGACATACTTGTGCTGCGGGCCCGTGACGAAGAACTGGCTCTGCATGAAGCGCAACTAGCGGAAATTGACAAGGCCAGCGGCGGTAAGTGCGTATGGAAAAGGGTTTAAAAAACCCTTTAAAAATAAATACTTATGTATTGTGTGTGTGACCTCTTGAGGTCAATCGAGCAACTTGAGTAACTGATCAAACGCCTGCTCGAACAGCACAACGCCTTCGCGTTGCAGCGTTTCTCCCACCTGTTGCATATCGATGCCGGCCCTGGCCAGCGCATTGAAATGCGCCTGGGCGTCTGCCATGCCGTTTTCCAGCGTGGCGCCAGCCTTGCCGTGATCGCGAAAGGCGTCGAGTGTGGCATCGGGCACCGTGTTGATGGTTTCAGCGCCGATCAGGGATTCGACATAAAGCACATCGCTGTAAGCGGGATTTTTGGTGCCGGTACTCGCCCACAACATGCATTGCGGCATCGCGCCGTGGGTGGCGAATTTGGCAAAGACACCTGATTTAAAAGTCGTCTGATAGTCGCGATAGGCCAGCTTTGCGAGCGCCACGCCGGCCTTGCCGCGAAGCTGCAATGCGTCGCCACCGCGAGCGTCGAGCTGTTTGTCGACCAGCGTATCTACGCGGCTCAGAAAAAGACTGGCCACCGATTTCACCGCGCACGGATCGCCACCGCCATCGATCAGCCGTTGCAGGCCGCGCAAATACGCTTGCGCCACGCCGTTCACATGGGCCAGTGAAAACATCAGCGTAACGTTGACCGAACAGCCTTGCGCGATGAGTTCTTCAATCGCAATCAAGCCGGCGGGTGTTGCGGGCACTTTGATCAGCAGATTTTTGCGCTGCACGGCGCCTTTCAGCCGCAGGCCGGCCGCAAGTGTGCCTGCGGCATCGTGTGCGAGCGCGGGCGAGACTTCCAGGCTGACGTAGCCATCACGGCCCTGCGTGCGGTCGTATTCAGCACGCATCAGGTCACAAGCGGCCTGAATATCGGGAATCACCAGCGATTCATAGAGCGGCTCGGCGGGCGTTTTGGCCGCTTTCATGCGCGCCACATCGTTGCGATAGTAGGGACTCTTGCTGATGGCGTTGAAGAATATCGCCGGATTGGAGGTGACGCCGCTGACGCCGTCTTCGGCGATCAGTTTCTGCAAGCCGCCTTCGCGAATCAATGTGCGCGACAAGTTGTCGAGCCAGATGCTTTGACCGAGTTGTTTGGTGTGCTGGAGGCTGTTCATTTCGGTAGTTTTCTAAGTTCCGCCGCCACGGTATTAATCATGCGCCGCGAAATACTGATGCCCGGCGGCAGGTTGGGCAGTTCATCCACGTCGAAGAACGTGGCTTCTTCGATCTCCACGCCGTCGGGCTTGACCGGGCCGCCGGCGTAATCCGCGGTGAAGGCGATCATCAGGTTGTTGGGAAAGGGCCACGGCTGGCTGCCGAAGTATTGGATGTTCTTGATTTCGACGCCAACTTCTTCGCGCGTTTCACGAATTACCGTCGATTCCAGTGTCTCGCCCGGCTCGACAAAACCTGCCAGCGCCGAATAGCGCGTGTTGCCCCAGCCGACCTTGCGCGCGAGCAATAGTTTGCGGCCATCCTTGATGAGCACCATGATCACCGGTGCGACCGGCGGATAGCTGGTGCGCTTGCATGGCGCGCAAGTACGCGCGCGTTCGTCCTCGCGTGGTATGGTCTCATTGCCGCAGCGGCCGCAGTATTTGTGGTTGCGGTTCCACTCAAGAATCTGTGCCGCGCGGCCCGAAATGCCGGCGAGCGTGTCGTCGATGTGACCCAGCATGTCGCGCAGACCGAGCAGGGTATGCCCATTGGGCGGAACTTGCTCGCGCGCAAGTTCGGCGGCGTAGCAATGTTCTCCGCCATAGGTGCCGAGGTAATGTTCCTGCACGATTTCAAGGCCGTGATCGGCGGGGTGGGCGCATACCGGCAGCAACGGCAGGCCGCTGTCCATGCGCACCAGAATTTTTCCGCTATCGAATGCGAACCACAGTGCACTGGCAACCCGCTGCGGCGGCGCTTTGAAATGCGGTTGATAGTGTTTGCTCATGGCGTCCACTGGAGTGAGGTTGGTGGCTGATTTTCGCCGATTTGGTAGGATAATCCAAGGCTGTTCTGCGACCTTACCTATGCGACTTTACGCACTCATTGCGACAGGATTTTTTGCGCTGCTAGCGGCTTTGCCGCTGGCGGGCATGGCGCAAGGCAACCCGCTGGGATTAAACGCCGAGGAAATCCGCCTCATTCTGCGCCATGGTCCGTGGCCCGCGCCGTGGGCGACGGACGCCAGCAATCGCGTGTCGGGCAAGCCGGCGGCGATTGCATTCGGTGAGCAATTATTTTTTGAGCCGCGCCTGTCGGGCACGGGCACGGTGTCGTGCGCGACCTGTCATGTGCCGGAAAGAAACTGGGCCGATGGCCGCAAGCTGGGCGTGGCGTTGGGCGAGGGGGATCGCAATACGCCCACTGTGCTTAATGTGCGATATCACCGCTGGTTCGGGTGGGATGGCGCACAGGACAATTTGTGGGCACAGAGCGTACGGCCCCTGCTCGACGCGAAGGAGATGGGCGCAAGCGAACGTCACGTGGCGCGATGGGTGCGGGGCGATATGGCGCTCGCCTGCGGTTACCGTCAGGCATTTGGTCAGGCGCCGGCAACCGATGATGAAACACTGATGATAGACCTCGGCAAAGCGCTGGCAGCGTTTCAGGAAACGCTGGTCACGGGGCGCACGCTGTTCGACGATTTTCGTGATGCGGTGGCGCGCAACGACTGGAAAGCTGCCGCCGCGTATCCGGCGACCGCGCTGCGTGGCGCGCGGATTTTCATGGGCAAGGGGAATTGCAGCCTGTGTCACTTCGGGCCGCAATTCTCCAACGGCGAGTTTCACGAAATCGGCATTCCCATCGTGCGCAAATCCGGCGGCATCGACTGGGGTCGCTATCAGGGCATCAAGCTGCTGCGCGCGAGCCGATTCAACCTGCTGGGCACCTATAACGATGACAAGACCCAGGCCACGGCGCAATTTACGCGTCACATCGATCTTGCGCCGCAAACCTTCGAGCAATTCAAAGTGCCGGGCCTGCGCAATGTCGCGCTGACCGCACCCTACATGCATAATGGGCATCTGGCGACGCTGCGTGATGTCGTCAGGCACTATTCCGAAATTGACCTGACGCAACTGCATCAGGCGCACATCTATGCCGGTGATGTTTATGCGCAGGCCGTGCCTACCGATAGCGTGTTGCAACCGTTAAAATTGCGCGATGCTGAAATAGATGATGTAGTGGCGTTTCTGGAAACCTTGAATGAACGCGCGCCGAAGCGTTTTCAGCGCAGCGCCAAGGTTATTAAAAATAAATGTTAAAAAACAAAGGGTTACAATGAGTCTGCCTGAGGCGTTACGGAAGCAGTTGCGGCTGCCGGTGCTGGCATCGCCGATGTTCGTGGTGTCCGGCCCGGAGTTGGTGATTGAGCAATGCAAGGCCGGCGTGATCGGATCGTTTCCTGTGTTGAACGCGCGCCCGCAGGAAGAACTCGACAAGTGGCTGACGCGAATTGAAACTGAACTCGCAGCTTATCGGCAGCAGCACCCTGAGAAAAAAGTTGCGCCGTTTGCGGTGAATCTCATCGTCAACAAAGCCAACAAGCGGCTGGCGGCAGATACTGAAGTGGTGGTTGCACACAAGGTGCCGATTGTCATTACCTCGCTGTCGGCACCCACCGACATCGTGCCGCGTGTACATGCCTATGGGGGGCAGGTCTATCATGACGTAATAAAAGTGCGTCATGCACAGAAAGCGCTGGAGGCAGGCGTCGATGGTTTGATCGCGGTATGCGCGGGCGCAGGCGGGCATGCGGGGACGCTCAACCCGCTGGCGCTGGTCAATGAGTTGCGCCGCATTCATGCAGGCCCGCTGGTGTTGTCGGGCGCGATTTCCAACGGCTCGGCAATATTGGCAACGCAGGCGATGGGCTGTGATCTGGCATACATCGGCACGCGCTTCATTGCGACGCAGGAATCACTGGCGGTGGACAGCTACAAGCAAATGCTCGTCGATTCCCATTCGGGCGACATTGTGTACACGCCGTTGTTTTCGGGTGTGCACGGAAGTTATCTCGCGGGCAGTATCCGCCGCGCAGGATTGGATCCTGACAATCTGCCGTCCAACGAGGCGCCCGGCCTGTATCGAAGCCGCGACGACCGACCGAAAACCTGGAAGGAAATCTGGGGCGCAGGGCAGGGTGTCGGCAGTATCGATGACGTGCCGAGCGTAGCGGAACTCGTGGATCGGCTGGAGAAAGAATATTTGCAGGCGCGGCGGCAGTTGCTTTCAGCCCAAGTTTAACTATCGGTACCTATGGGAAAATGACTTTGAATTCACAGGTAAAGCCCGTACGCTGGGGCATCGTTGGACTGGGTTGGGTGGCGGTGGATTTTGTCGGGCCGGCGTTGTTGAAAAGCCCCGGCTCGGAAATCGCGGCGTGTCTGGGCAGTTCGCTGGAAAAGAGCAGGGCGTATGCTGAAAAATTTGGTGTTGCCCGAGTACATGAAAATCTGCAGGGGCTGATGAACGATCCTGGTATCGACGCGGTTTACATCGCGCTGCCCAATGCCCTGCATCACGAAGCCGTGCTGGCGGGCGCGACCGCAAGAAAACACATGCTGTGCGAAAAGCCGTTTGCCCTGCATGCCAGCCATGCCCGCGGAATGGCTGACGCCTGTAAAAAGGCGGGCGTGATTCTGCGCATCGCGCATCAAATCCGCATGGATGCCGCGGTGACGCGCGCGCGTGACATCGTGCAATCCGGCAGGCTCGGCAAGGTGGTCGAAGTGCTGCTGGAGCGCACCTCTGCTTCGCCGCCGCGCAAGACTTGGCGCATGGACAACGCGCAAAGTGGTGTGATGTACGACGTCGGCGTGCATTTGCTCGATCTGGTGCAATATGTGACCGGACAAAAATTTGTTGAAGTCAGTGCGTTTACCCATCCCGACCGGCGCGACGGCCATGCCGATGACACGTTTACCGTGCAGGGTCGGCTCTCCGGCGGTGGCCATGCTCATGTGCGCGCCACGCGCGAAGTGCCGCAGGGGCTGAACAGCCTCATCGTCGAGGGCAGTGAAGCGACGTTGCAAACCTCGCCGCTGCGCTGGGTGACGGAGCATGCGGTGACCGTGCGCGACAAAAACGGCGCTACCGAAGAAAAATTCCCCGCCAGTCCGGCCTATGAATGGCAAATCCAATCGTTTGAGCGGGAATTGCAGGGTATACGTGGCAATTTGCCGGATGGCGATGACAGCGCCTATACGGTGGCGGTGACCAATGCCATTTTGGCGTCGATTCATGAACGGCGCATTGTGACAGTGGCCGGCTAAAAACTCACGGCAGGACAACAATCAGACGCCTGCTTCCTTGCAATTGCATATCATCTGTAAACATGTTGTAAAGATTGCCGAGTACTCGTAAATTGCTCTCTCGGCAACGCCATAATGTTCATTCACTGGAATTCAGGCAAAGGTGCTAGCGGTGACAGGCAAGGGCACAAACGAAGGCGGGCATGACGATCTGGACGCCAGAATTCGTGCCGCGCGCATTCTGGTGGTTGATGATAATCCCGACCAGCTTGATTTGATGGAAGTCATGCTGCGCAAGCAGGGTTATACCAACGTTGAGTTGACTGAAGACCCGACCTCGGTGACGCCTGCGTACGCCAAGCAAGCTCACGATCTGATCCTCCTTGATATGGAAATGCCGGTGCTGAACGGCGTTGGCGTGATGCGCCAGCTCAAGGGGGTGCTGAACGGCGCGTTCATGCCGGTGATCGTGTTGACGGCCCACGAAGGCGCGCAGGTGCGACTGCAGGCGCTGAGTGAAGGCGCTCGTGATTACATTTCCAAGCCATTCGTGGAAGCAGAGTTTGCGCACCGCATACACAACCATCTCGAAGTGCGTATGCTCTACAGCGAGCGCGAACGGCAAAATGAAATTCTCGAACAAAAGGTCGCCGAGCGTACTGCGGAACTGAAAGAAACGCAGACCGATATTTTGCGGCGCCTGGCGAAAGCCGGCGATTTCCGCGACAGCGATACCGGCAACCACGTGACGCGCGTTGGTCACAGCTGCCGCCTGCTGGCCGAGGCGATTGGGCTGGACGCGCATCTGACCGAAATGATTTACATGGCGAGCCCGCTGCACGACATTGGAAAAATCGGCGTACCGGATCACATTCTGCTTAAGAAGGGCCGTCATACTGACGACGAGCAGGTGATCATGCGCAAGCATGTCGACTTCGGCGTGGAAATGCTGGCCAATCATCCCGCGCCGTTGCTGCGAGTGGCGTGTTCCATCGCGCAGAATCACCATGAAAAGTGGGATGGCACTGGTTATCCGCACGAGCTGCGCGGCGAGTCGATTCCGGTGGAAGCGCGCATCGTCGCGATCTGCGATGTGTTTGATGCCCTGACTTCGATCCGCCCCTACAAGGTCGCGTGGACGGTGGAAACCGCGGTGAAGTATCTACAGGAAAACGCCGGTACCCATTTTGATCCGAATCTGGTCAATACCTTTGTGAGTATCCTGCCCAGGATCGAAGAGATTCGGCAGCGCTACGCTGACCCGGTGGATCTGCATCGCGATCCGCCGCAGAAGGCTGCGTAAACCGGCTGCCGAAAAATATCAATAAAAACAAATAGTTACACTGAGCCTTCCATCACCTGCACGTCCACCAGCGCGCCCGATGTCACGTTTCCCTGATCGGTCGGCAAAATAATGAAGCAGTTGGCTTCGGCCATCGAACGCAAAATGCCGGAGCCTTGTTCGCCGGTGACACGCACGCTCCACGCGCCGGCCTTGTCCCGCGACAAAATGCCGCGCTGAAACTCGGTGCGGCCCGGTGCTTTTTTCAGCACAGACGTGCACGGCACCTTGAAGGTCGGCAGCGGCGGCACCGGGTTCTGGCCGGAGAGCGTCAGCATCGCATCGCGCACGAACTGGTAGAACGTCACCATCACTGACACCGGGTTGCCTGGCAGGCCGAAGAAATGCGCGCCGCCGATTTTGCCGTAGGCGAGCGGGCGGCCGGGTTTCATGGCGATTTTCCAGAAGAGAACTTCGCCGAGTTTGTTGAGCATGTCCTTCACAAAATCGGCTTCGCCCACTGACACGCCGCCGCTGGTGATCACCACGTCGGCATTGGCTGCTGCCTGCCTGAACGCGGCTTCGATCAGCGCAGGATCATCGCGGATCACACCCATGTCAATGATTTCGCAATTCAGGCGCGTCAACATGCCGTGTATGGTGTAGCGGTTACTATCAAAAATCTGCCCCGCGCCGGGCACACTGCCGATGGACACCAGCTCATCGCCCGTGGAGAAAAACGCCACGCGCAGTTTGCGAAACACCGTGACTTCGCCGATGCCGATGGACGAAATCAGTCCGATTTCCGCCGGGCGCAACGGAAGTCCGCGCGTCAGCGCCACTTGTCCGATTGCGAGATCTTCGCCCGCGCGGCGCAAATTCTGATTGAGACGATGTCCTTTGCCGATGGCGACTTTGCCATCCCTGGCTTGCGCGTGTTCCTGCATCACGATGGTATCGGCTTCCGGCGGCATCACCGCGCCAGTCATGATGCGCACCGCGTCCCCTGCGCTCATTTTGCCGGCAAACGGTTTGCCGGCGAACGACGAACCCGCGACTTTCAGCGTGACTTCGCCGTCAGCTTTCAGATCCGCAAAGCGCACCGCAAAGCCGTCCATGGCAGAGTTATCGTGTGCGGGCACATTGATGGGCGAAATCACGTCTTCGGCCAGCACGCGATTCAAGGCGCTGCGCACGGGCAGGCGCTCGGTGGCGGTGAGCGGTGTCAAAAATTGCCGGATCAACGCCCGCGCCTTGTCCACAGGCATGGAATTCGGATCGTAGTCATCGGCGCAACTGGCGTCGCGGAGGGTGGCGGGTTCAGTCATGGAAGTCGAGTCCGGTTGAGATTGGGCCAAGCGGGTTGCCGGCCGGAACGCGGCATTGCGTATGCGGGAATTATAGCCTTGTCCCACGCTTACTCGATCTTGATATTCGCTTCCTTGATGATCTTGCCGTAGCGCGCAATATCAATTTTGATGAGCTCGGCGGTGCGTTCGGCGTTGTTGTAAAAGGCGTCAAAGCCCTGCGATGCCAGTTTATCTTTGGCGTCTGGCGAGGCGGCAAGTTTACGGATTTCGGCCGACATTTTTTCGATAATGGACTTGGGGATCCCGGCTGGGCCGCCTACGCCTTGCCAGTTGGTCAGTGTCATTGCCGGCAGGCCTGCTTCGACGAATGTCGGCGTGTCGGGGAACGCGTTCACACGAGTCTGGCCCGTGACAGCCAGCGCCTTCAATCGCCCGCTGCGAATCACCGTGGCAACGTTGGCGGGATTCGAGAAAAAAATCTGTATGTGCCCACCCATCAAATCGACGACCGCAGGTGCGCCTCCCTTGTATGGAATATGCCGCGTTTTGATCCCTGCCGAGACGTTGAACAGCTCCGCCAGCAGGTGGGTGGGGCCACCGGTGCTGGACGTGCCGAAGGTCAATTGATTGGGTTTTGCTTTGGCCATGGCCACCAGTTCCGCCACTGAATTGGCTGCCAGCGACGGCGGCACGACCAGCACGTTTTCATAGCTCAGCAGTGTGCCGATCGGTGCGATGTCCTTGATCGCGTCGTAAGGCGTTTTAACCAGCCAGTAGTTGCCAGCCAGCGTACCGCCAAGGGTCATGATCGTATAGCCGTCGGGGCGCGATTTCACCGTCAACTGTGTGCCGATAACCGTATTGGCACCGGGCCGGTTATCCACCACGACCGGTTGTCCCCATACCTCGTTGAGATGCTGCGCAATCAGTCGCGCGGTAAAACTGGTGCTGCCACCCGGCGCGTACGGTGAAATAAAGCGTATCGGTTTGTTGGGGAAGTCCTGCTGTGCGATGGCGCCGGCGGTGGACAGCGCGCCCAGGACAATCAGCGCTACGGGTACCGCGTACTTGCGCGGCGCATTGCGTGGGCTTCCCTGTCCCAATGTCCCACGAAGCTGCTGTCCTGCCCACGTGCGTATGCTCATTGCGTTACTCCTGATCTTAAGGGAGTCTACGAATTACTTCTCGCCAACTTCTCGCTAGCTCCTGAATTTTCTGCAAAGCATCGCAATCACTATTTGTAAGTAATTGATTTATATAATAATTTCTAGTCTGCTGATTTGCGCAGCCTGGCTGCCGTGAGCAATTTGTGGCACTTTTCCGCAGATTTCGAAAGCCCAGCACAACGCGCTGTTGATCTGATAGCGCGCCGCGAGCGGATGTAGCGTCAGCTCGCGGCGGCCTTTCCGTTCCTGGCCTTCCACGCCGCCAGTTCGCCCTCGTAGCGCTCAACCGCTTCCCAGTAGACGTCGTACACACACGGTGCACAACCGCTGCCTCAACACTCGAT
>SXGS01224311.1_pt1 | contig 11833 bp, 8 predicted proteins | sample 3174681 | NCBI WGS metagenome assembly SXGS01 (sample SAMN11356861, study PRJNA531348) | freshwater metagenome | isolation source: freshwater sample F1-80 | place: China: Fuxian Lake, Yuxi | collected 2017-12-25 | reverse complement strand
GTTGCAGTTCAGTCGCTCAAGCAGATTGAGGAGGTTGAACTCTTGCTGCACGGCGAGGTGTGTTGCAAGTAGGGAGGGATCGCCCGCTTGCTCGAAGCGAAGCGTGAGCTCTCCTTCGAGCAGCGGTTCAAGGCGAGCCGCAAGGCGTGCTTTGGGCGCGAGTAGCTCAGGCACCGCAGCGCCTGGAGCCCACGAGAACGCATCGAGATGAAACGCTGCAGCTTCCGACGCGCTTGCCTTGCGTCCGTGGTGGCTGCCGTGTTCGAGAAATCCCTGGATTGCCGCGATTGCGGGCTCGTATCCTCCGAAGAGTTCATCCGCGCCCTCGCCCGACAGCGCCACTTTCGCATGCGGCTGAATGCTCTGCGCGAGTGCCGAGATCGCGATCTCGTTTGGCGTTGCGAGCGGTACTTGCAACCGTTCAACCGAGGATTGCCAACGCCTGAGGAATTCGCTCCGGTGGACGACGCACTCGTGATGCGAACTGCGAAGCCGACGGGCAACGAGCCGCGCATGGGTGAGGTCAGAGGCCGAGCAGATGTCGTCGCCCTCGGCGCCCGCTGCGAATGTCGACGCGCCGCAGCCGTGGGCTCGAGCGACGGCAGCGATGATGGTGCTGTCGACGCCACCGGAGAGGAGGGACGCAACGGGCACATCGGATTGGAGGTGCGCGACGATGCTCGACACGACTGCTTCGCGAACTGTTGCTGCCGCATCGGCGAGCGTGAGGCCCGTGGCATCGGGTCCAGGCGGGTACGCGTGGAACGCGAGTGTTTGCAGTCTCGCGCTGTCCTGATGCAGGTCAGCGTGCAACAAATGCCCCGGGCGCAGCGAGCGAATGCCTTCGTAATGTGTTCGTTCACCAAACGATCGACGCGGCATCCTTAAGTACGCGGCAATGGACGCGAGATCGGGCGCCTTTCGAACCGAGGGATGCTGGAGAATCGCTGGAATCTCGCTCCCAAACACCAAGACCGGGCCGTCTTGATCGCGAGTGATCGCCCAATGCATCGGCACGATGCCGAGTGGGTCGCGTGCAAGGATGAGTTCCGCGCTCTCGGGAAACCATGCCGCAAGCGCAAACATGCCGCGAAGTCGAGGAAGTGCTTCGGCACCCCAGGCACTCAACGCGAACGCGAGTGTCTCTGCATCGCCATGCGTCTGAAAGTGCACGCCGAGGGCACTCAATTCTCGTCGAATGTCGAGATGGTTGTAGCTCTCGCCGTTGAACGCGACAACAACTTCGCTGCCGGAGGGGCTGTGCGCACGAACCGGTTGCGCGCCGCGCGCTGGATCGAGAATGGCAAGCCGCGTGTGGCCGAGAGTCAATGCGCCGAAGCTCTTGACGCGCAGATCGTCCGGGCCGCGATGCACGATTTGGGCGAGCATTCGGCGGACAGTGCGACAACCCTCCTCGCGGTCAACCTCGCGACGAGTTCCACTCCAAGAGACAATTCCTGCGACTCCACACATTCGATATTGCTTTGGGCTAACGGGGCTCTTTCGCAATCGCGAAGCGCGATGCCTGACGCCCTTGCATCGGCACTTCGTCGAGATTGCTGAAGTTGAACCGCGGGAAGTTTGTAGGCGGACCGGTGTGGGGCGTGTTCCGCATCGTTCTTGCCGTCCTTCTGTCTTGCAACTCGTTGCGGGAGGCGAGAACATCCACGGATGCTCGATCGAATTCCATTCTCGTGCGTTGTGCTGTCCGTCGTCATCTCCTCCACCGCGCAGGCGGAGTTGCGCCTGGGATCTCCCTTCTCAGAGTCGATGGTGCTTCAACGGGGAGTCGCTGTTCCGATTTGGGGAGTCGCGGACCCCAACGCACTCGTGACGGCGCAATTCGGCGCGCAAGCCGTGCAGACCACGGCCGGCGCCGATGGCAAGTTCTTGCTTTCACTCGAGCCGCTTGACGCAAGTCGATCACCCGCGGTCTTGATGGTGGCGAGCGGAAGTGATGAAGTAAGCATCCACGATGTCTTGGTGGGAGAGGTGTGGATCGCCTCAGGTCAGTCGAACATGGAGTGGGTCGTCGCGCATTCGGATGATCCAGCCCGCGATCAGCGAGAGGCCACCAACAGCGATATCCGCATTTTTAAGGGCGCGCACGCGACAGCATCCTCGCCGCTCGCGTCTGTCGCCGGATCGTGGACCGTTGCAAGCCCGAACACCGTTGGCTCATTCACCGCGATCGGTTACTCCTTCGCGCAAAGGCTCTCCGCCGCGCTTGGTGTTCCAGTCGGCATCCTCGACCTCTCGTGGGGAGGCTCCCGCATCGAACCTTGGATTCCACGAGAAGGTTTTGCCACTCTGCCAGAATGGACTCGCAAGGTTGATGCCATGGATCGATCTCAAAAAACATGGCGCGAACTCGATGGGTCGACGATTGCGCAACTTCTCAATCGCGCAGACGCATACAACCGGCTGCAGGACGAACAGTTCTTTACCGCAACGCTCGGTCACGAACGAGGCATGGTCGAGGGCTTTTACAAGCCGGAATTTGATGACACCGCGTGGCCCACTTGTGTGCTGCCGAACATGTACTCGGAGGTTGACGCGTCGCTCGAGAACTACGACGGCACGGTCTGGTTCCGTCGAAGCTTCACGATTCCTGCGGGCATGAGCGGCGTTCCGCTTCGATTCGAGTTTCCCGCCATTGACGATAGTGATGTCTGCTACCTTGACCGCTCGCGCCTCGGCGATACCGTGGGTGAGTGGTCAACGCCGCGCGTCTACCGAATGGCCGCGGGACTCAGCGAGGGGACGCACTCGCTTTCCATCTGTGTCATTGACATTGCAGGCCCGGGGGGATTTGCGGGTGCGCAGCCGATGCGAGTGGTGCGCGAGGACGATCCGGGGAAAACGGTCTCGCTCGCCGGCGAATGGAAGTGGCAACAAGGGGGAATCGTTCCGCGCATCGCCTACCCAGAGCGATCCGATCCGCTGAAGGAACCGAATGTCGCGTTTGATTCTCCGATGGCGATGTACAACGCCATGATCGCGCCTTGCGTTCCGTACGCTGTCCAAGGAGTGATTTGGTATCAGGGCGAATCCAACGCTGGGCAAGCGTCGGAGTACGCGAAGCTGTTGAAAGCGCTGGTCGATGGATGGCGCGCCGTGTGGCATGCGCCCAACCTCGCATTCGGAAGTGTGCAACTCGCTGGGTTCATGGCGCCTGCGCCGACCAATCCAGTGCAAGAAGGATGGGCATCCATCCGCCATGCGCAAGAAGTTGGCGTGGACCTCATTCGTGCAGAAGGAAAGGGAAGCGCAGGGCTCGTCACCGCAATCGACATCGGCGCCGTCAGCGACATTCATCCGAAGAACAAACGCGAGGTTGGCAATCGACTCTCCCGATGGGCGCTCGAAGAGGTGTATCACGCAAGTGTTGGCGGCTGGGCTGGGCCGCGCTTCAAGAGTGCCGTCGTCCATGGGCAGACGGTGACGGTGCAATTCGATCATGCGAACGGACTCGTCGCACGCTCCGGTGGGACTCCGCTTGGCTTCGCGATTGCCGGGAAAGACGGCGTTTTCGTGTGGGCGGATGCAGTCATCTCGGGTGAAGCCGTGCTGCTCAGTTCCCCCTTGGTCGCCGAGCCGACAAGTGTCGCGTTCGCGAGCCAGAATTTTCCAGAGACTGCGAACATGATCAACGGGGAGGGTCTTCCGATGTATCCGTTCCAAGAAAAGGTCGGCGGAGATTCGAAGTAGTCTCGTCAGTCGTCAAGCTTCTTGAAGATGAAGCAGTAGTTGAATCCACGGAGGAAGTAGTTGCCGTCCTCCGCTGCCTTGCGCCAGTTTCCCCTCTCGAGTTTTCGGTTCCCGCGCACGACCGAGATGATGTCGATCGGCGACATGTACTTCCGCAGAATTGAGAAGAGCTCGAATCCGATGGGCATGAATTCACCACCGCCTCCACCCTTCGCTCCGGTGCGTTTCCGCCACGAGTCGCTCACATAGAGTGCCCCGTAGCGGCGGGCCTTGAGCACGCGGTGGATCTCTCGGATGACTTGCTCCATTGCGCGGTAGTACGCGGCTCCGTGGTCTTCGCCGCCGGAGTCGAGTCGTCCGATGCAGCGCGGGTCGTCGGAGTACTCCACATGCGTGGAGTAGGGAGGATCGATGAACACGAAGTCGACGCTGGAGTCTTCGAGCGGAAGTTTGCGTGAGTCGTTCTTGCGGATCTCTTGGCGTTGCGGATTGAGATCGAAACCCATGCCGGTTCGACGAAGGTCGCGACAGACATCGAGCGTCGTTCCAGACCCGCACATCGGGTCAACAACCGTGTCTCCCTCGCGCGTGTAGCGAGTCAACAACTGCCAAATCACCCATGATGGCGTTGCTCCCACGTACTCCTTGTCTCCCTGCATTCCCGCGCCAACCACTGAGTCGCCTTCAATTCGAATCTCGCGAGACGCCTGCGCGCCGTGCGTTGTGCGAAGATTCGCGCTGTCGTAGTGCTGACTTGGGTACTCCCAGAGTGTTGTGGGGAACACCTTCAGCGGCGGTCGATCAATGCGGCGCCTTCCATCGTCGTCGTCGCCGGAACGGCGGCGCGAACGAAACTCAGGTGATTCACGGTCGCGCGGCGGCATGGAGGGTGATGGTACGCCTTCTCGGTCGCACTCCGCGTCTCGGAGGGAGCGGCAGACGACTTACGAGCAAGGCCGAGAGGAAGCAATTCCAATGAATCCCGGGGTGGGCGTTCGTGCCTGCTTGAGCGTGGGGTAGAGTCTTGCTCGGAGACACTGCTTCGATGAAAGCGCACCACCACGCCGCTCGGCTCTCTTTTCTCGCTCTGGGAATGTTTTCGGCAGCACTCTGCCTTGATGCGCGAGCGGCCGACCTGACGATCGCCACGATTGAAATCACGCAGGGATATCAAGTCGCAGCGAACTCCACTGCGCTCGTCGCCTTCAATCCGACCGCGATCCGCGTGAAGGTTGCACTCAACGGGGCAACGGCCCCCCAGGCTGGTGTCGATGCGATCGTGCGCGTCTACTCTGGTGGCGTCGAGATTGCGGGCTCGCCGCTCTACAGCACAAATGGACCGATCAGCGCGCCAGTCGTGCCCAACAGTGTGAATCTGAATGACACGCTGAACTTCTACTTCATCCCGCCGCAAAGCACGAATGTGGACTTCGTGGTGACGCTCAATCCGTTTCGAACCATCGCGGAAACGAGTTATGCGAACAACAACGGCTCGGTTCTTGATCGAAGTTTCCTTTGTCGCAAGATTGTCGAGTTGGCGTATGTCCCGATCAATTACACGATCGGAGGGGGGCTGCCGTCTGCTGCCATGATGCAACCTGGTGGCGGGGATAACTTTTTGCGCGGGATCTATCGAGTGCGGGATTGGAACTATCATCGATCGCCGCTGGGTAACTTGACATGGTCGTCGGATGTCAACAACTCAGCGACGACGCTGCTCAATTCGCTGAATGACATTCGGCAAAATCAGGTTCCTGCCGCTGGATACACGCGTCCAGAGTTCATCTATGGATGGTTACTAGGCAATCCCTACAGCGGCAACGGGGTGGCGATTGGCGTTCCCGGCGCAGCGGCGTTTGGAAACACCTTGCAATCGAAGTATCAGCGCACCTTTGCGCATGAAGTAGGACATCTTTGGGGGCAGCAACACAACTCCACGACAATCGGCGCCATTGCGTTTGATGTCGAAAATCACCTTCGTGATCCGCTCGCGATCGGGCAGCCGATGGCAGCAACGAAGAAGGACATCATGTATGCGGGGCTCACCACGATCGAGGCGTGGGTGAATCAAACTTCCTACCTCGCTGCGATCAATGACGCTCGTTCTGCGTGCACCGGAGCCAATGGTGAAGAGGGAGGTGGTGACGGGGCATCCGATTCTGGACAGGCCGCTATCCGGTTCGCAGGATCGCACGATCACCAAAATCGACGGATCGCGCTGCAGCCAGCATTCGATCTTGTCTCAGGAGTTGTCGATGGGGATGATGCGACTGGAAATGTGTGGGTCGAGGCGTACGACCGCGATGGGGCGCTCGTGCACGCGATTCGAAGAGACACTGCGCGTTGCCGCGAGCGGTGCGAGGAGGATTGCGCGCAGCACCGAGAGACTTCGTTCTATGCAGTGCTTCCACGATTCATCAACGGTCGGGAGATTGAAAGTGTCACCCTCCGCGAAGTGCGAAGCGGACACATTCTGTGTGAATTGAAGCGAAGCGCGCACGCGCCGACCGTCGGGCAAATGCGCGTGGCGCCTGCGCTCCTTGCGATTGGAAAGCCGTTTGATCCCGCTCGCGCCGTGCTTCGTGGGCCTGCGCGAATGCAATGGGATGCGCACGACGGAGACGGCGATTCCCTCGTGGCCAATCTGTTGTACTCGCCCAATGCAGGCGATGCGTGGACCCCGATTGCTATCGAGAATGCCTCGGGCGTGATTGAGTTCGACGCGGACTTGCTTCCGCAGAGTCGTGCCCAGGAGGGTCGTTTCCGCCTTCGCGTGAGCGATGGATTCAACACGACGGACTCGGAGTTCGCGCAGGGCTTCACCGTCGGCGGCGGCACGCCTCCCGACGTGCATTTACTCTCGCCGAACACTGGTGCGTCGGTGATGCAGGGGTCCACCGTGATTTTCCACGCGAGCGCATGGGATCTCGATGACCAGTACTTCAACGATGGTGGCGTGTCGTGGACAAGCTCGATCGATGGGTCTATCGGAACTGGACGAGTCCTTTCGAAGCGCGACCTGTCTGCGGGGACACACACGATGACGCTCCGAGGGACGGATGGGTCTGGAATGTCCTCGGAGGTAATCTTCTCGATCATCGTTGTTGAACGAGAGTTCAACTCCGGCGATCTCGATGGGGATGGATTGGTCAACGCGGCGGATCTTGCGATCGTGCTGTCGGGTTGGAACGCGAGCGGCCTCGCGGACTTGAATGTCGACGGTGTGGTTGGGGCCGACGATCTCGCCATACTGCTCTCCCGCTGGGACATGTGAGTCCGCGCATGCAATATGACGCCGTCATTCTGGGTCTAGGCGGCATTGGATCGTCGGCACTGGCGGAGAGTGCGGCGCGCGGTCTGCGCCTGCTCGGCGTCGATCGATTTGACCCACCGCACGCAATGGGAAGTTCGCATGGAGGCAGCCGCGTGATTCGGCTCGCGTACTTTGAGCATGAGGGGTATGTCCCTCTCTTGCGCGAGGCGTATGAGGCGTTTGATCGACTCTCGCGTGACTCGGGTGTTTGTTTGATGAGGCGCGTTGGCCTGCTGCAAGGAGGGCTGGCGGGCAATGAGATTGCGCGTGGCGCACTTGCGTCCGCGCGAGCGCATGGGTTGCGAGTCGATGCGCTCACGGGACGCGAAGCATCGAAGCGTTTTCAGGCGTTTGATCTTCCGGATTCTTGGGAGTTGGTGTACGAACATGACGCTGGATTTGTCCGACCGGAAGAGACAATTCGCGTGCAACTCAGCCGTGCGCGTGCCGCAGGGGCCGAGATCCGCACGAACACCGAAGTGGTCGACTTCGATGACGACGGGCGAAAGGTGCGTGTGCGCTTTGCGGACGGGAGCGCGGTCGAAGCTGGCGCACTCGTGATTGCAGGCGGCGCATGGGCGCCGAGGATGCTCGAACGGTTCCCGAGTTTGCGCGCGTTCCACCTGAAGGCCACCAGGCAGATCATTCTTTGGATTGGCTACGCGGACTCAGCGCAGTCACTTTCGACACTGAGTACGAGCGCGATGCCTGTGTGGCTCTTTGAAGATGGCGAAGGAGGCGCGCCTTATGGCATCCCCGCCTTCGCTGAAATGGATTTGCCGCAGGGAGTAAAGGTCGGGGTGCATCAGCATGGAACCGACGAAGTTGATCCGTTGCTTCTGAATCGCACCGTTCCCGAACGCGTCGCGCAAGACATTTATGCTCGCGTTGCCCGCAGGGTGAAGGCGGTGCGCGGCGCGGAGGTCGTCGCGACGGCGACGTGTATGTACACAGAGTCAACCGACGGACACTTCGTGGTGGATGCACTCGATCCCGAGGCGCCAAACACGATCATCGCGACAGCGTGCAATGGCCACGCATTCAAGTTCGTCCCAGTTCTTGGACGAGTCCTCGCTGAGGCGATTCAAGATCGGGGTTCGCTGAAATCAGGACTCGCGAAGTTCCTTCGTCGTCCCGCGCGCGATTGAGTGCGAGGCCCTCGGACGATGTCACAAGATTCTTTGTCGGAGAAAAGAAAAGGGCCAAAGAAAAGGGCCACTGTCTGATCGGCTAGACAGTGACCCCATGGGGGAAAAGATCGGATGTTGGTCGAGCTACCTGCCGAACTCGATGCGAGAAACATAGCGCGAGAGCTGCTCGATGGGATGGTGGGGGACCGAAATTTTCGGATTTTCTTCAAAAGAGACCAGTTGATTTTCGGGCCTCCGCACCGAGCCGTTCGCAGGTCGCCTGCACTTCCGTCGTGGTCAGAAATCGCTTGTTCTACAGTTGAAACGAAGATACGTGAGTCCGCCAAGTATGGCGCGCGAGACGCCCTCTAGTGCGCGGGGGTGGGAGTTGAGGGTTCGGTACTTGCCTGCGAGGCGGCCCAGAGAATCCCCCCTTTGATGTGATCACGGAAGAGCGGTTCTTTGTAACTCTCTTTCGTATGTCCGCCGCCGGTGTACCAGGAGCGACCGCCTTCGAACTCTTGAAACCACGCGATGGGATGATCGCCACCCATGTTGGCGCCATCGATCGTGGCATCGTCGAGTGCCGCGAGCACCTTCACGCGTGGTCGCGGGTTGTCTTTGTAGACATACCACTCATCAAACCGTTTCCACCGTTCGGGGAGCATCGTGGTTGATGGATGCAACTTTGACTCCACGACGATGGTCGCCTCCTGAGGTTTCGGGTGTGTAAGAAAGTAGGCGCCGACAAGTTTTCCGTACCACGGCCACTCGTGTTCTGTGTCGGCGGCCGCGTGAATGCCTGCAAAACCGCCGCCAGCGTGTACGAATCCTTCGAGCGCACGCTCCTGGTTCGAGTCGAGAATGTTTCCAGTCGTGGAGAGGAAGACGATGACTTTGAACTGCGCGAGTGATTCCGGTGTGAAAAGGGCCGCGTCTTCGCTCGCGGTGATTTGGAACTGGGCGCCGAGCAACTCGCGAACGCAAGCAATGCCATCGGGAATCGAGTCGTGGCGAAAGCCGGCCGTCTTTGAGAAGAGAAGGAGTTGGGGGCGCGCAATCTCCTTCCCAGGTGGCGCACTCGCCGGTGGGGTCTGACTGGCACCGACGAGCACGCCCAGGCTCAGGAGAGTAAAGGCGGTTACGGCGCGGCGCGGCGAGGTGGGTTGCTGCATCGGTACACCCTAACCGCCCTCGAAAACCGCCTCCAGTGCTCCAAGAAGCGAGGTTTGGGGGTGGGGTGAAAACCCCAATTCGAGCGTTCTCGGGCGAAACCAACTTTGAGCGGCGCTCACAAGCGGTACTTTCGCCGTGCTGATCTGCGCCCGCGAGGGTTCAGGGTCGGTGCGTGGCTGAGGAGGCACGCGAGAGCCCCAAACGAGCTTCAAGTATGGTCGTCCCGCAAAGATCCAACCTACCAGTGGATCCGAATGCAAATCTCGGCGCTGGAGTCGAAGCGCGTCCCTCTGGGGGTGGTGCGCATCATGGGCAGGAGAGCGTCAATCCGGGGGCGCTCGCCTCGCCCACCTCCACTGTGCACGCGGGCACGATGTTCGCAATCGAGCGATTTGGAACTCGACTACTCGCGAGCCGCTTCTCATCAGAGTGTTTTCAGAGCGCCTCCTCCTCACTCCGCCAGATCGTTCACGCGGAGCGGCTCTGGGTCGAGCAGCCGAGCGAACCAAAGTTGAGCATCGTGACGGAGCGATTCCGCGTCGCGATCACCGTCGAAGGTGAATATTGGGGCGACTTGTGCGCGACCCTCTCGAACGGATTGGATGGGTTCGGCGAATCCGAGAAGGCCGCACTCCAACGGATCGCGGAGATCGTCGGCATTGCGCTCCTGCGTGATCGTGTGGACGCGCGCGAGCAGCGGTCGGCGCAGGAGCATGCGGTTCGGGTGGCGACCGCCGATGTTGCTCGAGAGTTTCGGAGTTTGTTATGGCCTGTGCAGTTGAACGGCGAGATGTTAGAGAGAAGCCCACAGCTGCAAGGTCGGGAGCGACAAATGCTTTCCGACATCATGCATGTCACCGCGACGGCCTCCACGCTGGTCGCGCGTTTGCTCGCGGATGCCCCGCCGTCGCTTGCAGACTGCACGCTGCCCACCGGGAATGATGCATCCGGCGAGTTGCCGTTGGCTCGGAAGGGGGAGCGAGTGCTCTTCGTCGATGATGAGCAAGTCGTTCGTGAAGTCGCGAGCGAACTTCTGCGAGAACTTGGATACGAAGTACGGACTGTGGATTCAGCAGAATCCGGTCTCCGGCTGCTCGAGACCGACAGCGCATTCTCGCTCGTTGTGACGGACCTCATGATGTACGAGATGGACGGCATTTCGTTCGCACAGGAGGTACACCGTCGGTGGCCATCGCTTGGTGTTGTCTGCTGTACAGGTTACGGCGACGCTTCCGATCAGAGCCGCGCCGCGGCTGCTGGGATCCGCCAACTCGTTCGAAAGCCCGTCCCTATGGAGTCGTTTGCGCGGATCATTCGCACCGCGATCGATTGCGCGTAGCCGCACTTCATCGCGCGCCGGGATAGGTGATGAAACCAAGATGCAACTGTGAGTGGATGAGATTCACATGCATCCACTTTGCATGCGTCATGGCGCCCAGAAATGGACTGCGCTTTGTCATGAGCGCACCGTTGTCGAGGCGTCCAAGCACGAGACGCATTCGTTGCATGCCTTGCTCAAAGGTGACGCCGTCGCTCGGAAGTAGCTTGGCATCCTTTGGAAGTTGATACCCCGCACGCATGGAACTCGCGCGGAAAATCATCCCTCTGAAGAGAAACCCAAAGAGTCGCGCGAAGGCGCCGAGTTTTTCCTCGGTTCCGTCAAGCCCAACCTCGAACAATTTGGCGCAATGTTCCAAGATCTGCCCAGCGTTCCAGTTGCCCGTCGTCACAATCACGCCCGAATCACTGGCCAACTGGACGCGATCCAACTCGCTCTTGAGGCACATCGTGCAATGGAATGAGAGCATTCGCCGGGGCGCGGTTTTTGTATTGATCGGCATAGGTGCTTCGAGTGAGCACGATACGGGTTCTGCGGTGAAGCACCTTTCGGTATCCGGATAGTGTGCTCGTCATGCGCGTGATGTCGATCCCTGCCGATCCGTGGCGATGGCTCAAGAATCGCTCTCTGCCACTGTTGGTTGCGCTGGTGGCGTTGCTTGCGTTGCATCCATTGTTCATCGACGGAGAAGGGCGTTCGATGAGCATCTTCCCAGCGTTGATTGGCGTGGTGCCACTTGTCGGAATCTCCGTGCTCTCAAGTTGGAGGCGCGCCGCCCCACTCGTCATCGTGTTCTGCACGGTGGTGTCAATCACGGGGCTCGGGTATGGGTTCGATCTCGACGCGGTCGCACGGAGCCCGCTCGAACTTTGTGTGTTCGCGTACTACGCCTATGCAACAGTACTCATTGGCGCGACACTCCTCGGAAGTTCGGCACAACTCGATGATCGCGTCTACGGCGGATTTGTCGTCTACCTCCTCACGGGGATCGCGTTCGCGACACTCCATCGCCACATTTCGGTGGTTGACACAACGGCATACTGGAGCACGATTCACGCGCAGGGCGAATCATTGGAGTGGGACGATGCCTTGTACTTCTCGATGGTGACGCTGACAACGCTTGGCTTCGGCGACATCGTTCCGATGAACGCATGGGCGCGTGCG
>SXGS01264905.1_pt1 | contig 11834 bp, 10 predicted proteins | sample 3174681 | NCBI WGS metagenome assembly SXGS01 (sample SAMN11356861, study PRJNA531348) | freshwater metagenome | isolation source: freshwater sample F1-80 | place: China: Fuxian Lake, Yuxi | collected 2017-12-25 | reverse complement strand
CGTCGCCGCGGCAAGTGCGGCAAGCGATCGACGACTTTGTTGAAGTCTACAACGAAAAGGCAGCGCCGTTTGAATGGAAGAAGGCAGTCGTGTTCCCTTCCGGCCCCAAAGCCAAGTACTCTGACTTATGCAACTAGGTAATAGGGCTTGCTAAGGGGAAAAACCTATGCCACAATCGGTTGTGTGGCCAATAGGTGGCCAAAAAGTGACAGATCAGCCGGTCCAGTCTACCCAAGAGCCGATCGAAGCGCCCAACGGGCTGTACAACGCCCGTGTCGACGATAAAGGCCGATTGAAGCTCCCGTCCGGTTTCCAGGATTTCTTCGGGGCTTTGGCAGAGAAGAAGCTATACATAACGACAGTGGACGAAGAAGTAGGTCAGATCTATCCTATAGCAGTTTGGCGAGTAAATCGCAAGCTGTTTAATGATCTGCCGGATCCCGCCCGGGCTGCGCGGGTATCCTTTCTAGCGGATGAGTACGGCGCCGACTCCGAAATGGACGCGCAAGGGCGCATCCTGCTGCCCGTTGAATTGAGGCGCTTACTTGAGATCGAAAACCAAAATGTGAAGCTCCGCGCGTTCAAGGGTCACATCGAGATCCTGAACGAACGAGTGTACCAAAGCCGAAAGAACGATCCCGCGAGGAACGCGAAAGAGGACGCCGATGCTCTGTTCAGAGCCGGAATGCAATAGCCATGACGGAACCAGTCAGGCACGTACCCGTAATGACCGCGGAAGTGCTGGAGCAGCTTGCGATCCGCCCCCGCGGGCTCTACGTGGACGCGACGGCGGGGATGGGGGGACACTCGGCCGAGATAGCGCGGCGGCTACAGACGGGGGAGTTGATATCGAACGACCGGGACCGGGAGTCCCTGGCGCTGACCGAAGCGAACACGTCGGAGTGGGCCTCACATATAAGGTACACACAGTACGAATTTTCAAGACTCGCGAAAGCGCTCGAACCCGGCGAAAAAGCAGACGGATTGCTGGCGGATCTGGGAGTGAGCCGGTATCAGTTGACGGAGCCTTCGCGAGGCTTCTCGATCTTGGCCGATGGACCCGTTGATATGAGGATGGATCAAACCACCGGAACGACGGCGGGCGAATTGGTCAATTTTAGCGATGAAAAGGACCTTGCCAACCTGATCTACAGGCTGGGTGAGGAAAGGAGGGCGCGCAGAATAGCCAGAGCAATCGTGCGGGCACGGCCCATCCGGAGCACACTGCACCTTGCCGGTGTAGTGGCGATGGCCGTGCCCCGTACGGGCCGCCTGCACCCTGCCACCAGGACCTTCATGGCGCTCAGGATGGCGGTCAATCGGGAACAGGAAGAGTTGGATAGCCTGCTCGAAAGCGGGCCGGGGATGTTGAAGCCGGGCGGGCGAATGGTTGTGATCAGCTTCATGTCGCTCGAAGACAGGAAGGTGAAGGAGCGGTTCCGGGAGCTTGAGCGGCAGGGAAAAGGGACGATTCTGACGAAGCGTCCATTGCAGCCGTCCGAAGCGGAGATCAATTTGAATGCGGCTTCGAGAAGCGCGAAGCTGCGTGCACTGGAAGCGGCGTAAACGGAAAAGGAACAGAACATGGCAACGATATCGGGAATCAGGGGATGGGGGTTCCTGCAGGCGCAGTCCAGGGAAGCTCCGCAAGAGGTGGTGGCCAAGAGGCAGAATCCGAACCGGTTGCGGGCGATGCCGAATGAAGATCTGTACCTCTACAAGAAGCGAATCGACAACAGCCGCGTCGTGCGGCAGGCCGATCCTGAAGCGAGAGGCCGTTGCTGGTCCGCGATCGGCGCGGCGTGCGTTCTCACGGTAGCGCTAGTGAGCATGCTCGCGCCAAGCGTGGCCACGATATTGGCCGGATATCAGGTGCAGTCGCTCAAGGGGGAACAGCAGAGGCTGCTCGACGAGCGACGGCGTTTGGAAGTGGAGGAGGCCACGTTGGTCAGTCCGGCACGGTTGGAGCAATTGGCGCGACAGCGCTCGATGCAACAGCCCTCGGCTGGTCAGATCGTTCACATGGACGGCGCACCCAACGCTTCGGTGGCCCTAAACACGGTGAAGTAAAAGGAGACAGACGGCGTGGATCGTCCGACTCGCACATACGTGATCCCAGCGAGAGCCGATGCGATCCGGCGGCTGACATGGCTTGCCGTTGCACTGCTCATCTGGGCCGGAGTGATCTTCGCCAAGATCATTAAGCTTCAGGTGCTCTCTCACGAAAAGTACGCCGCGCTTGCCACGCATCAGCAAAGGCATCTTGTGGCTCTTCCCGCACCGAGAGGATCGCTCTGGGACAGAAACGGCCAGCCGCTCGCCATGAGCGCGCCCGTGGACTCTGTCTTCGTCAACCCTCTCCGGCTTCCGGACCTTGAGATCGCAGCCGATATTCTTGCGCCAATCCTGAGCCTCGACAGGGCCGAAACTTTTCAGAAGCTTCAAAACGCACTCGACAACGAGCGCGGCTTTCTCTGGATCAAACGCAAGATCAGCCGCACCGAATCGGAACGGTTGCGCAGCCTGCGTCTGGAATGGATCGAGTTTCAGATCGAATCTCACCGATACTACCCAAAAGGTTCGCTCGCGGCACACCTGCTCGGGGCGGTCGATCACGAAGAAAAAGGCAACGCCGGCATCGAACTGTCTCTTGAAAAGGACCTCCGCGGACGAGCCGGAAAAGCGCGGCTTCTGACGGACGTGCAGCGGCGCGGCATCGAATCCGAAACCTCGTCGGAGCCGGTAGCGGGACAAGACTTAACGCTCACGATAGACGAGAGAATTCAGTTTGCGGCCGAAAGGGACTTGAAGGAAGCCGTCGAAACCAATCGTTGTACGTCCGGAAGTGTCGTTGTCATGGACCCGCGCACGGGCGAGGTGCTGGCGATGGCCAGTTACCCCACGTTCGACCCGTCGAAGCCGCCCGAGCCTGGGATGGATGGATCGGAGCGCTTTAATCATGCGGTGTCGGTTCCGTATGAGCCGGGATCGGTGTTCAAGGTGATTACGCTTGCCGCCGCGCTTGAAACCACGGCGCTGACGCCGGAGTCGCCGATCAATTGCGGAGGCGGAATCCTGCGGCTGCCGGGACGAGTGATTCATGAGGCGAAGAACGGCTACGGCTCGCTGACGATGGCGCAGGTGCTCGAGAAGTCGAGCAACATCGGCGCGGTCCAGATCGGAATGAAGGTGGGCCGCGAGAATCTGCTTGACTACGTGAAACGTTTCGGATTCGGGAAACAGGCCGGGTTGCCGCTTCCGGCGGAATCCGGCGGAGTGGTGAGGCCCGTGGAGCGTTGGGGTACGACGTCGCTCGCTTCGATCGCCATGGGACATGAAGTGAGCACCACCACCGTGCAACTGGCACAAGCGGTGTCGGTAGTGGCGAACGGCGGATTGCTGGTCAAACCTCGATTGGTGTTGCGGCGCGCGCGGGGCCCGGTTCCCGTGCTGGAGCGTTCCGCCGACACGCCCAAGCGGGTGCTGAAAGCAGAAACCGCCATCACGATGCGGCAGATGATGGAAGGCGTCGTGCTGCACGGAACCGGCACGAGGGCGCGGTTGAACGGTTGGACCAGCGGCGGCAAGACAGGGTCGGCCCAAATTTTCGACCTGGCGGCAAAGCGATACACGCACAAGTACAATTCGTCGTTCATGGGTTTCGCGCCAGTGACGAATCCAGCGATTTCGGTCGTGGTCACGTTGAACGGCGCGGCCGAGTTCGGCGGCAAACTGGCTGCGCCGATTTTTCGCTCGGTGGCAACGGAAGCGCTTCGCGTGCTCGATACTCCGAAGGACCTGCCTGAGCAGCCGGAGAAAACACCGGCGCTGGCGAAAAAGGCCAAGCCGTTAGTTGAAGAGGCTGCCGACGACGATTTGGCGATCGCGGATCTCGACTCCGGCACATCGGTCCTCGAAGAGCGTGGGGACGATGGTCCACGCGTTCCAAATTTCCGTGGTAAGTCAATGCGCGCGGTCGGTGAAGAAGCGGCTGCGCTGGGGTTGCCGGTCGTATTCGATGGGAGCGGAACGGCATCCGCGCAGGCGCCCACACCGGGAAGCATTCTCCATCCCGGGGAGCGAGTCCGCGTGGAGTTCAAACGATAAAGCGATGACCGCGAGCCAGATCTTCGCCGGATGTCCACTCAAAGCTCCTTTGCCGACTGGCATCGCGGAGATGAGTGTCGCGGGTCTTGAGTACGATTCACGCCGGGTCGAGCCCGGGTATCTTTTCTTCGCTTTCCCCGGACAACACGCCGACGGACGGCGGTTCGCGTCCGACGCGCTATCGCGCGGCGCCCTGGCGGTTGTGAGCGAGTCGGCGCGTCCGGAAAGTTTGAGCTGTCCCTGGGTGGAAGTCGAACACGGGCGTCGAAGCCTGGCCCTCGCCGCGCGGCGGTTCTACGGCGCGCCCGACGAGCGCGTCGCGATCACCGGCATTACGGGAACGAACGGTAAAACGACCTCAGCTTATATTCTCGATTCGATTTTCCGGGCGGCGGGCAAAACGACGCTGGTGATAGGAACCATTGAGTATCAGCTTGCCGGGCGCACCCTGCCCGCGGTGAACACGACACCCGAATCTCTGGATATTTTCCGCCTGCTCGAACGGCTTGAAGCCGAAGGCGGCACGCACGCGACCATGGAAGTTTCCTCGCACGCGTTATCGCTCGGGCGCGTGTCCGGAATACAGTTCCAGGCCGCCGTGTTCACGAATCTGACTCGGGACCATCTCGATTTTCACGGCGGGATGCAGGAATACTTCCACGCCAAGGAGTCGCTGTTTCGCGCCGCTCCCGCGCCGCGGTTCGCGGTCGTCAACCGGGACGACGAATGGGGACGAGGGCTTGAGACACTCCCGGAAACCGAGACCATCACTTACGGCCTGTCTCAGGACGCCGCCCTCCGCGCGTCGCACGTATCGAGCTCGGCCACGCGGCTCCACTTCGAGGTGCGCTATATGAAAAACCGGTTCGAGGTGGAGTCGCGCCTGATCGGCCGCATCAACGTGTATAACATCCTGGCGGCCTGCGGAGCCGCCCTCGCGAACGGTGTAGATCCTCCAACGATCGCTGAAGGGATCGCGCGCTGCACCGCTGTCCCAGGGCGTTTTGAACGCGTCGATGCCGGCCAGCCGTTCCTGGTAGTGGTCGACTACGCCCACACGGACGACGCGTTGCGGAATACGATTGCGGTGGCTCGGGGACTTTCGCCGAAGCGCGTGATCACACTGTTTGGCTGCGGCGGCGACCGCGACCGGACCAAGCGCCCGCTCATGGCGCAAGCCGCCGCGGAGTTGAGCGATTTTGTCGTGCTGACGAGCGACAATCCAAGATCGGAAGACCCCATCGGCATCATGAACGACGCGCTTGTCGGGTTGCGCCGCAGCGACGTGCCCCACGCGATTGAACCGGATCGCGCCAAGGCCATTCGCCGCGCGATAGAAGAAGCGCGTCCAGGCGATCTTGTACTCCTCGCGGGCAAGGGCCATGAAAGGTACCAGGTCTTGAAAGACGGGACGATTCATTTTGACGACCGTGAAACGGCGCGGGAAGCTCTCCTGGAATTCGGCTATTCGCGGAGGCCGTCTTGAAGCTGACTCTTCGCGAGGCCGCGGAAGCGATGGGAGTGAAGAGTGAAACCTCCGGCGCCGCCGTATCGGGCTGGAGCGTCGACACGCGCACCCTCGCTCCGGGCGACTTATATTTCGCGCTTCGCGGGCCTAATCACGATGGACATGAGTTCGCCGCGCGTGCAATGTCGCAGGGCGCGGCGGGCGTCGTGGCCGAACACCCGATGGATGGAGCTCTGGTTGTGAGCGACACACTACGCGCCTTGCAGCGGCTCGCGGGAAAGGCCAGAACCCACTGGGGCGGAACCGTGGTCGGCGTAACCGGGAGTGCCGGAAAGACTTCGACCAAGGATGCAATAGCGCATCTGCTGGGGACGATTTTCCCGACCGGAAAGACCGTGGGCAACTTCAACAACCATATCGGCGTGCCGCTCTCCATTCTGCGTTTGCCGGACGAATCCCAGGTTGCCGTGCTTGAAATGGGGATGAACCATTCCGGTGAAATCCGCGAGTTGTGCGCTATCGCGAAACCGGATGTGGGCCTCGTGACGAACGTGGGATGGGCGCACGCGGAAAACTTCGCATCGATCGAGGGCGTGGCGCTCGCGAAGCGGGAATTGATCGAGTCCCTGCCCTCCGGCGGTACGGCGATTCTAAACGCCGACGACGAGCGCGTGGCGCGGTTCGCGGAAGTTCACGCGGGGCCGAAGGTGACGTTCGGGATTGAAAGGCCGGCTGAGGTTCGCGGCGAGGAGATCGAACTGATCGCTTCAGGCGCGAAGTTCAAGGCGTGCGGAACCGAATTTGAGAGTCAGTTGTCCGGAAAGCACGGCGTCATGAACATCCTGGCGGGGATTGCGGCCGCACGCGTCTTCGGCGTGCCCGCGTCACGGCTCGTCGACGCCGTACGGACCTTTACGCCCGGCAAGATGCGCGGCGAACAGCTTGTTCGCTCGGGCGTTCGGATTTTGAACGATTGCTACAACTCCAACCCGGAGGCGGTGCGCGCGATGGTGGACGTGCTCAAGGCCACGCCAGCCCGCCGCAGAATCGCCGTTCTGGGGGAGATGCTCGAACTCGGCCGCCTGGCCGAGCCCTTACACCGCGAGGTGGGAAACTACGTCGCGGGGCGCGGGATTGATGTGCTCATTGGGATACGCGGCGCCGCACGCCACATGGTCGATGAGGCCATGCTGGCGGGATTGCCGGGCGGCGCCGCGTACTTTTTCGATGACCCCGCGGAAGCTGGAAACTTCGTCAGCGAACTGGCGGAACCCGGTGATGCGGTGCTGTTCAAGGGCTCGCGCGGCGTACAGGTAGAAAAGGCGATGGAACGGCTTTTGGAGAGGACGGCGCCTGCGCCAGGGAAATCCTAAGATGCTATATTACCTGCTCTTCGAGAAGCTCTACTCGGTCTGGAGCCCGTTGCGCGTCTTTCGCTACGTCACTTTCCGGACCGCGTTCGCAAGCCTCACGGCGTTGTTCTTGTGCATCTTGCTCGGACCCTGGCTGATCGCGAAGCTGCGGGAATTTCAGATCGGACAACACATCCGCGAAGAAGGTCCGAAGTCGCATCAGAAGAAGGCCGGCACGCCGACGATGGGCGGCATCCTCATCATCGTTTCGGTTGTGATTCCGACCCTGCTATGGGCGGATCTGAGCAACATTAACGTGTGGATCGCATTAGTATCGCTGGTCAGCTTCGGCGCCATCGGGTTCATGGACGATCTTGCGAAAGTGCGCAAGAGACAAAATCTCGGTCTCACGGGAAGGTGGAAACTTGCGTGGCAGGTGTCGCTTGCAGGGCTGCTGGGAGCATGCCTGTTCGCCATGCGCGCAGGCGGCAGCTACTCGACGGAAATCAACGTACCGTTTTTCAAGCAATTCAAGCCCGACCTGATCATCACTTCGCTTCAGAGCAGTCCCTGGACCTACCCGCTCGCCTTCCTGCCGTTTCTGCTGTTTCTGATCCTGGTGCTGGTCGGGTCGACGAACGCGGTGAACCTGACCGACGGCCTGGACGGACTCGCTATCGGACTGATGGTCATCGCCTCCGGCGCGCTTACGGTACTGACCTATACAGGCGGGCACGCGGAACTGGCCAGCTACCTTCAACTCGCGCGCAATCCCCGCACTTCCGAGCTCACCATTTTCTGCGGTTCGATCACCGGCGCAAGCCTTGGATTCCTCTGGTACAACGCGCACCCGGCCGAAGTTTTCATGGGCGACGTAGGGTCACTCTCGCTTGGCGCGAGCATCGGCGTGATCGCAATTCTCATCAAACAGGAAGTCCTCCTGTTGTTCATTGGCGGAGTTTACGTGATCGAAACGATGTCGGTGATCCTGCAGGTTGGCAGCTTCAAATTGCGTGGCAAGCGCATTTTCAAGATGGCGCCGTTGCATCATCATTTCGAGGCGCTCGGCTGGCAGGAGTCGAAGATCATAGCAAGGTTCTGGATCGCGGGTTTGGTGATGGCCCTGTTCGCCCTCACCACGCTCAAGTTGAGGTAAGAAATTGAGGGGAGATAGCTGTTCCGGCTTTGCGGATGGAACGGTGGCGGCGGTGAGGCTGGTCATCGCCGTCCGCGGCCTGCCGCATGCGCGCCAGAAGGAAGGCGGAGAATTGCGAACGGCTGCTCCACCGGCAGGCTGCGGGTCATCAAGAGAGAACGAATGAATGTGCGCGGAGTCAGGACCCTGGTGGTCGGCATGGCGAGGTCGGGCCTCGCCTGCGTGGAACTGCTGCAGTCACACGGAGCGCAGGTTCGTGCGACAGACTCAAGACCTGAAGCTGGAGCGCCGCTCGATGGGACAGGCGTCCCCTTCGCGGTGCAAACCCCAGCCGTGTTCAACGATTGCGAATTGATTGTAGTTTCTCCAGGCGTGCCGGGCGACTTGCCGGAGCTTCAAGGGGCGCGCGGACGCGGCGTTCGAGTCATTGGCGAGGTGGAACTCGCCGGCCTGTTTCTGAAGGGGCCAGTAATCGGCGTGACGGGATCGAACGGGAAGACCACCACCACCGCGCTCACCGGACATATTCTTCGCGAAGCCGGGATACCCGTGCAAGTGGGAGGCAACATCGGCGTCGCGGTTTCGGCCATGGTGGCGTCGTCTCGCGACGATCAGTGGAACGTCCTGGAACTGTCGAGCTTTCAGCTTGAGACCATCGCGGAATTTCACGCTGCAATCGCCGTGGCGCTCAACGTAACGCCCGACCACCTCGATCGCCACAAGACCATGGCAGCCTACTCGGCCGCCAAGGCGCGGCTTTTCGAAACGCAACGCGCCGGCAGCTTCGCGGTGCTGAACGCGGATGACGCCGAATGCGTCGGTTATGCCGCGCGGACAGTAGCCTCGCCCGTCTGGTTCAGCGCCTCTCGCGCCATTACTCCGGGCATCTGGATCAAAAATGGCGCGTTGTGGTTCGATGGCGAGTGTCTGATGCCCCTCGCCGGGATCCCCCTCAGGGGAATGCACAACGCGGAAAATACCATGGCTGCTGCCGCGGCGGCAAGACTCGCGGGAGCAAGCATGCCGGCCATCGCCTCCGCTGTTCGGAGCTTTCAGGGCGTGGAGCACCGCCTCGAATTCGTGCGCAAGCTGCGAGGCGTGAGCTACTACAACGACTCAAAGGCCACGAATGTGGACGCAACAATGAAAGCGCTCGATGCCTTCGAAGGCCGCTTGTTCGTTATTCTCGGAGGCAAAGACAAGGACAGCGACTACACGGCACTGCGCGCTTCGCTTGAAAGGAAAGCGCACGCTGTGCTTCTGATCGGAGCGGCGGCGCCGAAGATTCGGGAACAGTTGCTCGCGACACTGGGCCCGCGGCTGAAAGACTGTGGAACGCTTGCCGGCGCGGTTTCAGAGGCGTATCGTGAGGCATCCGAAGGCGACACCATCCTGCTCGCCCCGGCGTGCGCAAGCTTCGATCAGTTCGACAACTTCGAGCATCGCGGCCGGTCCTTTAAGGAACTCGTAAACCGCCTGGAGGCGAGAGGTTAGCATGGCGCAACGCCTCAAGACCGACTGGATCCTCTTCTTCGCCATCCTCGCCATGGTCTTCTTCGGACTCCTGATGATGTATAGCGCGTCGTCCGTCATGGCCGAGTTGAAGTTCAAGTCCACCTACCATTTCGCGTTTCGGCAGCTCGCCTGGATTCTGGTTTCGCTCAGCCTGATGATGCTCCTGAAGAAGACGCACTACCGGAGACTCGCCGAATCGCAGGTCGCGTTCACGGGCATCGGACTGGTATTGGTCCTGCTGCTCGCGGTCTACTTCATCGACAGCCAGCATCATCGCTGGCTGCGCCTGGGAGGCCTGGGATTCCAGCCTTCGGAGCTGGCGAAACCGGCGCTCATCGTTTTCCTGGCGTTCTTCGTCTCCATGCGCCAGCGGGCAATTAATGACCGCCATACGCTCTTACCCGCTGCAATTACCGTAGGCCTTGTGACGTTTGGCGTCGTCGTGGCGGATTTGGGGACTGCGGTTGTTCTCGCCGCAACTGCGACCGTCGTGTTCTTCGTGGCGGGGCTTGAATGGCGCTACTGTTTCGTCGCGTTGGCCGTGGCGCTGCTCGGTGTGGTGTTTTTCGTGGTTTCGAAACCGTACCGGCTGGCGCGGATCGTCGGCTTCGTTGACCCTGAGTACAATATCATCAGCAAGTTCGATCCGCGGGGAAAAGTAAAGGAGCACGTTCAGAGATCCCTGGTCTCGCGCGACACCAAGTATCAGGCCCAACAAAGCAAGATCGCAGTGGGCGCGGGAGGACCCGCGGGGCTTGGACTGATGCAGAGCAAGCAGAAGCTGTTCTACCTGCCCGAGGCCCATACGGACTTTGTCTACGCGGTGGTCTGTGAGGAGCTCGGTCTGCTGGGTTCGCTTGGCGTGCTCGCCGGATTTATCGTGATCCTGTGCCGTGGGATACGAACGACGGTCCTCGCGCAGGACGATTTCGGACGCTATCTGGCGCTTGGAATTACCACCGCGCTGGCGGTTCAGGCGTTCATGAACATGAGCGTTGTGCTTGACCTGATGCCCACGAAGGGCATTCCGTTACCGATGATCAGCTCCGGTGGCAGTTCCATGCTGAGCACGTTGATGTCGCTCGGCCTGCTTCTCAACGTGAGCGAGCATGCCGGTTGAAGGACATTTTGTGATGGCGGCGGGTGGGACGGGAGGACACGTGATTCCGGCGCTGGCCGTGGCCCGCGAACTTCGCGAGCGCGGCCGTGAAGTGATTTTCTGGGGAACGCGCGCGGGCGTCGAGGCGCGGATGGCGCCGGCCGAAGGATTTCCCATCGATTGGATCGAGATCGGCGGACTGAAGAATTTAGGGGTCGCGCGGCAGATGCAGTCGTTGCTGCAGTTGGGACGCGCTACCTGGCAATTGCGTCGCGTCATCGAACGGCGGAGGCCTGCGGCGGTTTTTAGCATGGGAGGATATGTGGCGGGACCATCGGTTATCGCCGCGATACTTGCAAAGGTCCCAGTCGTCGCTATGGAACCGAATGCGGTGCCGGGCTTGACGAATCGTGCCGTGGGACGGTGGGTCGTTCGCGCGCTTACCGGCTTCGAAGAGACGACGCGCTACTTTCCCAGGGGCCGGGCCGAGCGGACCGGCGTGCCGGTACGCGCGGAGTTCTTCGCTATCGCGCCGAAGCCGCGATCGGACACGTTTCATGTTCTGGTGACCGGGGGGAGCCAGGGCTCGCGCACGCTCAATCGGGCGGCGCGCGACAGTTGGCCCCTGTTCCGGCGCGAAGGGCTGCCGGTGCGGATGACCCTGCAATGCGGGCGTAACGATTCCGCCGAGGACCTGTCCTCGTCTTTGAAGAACGCGGAAATGGACGGCGATGTATTCGAATTCATTGAAGGGATGCCGGCGGCTTTCGCCGCGGTGGACTTGATCTTCTGCCGGTCCGGCGCCGGATGCTGCGCCGAACTGGCCGCAGCTGGAAAGCCGGCAGTGCTGGTGCCCTTTCCGTTCGCGACAGATCAGCACCAATTGCGAAACGCGGAAGCCATGGAACGAGCCGGCGCCGCGCGCGTTGTGCGCGATTCCGAAATGACGGGCCGGAAGCTATTTGAGATGGTGGCGTCGCTTGCAGCGGACCAAGCCGGTCTTCGCCGGATGGGCGAGGCTGCACGATCGCTCGCGATGCCAGGCGCGGCGAAGAGAGCGGCCGATGTTCTGGAGGAGGCGGCGCGCTAGATGTTTTTCAAGCCTCAACACTTGCACTTCACCGGCATCGGCGGCAT